>ERZ1673962.411-NODE-411-length-30500-cov-13.049105_pt1 | contig 30500 bp, 24 predicted proteins | sample MGYA00580188_ERZ1673962 | MGnify/ENA primary metagenome ERZ1673962 (study PRJEB41334, sample SAMN05608104) | rock metagenome | biome: terrestrial subsurface; feature: shale formation; material: shale | place: USA: Pennsylvania ... | reverse complement strand
CGACGTGCAGTCGCGCATGCCCAACTGCCAGGACCCGAACATGTCCCATTTCACCCATCTGGAAGACGTGTACTTCACCTACCGCAAGATCGTCTGGACCCACGAAGTCTCCGGTACTTCTGGCTCCGACGACTGGCGTACCCCGATCTCGGCATAAGCCTCGATCAGGCCACGCGGCCACGGTTAATCCACATCGGCCAGGTTTACCTGGCCGATGCGTTTCCAGCTGACGCATTCGGCAAACAACGTAGTGCTTCACACGGATATTTCGCCAAAAGGGCGAGAATAGCTGCCAGATTTCTGCGGAACTGGATGACTCTCCAATCCGCGCTACGGCACGCCAGAAATACAGACGATGCCGCCTTGCGAGCCATTACCGGCTCGCCGCCATGGACTGGTTACAAAGGAACAGGGAATGTTCAATCCGGCTAACGACACGCACTTCAGCCTTGCGATTGAAGGCGCTCAATATGACTTGCAGGTACTCGAATTCAAGGGTCGAGAGGCCATCTCGCAGCCCTTCGCGTTCGACCTCGAACTGGTCAGCGAGCGCTCCGATATCGACCTGGAAAGCCTGCTACATCAGCGCGCCTTTCTAGCCTTGTCGCCTGCCGGCAAGGGTATCCATGGCTTGATCTACAGCGCAGCGCAAGGCAACTCCGGCAAACGCCTGACGCGCTATCGCGTCACCTTGCGTCCACAGCTAGCCTATCTATCTCAACGCACCAACCAGCGTATCTTCCAGCACCTTTCGGTACCGCAGATCATCGCCAAGGTGCTAGAAGAGCACGGCATTCTCGCCGGCGACGGCCACCGTTTCGATCTTGGTCCGGTGGTCTATCCCAAGCGGGACTACTGCGTTCAATACGATGAAACGGATCTTCAGTTCATCCAGCGCCTCTGTGAGGAAGAAGGCATTCACTACCACTTCCGGCACAGCGATGCCGGCCACATGCTGGTCTTCGGAGATGACCAGACGGTATTTCCGACACTTGCCTCGGTTGCCTATCAGCAGGACAGCGGTCTGGTTGCCGATGAGCCGGTCATCAAGCGCTTTGGCGTGCGCGTCGAGACCCGTACCGGCCGTGTCACCCGCCGCGATTACGATTTCGAGAAGCCCCGTCTGACCATGGAGGCGGCGGTTAGAAGCAACACCCAGCCCGACCTCGAGGATTACGACTATCCCGGCCGCTTCGTCGACCGCGAGCGAGGCAAGCATCTATCCCGGCGCGCGCTGGAACGCCATCGCCACGACTTCGAACTGGCTGAGGGAGAAAGCGACCAGTCGCTGCTGGTCAGCGGCCATTTTCTACCACTCAGCGATCATCCGCGCGGCGACTGGAATCTGCTATGGCTGCTGACTGAAGTTTTCCACGAAGGCAAGCAACCTCAGGTGTTGGAAGAGTCCGTCACCGATTCTTCAGGCATCGCCGCGCTGACTCCCTTTCCCCTAAGTGGAGGGGAAAGGGAAGCCCGGCTAAGGGATGAGAGGTCCCTTGCCAACGACGACTTCACCCAAGGCTACCGAAACCAGTTCACTGCGACCCCTTGGGCTGTCCCCTTCCGCCCCGCACTTCGCCACCCCAAACCACGCATCCTCGGCAGCCAGAGCGCGGTCGTAACCGGCCCGGCCAGCGAAGAGATCCACTGCGACGAATACGGCCGAGTGAAGGTGCAGTTTTTCTGGGACCGCGAAGGCAAAGCCGATGAGCACACCAGCTGCTGGCTGCGTGTCAGCTCAAGCTGGGCCGGCGACCGCTATGGCGGAATCGCCATCCCGCGCGTGGGGATGGAAGTGCTGGTCACCTTCCTCGAAGGCGACCCCGACCAGCCCCTGATCACCGGCTGCCTGTACCACAAGGAAAACGCCGTCCCTTACGACCTGCCTGCGAACAAGACCCGCAGCGTCTTCAAGACCCTGAGTTCACCCGGTGGTGGCGGCTACAACGAACTACGCATCGAAGACCGCAAAGGCGCCGAGCAGATCTACCTTCACGCCCAGCACGACTGGGACGAGAACATCGAACACGACCAGAAGATCCGCGTCGGCCACGAACGCCACGACACCATCGAGGCCAACAGCTACAGCGAATTCCGCGCTGAAGAACACCGTACCACGCACGCCGACCGCCGCAGCGAAATCAAAGCAGACGACCATCTGACCGTCGGCAATAACCAGCACGTCAAGATCGGAACCGGCCAGTTCGTCGAAGCCGGCAACGAAATCCACCTTTCCAGCGGGCTCAAAGTAATACTCGAAGCCGGCAGCGAACTGACCCTCAAAGCCGCGAGTAGCTTCATCAAACTCGACGGTAGCGGCATCACCATGGTCGGACCGCTGATCAGGATGAACTCGGGTGGGAGTCCGGGTAAAGGCTCGGAGGCGGCTCCAGTGTTACCGATCATTCCCAAGCCCGCAGATACCGCACCGACCGGCGATAAGACCGGCCAAGCCAATATCAATCCGCTGTTGACGCTGGCAAGCCTAGGTCAACAAGGGCCACAACAGCTGATCGTCGATGTATGGGGCGACCCCGCCTTGGGCGGCCAAGTACAACTGCTCGACCCGGAGGAGGAAGCATGAGCGAGCTAAAGGGCCAGCCCATCAAGCAGGGCACCCGCAAGCGCGCGGAATACGACAATGCGCGCCGTGCGCGGCTCGCGCTGAATATCGGACGCGCCGACGGCGGCGAGCTGCAGATCCCGGTCGAAGTAGATATGCGCAGCAATGAGGAAGAAGAGAATATTCAGCAGAATACCTTCCTCGCAGTCATGCCGATGGCGCGCTTGCCGGGCTACGATCGCTACGACGAGGCCCCCAAGGGCGGCTTGCTTAGAGCAGGAAGACTCTACGTATTCCGGCAAGGGAAACTTTGGCGCGAGCTGGAAAGCGACGGCCATGGGCAATTCTTCGAAGTGGATATAGTCCATTGGCGAAAGACGGCCAAGGCAGGCGGCAAAGCGGATGAGCGCAAGCCCGTCGGCGTCAAGCAGTATCTGATCCTTGTGCCGATGCTGCTGAAAGGTCGTTTCGTGGGGGACGAATTCTCCATGGCCTACAGTGAGCTGCCCTGGGCCTGGGAATATATTCAGTGGCTGGAGGCCAGTTCCGGGCGCATCAAGCAACGCTGTCAGAACGTAGCGCCCGCCTGGGCGGCTGCCGTGGTAGGCCCCGAGCAATGGAAAGCCACCCAGGCGATGCCGGTCATGCCGATCACACGCATCAGTAAAGGCATGTGTGCCCGCGAACTGCACCTTGAAACCCTGCTCGAAGATCCCTTGCTACTCAATACCGGCCTTACAGAGTTGCCCGCCGGCTCGCTGGTTAAGCAGCTCGAACAACGGCAAAAAGAGTTGGCTGGCTTTATGCGCACTGCGCCACCTGATCCTCTGCCAGTATTGCCGGCAAACAAAGACCTGCTCAACGAATACCAGTTGCGCGACTATCCGCAACTGGTCGGGGTGATGCTCGACGACCCCATCTTCGCCCTGCGCCATGCCGTCGCCCAGTCGCGGCTATGCGCGGAACTGCTGCAAACCCTCAACGCCCTGGTGCCGCACCAACCCTTCGGCCGTTATGCCGAGTTGCTCTACAAGGAGGCCATGCCAGCTGATGGCCCTCTACAAGAATTTAAACGGCATATCGATATTGCAGCGCTAAAGAAAGCCACCCTGCACAGCGAACGCGAACAAGCCCGCGAACAGCTTTACCATCAGCAGGAGCGCATGCTTGAGTTGGTCAAACGCCTGCCAACAGTGTGGAACGATTTCCTCCACAGCCACGACGAACGTCTGCTGGAGCCTTATGCCCAACTGACCGAACTGCTGGAGGTCCTCAACCGCTCGCCCAAGGGGTGCGATCCGCGCTGTATCGAAGCGCAGGATATGAAAGTCAGTGCGGCCGTGGACAAACTCAGTCGCCAACTGGTCGAGGCCACCCATGCGCTGACAAGAGGCTTGTTGGCCAATGCCCAAGACGAGTTGCCAGAAGCCGCCAAACGTCTACAGGCCCTTGCGGCCAGCGGTATCGCCGTCAAGCCGGAGCGCTTGGGCCTGAGTGCGCTGAGCTTTCTCAACAATGCCTACATCGGCCAGAACCTGATGTTGGCAATGGATGAACTGCTCAACCATGTCGCCATGGCCAGTGCGCTGGCGGTCAAGCGCATCAGCGAAAGCACCAGCGTTACCCAGGTTCAGCTGCACCGCAGCTTCGCCCCAACCTTTGATGTGCTGAAAAATCTGCATAGCCAAGCGAAAGGGCTGAAACTGCTGACCCAAGGCGAAGCCCTGGCCAAGAACATGGTCGTGCTGGGCGTGCATGGCGATGGCTTTAGCTTCGGCATCACCGCCGCCGAGCGCATCACCCTGACCCGCGACAACTATCTATATGCCAGTCTGGAAAAGAAAAACGGCCAGGTGATCGCCACCAGCAGCGGCAAGCTGGCCGAGCGCCTGAACTTTGCCCGTAAAGACCTGGGCCAGGTCATGGTGGTGGCTGCCGAAGCCAACGATCCACTGGTCGCCGACTACAAACAATGGCGCACCGGCGCCTCCCACCTGAAGACCGCCAAGGCCCTCGCCAATAGCAAGACGTTGCCCATACTGGCGACTGTATGTGCGGGGTTTAGTTTGTATACGAATACGGTTGGGGCTCGGGCCCTTTATCAAAACGGAGAACAGTGGCGGTCCCTTGCAAATCTAGTTGGCGGTTTAGCTGATCTAGGGATAGCTGCAAACAACGTCGCCCTTAAGCTGCTAACCGATGCCAAGCGAACCGGCCATCCCTGGCATGTATTCTGGGAGCGAGGCCGTTTTCAGACCTCCGGTTTCTGGGCAGACAACCTGATGAAACGTACCGGCAGCACCTGGCTAAGTGCCTCGCGTGTCGGCTCGGCGGCGGCCATGGGCATAACCGCACTGTTATTTGCCTGGGACGGCTACCGTGCGGCACGCGATGGCGACGACGATGTCGCCATCGCCAATATGATCGCCGCCAGCGGCTCGGGTATCTGGGCGCTCTATACCATTGGCCTGCTGGCCAGTCCCTGGTTGCTGGGGCTGGGAGTCGGGCTGTTGGTGGCTGGTGTTATTGGCACGGTTCTATTGGGCGACGGCGCGGTAGAACAAGCCATCAAGCACGGCCCCTTCGGCAGTAAACAACGTCTGTCCCAGATGAACGACTCCTTGCATGCCTACCAACAGCTGCTCGGCGCTTTGGGGGAGCCCCGCTTTCATATCGAGCGTTTGCAGTTCTGGCAGGAAAAAGCCAGTGCGGGCGATAACGCCCGCCTACTCGATGCACAAACGAGCGAGCATGGTTGCCTGGCGCCGCAAGACTGGGTGGTTGAACTGCACACCCCGTTGCTCGGTCAGTTCCGCAATGGTGGCGACTTCAAGCTGTTCGCCAGGGAAGTGTTGCGTACGCGCAGCCATACTTCTGTCTGGCATTACCGCTACTCAGAACTTATTCCCGAGAAAAAGCTCGGTCCGGTAGTGTTCGACGGCAACCGCTTGCTCTTTGTATTGCCCGCGCAGTTTGCCGTGATCACTGAGAGCGACCCGCGACGCTACCGCCAAGCGATCGAATACAGCCTCAAGGTTTACGGGCAATTTCAACTGGGTGAAGCCATCTGCTACGCAAATGACCCCTTCCCCGGCTATAACCGCATCGCCTTGCCCCAACCCAAGCCGCGCAACTGGCAAGCCTTTACCCCTGGCATGCCCGCAAACTTCGATAATGCCGATGACGTACCCTACTGGCTGATCACCCAAAGGGACTTTGCCAAAGTATGAATGCCCCCATAGCTCCGCCGACGTCCTACGCCAACTCGGCCTACCGCAGCACCGCCATCCCTGCCCAGCCACCACATAAATGGCCGCAGGATGCTGATCGTACCGGCCCCTCTCGTACGCAATTGCGCTGGGGGCATTACGCCAATCTGGAGCCTTGGCAGGATGTGGACGCGCAGTTGCAGGCCGGCATGCGTGATTATCTAGACGAAAAAAAAGAAGATGATATTTATATCAATCAAAAACGCTGGAACTTCGATAACACCAGCAAATGGATGATTTTGATTCCATATTTCAAATGGTGGTCGATTTTATTTATTCCATGGTTTTGTTGGGTTCTTGTACTCGGATCAGCCGGAGACGTCGTTTTGGCTTGGGTCCTTAAAGATCATGGCTTCAATGCATTCTTAACTCTTTCAATGGCCGTAATTTTATTTGCCTCTGTCATGATCGGCTTCAGCATGCGATATATGTGGGCCGACAATCCGCGCCACAAGAAATACCTGATACAAACTGGCTCTGGATTTGCTGTTGCGCTAATTGCTTCTTTATTTACATTTCAAGACGATCCCCATGGCACAGACCTATTCTGGATGTGCGGTGGCATGGCCTTTAGCGTCTTTATGGGCCTGATCGGCTGGGATTACTTACAAGACCTTTACCTGCGCGTATTCGCTCACGATGGCAGCGGCTTTAACCGCCAGACCGGCATGCTCACTATTGGCAGGCGCTTTCAACAACCCTTTAGCGCACCGCTCTATGAGTTCGATGCCACCCTGGAATTCCGCCCCGGCCCGCACAGCAACAGCGGCTTCGCAATTTGGCTGCACCACCGTTACACCTCGGTCGAGGTGTTTCTCGGCGCTAAAATCCAATCCCTGGGCATGAACCTGGAAGAAGCTCTGGCGTTCTGGGATACGCTGCAGCGCTATATGGACGTGACCCAACCCTTACCCGAACTGCCGATTCTCGAACAGTTCCGCCACCTCGACCCGACTACCGCCGAACATGACCGCCAGAGCAAGCGCGACCCGCGCCGCTGGCGTGATATGCCTTACCGGGCCTGGGAGCGCCGTGGCCGTGCGGAAATGATAAAGCGCAACCGCGACTACAAATGGCAGGAACAACCCTGCATCATCCAATCCAAGATCGACCCCGGCCTGAGCATCGGAGCCTACTACCGCAGCCAGGAAGCCAAGGGCATCCAGGCCACGCCCAAGGGCGACGACTTCGATGACGTCCATCAGCATCACATCGGCACCGAACGCAGCTGACGAAAAAATGGAGCGCTGCTGGCAGCAATACCGCTAATGACCGGAAAGGTGACAGTATTTGGTGCTGAACGCCGCCTGCGCCGTACCGCCGTTATTAACACGGCCCGACGACCATGGCGCCCGATATCGTTGAGACCGATCTGCCACCATTCAGGCGTTACTCCGCTGCCCAGGTAGGCTGACCAAGCGTAACCCTGCATACGCTCTGGTCTCGGCAAATCTAAAACCGCCCCGCTGCACGCCGGAGGTTAATCCTATAAACAGACCAGCGAATCGGCATTCGCCCTACTCCGGCACCTCCACACACACATGAATCGCATCATGCCGCCAGTACTCCACATCGCAGTCAATGATCCGCTCATGCTGATCTCGGTTCAGACGGGTGATGCGCAGGGCTGGGCTACCGGGGGCGGTGCGCAGGGTTGATGCGGCTTCGGGGTGCAGGGCGGTGGGGACCATGTCGAAGCGGACGCGACCGTAATGGATGCCATATTCGCTGGCGTACAGCTCGGTAAGTGAGCAGGTCAGGTCGTACTTCAGGATGCCCGGGAAGTGGACTGGGTTCAGGTAGTGCTCGACGTAGAGTACGAGGCGGCCGTCGATGCGGCGTGCGCGGCGGATCTGGATGACGCTCGATAACGCCGCAAGCTCCAAACGCGAACAAATCTCCGCAGTAGCAGGCTGCAGCCTTGCCGACAGCACCTCGGTAGCAGGCAAACGGCCCTGTTCGCCCACCATCGCGTGGAAATGGCTACGCACCAATGGGTTGTAGAGCACCCGCGGTGGCGACACGAACCAGCCACGACGGTCTTCGCGATAGATCATGCCGAGTGATTCCAGCTGCCCCAAGGCTTCGCGTAGCGTGATGCGTGTGGTGGCGAACAGCTCACTGAGCTTTCGCTCGGACGGCAACTGGCCGCCCGGCTGCAGCAAGCCATGACGGATCTGTTCCTGGAGCGAGCTGCAGATCGCCGTCACCGTCCGCGGCACTTCATCGCGCATCGTCTTTTCTCACTGGACTATACCAAGGACCAAAACGGGGCACGGGCTGCCGTCTTTTCCCGGTTTATGGCGGGTAACGCTAGAGCGTAACGATGACTGTCGCATGACAATGCAGCGGCAAAAACAGCCTGCGGACCGTATAGATAACGCGGTGCACTACGGACAAAAAAACTGTGCAGGCCTTTTCAGGCAGGGTTTTGCGCGTGCGCTAGGCTTGTTACGGCACTCCTGTCGCAGTGTCGCCCGTTCCGGCGATGGCGGAGGCAACGACATCAAACTGTCACTTGCACCCCCTAATTTGGTTGCATCGAACTGATCTAGACCAACCGACCTGCGAAAGGAGCTTCGAATGAAACGACTGCTGCTGGCTTCACTACTGGGATCAGCGATCGCCCTGGCGACATCGGCGAACGCTGCACAAACGGATCTGAAAGCGCTCGAAGAGGCGGCTCGCACGGAAGGTGAGGTCAATAGCGTCGGCATGCCGGACAGCTGGGCCAACTGGAAGGACACCTGGCGGGACCTTGAGCAAAAGTACGGTCTCAAGCATATGGACACCGACATGAGTTCGGCCCAGGAGATCGCCAAGTTCGCGGCCGAAAAAGACAACGCCACGGCCGACATCGGTGACGTCGGCGCCGCCTTCGGGCCGATCGCCGTTCAGCAAGGTGTTACCCAGCCATATAAGCCCACTACATGGGACCAAATTCCCGAGTGGGCCAAGGACAAGGACGGGCACTGGATGCTGGCCTATACCGGCTCCATCGCCTTCATCGTCAACACGCAGCTGGTCAAGGATGTGCCGACCTCCTGGGCCGAGCTGAAGGATGGTCAGTACAAAGTCGCCATCGGCGATGTCAGCGCTGCTGCACAAGCGGTCAATGGCGTACTGGCCGCGGCCATCGCCAATGGTGGGGACGAGACGAATATCCAGCCGGGCCTGGATTATTTCGCCGACATCGCCAAGCAGGGCCGCTTGTCGCTGTCGAACCCGACGATCCAGACGCTGGAGCGTGGCGAAGTGGAAGTGGGTGTCGTCTGGGACTTCAATGGCCTGTCGTACCGCGACCAGATCGACCCCAGCCGCTTCGAGGTCGTGATTCCGTCAGATGGCTCGGTGATTTCCGGCTATACGACCATCATCAACAAGTGGGCCAAGCACCCCAACGCCGCCAAGCTCGCCCGCGAGTACATCCTCTCCGATGCCGGGCAGATCAACCTGGCCAAGGGCAACGCCCGACCGATCCGCGCCGAGCACCTGACACTGCCCTCCGAGGTGCAGGCCAAGCTGCTGCCGAACGAGCAGTACGTCAAGGTCAAGCCGATCGAGAACGCCGATGCCTGGGAAGCAACTTCCAAGGCTCTGCCGCAGCAGTGGCAGGAAAACGTGATCATCGAAATGGAGTGATCGGCTGCCAACCGACAGGATCGTAAGGTGGTGAGCGGCGCCCCACTTCAGCCCGCCAGCACGCAGGCGGTGGGCTGAAGCCCACCCTACGACGCGCACCAGGTGTGCTGGAAGACGGATTGGGTCGGGTTTTTGTAGGGTGGGCTTTAACCCACCAGAGAAAGTCCCGCCGAAGAAATGGTGGGCTGAGGCGCAGCGCCGCCCGGCCCACCCTACAGCCCACTCCTGACAAGGAAATGATCGCATGGGCAAAACCATTCTCGTTGTGCTCGACGGCCTCAGCTATCAGGTCGCGGAGCACGCGCTTGGCCATCTACAGGCCTATTGCGTGGCCGGACGGGGAGCGCTGTACCGCTTGGAATGTGAATTACCCGCGCTGTCTCGCCCCCTTTATGAATGCATCCTGACCGGCGTGGCACCAATCGACAGTGGCGTCGTGCATAACGACGTGGTGCGGCTATCCACCGAGCGCAGCATCTTCCATTACGCCCGCGACGCTGGTTTGAGTACAGCGGCCGCGGCCTATCACTGGGTCAGCGAGCTCTATAACCGCGCGCCCTTTGTGGCGGCACGCGATCGTCATAGCGAAACGCCCGAACTGCCGATCCAGCATGGTCACTTCTATTACGAGGATCACTACCCCGATTCGCATCTGTTTGCTGACGCGGAAAGTCTGCGGCTGCGGCTCAGTCCCGACTTCCTGCTGGTGCATCCGATGAACATAGACGACGCCGGCCACAAGCACGGTCTGGATTCGTCCCAGTATCGCAACGCCGCGCGCCGCGCCGATATCCTCCTCGCCGACCACCTGCAGCGCTGGCTGGACGATGGTTACCAAGTGTTGGTGACGGCCGATCACGGCATGAACAACGACCGCTCCCACAACGGCCTATTGCCCGAAGAGCGTGAGGTGCCACTGTTCGTTCTGGGTTCAGCATTCAGCCTCGACCCCGCCGCACGACCGAAACAGACCGAGTTGTGCGGAACATTATGCGAGTTGCTCGGTGTGGCCCATGACAAACCACTGTGCCAGGACCTGCTGAAATGAGCGCGCCGCTTGAAGACAACCTCAAGACCGCCGCCATTCGAGACGGTGCTGTGCCTAGAATCGCAGACCGTCGGGCGCCGCGCGGCAAATGGCTGGCGCTGCTTTGCCTGCTGCCGTTCGCCGTGTTCTTTTTCGCCTTCCAAATTGCTCCGCTGCTGTGGGTCACGCTCAACAGCCTGAACACGGCGGACGGCTGGAGCCTGGCCAATTTCGAGAAAGTCTTCGGCTCCAAGTTCTATCTACAGGCCATCAAGCACAGCCTGCAGATCGCCTTCTGGTCGAGCCTGTTCGGCATCGTCATCGCCATCCTCGGTAGCTACTCGCTGCGTCAGGTCGATTCGAAGTTGCGCGATTTCGTCATGGCCTTTTCCAACATGACCAGCAACTTCGCCGGGGTACCGCTCGCGTTCGCCTTCGTCATTCTGCTCGGTTTCAACGGGGCGCTGACGATCCTGCTCAAGCAGGCCGGCATCATCGAGGACTTCAATCTCTACTCCAAGACCGGCCTAATCGTGCTCTACACCTACTTTCAGATCCCGCTGGGCGTGCTGCTGCTCTACCCCGCCTTCGATGCACTGCGCGAGGATTGGCGCGAGTCAGCCTCGTTGCTGGGTGCGGGCACTTGGAGCTACTGGCGTTATATCGGCCTACCAGTACTGACGCCGGCCCTGCTGGGCACCTTCGTCATTCTGCTGGCCAATGCGCTGGGGGCCTATGCCACGGTTTACTACCTCACCACCGGCAACTTCAACGTGTTGCCGATCCGCATCGCGGCAATGATTTCCGGGGACATTTCCCTCGATCCGAACATGGCGAGCGCATTAGCGATGGTGTTGGTTGGGTTGATGGGCGTGATCACCTTGGCGCATCAGCTGCTGCTCAGGAGGAGCTACCATGCGGGCCGCTGAAACGAAACGCGGTGCGCTGTACCACCGCATGGTGGTGTGGCTGCTTTTCTTCATCCTGTTACTACCTCTAGCAGCGACCTTTCTCTACTCGATCTCAAGCAGTTGGTCAGCGACCATCCTGCCGGACGGGCTGACATTCGACTGGTATCTGCAGCTCTGGAGTGAAGAGCGCTTCCTGCGCGCATTCGCCCAGTCCTTGCTGGTCTGCCTCGGGGCATTGGCCCTGGCGGTGGTGCTGATCCTGCCGCTGCTGTTCGTGGTGCATTACCACTTTCCCAAGCTCGACGGGCTGATGAACATCCTGATCCTGCTGCCGTTTGCCGTGCCGCCGGTGGTGTCCTCGGTCGGCCTGCTGCAGCTCTACGGCTCGGGGCCGCTGGCGATGGTCGGCACGCCCTGGATCCTCATTGGCGCCTACTTCACCATTGCGCTGCCGTTCATGTATCGCGCGATCAGCAACAACCTGCAGGCGATCAATCTGCGCGACCTGATGGATGCGGCCCACCTGCTCGGCGCCAGCACCTGGAAGGCGGCGTTTCTGGTGGTGCTGCCGAACCTGCGCAAGGGGCTGATGGTGTCGCTGTTCCTGTCGTTTTCGTTTCTGTTCGGCGAGTTCGTCTTTGCCAACCTGCTGGTCGGCACCCGCTACGAAACCTTGCAGGTCTATCTGAACAACATGAAAAACAGCAGCGGCCATTTCAACAGTGCGCTGGTGATCTCCTACTTCTTCTTCGTGCTGGTGTTCACCTGGGCGGCGACCCGGTTGAATCGGGAGAAGCCCTGAGGGGCAGTGTTTGCAAGAGGGCCTGGCTAGTTTGCTCGGTGGGCTGAAGCCCACCCTACGTGACTCACCGGGCGTACCGGAAGGCGTGCTCAGCGGGTTTTGTAGGGTGGGCTTTAGCCCACCAGAGAGAGCCCCGCCGAAGAACCGGCGGGCTGAAGCCCATCCTACGGAATAGCAGCGTGGCGCTGAAACGGAGCACCGCCTGGCCAACCCTTTTTTACGACAGGCCCCGGCCACCGCTGCGGCTATTCGAGACAGGAACACTCCATGAGCTACCTTTGCGTTCGTAACCTGCACAAAGCCTATGGCGACACCCAGGTCTTCAGCGATATCGATTGCGAGATCGCCAAGGGTGAGCTGATTACATTGCTCGGCCCCTCAGGCTGTGGCAAGTCCACGCTGCTACGCTGCATCGCCGGTCTGACCGAGGTCGACGGTGGTCAGATCCTGCTGGATGGCGAGGATCTAGTGCCAATCTCACCGCAAAAGCGCCAGATCGGCATGGTCTTCCAGAGTTACGCACTGTTTCCCAACATGACGGTTGAACAGAACGTCTCCTTCGGCCTGCGCATGCAGAAGATTGCCAGAGATGAAAGCGCCAGTCGGGTGGCCGAGGTGCTGGCGATGGTCGAGCTAGGCGACTTCGCCCGCCGCTACCCGAGCCAGCTCTCGGGCGGGCAATGCCAGCGGGTGGCTCTGGCGCGTTCACTGGTCACCCGCCCTCGCCTGCTGCTGCTGGACGAGCCCCTGTCGGCCCTGGATGCGCGCATCCGCAAGCACCTGCGCGAGCAGATCCGCACGATTCAGCAGGAATTGGGGCTGACTACCATCTTCGTGACCCATGATCAGGAAGAAGCACTGACGCTGTCTGATCGCATCCTGCTGATGAACGCCGGACGGATCGTCCAGAGCGCCGATGCCGAGACCCTGTACACCGCGCCCGTGAGTGCGTTCGCCGCTGGCTTTATCGGCAACTACAACCTGCTCGCCGCCGATGTCGCCTCACGATTGTTGCAACGCCCTGTCCATTCGAAAGTGGCGATCCGACCGGAAGCCATTGCCCTGGTCAATTCATCAGGAAGCAACGAGGGGATCGCGGCGGTCATCAAGAGCCATAGCCTGCTGGGCAATGTGATCCGCTACCGCGTCGAAGCGCGCGAGGTCGACCTGATGGTGGACGTGCTCAACCGCTCTGCCGCCGATCTCTATCCCCACGGCCGCCAGGTAAGCCTTACCATCGACGCTTCGGCAATTCACGAGGTGGCTTGATGGCACTGGCAATTTTTGACCTGGACGAAACCTTGATCGATGGTGATTGCGCCAGCCTATGGGCGCACGAGATGGCCAAGATCGGCTGGGTGGACGGGGAATCCTTTCTACGCAAGGACGCCGAGCTGATGGCCGAGTACGCCTTCGGCACGCTGGCGATGGAAGACTACATGGCCTTCAGCCTCACGCCGCTGGTGGGCCGTACGGCTGAAGAAGTGGCTCATGTTGTCGAGCCCTTCGTTGAAGATGTGATCGAGCCGCTGATCTACAGCGACGCCATGCGCCAGGTCGCTCAGCACCGCAAGGCAGGTGACCGCATCCTGGTGATCTCCGCTTCGGCAGCGTTTCTGGTCGAAGCAGTGGCCAGCCGACTCGGCATCGGGGATGTGCTGGCGATTCAGTTGGAAGAACAGCACGGTTTCTACAGTGGCAACACCCGTGGGGTGCTCACTTACCGAGAAGGCAAAGTCAGTCGGTTGCGCGAGTGGGCTGAGGCTGAGGGTGAATCGCTGGAAGGGGCGTATTTCTACTCCGACTCGATCAACGATCTGCCGCTGCTCGTGCAAGTGGCGCACCCACACGTGGTGAATCCTGATCCACTGTTGCGCGAGCAAGCGGAGGCCAAGGGCTGGCCGCAACTGAGCTGGGCCTGAGTTTCGCCCGGGGCCGCCTCAGGCTCCGGCGTTCAGCGGCAGCAGAACACGGAACAGCGCGCCCTTTCCCTCTTCGCTCTCGACCTGAATGAGTCCGCTGTGCGCCTTGATGATCTGCTCGGCGATGAACAACCCGAGCCCGAGCCCGGCGCTACTCTCGCTACCTTCAGCTCGCTCGAACTGACAGAAGATTCGCTCCAGACTCTTCTGGCTGATACCGATGCCGTGATCGCGCACCTCGATGCAGGCGCCCGCTGCGGTAGTACTGACGTTCACCTGCACCGGTTGGCCGGCGCCGTAACGCATGGCATTGGTCAACAGGTTCGCCAACACCTGCTCGATACGAAACTCGTCCCAAAGGCCGATCACCGGCTCCGGACGCTGGAACAGCAGTGTGCAACCGCTCGCTTCCATCTGCGGGGCGAAGTTCTCCACCACGCTGGCTACGAGCTTTCCCAGATCCACCTGCGTCGGCCGGATCGACAGTTTGCCGGTACGGATCCGCGAGACATCGAGCATGTCGTCGATTAGCCGGATCAGGCTCTGGATCTGCCGTTCATCCTTGTCGGCCATCTGTTGCAGCTTGTCCTCGCTGAACGCAGCAAAGTTCTTGCGGCCAAGCTGCAGCTTGCGCAACTGCACTTCGAGGATGAGGGTGTTGAGCGGCGTCTTCAGCTCATGGGAAACGATGGACATGAAGTCATCGCGCATACGCACCGCATTCTCTAGCTCGACCTTGGTGCTGCGCAGCTCGTCGAGCAACACTTCCTGCTCGCGGCGACTGCGCTCCAGCTGTTCAAGCTGACGTGCCAGGCGCTTGCGATTGCGATACAGGTCGACGAACACGCTGACCTTGCTGCGCACTGCATGGGTATCCAGCGGCTTCTGCATGAAGTCGACGGCGCCGCTCTCGTAGCCCTTGAACGCGTAGTTGAGCTCGCGTCCGGCAGCGCTGACGAAGACGATCGGAATCTGCTTGGTGCGCTCGGTGCTGCGCATCAGCTCGGCCAACTGAAAGCCGTCCATGCCAGGCATCTGTACGTCGAGTATGGCCAGCGCGAACTCATGGCGTAGCAGCAACTCGAGCGCCTGCTCAGCCGACTCAGCCTGATGCACGTTGATGCCTGGGCCTTTCAGCAGCGCATCCAACGCCAGCAGGTTCTCAGGTAGATCATCGACTATCAGCAGATTCGCTTCATCGGTGTGTTCGAGCATGGGTCACTCCAGTTCACGCAACAGTCGATGGATATCGCGCAAGGGCAAAATGTAATCCGGCGCGAAGCGCTGGAGTGCTGCACGTGGCATGGTCGGGACCTCGGCTTCGCCAGGGTCCTGAACTATAGTGAGGCCGCCGGCCTGCTTGATCGCCTCGAGACCGGCGGCGCCGTCCTCGTTGGCACCTGTCAGAAGAATTCCGGCGACACGCTCGCCCCAGGCATCAGCCGCCGACTCGAAGAGGACGTCGATTGAGGGCCTGGAGAAATGCATCGCATCATCCTGGCTAAGCGACAGGCTCATGTCCGCCTCGACCAACAGGTGATAACCCGGCGCTGCGAAGTAGAGCGTGCCGCCGCAAATGGGCTCCTTGTCGCCCGCTTCCTTTACCGCCAGATCGGTTTTGCGTTGGAAGATTTCTACCAGCTGCGTCGGCCCGGTTGCCGGCACGTGCTGAACCATCAGCAGCGGCAAGCGATAGGTTCGAGGCAACCCGGTCACCAACGCGCTGAGCGCAGCTAACCCGCCGGCGGACGCACCGATCACCACGGCATCCACGGGTCGGTCGAGCGGTTGAGAAAAGGCTTCGGCGGCAGTGAGCGTCATAGTTTGCGGAACACCCTTTCCGGCTTATCGAACGCCTCGAACTGCTCGGCATAGCCGGAAAACTCAACGGTTTCCTTGCTGCCAAGACCGAGAAATCCCCGGTGGCAGAGCGAGTCGTAGAACAGGCCGAAGGCACGGTTCTGCAGCGGCTTGTTGAAGTAGATCAGCACGTTGCGGCAGGAAATCAACTGGGTCTCGGCGAAAACACTATCGGTCGCCAAACTGTGATCGGCGAACGTTATGTTTTCTTTCAAGGACTTATCCATGATTGCCGAGTCATAGGCCGCCGTATAGTAATCGCTCAGGCTGTGCTTGCCACCGGCACCTTGATAGTTGCTGGTGTACTGGCGCATGTTGTCGATGTTGAAGATGCCCTGGCGCGCACGTTCGAGTGACCTTGGATTGATGTCGGTCGCGTACAAGATGGTGCGATCGAGCAATCCTTCTTCTTTGAGCAAGATGGCCATCGAGTAGACCTCTTCGCCCGTGCTGCAGCCGGCAATCCAGATCTTCAATGACGGATAGGTGCACAACACCGGTATCACTTGCTCGCGCAACGCCAGGTAATAGCTGGGGTCACGGAACATCTCGCTCACCGGAATGGTGAGAAACTGCAGCAGCTCCATGAACGCCTGTGGATCGTAGAGAATTCGGCGCTGAAGCTCCGAGATGTTCTCGCAGTGCATCTGCTTGAGCGCCAGCAGCACGCGGCGCTTGAGCGAAGCACTGGAGTAGTCGCGAAAATCGTAGCTGTAGCGCAGGTAGATCGCTTCGATCAGCAGCTTCAGCTCGATGGCCTGGTTGCGGTCCGGCATGTCACAGCAGCTCCACTTTCGGCAGCCAGACACGGATCAGCGAGAACAGACGGTCCAGATCGATGGGCTTGGCCAGGTAATCGTTGGCACCCGACCGCAGGCAGCGATCCTGATCGTCTTTCATCGCTTTGGCGGTCACTGCAATGATCGGCAGTTTGGCGAAGCGCGGATCCTTGCGGACCTCCTGCATGGCGGTGAATCCGTCCATCTCCGGCATCATGATGTCCATCAGCACCAGATCGATGTCGCCGACATTCTGCAACTGAGCGATGGCTTCATGACCGTTGCGGGCGATCTCGATCAGTGCGCCCTTCTGCTCCAGTGCGCTGGTCAAGGCAAAAACGTTACGCACGTCGTCGTCGACCACCAGGATCTTGCGGCCCTCGAAAGCCTTTTCTCGGCTGCGCACGCTTTTGAGCATCTTCTGCCGCTCCGGCGGCATATCGGATTCGACCTTGTGCAGGAACAACGTGACTTCGTCGAGCAGCCGCTCCGGCGACCGTGCGCCCTTGATGATGATCGAGCGCGAGTATTTCAGCAGCGCACCCTCTTCGTCGCGAGTCAGGTTGCGTCCGGTATAAACGATGACCGGTGGGAAGGAGCAGATGTCTTCACGCGCCATGCGTTCGAGCAGCTCGTGGCCGTCCATGTCCGGTAGCTTGAGGTCGATGATCATGCAATCGAACACAGTGGAACGCAGCAGCTCCAGGGCCTGCTCGCCGAACTCCACGGCGGTGATCTCAATGTCGACGTCCTCGATCAGCCGCGACACGCTTTCACGCTGACGCGCGTCATCTTCGACCAGCAGGATACGTTTGACCTTCTGCTCCAGCTTGGCTTCGAAGAGGCCGAACACGGCCTTGAGATCCTCACGGGTTGTCGGCTTGGTGGCGTAGCCGATGGCTCCCATCTGCAACGCTGCTTCCTTGCGGTCTTCCACCGACACGATATGCACCGGAATGTGCCGTGTGATGGGGTTTTCCTTGAGCCGTTCGAGCACCGTAAGACCGGAATGGTCCGGCAGCCGCATGTCCAGCAGGATCGCATCGGGACGGTACTGCACAGCCGTGTCGAAACCGCGATCAGCGTTCTGTGCGATCAGACAGCTGTACTTCAGTTCGTGGGCCAGATCGCGAAGGATGCCGGCAAATTGCGGCTCGTCTTCGATCACCAGCACCGAACGCTCGAACGGGAAGCGCTCGCGGTCGTCCGTAAGCGTCGCCACGCCCTGCTCCGGTCTCGGCACCGGTCTCGGCGTCGCGGCGATCGGCGTCGCAACCGGTGCCGGCGCGTCCGGGATATCGAACGACTTCGGCTCAGGCAAAGGCTCGGATTCCTGCTCGGCCACCGGGGCGCTGTAGTTCTCCGGAACGATCAATGTGAACACACTGCCGGCCCCCGGTTCGCTACTGACTTCAATGGTGCCGCCGAGCAACTGGGCCAGCTCACGGGAGATGGACAAGCCCAGCCCGGTGCCGCCATAACGCCGGTTGGTGGTGCCATCGGCCTGACGGAAGGCTTCGAAGATGACTTCCTGCTGGTCGGCGGGGATACCGATTCCGGAATCACGCACGGCAAAGGCTATCTGTTGGTCGTCACGGCGCGTTACCCGAAGTTCTACCGAGCCCTTCTCGGTGAACTTGAAGGCATTGGACAAAAGGTTCTTGAGAATCTGCTCCAGCCGCTGACGGTCGGTATAGAGGCTCGGCGGCAAGTCCTCGGCCAGCTCGACATTGAACTGCAGCGATTTTTCCAGCGCCTGGGCGAGAAACAGGCTCTTCAGGCCATCGACCAATCGCGTGAGAATCAACAGCTCGGGATGGACATCCAGCTTGCCGGCTTCGACCTTCGAGATATCCAGAATGTCGTTGATCAGATTGAGCAGATCGTTGCCCGCCGAATAGATCGAGCGCGCAAACTGCACCTGGTCTTCCAGCAGATTGCCGTGCGGATTGTCGGCCAGCAATTTAGATAGAATCAGCGAGCTGTTCAGCGGTGTGCGCAGCTCGTGGGACATGTTGGCGAGGAATTCCGATTTGTAACGACTGGCGCGCTGCAACTCATCGGCGCGCTCTTCGAGCATCAGCTGCACCTCATGCAGGCGATGGTTCTTCAGGTCCATTTCATCGCGCTGCTGCGCCAGCGCCTGGGTCTGTTCGGCGAGCTGCTCGTTGGTCTGCTCCAGCTCGGCCTGCTGCTCTTCCATGTGCGCCTGCGACTCGCGCAAGGCGTTGGATTGCTCCTCGAGTTCTTCGTTGGCCGCGCGCAGCTCTTCTTGCTGGACCTGTAACTCCTCGTTGAGCTGCTGGGTTTCAGCAAGCATGCGCTGCAGTCGCTGGCGATAACGCGCAGCCTCGATGGCCGAGCCGATATTTTCGCTGACCCGCCGCAGCAACTCATTGTCCTCGTCACGCAGGGGTCGCAAGAAGCCGACTTCCAGCACGGCGTTGAGCATGCCGCTGTCTTCCACCGGGAAGATCAGTACGGACGAGGCGGCGGCGCTGCCCAGCGCCGAACTCACGTTCAGATAACCCTGCGGCACATTGTCGAGCTGCATTACGTGACGCTCCAACGCCACCTGGCCCACCAGTCCCTCTCCCAGCTCAAGATTGCGGCCGGCATGCAACCGGTCCCGATCCCAACCGAATTCCGCGACCCGCTGCAGTTTGCCTTCCTGGGTGACATACAGCGCCCCGACCGCAACGCCGAGATAGCGCGCCAGGAAACCAAGCACGTTCTGGCCCAGCGTCGGCAAGGCCTGCTCGCCGATCATCGACTCGCTGAGCTGGGTCTGACCGTTTCGATACCAAGCCTGCTTTTCCAGTGCGGCGGCATGCGCCTGTTGCTGTTGGAGCGACTCCGAATAGCTGTCCGACAAACTGATCAGGTCGCGCCGCCCGAAATAGACCAGCAGGCCGCTGAAAATCAGACTGAACAGCAGAAACCCGCCGATCAACGCGGTGGTGATCGTTTCGGACGTATCGGTACGATCGGCTCGGATTTGTCGTTCGTAGGCAATGAACTCGTTGAGCAGGCGACGCTGTTCTTCCTTCAGCTTCAACCCTTCCTGACTGCGCACATACTCAACAACGGATTCGTTCCGAGCCCTGCGGGCGATCGCTTCCTCGGAAAACGCGATCCATTGCTCATGCAGCCGACCAAGGCGCTCGACACGATTCAGCTGTACCGGATCATCGGCGGCGTAATCGGCAATCAGGTCGAACTGGCTTTCGAATACGGGCAGTTCGTTTCGGTAGGGTTCGAGAAAAGCATCGTCCCCGGCAATCAGATAGCCTCGCATCGAGGCTTCCAGGTCACCCATCACTTTCAGCATGTCGTGAGCGTAAGCAACGCCCACCACGGAGCGCTCGACCCAGTGACTGACGTTGAGCAGGAAGTAGACGATGGCGCTGAAGAAAAACGCGCTGAGGAAACCGAAACCGAGGGGCACCGCCACGTTGCGATTGAGGATTCGCTTGAAGTGATTCTGATCGATGAAAGAGTCGCCCATCTGGTTCCTTCCTGGGTACTGTGCGAGCAACAGTGACCCACGGCCACGCGGGCGGCTGCGTCGCCACCAGCGAACGCCTCCGATCCCGACAAGTTCTTGGTGATTCGCGCGAGATGCCACAACGCGCGCAGTCGACCGCGGACTGTACACCGCCTCGCTTGCAAGCACAAAAAAGCCCGGCCGAATGGCCGGGCCCTGTTGCTCGCTGATCAACCCTCAGCGACGGGCGATAATCCAGACTGCGTGAATGATGCCGGGGATGTAGCCCAACAGCGTCAGCAGAATATTCAGCCAGAATGCGCCACCCAGGCCAACTTGCAGGAACACCCCTAGCGGCGGCAGCAATATCGCGATGATGATGCGAATCAGGTCCATTGTGGTTCCCCCTCAGTCTGGTTTTGCCAATTGGCTTACTGTGAATCGACCGAATCGCCGGAGAGGGGTTCCTTTCCGGCGGGAATCAGGGGGCTGGCAGGGCCACACGACCCAGGAGTTCGATGGAACAACCACAACCGAGACGGCAGTGATTTCAAGCATCCGGTAGCGACCGTTTGAGTCGCCAGGGGCACCCAACGGGGTGCACGAGAGAGAGAACGCGGCTGGCCGTGGAATTGGGTCAGCTGAATGCGCAGATGCCGCCTGCCTTGTGAGCCGCGCGCAACGCCAAGCAGTATCGCTTCAGCCAGCGGACTATCGCAGATCGATCAGGCCCGTCGCCATACGCGAAAGGTCGAACATGACAACCGGATTCCCGCGCTAGTACCGCTACCGGTGCCTTGGCGGCTCGGGCCTGTTGCGCTTGCGCCGGATGTTGATCCACGACAGCACGGCCAGCGCCAGCATCAGCCCGGTCATGTTGAAGTTGCCGATCACTGCGTAGCCCAACGCCGCCAACGAACAGGCTACGAAACCGACCCACCTCACGTAGCCCATCATGGTGCGCACCGCGCCGCCGACGCGATCATCCTCTGGCGGCCCCATCAAACCGACCTCGCCCGCATGCGTTCAAGCTCCTTGGCATCATGGCTGCAGAACAGCGTCACCTCGTCCTTGTGCTCCAGCGACAGGGTCCAGAGCCGATGCTGGTTTGCCAGGCGCGCCGTGCGATCGGTCTCCATCATGCGCTGATAAAAGCGCAGCCCCGGTGTGCAGTGACGTTCGGTCTGGCCGACTTCATCGCGGTAGAAATAGGCGTCACCGGCGTGCAACAGCCAACCGTGGCCGGTATCCAACGCGACACCAGCGTGGCCATGGGTGTGCCCGGTGAGCGGGATCAGCAGGATCTCCGGCGGAAGGCCACGTAGTTCCCGTACCGCCTGAAAACCGAACCAGGTGTCCCCGCCCGGCTCGTAGAACTGCCAGTGGCGCACCTCATCCCATTGCTGGTGGCGATAGCGGCGGTGGCCGAGGAAGCTGTGAGTCGAGCGCGCCGCGTCCATCTCGCGCTGAAGCACATGCACCTGCGCATTGGGAAAGTCCGCGAGCCCACCAGCATGGTCGAAATCCAGATGCGTGAGCACGATGTGCTGCACGTCATCTGCGCTGAAACCCAACTGCCGAACCTGCTCCAGCGCCGTGAAGCGACGCTCGAACTTGATGTTGTTGAAGGCAATGAAGAACGTACTGAGTCGCTTGCGTGGCTCCAGCACAACGCAGCTGCCAAAGCCGGTATCGACCAGCACCAGCCCATGCCCATCGGTCTCGATCAACAGACAGTGGCACACCAGGCTGGCGGTCAGCCCGCTGCTGAAGCCGTCGAACAGTTTGCCGCCGACCGGGCACATACAGCCACAATTGAGATGATGAACGCGCATGGAAATCTCCTCAGGAGCGGAGCATCACGCAACGGAACGCTGCGCCATCGAGCCCCTTTGTTCAGCCTCGTATAGGTTGTGAGGCTCGCCTACCGCGCAGAGTTCATGTGCCGGCGCCATTGACCGATGACCTGAGGCAAGGCCCAGCACAATGGAGAGGAACTGCGGCCGGTTGGACTATCCTCCGAGGACTGCCTCAAGCAACCACCGGCTTGCCGTCGACCTGGGAGTCACAGCTGATGCATCGTCGCTTCACTCATCGATTCGCCTGGCTGCTTGGCGTGCTGCTGGCCTTCGCCAGTACTGCACATGCGTCCGACCCGGTCATGGTGCTGCGAGTAGACGGGATTATCGGCCCGGCCAGCGCCGACTACGTCATCCGCGGCATTCAAAAGGCGCAGGAGGCTGATGCGCAGCTGCTGGTGCTGGAACTGGACACCCCCGGCGGGCTGGATAGCTCGATGCGCGCCATGATCAAGAAGATCCTCGCCAGCCCGGTGCCTATAGCCACCTATGTCACGCCTAGCGGCTCTCGGGCGGCCAGCGCCGGAACCTACCTGCTCTACGCCAGCCACATCGCCGCCATGACCCCCGGTACCAACCTGGGCGCCGCGACTCCGGTGCAGATCGGAGGCGGTGGGGGCCCACCGGCGCCTTCTCCGGATGCCGAGAAGGGGAAAGAAAACAGCGGCGACGCCATGAGCCGCAAACAGGTCAACGACGCAGCAGCGTACATTCGTGGTCTGGCGCAACTGCGCGAGCGCAATGCCGAATGGGCCGAGCGGGCGGTGCGAGAGGCCGTCAGCCTCTCGGCAGCCGAGGCGCTGGAGCAGAACGTGGTCGACTACCTGGCCAGCGATCTCGATGACCTGCTGACCCAGCTGAATGGCAAGACGGTCGAGACCCGCGCAGGCACGCGCACGCTGCAGACTGCCGACGCCGCGCTCGAGCGCCATGACCCGGACTGGCGGGTGCGCCTGCTGGCCGTGATCACCAACCCCAGCGTGGCGCTGATCCTGATGATGATCGGCATCTATGGACTGGTCTTCGAATTTTCCAACCCGGGCACCGGTGGTGGCGGCGTTATCGGCGGGATCTGCCTGCTGCTGGCGATGTTTTCGCTGCAGATGCTGCCGGTCAACTATGCGGGCGTCGCACTGATCCTGCTGGGCCTGGCGTTCATGATCGCCGAGGCCTTCGTTCCCAGCTTCGGCGTGCTCGGCCTCGGCGGCGTGGCCGCCTTCGTCACCGGCGCGGTGATTCTGATCGACACCGAAGTGCCGGGCTTCAGCATCCCGCTGGCGCTGATCGGCACGCTTGCTGTCATCAGCGCGTTGCTGGTCTTTGGCATCGTCAGCATGGCGCTGAAAGCCCGGCGGCGACCGATAGTCAGCGGCGATGCCGACCTGATCGGCACCCTGACCCAGATTACCGGCATCAAACCAGATGAGCCGGGCACCGGTTGGGTTCAGCTACACGGTGAACACTGGCAAGTGCATGGGACCGGGCCACTGCAGGTGGGCCAGCAGGTCCGCGTGGTGGCACGGCATGGCTTGCAACTGGATGTGACTGCGGCCGACAGGCCGTCAACCGAGAAGAGGTGAAGCATGGGTCTTGAAATGAGTTTTATCGTCGTCGCGGTGCTGGTGATTGCACTGCTGGCTTCGACGTTCCGCATCTTGCGTGAATACGAGCGCGGCGTGGTGTTTCAGCTGGGCCGCTTCTGGAAGGTCAAGGGGCCGGGGCTGATCCTGATCATTCCCGGCATCCAGCAGATGGTCCGGGTCGACCTGCGCACCTTGGTCCTGGACGTTCCAACCCAGGACGTAATCTCGCGCGACAACGTCTCGGTGAAGGTCAATGCGGTGGTCTACTACCGCGTGCTGGATGCTGAAAAGGCGATCATTCAGGTCGAGGACTACCACTCGGCCACCAGCCAGCTGGCGCAGACGACGCTGCGTGCGGTGCTCGGCAAGCACGATCTGGACGACATGCTGGCCGAACGCGAGCAGCTCAATAACGACATTCAGCAAGTGCTCGACACGCAGACCGACGCCTGGGGCATCAAGGTCGCCAACGTCGAAATCAAGCATGTGGACCTCGACGAATCGATGATCCGCGCCATCGCCCGGCAGGCCGAGGCGGAACGCGAGCGTCGCGCCAAGGTCATTCATGCAGAAGGCGAGCTGCAGGCCTCGGAAAAACTTATGCAGGCCGCCGAAATGCTCGGGCGCCAACCCGGAGCCATGCAACTGCGCTACATGCAGACGCTGAGCAACATCGCTGGCGACAAGAATTCGACCATCGTCTTCCCGCTGCCTATGGAGCTGCTCCAAGGCCTGGGCAACCTCACCAAGAAAAATGAGTAGAGACCTTATATGCCCCTGCGCTCAGCCGTACCCGTTGTTCGCCTGCTGTCGGTCTGCCTGCTGGCACTGACGCTCACTGCCTGCGCGGCTTTCTTCGACCACGACCCGCTCAACGTACAGGTGGCCGGCATCCAACCACTGCCCGGGGAAGGACTGGAGTTGCGCATGGCGGTGAAACTGCGGGTGCAGAATCCCAACGACCGCCCGCTGGATTACGACGGCGTAGCGCTGGAGCTGGAAATCAACGGACGCAACCTGGCCAGCGGCGTCAGCGACGCAAGCGGCACCATCCCACGCTTCGGCGAAACCGTATTGAGCGTGCCGATGACCATCTCGGCATTCTCTGCCGCGCGGCAAGCGCTGGGTCTGGCTGAGCACATCGGCATGGATGAAGTGCCCTATGTGCTGCGCGGGAAACTGGCGGGCGGGAGGACGTTCGGCACTCAGCGGTTCATCGAAAAAGGCACCCTGAATCTGGAAGGCGCGTTGCCAAGCCCGTATCGGCGATGAATCGCTAACTTTCGCAGCTGGCAGACGCGCTCTGGCAAGCGGATAACTAAGCCATCGGTATCTCCGAACGCCTCACGAGCAAGCTCGCTCCTACAAAGGCATCTACCGCCTAGCCGAGTAGCGCGCGCTTGCTCGCAAATGGCAGGCCTGCCGGCCCGCTCCAGTTGCGGTGGCTGTCCGCCCGGTTCATTCCACCCGGCAGCGACCGGCTCGGCAACGGTGGGCTTCGTGAGACGGGTCTGCCTGCATCAGTTTGCGGGTCACACCATTGGTCCAACCGAAGCCATCCTGCAATGGATACTCACCACCGCCGGCATGCTCGGTGCACGGCCGCAGCACGTACTTCTCCACCAGCTTGCTCTCGCTTTCGAACAGCAGCGAGACGATCTTCAGCCAGCGCTCTTCGATCTGCAGTGCCAGTGCATCGTGACCATAGTGTTGCAGCCCACGGATGCCCATCCATTGCAGCGGCGCCCAGCCGTTCGGGCGGTCCCACTGCTCACCACTGCCGCCGACCTCGGTGGTGGACAGTCCGCCCGGAGCCAGCAGCCGCTCATGAACCACCTCAGCTACCCGCGCCGCCTGCTCGGCACTGGCAAGCTTGACGAACAGCGGCGTCAGGGTGGCAGCGGTAAGGTTGTCCCTAGGTTTTGCGAGGCACCAGTCGTAGTCGAAATAGGCGCCGTGCTGCTCGCTCCACAGGTAATGATCGATCGCAGCCAGACGCTTTTCGGCACGCTGACGGAACGCCTCGGCACAGTCATGTTGGCCCTTGGCGCGGCTGAGACGGGCGATCTGTCGCTCAAGGTTGTAGAGAAAGCTGTTCAGGTCCACTGGAATGATCTGCGTGGTGCGAATGCTCGACAGCCGCTGAGGATCGCCCAGCCAGCGCGAACTGAAATCCCAGCCGGACTCGGCACCGGCTCGCAGGTCGCGATAGACCTCATGCGCAGGCCGGCTGGATGAACGCGCCGTTTCGACGTCTTCGAGATAGGACTCCTCGCGCGGCGTGTCCCGCTCATCCCAATAGCGATTGAGTACGCTGCCATCGGCCAGACAAACGCAGCGACGATGGGATTCTCCGGGCCGCAACTGATCGTCCCCATCGGTCCAGAACGCGTGCTCCTTGCGCAACTGCGGCAGGTAATCGTTGGCGCGATGCACGCCGGACTCCTCGAACAGGTCCGTCATCAACGCGAAAACCGGCGGCTGCGAGCGGCTCAGGTAATAGGAGCGGTTGCCATTGGGCACATGGCCGTAGGTATCGATCAGGTAGGCGAAGTTGTCCGCCATTGATCGCAGCAGCTCGCAATGCCCGCTCTCATCCAGGCCGAGCATGGTGAAGTAGGAGTCCCAGTAGTACAGCTCGGTAAAACGACCGCCCGGCACCACGTAGTCGTGGGGCAGCGGCAGCAGCGAGGAGAATTCCGGGTGCTGCCGCGGGTGGCGGGTCAGCACTGGCCAGAGCCGGTCGATGTGCTCAGCCAGAGTATCGTCGGGGTTGGCGACGAACTCGGTTGGCTGTCGCTGGTAGACCTCGAAGTGCTCCAGCACAAATCCACGTAGATCGAAGCCGGGCTGGCTATTCTGCGCCCGATAGGCTTCGAGAATACGCTCCGGATGCTGCCGCGGGGCGCAGTCGACGAAGGTCTTGCTGTCAGCAAACACCCGCTGCATCTGCACCGCCACGAACAGTTCCTGGTACCGGTCCGCGGGGGTCAGGGTATCGGCGGCCGAAACCGCACGAGTGTCGTAATCGAAGTCGCTCGAAGGGATATCGGTCATTGCTCGCTGTAATTCCATAGCAGTCCACCATCTATCACCAGTGTAGTGCCGGTGACGTAGTCGGCGTCGTCCGAGGCGAGAAAGGCCACTGCACCCGCCACATCGTGCGGCTGCCCCAAACGCTTGGCCGGGATGTTCTCAAGCAGCCCGGCGAGTTTTTCCGGTTCGTTCATCAGCGTCTGATTGATTGGCGTCTCGATCGCGCCGGGCGCGACGTTGTTGACGGTGATCCCCAGCGGGGCCAGTTCGATCGCCAGGTTGCGCGTCAGCATTTTCAGACCGCCCTTGCTGGAGCAGTAGGCACTGAAATTGGGAAATGGCAGCTCCTCGTGAACTGAGCTGTTGTTGATGATCCGTCCGCCTCGCCCGGTGTCGCGCAGGTGCCGGGCAAACGCCTGGGACAGGAAGAACGGGCCGCGCAGATTGACGTTCAGCACCTGGTTGTAGTCCGCCTCGCTCACATCGAGAAAGGCGTCGTGTTTCTGCACCCCGGCGTTATTGACCAGAATGTCCAGGCGGCCCATCTGCTCGACGGCCTGCTCAACCAGCCGATAGCAATTGGCAGGTTCTGCAACATCCGCGGCGATAAAGCAGACCCGATGCCCTTGGGCCCGCACCTGCTCGAGTGTTTCGCGCGCTTGGTCGTCGTCATGTCGTCCATTGATAACCAAATCGGCGCCTTCCTTCGCCAGGCGTATGGCTATGCCGCGGCCGATGCCCTGGGTGCTGCCGGTAACCAGGGCGACCTTGTTCTGCAGTTTCATCGAACACCTCGTGTGGCTGTCGAGTCGCAGCGGCGACCCCAAGTCGTCCACTTTGAGACGGGCTGCAGGCGGGCGCGTTCAACCTCGGGTGTTTGCGAATGCTTCCAGAAGGCGCCCGAGGCGGTCTGCGCAGCAGACATATGCCTGCATCAGGGCGCAAAATGGCCGGCTCTCCGCCGCCCCGCTTTCAGGACAGCCATGGCCACCGCCGATCTGCGCAAGGGTTACCTACTGGGTCTGATGACCTTTTCCATCTGGGGCCTGTTCCCGCTCTACTTCAAGTCCATCGAGCAGTACGCGGCGCTGGAAATCGTCACTCAGCGGGCCATCTGGTCAGCGCTGTTCGGCACGCTGGTGCTGAGCCTCTGGCGCCACGCAGGTTGGTGGCAGGAGTTGCTTGCCCATCCCCGGCGGATCGGTGTGCTGATGATTTCCAGCGTGCTGATCGCCAGCAACTGGCTGATCTACGTCTGGGCGGTGAACCACGACCACATGCTCGAGGCGAGCCTGGGCTACTACATCAATCCGCTGGTCAATGTGCTGCTGGGGCTTATCGTGTTGCGCGAGCGCCTGCGCCCGCTGCAATGGTTGGCCGTGGCGATGGCGGCTGTCGGCGTGCTGCTGCAGTTGATCACCCTCGGCGACTTTCCCTGGGTGTCGATCGCGCTGGCGCTGAGCTTTGGCAGCTATGGCCTGTTGCGCAAGCAGGCGCCGGTCGCCGCCCTGCCGGGCTTGGTGGTGGAAACCTGGCTGCTGTTGCCAATCGCGCTGGGTTGGTTGCTTTTCTTCGGCACTGGCCCAAGCACTGAATGGTCGTTCTGGACCGAGCCGCAGGCGCTGTGGCTGGTAGCTGCCGGGCCGGTCACGCTGCTGCCACTGCTGTGCTTCAACGCAGCGGCCAGGCATCTGCCCTACTCGACCCTGGGCTTCTTGCAGTACATCACGCCCACGTTGCTGCTGCTGCTCGCGGTATGGGTGTTCGACGAGCCCTTCCCGGCCGATCGCCAGCTGGCCTTTGTCTGCATATGGGCGGGACTCGCCGTGTACAGCTACGACGCCTGGCGCGTGATGCGTAAAGGCGCCATGCGTTAACGGCAAGTCAATCGGCAGGCTGCAGTTTCAACTCCACCATCAGGTCGTCCGCCAGCGTTTCCAGGTGTTCCTGCAGCTCGTCCAAGGACAGTTCACTCGGCACGGCCAACCGCGCATCAGCCCGGAACAGCAACTCATTGGTCATCGGCGCGGGCAGAACGTCGGTGTCCAGGCTTTCCAGATTGACCCCGTGGCGGGCAAGCAACTGGGTGATATCACGGACGATGCCCGCGCGGTCGTTGCCCACCAGCTGCAGCTGAATCATCTGCCAGCGCCGTTCTGGCTCCGCGCCGCTTTGCGCAAAGAGCACACGGATGCCCTGCTGCTCGAGCTGCTGCAAGGCCTCGCTGAGATCGGCGTGGGCCTGAGCGGGCACAGCCACCCGCAGGATGCCCGCAAACTGACCAGCCATCCGCGACATGCGGCTCTCCAGCCAATTGCCGCCATGCTCGGCGATGCATTTGGCCAGGCATTCGACTAGCCCCGGCTGGTCTTCGGCAATCACGGTAAGTACGAGATGATCCATCTGTGGCTCCTTCAATAGGGAAATACGGCAACCGGCGCTGGCCGTGCGGCTGTAGAGAGTAATGGACCGCTCCCGTGGCATGCGACTCCATAGGTATAGAACAAACACCGTCGACGCCGCGGCAAAGTGTCGATTCCAAGGCCCTCTGGCTGCCCTATGAACAAACAATTGCGGGCCCTGGGCCTACGCCGTGTGGCGGACTGATTTTCCGAACGGCTTCATGTAGTATCCGTCGACCCGGACTACAAGAAGAAACTGTCCGACGGATTTGAAGAAGAACCAAGTGAGGCGAGTAATGACTGAGCGCGTTCAAGTCGGTGGCCTGCAGGTCGCCAAAGTCCTGTACGACTTCGTGAACAACGAAGCGATTCCTGGTACCGGCGTTGATGCCGATGCCTTCTGGGCCGGCGCTTCCAGCGTCATCCATGACCTGGCGCCAAAGAATCGCGCGCTGCTGGCCAAGCGTGATGACCTGCAAGCCCAGATCGACGCCTGGCACCAGGCGCGTGCCGGTCAGGCCCACGATGCCGCGGCCTACAAAGCCTTCCTGCAGGAAATCGGCTACCTGCTGCCGGAAGCCGAAGACTTCCAGGCCACTACTCAGAACGTTGACGAAGAAATCGCCAGCATGGCCGGCCCGCAGCTGGTGGTGCCGATCATGAATGCGCGCTTCGCCCTCAACGCCGCCAATGCGCGCTGGGGCTCTCTGTATGACGCGCTCTACGGCACCGATGTGATCTCCGAAGAAGACGGCGCCAGCAAAGGCCCCGGCTACAACGAAGTTCGCGGCAACAAGGTCATCGCCTATGCCCGCGCCTTCCTCGACGAAGCCGCTCCGTTGGAAACGGGCTCGCATGGCGACTCCACTGGCTACCGCATCGATGCTGGCAAACTGGTCGTCTCGTTGAAGGATGGCAGCACCACCGGCCTGCAGAACCCAGCGCAACTGCGCGGCTTCCAGGGCGACGCCAACGCACCGATCGCCGTGCTGCTCAAGCACAACGGCATCCACTTCGAAATCCAGATCGACCCGTCCAGCCCCATCGGCCAGACCGATGCAGCCGGTGTGAAGGACGTTCTGATGGAATCGGCACTGACGACCATCATGGACTGCGAAGACTCGATTGCTGCGGTCGATGCCGATGACAAGACCATCGTCTACCGCAACTGGCTCGGCCTGATGAAGGGCGATCTGGCCGAGGAACTGGACAAGGGCGGCAAGCGCATCACCCGCGCCATGAACCCGGACCGCGTCTACACCCAGGCCGACGGCAACGGTGAGCTGACCCTGCACGGCCGCTCGCTGCTGTTCATCCGCAACGTCGGTCACCTGATGACCAACGACGCCATCCTCGAC
>ERZ1673962.410-NODE-410-length-30582-cov-35.095784_pt1 | contig 30582 bp, 25 predicted proteins | sample MGYA00580188_ERZ1673962 | MGnify/ENA primary metagenome ERZ1673962 (study PRJEB41334, sample SAMN05608104) | rock metagenome | biome: terrestrial subsurface; feature: shale formation; material: shale | place: USA: Pennsylvania ... | reverse complement strand
TCAGAAATACTGGTGGCTGCATAATGATTGCACTTAATACTTGAATTCGAGAAAAGCATAATCAATCTAATGCAATTGATATAACCAAAAAAGGGTTACCCTATGGCAACCCTTTTTTTGTGTTCAGCGCGTTATGGCTAAATCCGCAAAGTTCAACAAACCCTAAGCTTTACGCCACGTTGTTTTTCCCGCTGAATCTTCAAGTACTACACCTAACGCATTTAGAGCATCGCGAGCTTCATCTGCTGCAGCCCAATTTTTACTGGCACGTGCGTCATTACGTTTTACAATCAGTGCCTCAATTTCAGCCACTTCATCGTCGTTTTGACCGCCTTGTAAAAATGCCTCTGGTGCTTGTTGAGCAATACCAAGTATTTCACCTAAGCTACGTAGAATAAAGGCTAAATGTCCTGCTTTTTCGCTATCACTGTCTTTTACACGATTTAGCTCTTTAGCAACTTCAAACACAACCGGTAATGCTTCTGGCGAATTAAAGTCATCATTCATGGCTTTTCTAAACTTAGCCACATACTCATTACCCTCAAGCTCACATTCAACTGGCTCAACGCCACGTAATGCGGTGTAAATACGCTCAAGAGACGAACGTGCTTGGTCTAAGTTTTCTTGAGAGTAATTGAGCTGACTGCGGTAATGACCTGATATTAAAAAGTAACGAACCGACTCTGCGTCATATTGTTTTAATACCTCACGAACGGTAAAAAAGTTATCTAACGATTTAGACATTTTCTCTTTGTTCACTTGTACCATACCGGTGTGGATCCAAGTATTTACATACTGGCCATTATTTGCACAACATGATTGCGCGATTTCGTTTTCGTGGTGCGGAAACTGTAGGTCTGAACCACCACCATGAATATCAAAGTGCTCACCTAGGTGCTTTGAACTCATTGCTGAACATTCTATGTGCCAACCAGGGCGCCCCTCTCCCCAAGGTGAAGACCACGATGGCTCCCCTGCTTTAGCTTTTTTCCATAAAACAAAATCTAGAGGATCGTCTTTATCTTGTGCTACTTCAACACGTGACCCCGATTGCAGCATAGTTAAATCTTGCTGCGAAAGTGCTCCGTATTGCTCAAAGGTTGATACATCAAATAAAACGTCGCCATCGGCTGCAACATAAGCATGGCCTTTGGCAATCAAACGCTCAACCATAGCAATAATTTCATCCATGTGACCTGTAACCGTTGGCTCTACATCAGGACGTAGCATATTTAAGCTGTCAAAGTCTTCATGCATCGCTTTAGTCATACGCACGGTTAAGTCGTTAATCGCCTCACCGTTTTCATTTGCGCGCTTGATAATTTTATCATCAACATCGGTAATATTACGTACGTACTTTAAGTCGTAACCTAAATGACGAAGATAGCGAACAATCACATCAAAACCCACAAATGTGCGTGCATGGCCAATGTGACAGTAATCATAAATGGTGATACCACACACATACATGTCGATTTTTCCATCGACCATAGGTTTAAACTCTTCTTTTTGGCGTGTCAGTGTGTTGTATATTTGTACCATTTAGTTGCTTTCCTTCACGATTAACAGAAAAGCTATGTTACCACTTGCTAAGCATGGGCTCTAGCGGTTTATCAAAGCTCTTTGTTAATCTGGGTCAACTACGATAAAATAGCGTCAATATTCAAACCAGCTATAGGAAATCTCATGGTTGTTCTACACACAAATTTTGGTGATATCACCATTAAAATGCACGAAAGCGAAGCTCAAAATACAGTAAAAAACTTTTTAGAGTATGCAAACTCAGGTTTTTATAACGGCACTATTTTTCATCGTGTAATTGATGGTTTTATGGTTCAAGGCGGTGGTTTTGCACCGGGTATGGAACAAAAAGAAGTAAACGACCCAATTGAAAATGAAGCGAACAACGGCCTATCTAACAAAGTAGGTACATTAGCAATGGCACGCACGCCTGATCCACACTCAGCTACAGCGCAATTTTTCATTAACGTAAATAACAACGACTTTTTAAACCACAGCAGTGAAACATCACAGGGCTGGGGTTACTGTGTGTTTGCTGAAGTAGTAGAAGGCATGGACGTAGTAAATAAAATCAAAGGTGTTGCTACAGGTAGCAATGGCTTCCACCAAGATGTACCACTTGAAGATGTGGTAATTGAAAGTGTAACTGTCAGCTAAGACCGCATTATTCTTCAAAGAATACATAAAGCGGGTATTCACCCGCTTTTATCTAAATGGAATCACCATGACTCGCCAAACCTACTTTATCGCCGATTTACATTTGAGTGAAAATCGCCCTGATATTACAGCGGCATTTTTTAAATTTTTACACACCCATATTACTCCTCAAAAAGTAGACGCCCTATATATTTTAGGTGATTTTTTTGAAGTGTGGGTTGGTGACGATTATGTTAGCGAACTCTCAGCTGCAGTGGCAGAACAGCTAAAAGCAGTTAATAACTTAGGTATTCCTATTTATTTTGTACACGGTAATCGCGACTTTATCATGCGAGAACAATACGCCGATATGGCAGGAATGACCTTACTGAATGAGCAAACAGTGATCGATCTCTACGGCACTCCTACTGTCATTTTGCACGGTGATGAAATGTGTACCCAGGATGTTGAGTACCAAAAGTTTCGTCGAAAGAGCCGTGGTTGGTGGTGGCCTAAACTTATGCTTGCTATGCCATTGTGGTATCGTAAAAAAATAGCGCGTGATGCACGTGAAAAAAGTAAACTTAGCCAAGCAGACAAACCTATAGAAATACTGGATGTGGTGCAAAGCGCAGTACTCGAAACCTTCGCCAAACATAACGTGGCTAATATGATCCACGGCCATACTCACCGCCCTGATGTACATACCTATGAAGTTAATAACCAAACGCTTACTCGCACAGTATTGGGCGATTGGTATACTCAAGGTTCGTATTTAGTGGTTACCCCTAATTCTCAAGAGTTAGTTTCGACCCCCTTGTAGGGTTTTTAGCCTTTATTGACTAATCGTAATGAGACTTTGCTTTTAAGTCAGGTAAAGTAATAATAAATTGCGTTTTAAAATAGGTATCGCTTTGTGGTTCTGAATGAAGTTTGATGTCCCCTTTTAAAATCTGGGTTACCCATTGATAAACCATATATAAACCTAAACCCGTGTTACCTTTACCTCTAGCTGTAGTATAAAAGGGTTCAAATATATCTGCCTTTATCTCACCATCAACACCTTTGCCATTATCTGACACGCTCAGCCTCACCCTATTATTAGTCGCTTATTCGACTTTTATTTCTATTACCCCTTCCTGCTTTTCATCAAAAGCATGGTTTAGCGCATTAACCACTAAGTTTTCGACCACCTGAGAAATAATACCTGGCAAGCTAATCATCTGTTTATTAAGTAAAAAAACAGTTTTCACTTTTATTGGCGAGTTTTTTAACCTGGAGTTTAATGACAATAATAGCTCTTCAATAATTTTTTCAATATCACATGCTATAAATTCATTATTATGGCGATCAATCGCCATTTTTTTAAAACTTTTTACTAATACGGCGGTTTTATTTAAATTAATTTTAGCCAGCGCTAGGTTCTCTCCAATACTTGTTGTAGTACTTTCTAACGTTGATTTAGTCAGCCCCTGTTTCATCGCTTCATTTAATTTATTCAATGCCATATCTGCATTTGAAACAGAAATAACGGCTCCACCGATAGGCGTATTCATTTCATGAGCAACACCTGCCACAAGCAACCCTAATGAGGATAGTTTTTGCGCTTCAATTAACCCTTCTTGCAGTTGCTGCTGCTTAATTGTGGCATCAAGCTCACGGTTAACGATATCTAGTTCTATCTTTTCAATATGTAATTTATGTGACAGGGCTAATAGCTGATTTTGAAACTTATACTCACGATATTTAAAACCAAAGCTAATTAAACATAGTAATCCACTGCAAATTAACGCTAACCGTAAGGCCGCATTTCGTACAGTTATTAACAATTCATTGGGGCTACTTATAAGAATAATTAATTCTTTGTCAGCATTGCTAATTCTACCTTTGTTCTCGCGCAACGAAAAAATAGAAAAACGGCGGTAGGTATAAAGACTATAGTTAAAAAAGTGCGAACCATATTCTACATTGCCATCAATAATTTGCTGCCAAAGCTCTGGTTTTTTTAAAGCGAGTGTTTGCTCATTTTTACCATACATAAACCCCCACTCTAAGCGAGAATCTTTATTTAACAACCAAAAACCATCATGATTCAAAATGCTGATATGAGTACTTTCTTGGCTATAGCTTTTGATCTGATTAAATAGATAATCTAAGTTAAAATTGACCACCAATAGGCCATCTAAAAAGTAATTTTCTTCGCTTGTACGGTAGGTTACACGGATTGTTGGTTGGTGTGGTTTTATAATTTTGTTGCGTTCTATGTTTAAATCTATTTCTGTAGCAAAAATATCAGGCGCACTAATTTGCATCCCTTTTTGAAAGTAGTAACGGTTTTGCTTATTTTGCAACCCATCGGGCGCTACAATTTTGCCTGCACCATTCACTACATTAATACGGTATTGCTCTTGGCCTTGAGTATCAAGCCAGCGGATTTGCGCGATATTAGTAGAGGTAGTAGCAAAATTTAAAAAATAGTTATTTATTTCATCTCTTCTTTGCTTTGATTGTAAAGGCTTATTTGGTGTGTCGCTTTTTAAAATCGGCCCTTGGGCCAGGATACGCGTAAGCTTTTTAATACTACTGAGCTCTTTAGAAAAATCTCCACTGATAAGGACTAACTTTTCATCTTGCTTAGCTTTTATGGTGTTTATTTTTTCTTGATATGTTTGTTCGTATATAAGCCAGCCAATAAATAAAGTGATAAATAAACTGAACGAAGACTTTAATAACACACTTTTTTTTGAGCCGACCGGCAAGCTGTTAAGGCTATTCATTCTTACTCACTTCAAACTGTTTTAGCCATACAATTAAATCTTTTAAAAATAATGGTTTAGAAAAGTAGTATCCTTGAGCAGTTTCGCACCCCTGCTGATGTAACCACTGAGCCTCAAATTCATTCTCAACACCTTCAGCAATTACCGAAAAGTTAAACTGATTCGCTAAAGATAATATCATCTTAATCATGTACTGATTGTTGTCATTAAATTCAAGATCACTAACAAAGTAGCGATCTATTTTTATCGACGTAGACGGTATTTCATTGATATGAGCTAACGACGAGTAACCAGTACCAAAGTCATCAATGCTGACTTTCATGCCCAAAGCAATAAACCGCTCAAGCGCCTCTTTAATTAAGCTATAATTACTGATAGCTTGTGTTTCGGTCACCTCAAGCTCAAGCATAGAAGGCAGAATGTTGTACTCTTCAATTTTAGTTTTTATTTGCTCAAAGTAACTAGGTTCAACTAAATCATAAGAGGATGCATTAAATGCAACGGGTAAGTTGCAGCCTTGCTCTTTAAGTTGATTAATAGTCTCTAGGGTCTGTTGACCTTTCAAGGTTAAACTTGCAGCAGTCTGTTTGGTATTTAGGCAAGGCAGAGCCTATGTGGTGTGGTTATTCCCCATAAATAGGCGATAACGCAGCATCAATGCCAAACAGGCGCTGCCCGAAGGGTTCTGCCTAGGGGCGATTTACTCTTTGTTGCTCGGTTTTTACTTAGCCCACTAGGTTACAAACCTCGCGCCGCGATTAAATCGCCCCTAGTTTGAACAAGTTTTAATCCGCAAAGGTCAACAGACCCTAGTATTTTTTCGAAAATCACATGGTCTAGTTCATTAATTAATCCGGCTGTTTCAGCTAATTCTATAAATTCGTCGGGGGGAACAAAACTACCATCAGCTCTTTGCCACCTAGCGAGCGCTTCGAAACCAGCTGGTTTCAAGGTTGATAAGCTGATTTTGGGTTGTAACGCCACCTGTAAACTTTTATTACCTATAGCCGTTCTGAGCTCAGCCATCAGCTCATAACGACGAGTAATTTGATCTGTTTTTTCCTCAGTATGCTGAATATACTTAGTTTGGTTTAGCTGCGAAGAGTTCAGGCTCGACTCTGCAAGACTGATTACTGTTTCAGGTGTTAAGTTTAAAGCTACATTTAATTTTAATTCTAAAATACGGACATCAATGTATTGCTTAACTTGTTCAATTTCGAATTTTTGCTTATTTTGAAAGTAACTAACTGCATCTGAGATATCAAAGTCAACGCTCACTAACATGCCAAACGCTTTGTTACTAATCAATGCTATGCGGGGGTCATACCTAGTAAAGCTATCAACAATACCCTGGTAAACTAACTTCATTAATTTATTACAAAATTCATGACCAAAGGTGAATGCTTTTTCGTCAAACTGATAAATATCAAAAATGACCAATCGCGTTTTTAGCCGCTCCTGCGCATTCATGTTCTTTATTTCACGAGTTAGCCAGTTACGGTTTTGCAAGTTAAGTGACACATCGGTATAAGCAAGCTCGGTTAAGCGATTTAATAACGAAATATTAGCAAATCTTGTGCTCACATTTTCACTAAATACTTTAAGTAAATATTCGTTTTGCTCACTAATTGGGTTGTCTGATTTGACGATAGTTATGTAATCAGCGCCCTGCTGATCTGGCGTTTCGAAAAAAAACACACTGTGGTGCTTTGAAAAAATATGACGACGCTCTCTAATCGCTTGTTTAAAGTCTTGCAGCATTTCTGCAGGCAGATTAGGTCCCACAGGTTGCCCTTTAATGCCACTAAAGCAACCATGGGTTGAGAGTATTAAACATTCAGAGCTAGGGTCTGAATTACTCGAACAAAAAATACCGCCGCCTTCGGTTATTTTTAAAATATTACTAATTTCTTGAAGCACTGCATAAGAGAAAGAGGCCATATCATGCTTACCGTTAATACTTCTAGATGCATCAAGCACCAGCTGTAAACCTTGCTTAGCTGGCCTAATTTGTGAAATATACTCCCATGTACGCATGTTACTATTAACAATTGATTGCAACTTCTCTGTTGTAATATCTGATTTATTCCAGTATTCATCGATATCAAGAACTTTCATGATATCGCTCTCTGGTGCAAAACCAGGTTGACCTGTTAACAGCAGAATACGCATTTCTGCGTTACCTATAACCTCTCGAATAGTATTTACTAAACGCAAGCCTGAGTCATCCTCCTCCATCACCACATCTATAAAAATAAGTGCAGATGCATACTCAACGCCAAAGCAGCCTCAGGCACAGAATTTGCCTTTAAAAGCTCGTATTTATACCCGTCCTTGGCTTTTAGTTCTTTTAGGCTGTTAACTAACGCGTTTTGATAATCAAGATCATCCTCAACGGTTAATATTTTCCATGCTTTCAGATCTGTATCTACTTGTACTTCTTCAGCTGCAAATACAAATAATCCCTCTTTATCTTGCATATCTTCTCACTCAATAATAAATAAGGTATGACCTTGTTATTAAAATGAATTACAAAGCAATAATTTAAATAGCTATTCTAATGTTAGGAGAGGGTATTGGATGTGTCTAATTTAAAAAGAATTTAATTAAAATTAGCTGCTACAACAGTTTGCTGTTTAACTGGTAGCAGCTTTATGTGTAAATTATGCGGGTTGTTGGCAAGCAGTAATAGGTACGCCGCTGTGAAATTTAAAGTCTTCGTCGTCCGATGTAATTAGCTGCGCTTCTATTTCAGCAAATTCTTTTACCCGCTCGGTAATATCAAAATCAGCAATGTCTTGAGCAAGGGTTAAATAATCTTGGTAATGACGTGCCTCAGAGCGCAACAATGAAATATAAAAATCCCCTAAGCGTTTATCTACATGCGGGGCAAGCTTGGCAAAACGTTCACACGAGCGAGCTTCTATGTAAGCACCTACAATAAGCTTATCAACTAAGGCATTAGGCTCAAACGTTTTAACATTGCGTAGCATGCCTTTGGCATAACGACATGGCGTTATACTTTTATATTCAACACCGTATTCATCCATAATTTCGAGGACTTGATAGAAATGATGCAGCTCTTCTTTTATCAGCATTACCATTTTATCAATTAAATCTTGGCCATAAGGCGAGTTAGATTTAGGGATAATGGATTTAGTGAGTTTATTTTTAGCCGCTAAATCACGCCAATTTCCCTCACGTTTATAAATAAGCGTTTCAAACGGTTTAAGCCATTCAAGCAGTGCATCACTGCTGTCTTTATCTACCGCATACTTACGAATTAAAAACATGGCACTTTGCGCCGCTTTTAATTCACATATTAAGTGATCAATTAATATGATGGGTAAGTTTTCTTTTTTGATTGCTTGTTCAACCCACTCATCGGGAGTACTGCATAATAAAAAATTGTTAATTGGCTCTAAAAGCTGGCTATGTGGCACGCTGACTACTCATTGCTAAAAATTGCGATTATGGCATTTTAACATGAAATATTACGCTGAATAAAATAAACACTCGCTCTTATTGCAAGCATGTGGATAACTTGACTTTGTATACTTACTGAACCATAACTAAATGGACTGTATAAAAACAAACCAATTATAACCAAACAGTAATATATCCTTTTATGGAGAGCACGCAATGATACTAAATCACCTATGGGGCTTATACGCCCACCCACTCGAAGAATGGCAAACAATTGATAACCGTCACGAAAGCTTAACCTATAGCTTATCGCATATTTTGCTTATCGCTTTATTTCCCTCAGCAATGGGGTACTACTCATCGGTTTACTTAGGCTGGAGTATAGGTACAGGTAATCCAGTATTTTTAACCCATGAAAGCGCACTGATGATTGCCGCAGCCATGTATTTCGCTTTAATTGGCGGTGTATTTGCGCTGGCCTATTTAGCCCATTGGATGGCGGTTACTTTTGGTGCTAAACCGACTTTTACCCAAACAATTGAGCTGGCAGCTTATACCGCTACACCGGTGTTTATGTCGGCATTGGCAGCTTTTTGGCCTGAGTTGTGGTTTGTGGTGTGTGTTGGGTTAGTGGCGCTGGCTTACTCTGTTTATTTACTGTATACCGGCGTCCCTATTTTGATGCACATTCCGCAGGAGCGCGGCTTTATTTATGCAAGCTCTGTTGTCACCTGTGGATTAATTCTACTGGTTATTATATTAGCGCTTACCGCTATGCTATGGACCAACGGCATTATCAGCCCCATGTTTACTTAAATATTCCTTTATCATAGACGCAAAAAAGGAGCTTAACAGCTCCTTTTTTATTGGCCTTAACCTACTATCAGGCTGACATTACATTATTAATCAGATTCGTTTTCATCTTGATTATGTATTTCTAAACCAGACGACATCGCGTTTTCGCGAGTGCTTTTAGCAGAATCGTTACGTAGCTTATCAATACGATTTAGATAGTCTTGATCAACATCGCCAGTAATGTATTGTCCATCAAACACTGACGTTTCAAACTTAGTGATTTCAGGGTTTTCTTGGCTAACTGCAGCAATCAAATCACTTAATGATTGAAAGATTAAACCATCAGAACTAATGCTTTGGTTAATATCTTCTACTTCACGGCCATGTGCAATTAGTTCAGCCGCCGATGGCATATCTATGCCGTATACATTTGGAAAGCGTATTTCCGGTGCTGCTGATGCAAAGTAAACATTTTTAGCACCTGACTCGCGTGCCATCTCAACTATTTGTGCTGAGGTAGTACCACGTACTATTGAGTCATCAACAAGTAGGACATTTTTACCTTTAAACTCACGGTCAATTGCATTGAGTTTTTGACGTACTGATTTTTTACGTAGCTCTTGGCCTGGCATAATAAACGTACGGCCAATGTAGCGATTTTTAACAAATCCTTGGCGGTAAGGTAAATCGAGTACCCGTGCCATTTCTAATGCAATATCACACGAGGTTTCAGGAATAGGAATAACCACATCAATGTCTTTATCGCTCCATTCACGCGCTACTTTTTCACCTAACTTAGTCCCCATATTTACACGCGCTGCATACACTGACATACGGTCAATGGTTGAATCCGGTCGCGCAAAATAAACAAATTCAAAAATACACGGTGAGTAAGACACTTTATCTGCACAGCTTAAAGAGTGAAACTCTCCATTTTCAGTAACATAAATAGCTTCGCCTGGGGCAACGTCACGAACAAATTCAAAACCGTCAGGCTTTAATGCTACGCTTTCTGAGGCAAACATGTATTCAGTGCCGTTTGCTGATTCACGTTTACCAAACACCAATGGACGAATACCGTTTGGATCGCGAAACGCCACAATACCATGACCGATAATCATGGCGATAGTGGCATAACCGCCACTTACTTTATTGTTGACTTCAGTAACCGCGGTGAAAATGTCTTCAGGGTCTAATTTTAGTTTGTCTGATTTACTTAGCTCATGCGCCATGATGTTAAGTAAAATTTCAGAATCAGAAGTCGTATTAACATGGCGACGTGCCTCTGAAAATAACTGCTCTTTTAACGACTCGGCATTGGTTAAGTTACCATTATGCGCAAGCGCTATACCAAATGGAGAGTTTACATAAAACGGCTGAGCCTCTGACGAGCTTGAAGAACCCGCCGTTGGGTAGCGCACATGGCCAATGCCAATGTTGCCTTGCAAACGTTTCATATGACGAGTGTGAAATACATCTTTCACTAGGCCATTTGCTTTGCGCAAGCTAAATGTATTGTTCTCAATAGTTATGATACCCGCAGCATCTTGGCCACGGTGTTGCAAAACGGTTAAGCCATCATAAATCGCCTGATTAACTGGCGATGTTCCGACTATTCCAACGATACCACACATGTAATTTATCCTCGCCGATTAACGGTTTACTGAATTTAAAAAGCTCGAGTTGTTTTCTAGGTACGAAAAGAACCATTCAACTACAAAGCCAAATTCTGGAATCAAAATGGAGTTGCCCCACCAATGCGTATTAGGCGCACCAGTAAAAGCATCAAGAAAGAAGAGTAACGCGCTCACGACCAACACGCCTCGAAGAGCACCAAACACCACACCAAAAACACGGTCTGTGCCGGATAATCCGGTTCGCTGTAAAAGCTCACCTAAAATATAGTTTAGTAAACCGCCTAACAATAGCGTCGCAAAGAATAATATGGCAATGGCCGCCGCATTTCTTAAAAGGGGTTCAGAAATGGATGTTAGGAAGGAAGCTAAATATTGATAAAATAAGCTGGAGATGATGAAAGCCCCTGCCCATACCGCTAATGACATAGCTTCTTTAACAAAGCCGCGTATTAAACCGATGATGGTAGAGAGTGCAATAATGCCAAGAATGGCGTAATCAACCCAGATCATAAGAACCAATTAGTCGCTAATTTTGGGCGCATTCTATACCTAAACCTCCTTGTGATGCAAGTTTAAGCGTGAGATTACAGGTGAGTAAACACACACCATTATTAGATTAAAAATAGCGCAGATTCACCGTTATAAAAACAACAAACATTTTGTTTATAGCGCATCTATTTTGCTATTTTTGTGTGGGCATTGATAAGTAAAGGTAGCGAGCTAAAAATGGGACAAAGGTCTATTTAAACGTATAAAATAAGACGAGGTAAGTGTGTAATATCTCACGATAAACACACTTCCTTTTATTGAATTTATTTAGTCACTTCAAATTTGGTGACTTTACCATTGAGTTTGGTTAACTCTTTAAGTGCAGGAAGTTGAGATTGCAGTTCTTGTTTATTCAGTGATGGTCCGACAAAAACTTTCGTTAACGTCCCATTTGGCGTTTTAATTGGCCTAGTAAAGCTTTTAAAACCTTTCGTTTTTAGCTTTGCCTGCAACGCTTTTACATTTGCCGCATGAGAAAAACTACCAAGCTGAATGACATACGCCATACTTGTTAAGTTTTCATTAGTATTACGCGTAGCGTTATTTTGCCCGGTAGTTACTGTGCTTTGCTTTGTATCGGCTATGACCGCTTCAACCATTGCTGGCTGTGCAGTAACGTCAGTTTCAGCAGAGCTGTTTTGTTGCTCAAATGCAGCATCATCAGGCTGAATATCTTCAATTTCATCCTCTTTTAATGGTTCTGTATTTGCTACTTGCTGATCAATTGATTCTTGTAAATCAATGGTTTTGAACTCAGAGCGTTCTGGAATCGCTTTAAAGCCTTCTTTATAGTGCGCTTTTTCACCATCGAGTATATTGGGAATAAACACAATTGCTGCGATCACCACAATACTTGTACCGACTAAGCGATTAATAAAACCTGAGTTCACCGACATCCTCTCTATTTTTTAAAGTAATGAATAGCGCCAGCCACGGTAAAAAATGAACCAAATACAATTAATAGTGTGTTACTTGGCTGGTTTGGCAAGATAGTATCCAATGCTGCCTCTACGCTATTATAACCCTGTTTAAAATAACTATTAGGAATACTTAAAAGTGCCTGATGTAGATTAGCAGCGCTATCGCCGCGTGGGCCCTCTAAGCTCGCAAACGACCATTCATCTACTACATCACTAACTTCTTTAAGCACACCGACCTTATCTTTATCAGCAAGCATAGCGGCTAATGCATGAATTTTAAAGCCTTTATCTTTATAGCTTGCTAATTTAGTCGCTAAATAGCGAGCTGATTCAGGGTTATGTGCCACATCGGTATACACTAATGGCTCTGCACTTAGTTGTTGAAAACGTCCCTCAACGACTAAGTTCACTAAACACTGAGTAATCACCTCATCGCTCGGTAATAAGTTTAATACCGATAGTGCGGTTAGTGCCGTGGCTACGTTTTGACATGGAATTGCTGGTTTAGGTAACTCAAGATTATGCTCTTTAAATTGCCAACTAAAACTCTGCGCGTGCTCTTTAAAAATAAAGTCGCTGCCAGATAACACCATATTAGCGTTAATTTCTTTACCATAATCGGTCATTGTATGTGGAATATTTAAGTCCCCAATAATTGCCGGAGTACTCGCTCGAAAAATACCCGCTTTGTCATAAGCAACTAATTCACGCGTGTCACCTAAGTATTCTTTATGATCTAAGTCAATCGTGGTAATGATGCTGGCATAGGGGGTAACAATATTGGTCGCGTCAAAGCGCCCGCCTAAACCTACCTCTAACAGCACGTAATCAACCTCTAAACGCTTGAATATTGCTAACGCACCTAAGGTGCCATATTCAAAATAAGTCAGTGGGGTGTCACCACGACCTTGTTCTAATAAATTAAACGCATCGACATGGTATTGATCATCAAGCTCTGCGCCATTAACGCGTACGCGCTCATTGTAACGAATTAAATGCGGAGAGGCATAAGTACCAACACGATAACCTTGGGCTAATAATAACGATTCTAAACAGCGTGCTGTTGTGCCTTTGCCGTTTGTGCCGCCAATAAGAATAATTTTGCTGGAAGTGTTTAATAAGCCAATGTTGTTTGCAACAGTAGCGACGCGTTCAAGTCCCATCTCTATATTTGCAGGGTGAACACTTTCTAAATAACAAAGCCAATCATCAAGGCTTGATGATTGGCTAGGAATTGTTTTTGTCATAGCATGTAATCAGTAAAGCTGAAATTTACGCTACTCTATGCTCTTGTTCCGTAGAAGGCAAGTTCATAAATTTAGCAAGTACGCGTGCTAGCGTATCGCGCATTTCTCGACGATCTATAATCATGTCGATTGCGCCATGTTCTAACAAGAATTCACTGCGTTGGAAACCCTCTGGTAGCGTTTCACGAACAGTTTGTTCAATAACACGCGGACCGGCAAAACCAATCAAAGCTTTAGGCTCTGCAACGTTAATATCACCAAGCATTGCCAATGATGCTGATACACCACCCATTGTTGGATCTGTCATTACCGAAATAAACGGTAGGCCTTTTTCAGTCATTTTAGCCAGTGCCGCACTGGTTTTAGCCATTTGCATAAGTGACATAAGGGCTTCTTGCATACGTGCACCGCCCGATGCAGAAAAACAAATCAGCGGCATATTATGCTCTAAACATTGGTCAACCGCGTCAACAAAACGAGCACCCACTACCGATGCCATTGAGCCACCCATAAATGAGAATTCAAATGCAACAGCAGCAACCGGAATGCCTTTTAGGTTCCCTTTCATTGCGACAAGCGCGTCTTTTTCACCGCTTGACTTTTGAGCTGCATTGATACGATCTGAGTATTTTTTTGAGTCTCTAAATTTAAGCACATCTTTAGGTTCATGTTGGGCACCTAACTCGTGACGATCGCCTTCATCTAAAAACTGTTCAAGACGTTTACGACCACTAACACGCATATGATGATCGCATTTAGGGCATACGTTCAGTGATTTTTCTAATTCTGCTTTATATAAAATTGAATCACATGACGTACATTTAGCCCATACACCTTCTGGAATTTCTTTACGACCTGAAGATTTAGTCGTTTTTGGTAAGATTTTTTCTAGCCAACTCATTTGCAACTCTCTTAATGCTGTTCTGTGTCGCGAGTCTACATGTTAACCATGCAAACAAATTTTTCCAATTAAAACATGAATTACGCTATCACGGTATAAAAAACTGGTCTTAGTAGTTAGCCCTACGAATAATAGCGTATAAAAATCATCACCTGATTACCTTTTAAATATCGGTATCGGCTAAAAACAAAGGCCCCAACGGCGTTCTAGGAATATTAAAGTGTTCTGGGTAATCAACATCTACTAAATATAAACCCGCCGCTTTTGCTGTGGCGCTCGCTTTGGCCCGCTCTTTAACATCTAACAGCTCTTTTAACCAAATTGGTTCATGTTTATGTAAACCGATATCCATTAAACACCCGGTAATATTACGTACCATATGATGCAAAAACGCATTGGCTTTAATATCAATAATGACATAAGCACCTTGGCGCTGTACCGATAAATGATGAATCGTTCGCGTTGCCGTATTAGCTTGGCAGTGAAGCGCTCTAAACGAGGTAAAGTCATGCTCACCTAATAAATATTGGCAAGCCTGCTGCATTTTCACTTCATCTAAAGGATGATGAAAATGGGTAACACCTTCATTTAATACCGCACCACGAAACGCATAATTATAAATAACATAACGATAACGACGAGCAGTTGCACTAAAGCGGGCATGAAAGTCTTCCGCCACAGGTTGTGCAAAACGAATAGCAATATCTTTGGGTAATAAGGTGTTCATACCTAATGTAAAGGCCACCATTTCACGCTCAGCATGTGTATCAAAATGCACTACTTGTCCAGTGCCATGTACACCGGCATCGGTACGCCCTGCACATACAATTTCAACTGGATGATTACAAATGCGCGACAACGCTTTTTCTACTTCTTGTTGTACACTATTTACGTGTGATTGACGCTGCCAACCACTGTAACGTGCGCCATTGTATTCTACTCCAAGTGCTACTCGCATAATTACTGCTTTACCTACTGTGCTAATCGACGCTGCATTTTATGCTATATGGCGCCCCAATAAAAGCAGCGAACTAAGGTTCCTAACTATGCAATACAAAAAACCCGCTATTAGCATCACTAATAACGGGTTTTCATATCAACCATACCTTACAGGAGCTTGGTTATTAATTTTTAAGTTTAGCCTTTAAGCTTTTCGCTTCTTCTTGCACATCATCCGGGCCATTATTAATGATCTCATCCAGGATTTTAACTGCTGAGTCTGCATCATCAATCTCAATATAGGCATGTGCAAGATCAAGCTTAGCTGAGTAACCCCCGCTTTGGGTATCAACATCCATAGGGTTATCACCAGCCAGAAGTGAATCATACTCACCTAAACCAACATCCATATCGACGTCTGTGTAAGGTTCGTGATCTAAATCAGCTTCATCGCTTTGCTCTAATAATGCATCAATATCAACAAAGTCATCCTGCGCTAATGGCTCAGTAACCTCAGGTTGCTCAATAGGCTCTTGTAACGAGGATGCGCTTTCGTCAGCTAAGTCTTCACTTAGTAAGCTATTAAAATCAACATCGAATTCACTGCTGTCGCTTAAATCAACATCATCAGGTTCAGCCAACTCATTCAGTAATGAATCAAAATCTGTTTGCGTTAAATCAGCCATGAACTCATCATCTAGTTCATCATCTGAAATCATGTCTGATTCTGACGGTACTGACGTTTGCGTTAAATCAGCTTCACGATCAGCATTTGTTTGCTGATCGGTAAATTCAGCTGACTCTGTTAACGCATCAAGTTGATCATCGTCAAAATCATCATTAGAGCTAACAGCTTGCTCATCTGCAGCTTGTTCAGTCAGATCTGCAGACTCTGAAATATCATTATCTAAAGCTTGCTCTATATCTAACTCTGAAAACTCATTGTTAAGTAACAGCTCATCATCAAAGTCATCTTCTAGGCTATCGAGATCATTACCTGCTGATAGAGCATTAGCGAGATCTTGCTCTGCCTGACTAGGCGACATACCTGTGGCATCACCATCTAAATTATCACCTTGTAGCTCTTGTGGTGTTAGTGATTGATGCTCTTCATCAGATAAAGGCAACTCATCATCAAGCTCTAACTCAGGATACTCCTCAAGTTCTTCACTTGGGGTGATTATTTCAGGCTCATATAGCTCATCGTCATCTGTCGATAAATCATTGTTTTGGATATCGCCAGCAAGCGGATCATCACCTAAATCAATTTCATCTTCATCAAGATCATCGTCTAAGTCATCCATTGACCAATCAGGTACTTGTTCATCCTCATCGCCTGTTTGCTCAAGCTCACTTAAAAGATCATCGACACTTTTGAAGTTTTCATCGTTGTATTCGTCAGGCGCATCTTCTGGGTCGAGTAAAGTAGAAGACGTATCGGTAAAATCATCTTCTGATCCAACATCAGGCTCTGCTTCAAGTTCTGGCTCTGCTTCTGGTTCTGTTTCAGATTGCTCATCTAAGCCATCAACTGACCAATCAGGTGCTTCTACATAATCATCACTTGTTTGTTCTAACTCGCTCAGCAGCTCATCAACGCTATCGAGGTTTTCATCGTTGTACTCATCAAGCGCGTCTTCTGGATCGAGTAAATTAGAAGACGTATCGGTAAAATCATCTTCTGATTCAACATCAAGTTCAGGCTGATCTTTAAGCTCAGACTCTGATTCAAGTTCAGGCTCAGCTGCAACTTCAGGCTCAGCTGCAACTTCAGGCTCAGCTGCAACTTCAGGCTCAGCTGCAATTTCAGGCTCTGCTGCAATTTCTGGCTCAGCCTCGATTTCGGGCTCTGCTTCAAGTTCAGGCTCTGCTTCAAGTTCTGGCTCTGCTGCAGCCTCTGGCTCAGCAAAAGATGAAGCGATAGATTCTACATCTTCACTATTTAACTCTTCTTGCGCGTCAGTTAAATCTTCAATTGAGTCCGCCAATGCATGATCTATTTCAGAATCATGAACATCACTTTCTGGTTGCTCAGTATCTAGTACATCGTCACTATCTATTTCGCCCTCTTCAACTAAGCTATCGATATCAGGCTCTTCAGTTTGAGCTTCAGTAGTTGGTTGCTCAGCATCGAGCAATTCATCAATATCAACTTCATCGTCTTCATCAACTAAGCTGTCGATGTCTGGCTCTTCAGTTTGAGCTTCAGTAGCTGGTTGCTCGGCATCGAGCAAGTCGTCAATATCAAACTCGTCGCCCTCTTCAACTAAGCTGTCGATATCTGGCTCTTCACTTTGCTCTTCAGTAGCCGGTTGCTCAGCATCGAGCAAGTCATCAATATCAAACTCGTCGCCCTCTTCAACTAAGCTGTCGATGTCTGGCTCTTCAGTTTGAGCTTCAGTAGCTGGTTGCTCGGCATCGAGCAAGTCGTCAATATCAAACTCGTCGCCCTCTTCAACTAAGCTGTCGATATCTGGCTCTTCACTTTGCTCTTCAGTAGCCGGTTGCTCGGCATCGAGCAAGTCATCAATATCAAACTCGTCATCTTCTTCAACTAAGCTGTCGATGTCTGGCTCTTCAGTTTGAGCTTCAGTAGTTGGTTGCTCTGCATCGAGTAAATCGTCAATATCAAATTCGTCATCTTCATCAACTAAGCTGTCGATATCTGGCTCTTCGCTCTGATCTTCAGTAGTTGGTTGCTCTGCATCGAGTAAATCGTCAATATCAAATTCGTCATCGTCTGCTGATGTGTCAGTTGCCTGCTCATTATTTTCATCGAGTAAATCATCAATGTCGAAGTCTTCGCCCTCTTCGGCGAGCTCTTCACTGGGTGCAGCCATATCATCATTCGATTCACCTTGGGGTTCATCTGGTAATGAATCGTCATCTTCTTCATCAAACAGGCTATCTAAATCATCCGCACTTAAAATATCATCCGATTCGTCAAGATTAATCGTATCGCCCGTGTCATCTTCATTTGAGCTATCAAAGTCTTGTTGCATGAAAACATCAAGTTCATCGCCCTCAGTATTTTCGTCTTCAAAAACAACATCATCACTGAGTAGGCTTTCTAACTCATCTTGATCTAATAAACTGTCATCATCGAGATCATCATTAGACTCCACTTCATCAAGTAATACGTCATCCATGTTCTCATCTAACTGCACACTTATATCATCAAGTGGATCGGGGGCTGGCGCTTCATCAAGAGTGGGCTCTGGCACTTCATCTATCGGATCAGTAAACGCTGGATCTTGAGGAATAAACTCATCATCGTCACTTTCAGGCTCTTGGTTATTACTTCGCTTACGCAACCACATAACAACGGCAAAAATGATCAATAAAGCCGGAATGGTCATTAATAAAATCAGCACTAAAGGATTCGAAAGTAGCGCGGCAAAGCTAAATTCACTCTCTTGCTCTACCTCTTTTAATTTTTGCTGCGCAATAATCTCATTTTGCTTAAGGATTAATTCTTTTAACTGTTGTTGAATTTCACTATCTTGGCCTAGTTGTAAACGAACGTTTTCTAACTCGTTTGAAATACCTGCCAGCTGTTTTTTAAGGTTGTTGTTTTCAACTAAAATCTCTTCTACGTTGCTAACCGAACTTTTAAACTGCTGCTGAAGCTCAACTAATTTATTACCTTGATCTGTTTTTATCGCTTTTAATTCTTGTTGTAATTCTTTTTTAGCTTCATCAACGTCTGCTTTGCGGGCTTGGGTTACTTGTGTTTGTGCTGAATTGATCTCTGCTTGAGTGAGTGTGCCATTTTTCTTTTTTTCCCACAGTTCATCGTCTTGCTCAGAACGTTGCTTAGCTAATTGCGGGTTTACTCGTCTAATTTCTGCCAAAGTAGGTATTTTTAAATACGAACCGCTTCGCATATGATTTAAATTTTGTTCTAAAAATGAGTTGGGGTTTTTGTTATACAAGGCTTGCATAACTTGGTAAATGCTGACTGAGTTATCAGGACGAACCTTAACGGCAATGCGCCAAAGTGTATCGGTTGGTTTTATTGGCCCAATAGAACGCCCCTGTGCGCCGTAATCTGCGCCTTTAGGCCCTCTTAATTGAGTACTGTCTTGAGAGTAAACAGTCGTTACCATCAGTGCAGACGCTAATATAATAAGTGAAACGAAACCGCGCATGCTGATCCTTTAATGTTTAAATGTTAACACAGCGCTTTAAAATTGGCGCTTAAACATTGATTATTCTTGCCGTTGTTAACCACGTGGCTAACGCACATTTTTATTACAATCTATTTTTACTGCAAGCTCTATTCCAGTTACAAACTATAAACCAGTTAAGCCATAATATCCATCGCAACGCATTGAAAATAAATACCTTAAACATCAAGATAAAAATATTTTTATGTTGTTTATCAAAGTGTTTACACTACTGTTGTTTATAAGTGGCAAAAAAATGGCAATTTAAGCACAAAAAAACGGCAAGCCACTTTGGTTTGCCGTTTATTGGATTATCACTGTATTCTGGCTAATTACATATAATTAGCAATCAGTTCTTCTGCTATTTGCACACTGTTGGTTGCAGCCCCTTTACGGGTGTTATCACTTACTACCCACATATTTAATCCATGTGGGTGTGAAATATCGGCACGTAAACGGCCAATGTAAACAGTGTCGTTACCACTAGCATCCGACACAGCCGTTGGGTAGTCGCCAGCATCATCAATTAGCTCAACACCTGGCGCATCACTCAATAGTTGCTTTACATGCTCAAAGTCATAAGGCATGCGCGTTTCTATATTAATTGACTCAGAGTGACCAAAAAACACCGGTACACGAACACAAGTCGGGTTTACCGCAATGGTTGTATCGCCTAAAATCTTATGCGTTTCGTTTACCATTTTCATTTCTTCGCGTGTGTAGCCATTGTCTTCAAAGCTATCGATTTGCGGTATTACATTAAACGCAATTTGCTTAGGAAATATTTCGTTTTCCATTGGGCGTGCATTCATTAAATTTGCAGTTTGTTTAGCCAGTTCATCAACCGCTTCTTTGCCTGCACCCGACACTGCTTGGTAGGTTGAAACGTTGATACGATCAATACCGTAGGCATCATAAATAGGTTTAAGCGCGAGCATCATTTGAATAGTTGAACAATTAGGATTAGCGATTATATTACGGTTTCTAAAATCGGCTAAACTCGCTGCATTCACTTCTGGCACAATAAGCGGCACTTCAAAGTCATTTCTAAAGTGAGATGTGTTATCAATAACGATACAGCCAGCGTCTGCGGCAATAGGGGCGTACTTTTCAGACACACTGCCACCTGCTGAAAATAAACCGATATGCGCTTGGCTAAAGTCAAAGCCTTCAACATCACGTACTTCTATGGTCTCACCACGAAACTTTATATCTTCGCCAGCACTGCGGCTGCTTGCTAATAAAAACAGCTGATCGACCGGAAATTTACGATCTTCCAAAGTTTCAATGATTTGACGACCTACAAGGCCTGTAGCGCCGAGTACGGCAACGTTATATTTTTGCGACATATTTCATCCTCTGTAAGCACGATTAAAACAACCGTGCTAATTAAATTAGTTTGCTGTAGTAAAACCAAGCTGCGCAAGTGCAGCAAGCTCGGTGCTATCACCTTCAACCACCACGGTGCTAAACTCACGTCGGGTTGGATAATTTTTTCGTAAACTGTCAAAGCCTTCATCGGCCAAGTGACGCAGTAAAATGCCATCATCACGGCGTACGTCATAAACTAAGTGCACTAAACGGGCGATGTCTGCCTCAGTAAAACTTGACGCTAAGGTAACGCACCCAATGGCTGCTGGCGGTAAAAAGTCGCTAAGTGACTTATTTGCCTCCACCCCTTTTAGCTCACACAAGCTTTGATACAACATTTGTGTACCCCGAGCTTTACCCTCAAGAGTATGTCCGGCAATGTGCACACTGGCATAGCGAACATGCTCAAGTAACTCGGTTAAAATGTTAGGTTCGTTTTCCCACACATCCAACACTAAATCGAGCTCAGCGCCTGCTTCCATCACCTCAAGTAATGCTTGATTATCAATCACATCACCTCGGCTGGCGTTAATTAAAGTAAGCCCAGGTTTAAGCGTAGTTAAGCGCTTTTTATCAAGCATGTGCAGTGTTTTATGCGTACCTGTTTTTACTAACGGCACATGAAACGTGACTATATCTGACTGCGCTAATAGCTCATCAAGCTCAACGTGCTCGGGTAATAGCCCTTGCTCATGCTTTATTGGGTCGCACAATAGTAAATTAACGTTAAGTGCTTTTAGCTTGTGCGCGAGGCAACTACCAATATTACCCACACCCACAATACCAATTGTTTTCCCGCTTAATGGGCTGGCGTTTTCTTGACTTAATGCAAATAAACTACTGATCACATATTCAGCAACCGCAATCGCATTGCAGCCTGGTGCACTGGTAAAAGCAATATTTTTTGCGTTAAGCAAATCGGTATCAATATGATCCACACCAATAGTGGCTGTACCTACAAAGCTTAGCTTATTAGCCTGTGCTAATAATTCACTATTGACCTGCGTGACTGAACGAGTGAGTAATACATCAACATCAATGAGTTGTTCTGGAGTTAATTGCCTGCCATCAAATCGTTCAACCTCACCCATATCTTTAAAGAATTGCTCAACTAAAGGCATATTTTGATCGGCAAGAATTTTCATTGTGAATCCGTTTGGCAAAATGAGACCCTATTGTAACGAACAACCGCCTATTTGCACAAACGAAAAAGCCGAGCATTTTGCTCGGCTTTAAAATAGTTAAAGGTTTACTTAGCCTTTGTATTTGCTCATTACTAATGTGGCATTGGTGCCGCCAAAACCAAAACTGTTAGACATAACCGTATTTAGTTCAACGTCTTTTGCTTCAGTTATAATATTCAAGCCTGCCGCTTGTTCATCTAACTCATCAATATTGATAGATGGCGCAACAAAGCCATGCTCAAGCATTAATAATGAAAAGATAGCTTCGTGTACACCTGCCGCACCCAGTGCATGGCCTGTCATTGCTTTAGTGGCACTGATCATTGGCGAGTTACCACCAAATACTTCTTGAATAGCGCCCAGCTCTTTCACATCGCCTACGGGTGTTGACGTACCATGGGTATTCAAGTAATCAATGCTATCAACGTTTTGCATTGCTTGGCGCATACAACGTACCGCGCCCTCACCCGATGGTGCAACCATGTCGTAACCATCTGAGGTTGCGCCGTAACCGGTAATTTCAGCGTAAATATGCGCGCCACGAGCAAGTGCATGTTCAAGTTCTTCAACAACCACAATACCGCCACCGGCTGAAATTACAAAACCATCGCGGTTTGCATCGTAGGTGCGCGATGCTTTTTCAGGTGTGTCGTTGTATTTAGTAGAAAGCGCGCCCATAGCGTCAAATTCCATCGCTAACGTCCAGTGAAGTTCTTCACCGCCGCCTGCAAAAATAACGTCTTGTTTGCCTAGTTGAATTTGCTCAACGGCATGGCCAATACAATGCGCAGAAGTTGCACACGCAGAACTAATAGAGTAGTTAACGCCTTTAATTTTAAATGGCGTTGCTAAACATGCAGAGGTGGTGCTCGCCATAGTACGTGGCACCATGTAAGGGCCAACGCGCTTAACGCCTTTTTCGCGAAGGATATCGGCCGCTTCTACTTGCCATTTTGATGAACCGCCGCCAGAACCCACTAATAAACCAGTGCGCTCGTTTGATACTTGTTCGTCGCTAAGGCCCGCATCTTCAATCGCTTGTGCCATTGAGATATAAGAATAAGCCGCTGCATCACCCATAAAGCGCATTGCTTTGCGATCAACATGCTCTTTAACATCAATATCAATTTTACCTGATACATTGCTACGCAATTTGTAATCAGCAAATTCTTGATTAAAAGCAATACCGCTTTTACCCGCTCTTAGTGACTCTAATACTTCTTCTTTATTATTGCCGATGCTTGATACAACACCGATGCCTGTTATTACGGCTCTTCTCATGGGTAATTCCCTTAGCTTAATACTTAATTGTGTTCTATTTTACGCGAATTTAATCACCTAAGTGGTCAGCTTTCTAGCGTACACTTGTACTCTGAACCTACAGCTTATAAATAACGCCAGACTATTTCAAAGAAAACACGTAAAATAATTAAAAAATTATCTATAAAATTGAATTGGTCATGATAAAAAACGCCCACATACACTTTAATGATTTAGGGACACCGGTTGCTAATGACTTTGATGATGTTTATTTTTCTAATGACGACGGCCTCGCTGAGTCTCATTATGTGTTTTATCAACAAAACAATATAGAGTCACGGTTACAAAATCATGACCGTGAGCACTTTGTTATAGCCGAAACCGGTTTTGGTACAGGGCTTAATTTTTTAAATGCATGGCAGCAGTTTTATGACCACCTGCAATGCCCACAAGTTCAAAGTCAACAGTCTAATAACGTGCAACGACTGCATTTTATTTCTTTTGAAAAATATCCACTTAGCGTAAATGATTTAAAACAAGCCTTGCAAGCTTGGCCTAGTTTAAGTCATTTAAGCGCCCAACTCGTCTCCCACTACCCGATTAATTTAACCGGTTGTCATCGCCTTGAATTTGCCAATGGCCTTGTGGTGCTCGACCTCTACTTTGGTGATGTGCTGGAATGTATTAATAGCATGAGCTACCCACAAAGTGGACTCGTTGACGCATGGTTTTTAGATGGTTTTGCACCGAGTAAAAACCCCGACATGTGGCAGCAAAGTGTATTTAACGCCATGGTTGATATTTCTAGAAGCAACGCGACATTAGCCACGTTTACCGCTGCGGGCTTTGTTCGCCGTGGTTTAATTGAAGCGGGCTTTAGCATGCAAAAAGCTAAAGGCTTTGGCCGAAAACGAGAGATGCTAGTTGGCACACTCGCTCAGGCTAATTCAAAACAATCGGCCCCCGCCTATTTTGAGCATCACTTCTCTCCCCTTACCAATGTGGCTGTTATTGGCGGTGGTATAGCCAGCAGTTGTATTCTTTATAGCCTTGCGAAACGCGGTATACCAAGCCACTTATTTTGCCAAGATAAACAACCGGCCATGGGGGCATCTCACAATGTACAAGGGGCGATATATCCGCATTTACAAGCAAAAAATTCGCCACACAGTGAACTATTTGCCCATAGTTTTTTATACGCAAAGCGGCTTTACAATCAATTACTCAACAATGGCTTTTTGTTTGATCACCAGTGGTGTGGTGTGCTGCAACATGCAGTAAAAAAACCATTGGCAGAGCGTCATCAAAATCTCGCTGATAAACAACTGTGGCCAGAACAGCTTATGCGAAATGTGACTGCTAATGAGGGTGATGCTATTGCTGGGGTTAAAACAGGTTACTCAGGGGTGTTTTTTGAACAAGGCGGCTGGGTTAATCCCCCCCAGTTAGTTTGTGCAATGTTAGATGCCGCACAGCAATTAAATGAGTTTGAGAGCCTATTTAATTGCCACATTGAGCAACTTAACAAACAACCCGATGGCTGGTACTTAACCACGCAAAAACAAACATTTGGCCCCTTTAGCGATGTGATTATTTGCGCCGGTGAACACAGTGATGCATTTGCGCAAACTAAAACGCTCCCTATTGTTGGCGTACGCGGACAGGTGTCACATGTTCAAGCAAGCACGCAATCACGTAAGCTAAAAACCGTGTTGTGCCACAAGGGGTATTTCACCCCCGCTTATTTAGATCACCATTGTATGGGCGCCACCTTTGAAAAAAACAGTAAAAGCCGTGAAGTGACCGAGCAAGACAACCACACCAACCGCGAGCAACTGCTGAGTTTTTATAACAACACTGAATTTGCCACCAGCTTAGGCGATATTAGCTCTGCTAAAGCCGCTGTTCGCTGTAGTTTTATTGATCACTTACCTATGGCCGGTGAATGGGTGGAGCAAACTGACTATACACATGCATTTGCTAATTTACGTTTGGGTAAGCGCTATCAATACCAAGCATTAAAAAAACCACAACAGGGCCTACATATTTTTACCGGCTTTGGCGCGCGAGCATTATGCAGTGCACCGCTATCTGCCGAGCACTTAATTAGTAGTTTAAACAACGAACCTCGCCCACTAAGCGAACGCGTAAGCCAAGCTATTCACCCAGGCCGCTTTATTGTTCGTGACCTTATTCGCAATAAAATTTAAAGGTAATAATACCTACAAAGCCCTTTACTGTAATTACCAAGAACGCAGTGTAGGTATTGGCTTATACCACCGTAGCTTTGTAACCGGAGTAAGTATAATGATCGAGTAAAAAGTTCTAAAAAACGCCTTAAAAAATAGCTAATTTTAATACTCAGTTAAGTAATAACTTTTCACTAATATGTTTTTTTAAATAAGCTCGTTTAAATCCCATTTACTCTTTAAAAATAATTTCCTACCCCAAGGTCTGTTTGTACGAACAATCTTTACACTATATTGAGAAGGAATTAATTATGAGTAAGACTTTAATTATTGGCGCAAGTGGTCAAATTGGTAAAATGGCTACCAAACTACTTTTAGAAAATGAGCAAAATGTTGTTGCACTTGTAAGAGACAAAAGCAAACTGCGTGATTTAGATAGCCCATTTTTAAGTATTGTTGAACAGGATTTAGAAGGTGACTTTTCAAGTGCCATTAATGGCTGCGACCAAGTTATCTTTGCAGCAGGTTCCGGTGGAAGTACAGGCACAGATAAAACCGTACTTATTGATTTGTGGGCAGCGACAAGAGCGGCAACTTATTCTAAAGAGCACGGCGTAAAACACTTTATTATGGTCAGCTCTATTGGTGCAGACGATCCTGATGCAATAGATAGTGACTTAAAGTCTTATCTTGTAGCAAAACATATGGCTGATGAGCATTTAATTCACAGTGGACTCAATTACACAATTGTCCGCCCAGGAACATTAACCGACGAAAGTGCCTCTTTGGAAGTAACAACAGAGCGTCCTAGCGATCAGTCAAAGGCTAAAATTAGCCGCGAAAATGTAGCCAACGCATTGCTTCACGTTGCTACAAACTCATTTAATAGCAATCGTATTTTTGAGTTATTTAATGGCGATAAACCAATAAAAGCCGCTATTAAGTAAGCATTACACTCACCCCTTGCCATGCAAGCTGCATGGCAAGCAGAGTTAAAATCACTTTAAAAATAACCCTAAAACGCGCCACAGAGAGCCGCTTAAGTAAACGAATCCCTAACCAGGTGCCAATGGCTCCGCTTAAAATCATCGCCAGTGTTAACGGCAACCATTGCCAAAAACTAAAACCAAGCCCCGCATAAACAACGGCTTTTAAGCTATGCTGCAAGGTCATAATACTTGAAAAAGTCGCGGTAAATTTAAGCTTATCGTAATGATTAATGTGTAAATAACTCGCCACCAGAGGCCCACTTGCTCCCACAAAAGTAGAAATAAATGCCGTAATTACACCCGCTATTAAACGCCCTAATCGTGAGTCTTTATTAAATTCAGGGATTGTTCCCCACAGTAAATAAATCACAAATAAAGCCACAAACAGCTTCATGCTATCAAGGTTAATATCGCTCACTACTTGGCTCGACAACCCGGCACCAATTAACCCACCCAGAGTAAAATACAACAACATCGGCTTATCAAGATGAGCAATACTTAACAATAATCGATTGGCATTAGAGCCTAACTGCACTAAACCATGAACAGGCACTACCACCGCCATAGGCATAACCGACGCCATTACCACCAACAGCATTAAACCGCCGCCCGCACCAAAAGCCGCCGATACAAACGAAGTAACCCCCGCCAGTAAAACCAGTAAAACCAGTAAAAGCGAAATTAAAGGGGAAATGTGTTCAGCTGTAAAAATATCCATATCAAAGCTCGCAGTTAATCATTGGCTCATAATACAAAAAATAGGTAAGTAAGCGACTAGTCTATTAGTTGTAAGGGGTTCGGGGTTCGGGGTTCGCAAGATAAACCAAAGCACAATAAATTCAATCATTTTAGCCATAAAAAAACCCGCGACTTGATTGCTCAAGCTGCGGGTTTTTTAGGGTTTTTAAACAAACGAATTTAAAAACCGTTATTGGTGGAGCTGGGGGGATTTGAACCCCCGTCCGAAAAGCCTCGACCGTCGGTACTACATGTTTAGTATTGTCATTTAATTAACCTTTAAATCCCGGACAAACACGGTAGATAAAGGCGAGGCCGCTTAGTTTTAACGCTTCAACCCCGGCCAGGGTTTCCGTCGCGATCAGGTGTTAGGGTGACACTCCAAAATCCAGTCCACAAGAATACATGGAAGGAGCGCTAGCCAGCCTAAGCTGCTAGAGAGTAGTTATCGTCGTTTGCGATTACTTTAAATTGCGGCTTTTTTACGAGGCAAACCGCACCTCGACATGCACCTCGGGCTTCTTGAATTCCGTCGAATCCTAATCAGCCCCTGAATAAGGTTACTCATTCAGAGTGTCCAAGCAGTATAACCGAGTAACCTACGAATACTCAACACCTTAGGCGTTTTATTTTATTGGTTGGTTAATCATGCATCAAACACACATGTAAATGTAAAATATTGGACAATTAAGAAACAATTACTTAACAATGATGGTGCTTTATGCTCAAATGCAAGGCTAGACCTTGGTCTAATAAATTATAAAAAATAATAACAGACATATTACCTAGAGGATTTATAAATGTCGGTTTTTTCTTTTAATGAGCAAACGGGGCATATCTCTTTGCTCTCCCACCCTCATGTTTCAGGTTTAGCCTCAACAGCAACACAGCTTATTGAATTAATTGGCCAGTCAGAATATTGCGAGTGTGAGGTTATTGCTAGCAATATTGGTAAGCTGTTTGCTCAAAATAACGCCGAAGAAGCCCCCTCTTTAGTAATTGCTCAAGCCATTGATGCAAAGCTAACCATAAACATCGATGAAAAGAATATGCTCGTTGAAGCTACCCTTATTACTGCCAAGGGCGGTAAATTGCTTAGCATGGAACAAGCGATTGAAGAGTTCTCACAAGCAGGGGTTGTAAAAGGCATTAGCTCTCATGCATTAGAACAGTTATTGGCGCAACAGTTCGAACAACCCCCAGGAAGCACGCATTGCGCCGAAGTCGCTTTTGGTCGTGCACCTAAAGTGGGTAACGATGCCAAATTTGTGCGCCTTTGCTGCACAGCGCAAGACCGCGTACTTAGCCCGCAAGCTAAAGGCGGTGGTAAAGTCGATATGAGAAACCTAGGTGATATTATTACTGTAAAACCTGGTTGTGAATTAATGCGGCGCATTCCAGCAACATCGGGGGTTGATGGGTTTACTGTGTTTGGTGATGTACTAACTGCAACCCCTGGCAAAGAACATAAATTACAACCTTTTGACGGCACTAAAATTGCGCCTGACAACCCCAACTTATTAATTGCCGACTGTACTGGCGTACCGGTTGCCCTTCCCCGTGGTATGCGTGTTGATGATGTTTTATGCTTTCACAATATTGATCCAAGTACTGGCCATGTTGAATTTGATGGCAGTATTATAGTCAGTGGTGATATAAAAGATGGCATGCGCGTGACCGCCAGCGGCGATATTACTGTTTTAGGCTTTGTTGAGTCGGCGCAGCTCAAAAGTGATAGCGCCATCACAATAGTAAAGGGTGCAATTGGCAGAAAGCGAGAAGCCGATGAGCCATTTACCTGTTCTATTTTAGCTAAACGAACCGTTGCGCTTGGTTACTCTCAATACTGTGACATAAAAACGGATCAAAACTTACTAATAGATCGCCAATCATTACATTGTGACTTGAGTGCTGGAAATTTAATTAGGGTGGGCAGCGCAAAAGATCCTAAAGGGAAAATTATTGGTGGCCATATTCTAGATGCAATGCGCATTGAAACAGGTGAATTGGGCGCACCAGCAGGAACTAAAACCCGTGTTTGTATCGCACAGCGATGGTATGTGCTAAAACAAAAACAAGCGCAAATCACTGACTTTGAAAAAGTTTTAATCGGTAAGTCAATTGAACTACAGCAAGCGCGCCAGCGAATTAATAAACAAGTTGCAAGCGCACAGCGTCAGCAGTTTTTGAATAAAATAACAACGAATGAAGAACACATAGCAAACCGAAGCGCCAGCATCAATCAGCAAAAGCAGTTACTAAGAAAGAAAATGGCGCAGCTTTTAGCGCTCAGTCGTTTAAAAGTTAATGAGCTTATGCACCCTGGGGTAGAGCTTAAAATTGCACGAGAATCAATTAGCTTTTCGCGTAATTATCCACCACATTTAATCACTCACAGTGAAGGTAAAATAACGCAATCGTTTTAATAACGCATATTAAGACTGGCTCAGCCCCACAAAGTAAGTATTCACTATTATGAGCTGAGTTTCTAATCTTGGTTGCTAGCTTCGTCTTCGCTCTGTTGTGTTTCGTCTACAGCAAGTGGCCAACCACCTAGTTGCTGCCAACGATTAACAATTAAACAGTACAGTTCAGCAGTACGTTCTGTATCGTATAACGCAGAGTGTGCTTGTTTATTATCGAACTCTATTCCTGCTGCGCGACACGCTTTAGCTAGTACCGTTTGCCCTAATGCCAAACCAGCAAGTGATGTGGTATCAAAACTAACAAACGGATGAAATGGTGTGCGCTTGATATTATTACGCTCAATAGCCGCATTTAAAAAGCCGTGATCAAAAGCGGCATTATGAGCAACCACCACAGAGCGCTGGCACCCTGCGGCTTTTTGCGCTTTGCGCACTACTTTACAAATTTCTTTAATCGCCTCTTCTTCTGGGACTGCCCCTCTCAGTGCTGAAAAAGGCTCAATCCCATTAAACTCAATGGCAGCTTGCTCAATGTTTGCCCCCTCAAACGGTTGCACATGAAAATGAACGGTATGATCGATACTAAGCAGTCCTTCGTCATCCATTTTTAAAACGGACGCTGCAATTTCTAGTAATGCGTCGGTTTCTTTGTTAAAACCGGCGGTTTCAACATCAATAACCACTGGAAAAAAGCCACGAAAGCGTTGTGCGAAAAGTGTTTGCTCAGTATTTGCCATAGTATTCTTGGTTTATAGGGATTAGCTGTCTATTATGTCAAAATTGATGGCCTGTCGGCTAGGGGATTTATTGATTAATTACAGTTAAACTATAGGCATGTTACTTGCTTAGTAATTAGGGTCTGTTGACCTTTGCGGATTAAAATTTGTTCAAGCTAGGGGCGGTTTAAT
>ERZ1673962.408-NODE-408-length-30662-cov-3.986702_pt1 | contig 30662 bp, 30 predicted proteins | sample MGYA00580188_ERZ1673962 | MGnify/ENA primary metagenome ERZ1673962 (study PRJEB41334, sample SAMN05608104) | rock metagenome | biome: terrestrial subsurface; feature: shale formation; material: shale | place: USA: Pennsylvania ... | reverse complement strand
TCGGTGAGACAGCGCCCTTGCTGATGATCGGCATGATCGCCTTTATCGTCGACATCCCCAAGGGGTTCACCGACGCGGCGACCGTGCTGCCGGTGCAGATCTTCCTGTGGGCCGACAGTCCCGAGCGCGGCTTCGTCGAGCGCACCTCGGCAGCCATCCTCGTGCTGCTGGCCTTCCTGTTCGTCATGAACCTGGCCGCCGTGTTGTTGCGCCGCCGGTTCGAGCGGCGTTGGTAGGGCCTGAATCCCATCGTCTCGCCTCGCGTTCAGGTGTTCGGCACGCTGGCGCGGTTCGAGCTAGAGGCTTTTTATGAATACCATGGTTGAAGTAATGGACAAGACGACAGGCGCCATCAGCTCCGCCGACTTGGCGCAAAACCGGCCGTCCGCGGCCACCGTCGGCGACGTCACGGTCGCCGATCCGCGCATGACCTGCCGCAACGTCGACGTCTGGTACGGCGCCAAGCAGGCCATCAAGGGCGTGAGCCTGGACATCGGCAAGAACGAGGTGCTGTCGATGATCGGCCCCTCGGGGTGCGGCAAGTCGACCTTCCTGCGCTGTCTCAATCGCATGAACGACACCATCGACGGCTGCCGGGTCACGGGGTCGATCCAGCTCGACGGTCAGGATATCTATGACAAGGGACTCGACCCGGTGCCGTTGCGCGCCCAGGTCGGGATGGTGTTCCAGAAGCCCAACCCCTTCCCCAAGTCGATCTACGAGAACGTCGCCTACGGGCCGCGCATCCATGGCCTGACCAACAACAAGACCGAACTCGACGAGCTGGTCGAGACCAGTCTGCGCAAGGCCGGGCTCTGGAACGAGGTCAAGGATCGGCTCGATCAGCCCGGCACCGGACTCTCCGGCGGTCAGCAGCAGCGGTTGTGCATTGCCCGCACTATCGCCGTCTCGCCCGAGGTGATCCTGATGGACGAACCCTGCTCGGCGCTCGACCCCATCGCCACCGCCATCATCGAGGAGCTGATCGACGAGCTGCGCGCCAACTACTCGATCGCCATCGTCACCCACTCGATGCAGCAGGCCGCGCGCGTCTCGCAGCGCACCGCCTACTTCCATCTCGGCGATCTGATCGAGGTCGGCGAGACCAATCAGATCTTCACCAATCCTCAGCACCGGCTCACCGAGGATTACATCACCGGACGCTTCGGCTGAGTCCGGCGCGGAGTCCAGGATGAGCGACCCAGCCATCGACAAACCGGCCGGCGATCTCATGGCCGGTCATACCGTGCGCCGTTACGACCAGGAACTGGCCAAGCTGCGCGCCATCATCCTGCAGATGGGCGAGCGCGTCATCGATCAGACGCAGGCGGCCGTCGCCGCCCTGATCGAGGGCGACGAATCCCAGACCTATCGCGTGCTCGATCGCGAACCGCTGATCGACTATCTCTCGCTCGATGCCGACGAAGAGGTGTTTCGGGTCATCGCCCGGCGTCAGCCGACGGCCGTGGATCTGCGCATCGTGCTGGCGCTGTCCAAGATCGCCGGCGAGGTCGAGCGTGCCGGCGACAAGGCCGTGCGCATTGCGCGCCAGGCGCTGGAGCTGCGCCAGCAGGAGCAGGACGGCGAATTGCTCGTCGAACCACTGCGGGCCGCCTTCCAGACACTCGACGACAGAGCCTGCTGCATGTTCGAGCGCAGTGTGCATGCCGTCACCAGCTTCGATGTCACCCAGGCGCTGACGATCTTCGAAAACGAGCCGGCGCTCTACGCTGCCGCGCGCGATCTACGCCAATTGTTGGGCGAGTCCGACAGCGATGGCCTGGTGCCGCGTCAGGCCATCGCGCTGTTTCACTGTGCCCAAGCGCTCAAGCGCATCGGCAATCATGCCTCCAATATCGCCGAGCAGGTCATCTATGTCGCGCTCGGTCAGGATGTCCGGTATCGCAACCGCGAGATCCTGATCGAGACACTGCGTCATCGCGGCTACTGACGCCCTGATTTCGTCCGTGATGCGGACCGCGCTGGTTTTCAGCTCGATCGACGCGGCTGTCGAGGCGGTTTAAGCTGTCTCGACTCGGCCCGAGCGGCCGGCCATCGATGAGCGCGTCATGAACGAAACTCTGAAGACGATCCTGGCCGAGGCCATGCACCTGGGGCGAGAGGGCCGCTTCACCGAGGCCACGGCCCTCATCCAGCGCGGGCTGCACCTGACACAACCGCTGCCCGAACAGCGCGAGTCGCACCCGAGTGCGGGCGATCCGGATCGCCGCCCGGTCGTCGAGGCCGATTTCGAGGTCATCGAGGACATCGGCCGAACCGGCGGGCGCTCGATCCATGGCCACTTCACCCACGGAATCGAGGCCCGCGACTATCGTGTCTATGTTCCGGCCGGCGCGGATGACAGGCCGCGTCCGCTGATCCTGATGCTGCACGGTTGTCAGCAGGACGCCGAGGACTTTGCGCGCCTGACCCGCCTCGACCCGCTCGCCGACGAGCTGGGCTTCATCGTGCTCTATCCAACCCAGTCGCGCACGGCCAATGCCACCGGCTGCTGGAACTGGTTCCTGCCCGAGCATCGGCGCGCCGATCAGGGTGAGGCCGCCTGGCTCATCGCCCTGACACGGGCGATCGCCACGCGCTACCAGGCCGATCCGCATCACATCCATGTCGCCGGACTCTCGGCCGGGGGCGCCATGGCCCTGACGCTGGCGGCGACTCAGCCCGCACTCTTCAGGTCCGTTGGTGTGCATTCGGGGCTGCCGCATGGTCTGGCGCAGGATCAGCTCTCGGCACTGACGCTCATGCATCAGGGGCCGACGGCCGTCAGCGGCGGGAGAGCGGCTATGGATGGCATCAGTGTCCCGGTCATCGTCTTTCAGGGTGATGCCGATCTCAGGGTCAATCCGGCCAATGCCTCAGGGATCATCGAGCAGGCGCTGTCGGGAGCGCCGGAGGCTCGATCAGGGCTGGACGCGTTGGGCGTCGAACGTGAAACGGGACGGGCGCCGGGTGGACTGGGCTATACACGCACCCGTTATCCGGCGGCCGACGGATCGATTCGGGCCGAACTCTGGATGGTCCAGGGCGGTGGTCATGCCTGGTTCGGCGGCGATCCGGCCGCTTCCTTCGCCGAGCCGCGCGGACCGGATGCCTCACGCGAGATGGTGCGCTTCTTTCTGGAGCACAGCGCACCCTGACGCCAGGGCGACGGGGACCGATCGCTCAGGATGAGCGATCCCGTTCGCGGATACGCACCTGTTCGTTGTTCTCGACCACGCGGCCGCGTGCGCCGCTGAGCGTGTCGGTGTTTTGGCGCCGAGCTGTCCGCACCGTGCCGATGCGATCCGGGATCGCGGGCAGATGCTGGCCATAGCGTCCTGATCCGGCCACCAGCTTGGAGGCGGCCAGGATCTGCGGGACATATTGCTTGGTCTCGTTCGGCAGGTCGAGCGACCAGAAGTCGGTTGGCCGGCCGGCGCGGCGGTTGGCTTCGATGGCCGATGACACGCAGCCCGGACCACAGTTGTAGGCCGCCATGGTCAGCTCCCAGTCGCCCTCGAAGCGCTTGTTGAGCCGTTCCAGATAATCCAGTGCGGCGCGGGTCGAGGCGGCCACGTCGCGCCGCTCGTCGGTGTAATCGTCCAGACGCAGTCCCATCTCGCGCGCGGTCGAGGGGATGAACTGCCACATGCCGGCGGCGGCCTTGGGCGAGGTGGCGGCCGGGTCGTAGCGGCTCTCGACGTGCGGCAGCAGGGCCAGCTCCATCGGCAGGCCGCGGCGCTCGATCTCGGCCACGATCAGCGGCAGATAGGGTGCGCCGCGCCGTGAGAGGCGCTCCAGATAGCGCGGGTCGCGGCGGAAGCGTTCGAGCGTGGCGTCGATGCGCGCATTGGCCTGGAGATTGAGCTGCATCCCCGAACGCACGCGCTGCCAGAGATCACCGCCCGAGGCGCCGCGTTCCACCACCCGCGAGCGTCCCCGCACTCTGACGTCGAGCGCCGGCCTGACATAGCCATACTCGCGCGCCGAGACCACGCCTTCATAGAGGTCGTATGAGCCATTCATCGCGGTCGAATCGTTGCTGGCACAACCTATGAGCAAAACGGGCAGGACGAGCGCGGACAGCAGGCCGACCGCTGGCCCCAGACGCTTGACTTCTGGCATGTGAACCCCGACTAAATAAATATAAGTCTTTGAATGATTTAATTTTTATTAAAACAACCCGGCTATCATACGCAAAGGCCGCAGTGAATTCCAGGTTTAGGCGTTCGGCTCGAACGATCCGGTGCCGGGACAACGGGCGTCGATCGCGGTTAACATGTGCGCCCCGATGAGGCGCAGGCATGACCACAGATCCGCTCCAGCCCGACCAGTCCGATCCATTGCAGGCGTGGTATCGCTCGGCGCTCGGCGCCGAGGTGGCAAGCCATGAGGGCGACTGTGTCCGGCGTCTGCTGGCCAACACCTTCGGCTACTATCTGGTCCAGGTCGGCGCGAGCGAGCGCTTCGGCGAGGCCCTGACGGCGAGCCGTATCCGGCATCGCGTGCTGCTGCCCGGTACGCCGCCGACCGGGGCGGTCCAGGGGCCGAGCATCGTCGGCGAGCCGGACGCCCTGCCGCTGGCCTCCGACAGCATCGATGCCGTCCTCCTGCCCCATGTCCTGGAGTATTCGGATCGCCCGCGCGCGATCCTCGCCGAGGTCGAGCGCGTGCTCATCCCCGAGGGGCGACTGATCCTGCTGGGATTCGATCCGCTGAGTCTGTGGGGTCTGGGACGTCTCTGGCGGCCGGTCTGTCGGCGTGCGCCCTGGAACGGACGCTGGCGGCTCGCCGTCCAGGTCGAACACTGGCTGAACGAGCTGGGCTTGGAAATCGAAGTGTGCGAGCGGGCGCTCTTCTGTCCGCCCATCGTCTCGCCTGCGGGGGCGCGCTGTGCGACCATCGAGTCGCTCGGTCGACGGTTCTGGCCGCTGTTCGGCGGTCTCTATGTCATCCGCGCCGTCAAGCGCGTGGCGCCCCTGACCCCGCTCAAACCCTATCGCACCAGCCGCCACACTCTGCTGCCGGGCGGCGCCGTGCGTCCCACGACCCGAGGAACGGGACATGTCTGACTGTGTCGAAGCCTTCACCGATGGCGCCTGCAAGGGCAATCCCGGCCCTGGTGGCTGGGGCGTGCTGCTGCGCTGGGGCGAGGTCGAGAAGGAACTGCACGGCGGTGAGCGCGAGACCACCAACAACCGCATGGAGCTGATGGCCGTGATCATGGCGCTCGAAGCGCTCACACGCCCGACGCCGATTCGGATCACCACCGACTCGCAGTACGTCAAGCGCGGGGTCGGTGAATGGATGCCGCGCTGGAAGCGCAACGGCTGGCGCACCGCCGATCGTCAACCGGTCAAGAACCGCGATCTCTGGGAGCGTCTGGACCGTGCGCTCGGCCAGCACGAGGTGAGCTGGCGCTGGGTCAAGGGCCACGCCGGGCACGCCGAGAACGAGCGTGCCGACCGGCTCGCCAATCTGGGCGTTCCAACCACAGGAGGACGCTGACGATGCGCCAGATCGTCCTGGATACCGAAACCACGGGTCTTGAGCCGCGCGAGGGCCACCGGATCATCGAGATCGGCTGCGTCGAGCTGGTCGACCGCCGCCCGACCGGACGCAACTTCCACGAATATCTCAACCCCGAGCGCCAGATCGACGCCGAGGCCGAGGCCGTGCACGGCATCAGCAACGCCTTCCTCGCCGACAAGCCGCGCTTCGCCGAGCTTGCCGAGCGGCTGATCGAATATCTGCGCGGCGCCGAACTCATCATCCACAACGCCGCCTTCGACGTCGGCTTCCTCGATCACGAGTTCGGGCTTTGGCGCGGCCCTGAGGCTCCGCGCATCGCCGATCTCTGCACCGTGACCGACAGCCTGCTGATGGCGCGCAAGCTCCATCCGGGCCAGCGCAACGGACTCGACGCGCTCTGCAAGCGCTATGCGATCGACAATTCGCACCGCACGCTGCACGGAGCGCTGCTCGACGCCGAGATCCTGGCCGATGTCTATCTGGCGATGACTGGCGGGCAGGTCTCGCTGTATCTCGGTGGCGAGGGAATGAACGGCTCGGGCGTGGGCGAGGGTCCGGTGCATCGCGGTCGCCTCGACCCCGATCGCCCGCGCCTGCGGGTGGTGCGGGCGACCCATACTGAGCTGGAGGCGCATCGCGTGCGGCTGGACGCGATCCGGAAGGCGAGCGGCGGTTGTGTCTGGCTCGGCGGGACGGGTTGATCAGGTGTGATGTTGACGTTGGGGCTGGCGTCGTCCTGGGCCGACACCGCCGAGGATCTCTTCGAGTCCCTGGAGATCGAGCAGTTCGATGTGCTTGCGCTCGACGCGCACCAAGCCGTCGTCCTGGAAACGGGTGAAGAGGCGGCTGACGGTCTCGACGGCCAGCCCGAGATAGTTGCCGATCTCGTGCCTGGACATGCTGAGATGGAAGTCCGTGGCCGAGAGTCCGCGCTTGTGCAGGCGCTGCGAGAAGCTGAGCAGAAAGGCGGCGAGCCGCTCCTCGGCGTTCTTCTTGCCGAGCAGGAGCAGCATGTCGGTGTCCTGGCCGATCTCCTTGCTGAGCAGCCGGTACATCTGGTGCTGGAGGCTGGGGATGAGTGCGGTCAGCTCCTCCAGCCGCCCGAAGGGGATCTCGCAGATGGCCGAGGTCTCCAGGGCGCTGGCCGAGCAGGCGTGCTCGCCCTTGTCGATGGCGTCCAAACCGAGGATCTCACCGGGCAGATGGAAGCTGAGCACCTGTTCTCCACCCTCGCTGCTCGGGGCGAAGGTCTTGACCGAGCCGGTCTTGACGACGAACAGCGACCGGAAACGATCGCCTTCGCGAAACAGCACGTCACCGCGATGCAGTGGCCGTGCGCGCTTGACGATGTCGTCGAGACGTTCGACGTCCTCGGGCGTCAGTCCCATGGGCAGGCAGAGCGAGGAGAGGGTGCAGTGGCGGCACGCCACGCGGATGGATTCGATCGAGATCACTGTACTCTGATTCAAGACTTCCGCCCTCGTTCCTCATCATGGCCCGATGTTGGGGCTATATGATTTTGTTTTTGATCTAGATCAAGTGCCGGCGTTTTTTAACCCGTTCCCCTCTGAAACTCAAGTGCTTATGTCTTCTTACACTTTTAGTTTTAGGCCGTTCCGGATGCGCGACTCCGTCAAAGCGTCCGAGGCGCCTGCAACAAACCACGCCATGCAGGATCGGATTGAGCCGATGCGGCGATTTTGGTAGTTTGTCCAGGCATCCGAGTCACGATTCCCGACTCCCTCGACCCTCCCTCGGCTCCCATTCACTATGACAAAGTTCATCTTCATCACCGGCGGTGTGGTTTCATCGCTGGGCAAAGGCATTGCATCAGCCTCGCTGGCGGCGCTGCTGGAGGCGCGCGGTCTGCGCGTCACCATGATCAAGCTCGATCCCTACATCAACGTCGATCCGGGCACCATGAGCCCCTTCCAGCACGGCGAGGTTTATGTCACCGACGACGGCGCCGAGACCGACCTGGATCTGGGCCACTACGAACGCTTCCTGCGTACACGCATGGGGCGTAACAACAACTTCACCACCGGCCAGATCTACGAGAGCGTGATCCGCAAGGAGCGCCGGGGCGACTATCTCGGGCGCACGGTGCAGGTCATCCCGCACATCACCGACGAGATCAAGGCCAGCATCCGGCTCGGCGCCGAGGGCGCCGACATCGCCATGGTCGAGATCGGCGGCACCGTGGGCGATATCGAATCGCTGCCGTTCCTGGAGGCGATCCGTCAGATGCGGGTGGAGGAGGGGCCGGAGAACTCGCTGTTCATGCATCTGACCCTGGTGCCGCACATCCGCACCGCCGGCGAGATTAAGACCAAGCCGACCCAGCACTCGGTCAAGGCGGCGGGTGAGATGAAGACGAAACCCACCCAGCACTCGGTCAAGGAGCTGCGCTCCATCGGCATCCAGCCCGACATCCTGCTGTGCCGCGCCGAGAAGCTGCTGCCCGACGAGGAGCGGCGCAAGATCGCGCTCTTCACCAATGTGTCGGAGAAGGCGGTCATCTCGGCCATCGACGCCGACAACATCTACCGCATTCCGCGTTTGCTCCATGCTCAGAGCCTCGACGAACTGGTGGTGCGCCAGTTCCATCTCGATGTGCCGGAGGCGGATCTCGCCGAATGGGATCGGGTGATGGACGGCTTCGATCATCCCGAGCAGTCGGTGCGCATCGGCATGGTCGGCAAGTACATGAACCTGACCGAGGCGTATAAGTCGCTGTCGGAGGCGCTCGCGCACGCCGGCGTGCACACCAACACCAAGGTCGAGATCGTCTATGTCGACTCCGAGGTCATCGAGCGCGAGGGCACCGACTGTCTCGACGGACTCGATGCCATCCTGGTGCCGGGCGGATTCGGCGAGCGCGGGGTCGAAGGCAAGGTCATGGCCGTGCGCTATGCGCGCGAGCAGCGCGTGCCCTATCTCGGCATCTGTCTCGGGATGCAGGTGGCGGTGATCGAATATGCGCGTCACATGGCGGATCTGGAGGGTGCGCACAGCACCGAGTTCGACCGCCAGACCCCGCATCCGGTCATCGCGCTCATCACTCAGTGGCGCGATGAGCAGGGGCGGATCGAGACCCGTTCGGAGAGCGACGATCTGGGCGGCACCATGCGGCTCGGCGGTCAGAACTGCCGGCTGGAGCCGGGCAGTCTGGCGCGCTCGGTCTATGGTCAGCCCCAGGTGCGCGAGCGCCATCGCCACCGCTATGAGTTCAACAACGCCTATCTCGACACCCTGAAGGATGCCGGGATGCGCTTCTCGGGCTGGTCGCTCGACAATCGGCTGGTCGAGATCATCGAGATCCCGGATCATCCCTGGTTCATCGCCTGTCAGTTCCATCCCGAGTTCACCTCGACCCCGCGCGATGGGCATCCGCTGTTCGAGGGCTTCGTGCGCGCGGCCCTGGTACAGCGTCAGTTCAACGGAGAACCCGCCGCATGATGCCGCTGGCCGGTTTCGAGGTCGGTCTCGACCGGCCGCTGTTTCTGATCGCCGGACCCTGTGTCATCGAGAGCGAGACGCTGGCACAGGAGACCGCCGGGGCGCTGAAGGAGCTGACCGAGGCGCTCGGCATTCCCTTCATCTACAAATCCTCGTTCGACAAGGCCAACCGTTCCTCGGGCGCGAGCTTTCGCGGGCCGGGCCTGGAGGAGGGCTTGCGGATTCTGGAGTCGGTGCGCGCGACCATCGGCGTGCCGGTGCTGACCGATGTGCATGAGGATACGCCGCTCGCTGAGGTCGCCGCCGTGGTCGACGTGCTCCAGACCCCGGCCTTTCTCTGTCGTCAGACCAACTTCATCCAGGCCGTCGCCCGGCAGGGGCGTCCGGTCAACATCAAGAAGGGGCAGTTCCTCGCGCCCTGGGACATGAAGCATGTGGTCGAGAAGGCGCGCGCGACCGGCAACGCACACGTCATGGTCTGCGAGCGCGGCGTCTCCTTCGGCTACAACAATCTGGTCTCGGACATGCGCTCGCTTGCCGTGATGCGCGAGACCGGCTGTCCGGTGGTGTTCGACGCCACCCACTCGGTGCAGTTGCCGGGCGGGCAGGGGACCAGCTCGGGCGGGCAGCGCGAATTCGTCCCGGTGCTGGCGCGCGCGGCGGTTGCGGCGGGCGTCGCCGGACTCTTCATGGAGACCCATCCCGATCCCGATCGCGCTCTGAGCGATGGCCCGAATGCCTGGCCGCTCGGGCGGATGCGTGACTTGCTGTCGACCCTCGTCGAGATCGATCGCTTGGTCAAAACGGCCGGATTCGTCGAGCAGGGTTAGGCGTTTGCTGTCCATCGGTTGGCGTGCTGACCGAATTCACCAGACCATCCTCTGCACAAACCGCATCAACATATCGAATAAAACCGAGCTATCCGTAGCTCTTGAATCCCCAAGGAGTCATCCACCATGTCCGAAATCGTCGACGTCCGCGCCCGTGAGGTGCTGGATTCCCGTGGCAATCCGACTGTCGAGGCCGATGTCATCACCGCCGACGGCGCCATCGGTCGCGCCATCGTGCCCTCCGGCGCCTCCACCGGCTCGCGCGAAGCGCTGGAACTGCGCGACGGCGACAAGTCGCGCTACAACGGCAAGGGCGTGCTGACCGCCGTGGCCAACATCCGCAGCGAGCTGCGCGAGGCCATCGTCGGCCTGGACGTCGCCGATCAGACCGCGATCGACCGCTGCATGATCGAACTCGACGGCACCGACAACAAGGCCCGTCTCGGCGCCAACGCCCTGCTCGGCGTCTCGCTCGCCGTCGCCCATGCCGCCGCGCAGGAAAAGGCCCTGCCGCTCTATCAGTCGCTCGCCAGCGGCCCCTACCGCCTGCCGGTGCCGATGATGAACATCATCAACGGCGGCGAGCATGCCGACAACAGCGTCGACTTCCAGGAGTTCATGATCCTGCCGGTCGGCGCCGGCAGTATCCGCGAAGCCGTGCGCTACGGCGCCGAGGTCTTCCACGCGCTCAAGTCGGTCCTGCACGCTCGCGGTCTGGCCACGGCGGTCGGCGACGAGGGCGGCTTCGCGCCCGATCTGGCCTCCAACGAGGCGGCGATCGAGGCCATCCTCGAAGCCATCCACAAGACCGGCTTCAAGCTCGGCTCCGACATCTATCTCGGGCTGGACGTGGCCGCCTCCGAGTTCTACAAGGACGGCCAGTACGTCCTCAAGGGCGAGGGTCGCACCCTCAGCTCGGACGGCCTGATCGATCTGCTCGCCGACTGGGTCGCCAAGTACCCGATCCTCTCGATCGAGGACGGTCTGGCCGAGGGCGACTGGGACGGCTGGAAGCGCCTGACCGAGCGGCTGGGCGACAAGGTGCAGATCGTCGGCGACGACCTCTTCGTCACCAACACCCGCATCCTCCAGGAAGGCATCGACAAGGGCATCGCCAACTCGATCCTGATCAAGGTCAACCAGATCGGCACCCTGACCGAGACCCTGGACGCCATCGCCATGGCGCACAAGGCCGGTTACACGGCGGTCGTCTCGCACCGCTCGGGCGAGACCGAGGACTCGACCATCGCCGATCTGGCCGTCGCCACGGGCGCCGGACAGATCAAGACCGGCTCGCTGTCGCGCTCCGACCGCGTGGCCAAGTACAATCAGCTGATGCGCATCGAGGACCAGCTGGCCGACGAGGCTGTCTATGCCGGTCGCGATGCGTTCAAGTGGCTCTGAGGCCATCCGTCGGGGTCTCGGAGCCTGGCGTTCCCTGACCCTGAGTCGCATGGTTTTGCGTATGCACTGGCTGATCCTGGTGTTGATCCTGCTCCTGGGTGCGCTCCAGTACCGCCTCTGGGTTGGTGAGGGGAGTATCGCCGAGCTGCACAGTCTCAAGCGTGAGATCGCCTTCGAGGAGTCGGAGCTGGAGCGTCTGCGCACGCGAAATCGTGAACTCCAGGCCGAGGTCGACGATCTGCGCGAGGGTTCCGAAGCGATCGAGGAGCGCGCGCGCAGCGAACTGGGCATGATCAAACCCGGTGAGATCTTCATCCAGGTCATCGAGCGGCCTGCGCCAGTCAACCCTGAGGGCAAACCATGACGACACGACTCTGGGCCATTCTGCCGGCGGCCGGTGTCGGGCGGCGCATGGGCAGCGCCGTGCCCAAGCAATATCTGGAACTGGCCGGCCGCACCGTGATCGAGCACACGCTCGAACTCTTCGTCGACCACGCGCGCATCGCGGGCGTGGTGGTGGCGCTGGGCGTCGAGGACGGCTACTGGGACGCGACCGCCTACGCTACTCATCCCAAAGTGCGGCGTGCGCCGGGCGGTGCCGAGCGCTGTCATTCGGTGCTCAATGCGCTCGCGGCTCTGGATGGGCAGGCCGACGCCGACGATTGGGTGCTGGTGCACGATGCCGCGCGTCCCTGTCTGCGTCCGGACGATCTCGAACGGCTGATCGACGGCCTGCTCGACGACGACGTCGGCGGTCTGCTCGGTATCCCGGTGCGCGACACCATGAAGCGCGCCGGGTCCGGTGAGCGCATCGACACCACGGTGGACCGTTCCAGTCTGTGGCATGCTTACACGCCTCAGATGTTCCGGCTCGGTCTGCTGCGGCGCGCACTGCACGAGGCGCTGGAGGCCGGCGATCTGGTCACGGACGACGCCTCGGCCATCGAACGTCTGGGACTGGCCCCGCGTCTGATCGAGGGCCATGCCGACAACATCAAGATCACGCGGGCCGAGGATCTGCCGCTCGCGCACTTCCATCTACAACGCCAGGGACGGATCTGACGAGGCTCCAGAATGTTGATTGGTCAGGGTTTCGATGCCCATCGTTTCGCGCCGGATCGCCGGCTGGTGCTCGGCGGGGTCGAGATCCCGCACGATCGGGGGATGCTCGCCCATTCCGATGGCGACGTACTCATCCACGCCTTGTGCGACGCCCTGCTGGGCGCGGCCGGGCTGGGCGACATCGGACGCCATTTCCCGGACACGGACGCCGCCTATGCCGACATCGACAGCCGCATCCTGCTGCGGCGCGTGATCGACAGCCTGCGTGAGCGCGGTCTGCGCGTGCACAATGCCGACATGACGCTCATCGCGCAACAGCCCAAGCTGGCACCGCATATCCCGGCCATGCGCGAGACCCTGGCCGCCGATCTGGCGTGCGATCCGTTGCGCGTCAATGTCAAGGCGACGACCATGGAACACATGGGCTTCACCGGACGCGGCGAGGGCATCGCGGCCTCGGCGGTGGTGCTGCTGGTCGAGGCGGACGGCTGAAGCACGCGATGTCCGATTCGACGCTTCCCCGCTGGACGACCTTCAACGATCTGCCGCGCGCCCATGGCGAGCCGCTCGGCTCGGGTCGGCTGCGTGTCGAACCCGAAGACTTCCAGGTCACGGAGGTGCTGGGCTTCGAGCCGGACGGGGAGGGCGATCACTGGCTGCTCTGGGTGCGCAAGACCGGCGCCAACACCGAATGGGTGGCGCGGCGGCTGGCGGCCACGGCCGGCGTGCCGCTCTCCACGGTCGGTTATGCCGGACTCAAGGATCGCTGGGCCATCACCGAGCAGTGGTTCTCGCTGCCGCGTCCCCGTGCCGGTGAACCCGAACCGGACTGGGGACCGCTGGCCGAGCAGGGCATCGAGGTGCTCGCTGTCCACGCCCATCGGCGCAAACTGCGGCGCGGCGCCCTGGCCGGCAATCGGTTTCGGATTCGGCTCCGTGACTGTCAGCTCAATCCGGCGGCGCTCGCCGCGCGTCTGGAATCCATCCGTACGCGCGGCGTGCCCAACTACTTCGGCGAGCAGCGCTTCGGCCATGACGATGGCAACCTCCATCGCGCTCATGCGCTGCTGACGGGCGCGGCCCGACGGGTGCCGCGTCATCAGCGCGGTCTCCAGCTCTCGGCGGCGCGCTCTCAGATCTTCAACGAACTGCTGGCCGAACGCGTGCGCCGTGGTGACTGGGACCGGCTCCAGCCCGGCGACTGTCCGCAACTGGCCGGCCGGCATTCGTTCTTTCTCGCCGAGACCCTCGACGAGACCCTGCACGAGCGCGCCGCGCGCTTCGATCTGCATCCAACGGGGCCGCTCTGGGGGCGGGGTGAGCTGCCGAGTCGTCTGGACGTGCAGGGATTGGAACGCACCGTCGCCGCTGGACTCGACCCCTGGCCTGAACGACTGGCCGGGCAGGGTCTGGAACAGGAGCGCCGTTCACTGCGTCTGATGGTGACGGATCTGACGGCGGATCTGGCCGATGGCTGCCTGAGACTCGAGTTCGGTCTATCATCAGGCGCCTATGCAACCAGTGTGTTGCGCGAGATCGTCGACACTTTCGAGCAGTTTCAACGACGGGACGGTTCCGATGGCTAAATTACTGGTAGTGGACGATGAACCGATCAACCTCGAGATCATCGGTCATTGCCTGGAAGACGAGCATCAATTGGCCTTCGCCGAAGATGGGCTGGAGGCCTGGGCCATGCTGGAGGCCTCGCCACAGGCTTACGATGGCGTGATCCTCGATCGCATGATGCCGCGCATGGACGGCATGGAGGTGCTCAGGCGACTCAAGGCCGACAAGCGCTTTCGGGACGTGCCGGTCATCATGCAGAGCGCGGCCGACAGCTCCGAGCAGGTCGCCGAGGGGCTGGCCGCCGGTGCTTGGTACTATCTGGCCAAGCCCTATGCACCCAAGGCGCTGCGCAGCATCGTCAACGCCGCTCTGGACGATCGGCGCAATCGCAAGGATCTGGCCCAGATCGGCGGCCGGCTCCAGACGATCCTCGATCTGGCTGATCGGGCCAGTTTCCGCTTCCGCACGCTCGACGAGGTCTCGGTCCTCTCCTCGACCCTGGCTCAGATGTGTCCCAATCCGGAGACAGTCGCCATGGGGCTGTCCGAACTCATGCTCAATGCCGTGGAGCATGGCAATCTGGGGATCGACTACGCCCAGAAGGGCCGCCTGATCGAGGATGGCCTCTGGCAGGAGGAGGTCGAGCGTCGACTGGCCGATCCGGCTCAGAGCGCGCGCCATGCCAGTGTCGAGCTGGAACGCGATCCCGAATGCCTGATTTTTACTATCCGTGATCAGGGGCTGGGTTTCGACTGGCAGCGCTATCTCGATCTGGATCCGGCGCGCGCCTTCGACAGCCATGGACGCGGCATCGCCATGGCGCGTCATCTGGCCTTCGCGCACATGGAGTATCGCGGCGCGGGCAACGAAGTCCGGGTCAGTGTGGCGCTGACCGATCCCACTGAGAGCACGGCATGTGACGATGACTCGATCTGACGCGCGTCGTGCGCCCTGGAGCGCCGCACGCGATGACCGTGGTGCTCCGAATCTGGCTCGGCTCACCGACATCGCCCAGACGTTCGTCGCGCACGCGCCGGCCTGTGACGCCTGGACCCTGCGTCTGGTCGCCGAGACCACGGATCATCTGGAAGTCCGTCAGGGCGTGGTCGAGCCGAGCCTGATCGGCTGTTCGCTCGGCGCCATGGTCACGGTCGTCGAGGGCGCGGGCAGCGGCTATGCGGCCACCAGCGACCTGAGTCGGGCCGGACTCTGCGCCGCCGCCGATCGTGCACGCGACTGGGCGCGTGTCCAGGCCCGGCTCGGACTCTTCGACGCCCGGCTCCAGCCGCCCGGCGCCACGGTCGCCGACTATCGCGCCCCGGTCGAGGAACCCTGGGAGTCGCGACCGCTGGCCGACAAGCTGGCGCTGCTCCAGGCGGCCAATCAGGCACTGGACATCGACGAGCGCATCCAGGACTGGTCAGCTTGGCTGACCCATCGGCGCGTCGAGCAACTCCTGATCGGCAGTGCCGGCACCCGCGTGACCCAGGTGCTCGACTATGTCCATCCGGGCGTTCAGGTGGTGGCCAATGCCGGCAGCCAGACCCAGCGTCGCCATGGCGGCGGGGCCGATGGCGGGCTTCAGGGCGGACTGGAGAATCTGGTCCGGCTCGGTTTCCTGGACGACGCTACACGTCTGGCCGAAGAGGCGATCGCCCTGCTCGACGCGCCCGAGTGTCCGAGCGATGTGCGCGATCTGATCCTCATGCCCAATCAGATGGCGCTCCAGATCCACGAGAGCATCGGCCATCCGCTCGAACTCGACCGCATCCTCGGCGACGAGCGCAACTATGCCGGCACCAGCTTCGTCACGCCCGAGATGTTCGGGCGCTATCGCTATGGTTCTGAGCTGTTGAACGTCACCCATGATCCGACCCTGCCGGGCGAGCTGATCTCGGTCGCGGCGGATGACGAGGGCACGCCCGCCGCCCGTGAGGTGCTGATCCGCGCCGGTATCCTGGAGCGTCCGCTCGGCGGTGCGCTGTCGCAGGCGCGCGCGGGGCTTCCGGGGACGGCCACCAGTCGCGCGAGCGGCTGGGATCGTCCGCCGATCGACCGCATGGGCAATCTCAATCTGGAGCCGGGGCAGGGGAGTCTGGCCGATCTCGTCGGACAGGTGGAGCGCGGTATCCTGATGGACACCAACCGCTCCTGGTCGATCGACGACAGTCGCAACAAATTCCAGTTCGGCTGTGAACTCGGACGCCTGATCGAGGATGGCCGGCTCAAGGGGCTGGTGCGCAATCCCGGTTATCGCGGGCTTTCGGCCGAGTTCTGGCGCAGTCTTGCCGGTGTCGGCGGACCCGAGACGCTGGGCGTCGGCGGTGTGCTCAACTGCGGCAAGGGCGAGCCGAATCAGGCCGTCTATGTCGGCCATGCCTCGCCGCCCTGTCTGTTCAGGCGGGTGGCGGTGTTCGGGGGTGGCGAATGATGCCGGACGCCTTCTTCGCGCTGGCCGAGCGGCTGTCGGCCGAGCTGACCGGCGACGAGGTGCTGTTCTGCAACCTGGGCGGTGAGGTTTCTGATTTCGTCCGGCTCAATCACAACCGGATGCGTCAGGCCGGCAACGTCTGCGCCGCCGGTTTGACGCTGACCCTGATCGACGGGGCGCGTCAGGCCGAGGCGGCGTTCGATCTGAGCGGCGATCCCGAGACGGATCTGGCGATTGGTCGGGCGCTGATCGGACGGCTGCACGAACGGCTCGCCGTGCTGCCCGATGATCCCTATCTCCAGTATGCGACCCAGCCGAGTACCGGGATGGCGCACCAGGAGCCTCAGGCGTTGCCGCCGGCTGAAGAGGCCGTCGCGACCCTGATCGAGGCCGCCGAGGGGCTGGATCTGGTCGGGATCTGGGCCAGCGGACTCATCCGGACGGGGCTGGCCAGCTCGCTCGGTCATCGTCACTGGCATGAGCGTGCGAGCTTCAATCTCGACTGGAGCCTCTATCTCAGCGGCGACAAGGCGCTCAAGTCGAGCTACAGCGGTTTCGACTGGAACCCGGATGTCGTGCATGAGCGTCTGCGCACGATGCGCGCTGGTCTGGAGATCCTGCGCCGTCCGGCGCGCCGTCTCGATCCGGGGCGCTATCGGGCCTATCTCGCGCCTCCGGCGGTCGAGGAACTCATGGGGATGCTGGCCTGGGGCGGCTTCGATCTGCGTGACCACCGCACCCAGCAGACCCCGCTGCTCAAACTGGTCCGGGGTGAGCGCGCTTTCGACCCGCGTATCACGCTGCGCGAGGACCATGCACGGGGTCTGACGCCGGGATTCACGCCCGAGGGATTCATCCTGCCGCCGTCCGTGACCCTGATCGACGCCGGGGCCGTTGGCGACTGTCTGGTGGAGTCGCGCAGTGGCCGGGAGTACGGTGAGCCGGTCAATGCCGCGTCCGGTTCGCCCGAGTCACTGAGCCTGGAGCCGGGCGACCTGCCCGAATCCGAGGTGCTCGCCCGGCTCGACACCGGACTCTGGATCGGTCATCTCTGGTATTGCAACTGGTCGGACCCGAACGAGGCGCGCGTCACCGGCATGACGCGCTTCGGCACCTTCTGGGTCGAGGACGGCGAGATCCAGTGCCCGGTCGAGGTGATGCGCTTCGACGACAGTCTCTATGCCCTGTTCGGCGGGCGTCTGGAAGCGCTCACGCGCGAGCGCGAGCTGCGGCTCTCGCCCGAGACCTACGAGGGGCGTTCGAGCGCCAGCGTTCTGCTGCCGGGCGTCCTCGTCTCCGGGATCGCGTTGACGCTCTGAGCGGATGCCAACCCGATTCCCCTCAACCAGCCGTATCCCCACAACGCCTTGAACCCACTCAAACGTCTCGCCTCGCAGACCGCCGTGTATGGTGTCAGCAGCGTCCTCGGGCGCTTTCTGAACTATCTGCTGGTTCCCTTCCTGACCTATACCTTCGCCCCGGCCGAGTATGGTGTGGTGGCCGAGTTCTATGCCTACATGGGCTTTCTGGCCGTGCTTCTGGCCTTCGGGCTGGAGACGGGCTATTTCCGCTTTCGCGCCGGCGGCGAGTGGCGGCCCGAGACAGTCTACGGGACGGTGCTCTCGTTTCTGGTACTGGTCAACGCGCTCAGCTTTCTGGCCTTCCTGCTCTGGAGCCAGCCGCTCGCCGCGCTGCTGCGCCATGCCGAGCATCCCGAATACATCGGCTGGTGTGCGGCCATCCTGGCGCTCGACTCGATCGGAGCGGTGGCCTTCGCCCGGCTGCGCGCCGAGGAGCGCGCCGGTTATTTTGCGACCATCAAGCTGATCGAGATCGGCGCCAATGTCGGTCTGACGATCTTTTTCATCTATGTCGCCCGTCAGGCGCATGAGGCCGATCCCGAATCGCTGATCGGCCGAATCTGGGATCCGGACATCGGCATCGGCTATGTCTTCATCGCCAATCTGGCGGCGAGTGCGCTCAAGCTGCTGCTGCTCACGCCTCAGTTCGTCAGCGGACTCGGTGCCTTCGACACTGGACTCTTCAAGCGGCTCATTCGCTATTCGCTGCCGATGGTGATCATCGGGATGGCCGGCATCGTCAACGAGATGCTCGACCGGGCGGCGCTCAAGTATCTGCTGCCCCACGACGACGCGACCAACATGGCACAACTGGGCATCTACAGCGCCTGCTACAAGCTCTCGATCCTGATGTCGCTCTTCATCCAGGCGTTCCGCTATGCCGGCGAGCCCTTTTTCTTCAGCTATGCCAAGCGGCACGACGCCGGGCGCACCTATGCCGTCGTGCTCAACTGGTTCGTGCTCTGCTGCGTCTTCCTGTTCCTGCTGGTGACGCTCTACATCGACGTCTTCCAGTATTTCGTCGGCGCCGAGTATCGCTCCGGGCTGGATGTGGTACCGGTGCTGCTGCTGGCCAATCTGCTGCTCGGCGTCTATGTGAATCTCTCGATCTGGTACAAGCTCACCGACCGCACCCTCATGGGGGCGGGCGTCTCACTGATCGGCTCGGCGATCACCATCGGACTGCTGTTCTGGTGGGTGCCGGTCCACGGTTACATGGGCGCGGCCTGGGCACATCTGGTCTGCTATGGGACGATGGTGGTCCTGTCCTACGCGCTCGGGCGACGCTACTACCCGGTGCCCTACGATGTCTGGCGCGTGCTGGGTCATATCGCCTTTGGCATCGGACTCTATCTGGCCAGCCGCTGGCTGGTGACGGAACAGGGCTGGCACTGGCTCGTGGCGGGTACGGTCTGTATGGCGGCCTTCTTGATCGTGGTCGGCTGGGAAGCGTGGCGGTTGCGGCGAGGGGCGTCGGCCATCCCTGGCATCTGACGCCGGCGCTCAGATCTTGTATTGATGCACCAGTCCCATCAGTCTTCCGGCGAGATCCTCCAGATGACTGGTGGCGCCCACCACGTCGTCGGTGCTCTGGAGCGTCTGGACCGAGAGATGACGGATGCTCTCGACGTTGCGGTTCATCTCCTCGACCACGGCGCTCTGTTCCTCGGCGGCGGTGGCGATCTGGTCGCTCATGTCGTTGATGTGCTCGACCGACTGGGTGATGGCCTCCAGTGAGTGATCGGTTTCATTGGCCTCCAGCACGCTCTGCTCGGCCTGCTCCTGGCCGCGCTGCATCATGGACACCGCACTGCGTGCGCCCTGCTGCAAGCGCGCGATCATGTCCTGGATCTCCTGAGTCGACTCCTGGGTGCGTTGTGCCAGGGCGCGCACTTCGTCGGCGACCACGGCGAAACCGCGCCCCTGTTCACCGGCGCGCGCGGCCTCGATGGCCGCATTCAGGGCCAGCAGGTTGGTCTGGCCGGCGATGCCTCGAATGACATCGAGGATCTTGCCGATGTTCGCCGACTCGATCTCGAGCTGGTGAATGGTCCGGGCCGCCTCGCCCACGCCTTCGGCCAGTTCGCGGATGCCGTCGACGCTGTGACGCACCACCATGCGGCCTTCCCGTGCCTTGTGACTGGCTTGGTGCGCGGCATCGGCCGCCGCCGTGGTGTTGTTGGCAACCTCGGCGACCGTGGCCGACATCTCGTTCATGGCCGTGGCGACCATGTCGGTCTCCTGGTGCTGCTGTCCCATCAGGTTGTGGGTCGAATTCGACGCCTGAGCCAGTTGCGCGGCCGCCGAGGCGACACCGGTCGCCGACTCCTGGATGTTGCCCATCACAGTGGCGAGGCGCGCCTGGAGCATCTTGATCGCTTGCAGGATCTCGGCGGTTTCATTGTTGTCCTGGACCAGGATCGGTGAGCTGAGATCGCCGGCGGCGATCTTTTTGGCCACGTGCACCGCCTCGTGGATATGCTTGAGGATGGCGTGGGCGCTGATTTGGGCCAGGATCAATGCCAGAATCAGCGTACCGATGCCGACCCAGAGATTGCCCAGCCAGGCGGCCAGGATCGCCCCCAGTCCCACCACGCCAAAGGCGGCGCTCAACCAAGCGGTATGACTGAACTCCGGGATGAGCCGGCTTGGCAGATCCTCCAGATTGCGCGCACGCACGCGGGCATAGAGCCGTTCGGCGGTCTCGATCTGAGCGCGCGTCGGCTTGGTGCGTACCGACTGATAACCGACCAGGGTCTCACCCTCGTAGACCGGGGTGACATAGGCGTCCACCCAGTAGTGATCGCCGTTCTTGCAGCGATTCTTGACGATGCCGCGCCAGGGTTTGCCCTTCTTGACCGTATCCCATAGATTCTTGAAGGCCGCCGGCGGCATGTCGGGATGCCGGATGACGTTGTGATTGACGCCGATCAACTCATGCTCGCTGAAGCCGCTGATCTCGATGAAGGGTTTGTTGCAATAGGTGATGGCGCCCTTGGTATCGGTTGTGGAGACGATGATCCAAGACGCTGGGTAGTCGTATTCTTTTTGCGTGACCGGCAGATTGATCTTCATGTGGGAGGCAGGCGCGGCTGAGCGCTGGTTGATGGATGTTGAGCGCCATCCCTGCGTGATCGGCCTGTGTCGCGACCAGATCGCGCATCCCGCTCTCCGAACGATGGGGGCGCGATGGGGCTGGCCGTGAGTTTGGTGTGGGCCGAATGGAGCGCATGTTAGCGCAACCATGCATAGGCTGTTAGTCGGATGCAGGACTTCGGATCTCTGGCGCGGCGCTCGCGTCGCCGACGGGTTTTCCGGATGCGTTCATCCTGGAGCGGTTTACAATGGAGGGGCCATCAAATACCGGAACCCTCGCTTCATGAACCCAGAAAAGGTCGTCTTCGGCTTCTTCATCGTACTCGCCCTGACGCTCAACTTCGGCTTCTTCGTCGGCGAGATCGACAACCCCGATCACCATCACGCCTGGGAGCTGTTCTTCGTGGTGGTCGTCAACATGATCGCCACCGTGCTCAAGTTCGGCGACCGCACCCAGATGGGTGCCGTGCTGCTGGCGACCAGTCTGGTGGCCATGCTGCAACTGCTGGCCGCGTCGCTGATCTGGACCATCGCGGTCCATGCCACCGAGACCGGCCTGACGCCCTCGGTCATGGCCAGCATCGTCTCGCTCTCGGGCGGCGCCATGATCGCCAACGTGGTCTCGGTGGTGCTGCTGGTCATCGAGACCGTGCTGCTGCGGCGCTGAGCGATCGAATGTCGAGCGGCTGAGCCTTGGACACCATCTTCTTTCTCGTGCTGCGGCGTATGCGCACGCCGTTGCTGACGCTGATCGTGGTCTATGCGATCGCCATGGCCGGGCTGGCGCTCATCCCGGCCCAGGATGCCGATGGGCAGCCGACGGCGATGAGTCTCTTCCATGCCTTCTATTTCGTCAGCTACATGTCGACGACCATCGGGTTCGGTGAGTTGCCCAACGCGTTCACCGATGCCCAGCGGATCTGGGTCTCGCTGTCGGTGTTCTTCACTGTGGCGGTGTGGATCTATGCCATCGGCAACCTGATCACGCTTCTGCAGGACAGCACGCTCCAGCGCGCCATCGCCGAGCGGCGCTTTCGCACGCTGGTGCGACGGCTCGGTGTGCCCTTCTATCTGGTCTGCGGCTATGGCCAGACCGGCAGCGCCCTGGTGCGCGGTCTCATGGAGCGCCACATCCAGTCGGTCGTGATCGACGTCGACCCTGAGCGCATCAATCTGCTCCAGCTCGACAACCAGCGCGAATACGTGCCCGCGCTCTGTGCCGATGCCCGCAGTCCGCATGCGCTGGAGGCGGCCGGACTCAAGCATCCGCTGTGCCGGGGCGTGGTGGCGCTCACCAACGTCAACGAGGCCAATCTCAAGATCGCCATCGCCGCCAAGCTGCTGCATCCCGAGGTCAAGGTCATCTGTCGCGCCGACTCCCACGAGGTCGAGGCCAACATGGCCTCTTTCGGCACCGATCACATCTATGATCCCTTCGATGCCTTCGCGTCCTATATCGCGTTCTCGATCCAGTCGCCCTGCCAGACGCTGCTGATCGACTGGCTCTCGGGGCGTGGCGGCGAGGAACTCGATGAACCCAGGTATCCGCCGCGCCAGGGGCGCTGGGTCATCTGCGGTTACGGGCGCTTCGGCAAGGCGATGTACAGGCACCTCAAGGCGCAGGGATTCGAGCTGTCGGTCATCGAGGCCGAGCCGCACAAGACCGGCATCCCCACCGAGGGCGTGGTGCACGGACGCGGCACCGAGGCCGTCACCCTCGAACAGGCCAAGATCCGTCAGGCCGTCGGGCTGGTGGCGGGAACCGATCAGGACGCCGACAATCTATCCATCATCATGACCGCGCTGGAACTCAATCCCGATCTGTTCGTGATCGCGCGCGAGAACCACATCCAGAATCAGGAACTGTTCGATCGGGTCGGCGCCCAGGCGATCATGAATCCGAGCACCATCATCGCGCACCGCATCCGCATGCGTCTGATCACGCCGCTGCTGTCGGATCTGTCCCGGCTGGCGCGCCTCCAGCGCGACGAAGCCTGGGCCAGTCAGCTCATCAGCCGCATCATCGCCCTGGTCGATGGGCGCAAACCCTATGTCTGGGAGGTGAGCCTCGACACGATGCAGGCTCCGGCGATCCAGGACGCCACGCGCCGGGGACAGACCATCACGCTCGGAACCCTCCTGCACGACCCGCTCGAACGTGAACGAACCCTGTCGGCGATTCCGCTGCTGTTGATCCAGGGCGAAGAACGCCGACCGCTGCCCGCGCTCGAGGCGCCGATCGGTCCGGGCGACCGCCTGCTCTTCTGCGGGCGTGAAGAAGCACGCTGGCGCATGGATTGGGTGCTGTGCAACATCCATGCACTGCGTTATGTCATCGACGGCGAGAGCCGGCGCGAAGGACCGGCTTGGCGCTGGCTCGCCGTCTGGCAGTCGCGGTTGAGGGGCGTATAGACCACTAAAACGAAGAGGATGGAGTAATGCACGCAATCATGACACGACTCGGCCAGGACCATGCGCGACTGAGCCGGGTGCTCGACCTGCTCGAAGAATTGCTCGACCGTTTTCACGACGGTCAGGAACCCGATTACGAGCTCATGGACGAACTGCTCGAATACATGGACAGCTATGCCGACATCGTCCATCACCCGATCGAGGATCTGATCTTCCAGCGTCTGCTCGACAAGGGCGTCGAGCCGTCTGAGGTCTTCACCATCCCCATGCGCCAGCATGCAGGACTGAGCCAGTTGGCCAAGGATTTCCGCCAGTCGCTGCTGGGGATACTGAGTGAGGAGGTGTTGCTGCGCGAGGATGTCGAGGCCGCCGGTCGCGCGCTGGTCGGCAACCAGCGTGGCCATCTGATCCAGGAGGAGCGCGAAGCCTTTCCGCTGGCGGATCTGGCGATCGAACACCTGACCGAAGCCGACTGGGCCGAGATCGAGGCCGCAGCGCCGGCGGTCGAGGATCCGGTGTTCGGGGCGCCCGATCCGCAGCGTTTCAAGGCGCTCTATCGTCAACTCGTCGAGCAGGTTCAGCCCTGATCGCCTCGGCGGCGATCGCAGACGGCCACTGGAGCACGACATGCACGCGACCACGACCGCACTGAAGTCACCACCCTGGCTGGAGAACGCCGAGGGCCAGCCAAGGCGCATCGGCGTCGAGATCGAGATGAGTGGTCTCAAGCTCGATGCGCTGGCCGCCGAGGTGGCTGATTTTCTCGGACTCGACATCCGCGAGCGCGGCCGCTACGAGCGCGTGCTGCACGGCGACCCGGCGGGCGACTGGGTGGTCGAGCTCGACTACGACCTGCTCAAGCGGCTCGGCCGTCAGGAGCGCACCGACGAGACCCTGGCCGACGAACTCGGTCGCTCGGCCGAGGAGGTGCTGGCCTGGGCGGCCGAGGCGCTGGTGCCGGTCGAGCTGGTCGGTCCGCCGCTGCCGCTCCAGCGGCTGGGCGAGGTCGAGGCGCTGATCGCGCGGTTGCGCGCAGCCGGAGCCAAGGGCACCTCGGATGCGCTGGTCAACGCCTTCGGACTCCAGTTCAACCCCGAGGTGCCGGACACCGGGGCGCACGTCATCACAGCCTGTCTGAAGGCGTTCTTGTGTCTGTCCGACTGGCTGATCGCGCGGGCCGACATCGATCTCACACGCCGCGTCACAAGCTATGTCGATCCCTTTCCGATCGATTATGTGCGCCGCGTGATCGCGCCCGACTACTGGCCCGATCTGGCGACGCTGATCGACGACTATCTGGTCGACAACCCAACCCGCAACTGGATGCTCGATCTGCTGCCGTTGTTCCTGTTCCTCGACGAGCAACGGGTGCGGCAGGTCACGCAGGATGGGCTGATCAAGGCGCGTCCGACCTTCCACTACCGCCTGCCCGATTGCGAGATCCATCGGCCGGACTGGGGGCTGTATCTGGCCTGGAACGACTGGGTGGAGGTCGAGCGGCTGGCGGCGGACGCGGCGCGCCTGAACGCCTGTTGCGCGGCCTATCAGGCGCATCTCGACCGTCCGCTCGACCGTTGGCTCGGCGACTGGGCGGCGATCCTGGAGGCCGAATGGATCGGCCCGTGATTGCCATCACCGGGCCGGTGCGCGGGGCCTTCGGTCCGCGCGCCCTGGTGGCGCTGGCGGTTCGTTTATATGGTGGTCAGCCGCTCCAGGTGCGCCCTGGCGACGACCTGGAGCGGTTGGCTTATCACGGCGTGGTCGTGACCGGCGGACACGATGTCGAGCCGGTGCTCTATGCCGCTGAGCCGGAGGTCGAGCCGAACTATGACCCGGCGCGCGATGTGCTGGAGATGGCGGTGATCCGGGCGGCGCTGGCCGAGGGATTGCCGCTGCTCGGGATCTGTCGCGGGGCGCAGTTGCTCAATGTCTGCCGGGGCGGCACCCTGTTCCAGGAACTGCGCTCGCGCCGCCGCAAGACCTCGCACCGCTGGACGGTGCTGCCGCTGAAGACACTGTGCGTGACGGAGGATTCGAGGGTGCTGGGCCGGATCCTGGCGTCGCGTTGCCGGCGGCACATCAACAGCCTGCACAATCAGGCCATCGACCGCGTCGGCGAGGGCTTGCAGGTGAGCGGGCGCGATCTCGACGGCATCGTCCAGGCGATCGAGGATCCGGAGGCCGGCTTTCTGCTCGGCGTGCAGTGGCATCCGGAGTTTCTGCTTTATCTGTCACGCCAGCGTGCCCTGTTCGGCGCGCTTGTAGCGCAGGCCCGTTGCGTACTCGTCGCCGGAACCTCAGCGAGCTGAACCGATCTGTGTAGCCACCGAATGGATTCGGCTGGAACAGTCAGCGGCTATACTGTCTGATCAGGTACAGTGATCGACACACCGCATTCGCGGATCCTGGGGGTTTTTATGAACGAAATCGGGTTATCCAGCAACATTACGTCGACGGGCGCGACCAAGCCCTATACGCCGCCGCGCGTCGACTCCGGGTCCGAAAGCACGCCGGCCACTCCCAGTGTGACCACGTCGACGCCGGATCGCGGCACCAACTCCACGCCACCGACACAAACGGTCAGTTCCTCCAGCGAAACCATCTCGATTTCCTCGGATGCCTATCGTCTGCAGCAAGCCGGCGCGTCAACGACCGAAGCCGTCGATTCGGCATCCGACACCAGCCTGAACTCCGAGCAGGCGATGGCACTGGCTCAGTCCGCCCGGGACGCGATGGCGCAGAATCCACCACTCGCTTTTCAGGCGCAGAGCGGCCAGATCAGTGCGCAGCAGGTGGCGAGCGTCCTCAGGGCTTGAGGTTTGCAGACCCATGCCGTGGGGCGGCGACCGTCTCTGTCATACGGCAGGGCCGCGCCGCCACGTCCTTCTTCGCGCACTGGGGCCGTTCCGGCCCCTGCCTTGAGTGCGATACGCTCAGCCGACTACACTTCAGTCATCCGAGCTGCCGGAAGTCTATCTCATGTCCGCCACATCCCCCCCCCCAGACGCAGAGCGCCGCACCCAGGCGCGTCTGTCCGTCCAGGTGCCTGTGCAAATACACTACGGACATAAGTCCTTGGCCAGTCAGGCGACCTTGCTGGATCTCTCCTGGGGTGGCGCACTCTGCCAAACGCCAAGGGCGCTTCCTATCAGGGATCGGCCGCTGTGGCTGATCCTGCCTTGGGCGCTAGGGGAAACCATCGAAATCGAAACGACGCTGTTACGTCAGAAAGATCTGTCGAATGGGCGTCATTTGCTGGCCTTGCGCTTTGAGCGTTTATCGCTGCTCCATCAGGCCCGACTGGAAAAATTGCTCGGCCGTCTGCAAGCGGACGATGTCCAGAGCAACACACCGATGGCGCCGGTGCTGGTGGCGACCCTGGAGGTTTCGATCCAGACGGTCGACGAGTGGCGCTGGGCGCTTGGTGAGATCGCCAAAGGACGTCTGCGGATCAGGGCCCCGGCCGACTTTACGCCCGGCCAGAGTGTCGGCCTGCAATTCAACGGTGTCCCGACACGCGCGCGCCTGCGATTGCGGGCACGGGTCTTGGCCAGTGAGTCCAAAGCCATGCTCGGAATCCGTGTCATGCGCTCAACGATACTGACCCTGGAGTTCGAGCATCCCCTGGAAGTCTTGCGCCAGTGGAGCGAGTGGCTTCTGAGGCAGATACCACCCGATGTCAAACCATCCCTGCCTCTGGCCGATCTCCAGCAGCAGACCCCGCAGTCGGCGGTCATACCCGCACGACTCGTGCTGTCTGAAGGTGAACGCTGTGCCTTGGAAATCGGCTTTCCGGAAGCGCTTGACTATCTGATGACGGCCTGGGGGGATGTCAGCACCTTTGAGATGGTGTTCCGTCAGCTCCTCTTTGGCGATCCGGGCGCATCCGGAACCTGGACGCCGGAGGCCTGGGAGGAATTGCAGCTGCTACAGGATGTGCATGATCAAGTCTTTGGTCTTTCCGAAGCGCGTCGTATCCGGCTAAAAGTTGGCCGCGACGTGCGCTGAAGCGCCGGACGGCCCGGCTGATGTGCACGATTTCACAGAACACTGTGGAAATCCAAACCCGCGAACAGCATCTGCTCATCCAGTGTGTGTGATTCTCCGTATAGAGCCACATAGTCATGCAAGAAAAGCGCTTACAGCGGCGGGTTGGCATCGAGGTTCCCATTCAGGTCTGCCGGCCTGACTCGGACGTTACCATCATGGCACGCTATCAGGATCTCTCCTGGGGCGGTGCCAGCTTCGTCACCAATGATCTTACGATCCAGTGTGACCATCGGTTGATCATGCGTCTGCCCTGGACCAGCGGGCAATTTTTTGCAATCGAGGCTGACGTCGTGCGCTGCGAACCGCTGGAGTCCGGGCATCAGCGCGTGGCGGTACGCTTTGCTACGGTTGGGCACCAGGACGACCGACGGCTTGCCAAGCTGATCGAATTGCTGTCGACCACTTCGCACGAGACGGCGCCGGCAGCCACGCCGGCCATGCCCTTGCTGGAGTTGGTGCTCGACGACCAGGATGAGATGCGCGAAAAGCTGTCCCAGGTCGCCGAGGGATATCTGTTCATAACCGCCTGCGGTACCTATCGGGTCGGTCAGAGCTTATTGCTGCTGATCGAATATACCGATGATTTCCCGGGCCTGCGCCTGCGCGCCCGTGTCAAATCGCAATCCATCGATGGTCAGGGTGATGGCGAGCGTCCGTGTCTGGTCACACTGGAATTGGGGTTCGAGCATCCCCTGGATGAACTGCGTAAACTGGCGCATCTCTCGATGCGCTATCAGCGCAAGCGGGCGCGTTTCATGGGGCCGTATCCCGGTCCATCCTCATATCGGTGAGGATCAAGCCGGGACGGCCTCTGGAGCGATCAGCAGCCTCTTCGTTGCAACAGAAAGTCCCGGCCGCTCAACGACAGCTGTGCTCGCAGGATCGGGCGCGCGCGACACGCTTGGCCAGTTCATCGGCCTCGGCGGCGGGGCGCTCGATCTCGGGCCAGCCGCTGCAATGACGCGCCACCAGATCGGCGATCAGCTCCATGTGATCGGCATTGTCGTTGAGACAGGGGATGTACTCGTAGGACTGGCCGCCCGCTTCGAGGAACAGCTCGCGATTCTCGACCGCGATCTCTTCGAGCGTCTCCAGACAGTCGGCCGAGAATCCGGGCGAGAGCACCTGGACCGATTTCACCCCGGACCGCCCCCAGTCTTCGAGCGTCGCGTCGGTATAGGGCTTGAGCCATTCCTGTTTGCCCAGGCGCGACTGGAACGACAGCCCCCAGCGCTCGGCCGGTAGTTCCAGCGCCTCGGCGAGCAGGCGCGCGGTTTTGTGGCAGTGACAGAAATAAGGATCGCCCTGGTCGAAATAGTCCTTGGGGATGCCGTGGAAGGACAGCAGCAGCCGCTCGGCCTGGCCGTGCTCGGCCCAGTGAGCGCGAATGCTCGCGGCCAGCGCGGCGATATAGCCCGGCTCGTCGTGGTACTGGTTGACGAAACGCAGCTCGGGCAGCCAGCGCCAGCGCATCAGCTCGCGCGCCACGGCGTCGAAGACGGTGCCGACGGTGGTGGCCGAATACTGCGGATAGAGCGGCAGGATCAGCACCCGCCGCGCATTGGCCGCGCGCAGCTCGGCCAGCCCAGAGGCGATCGACGGCTGACCATAGCGCATCCCGAGCGCGACCGTGACCGGCCCGCCCAGACGCGCGTCGAGCCGGCGCTGGAGCGCGGCGGCCTGACGGCGCGAGATCTCCAGTAGCGGTGAGCCTTCCGGCGTCCAGATCGACTGATAGGCATGCGCCGAGCGCGCCGGGCGGGTGCGCAGGATGATCCCATGCAGCAGCAGCATCCAGGGCAGACGCGCCATCTCCACCACACGCCGGTCGGAGAGAAACTCGGCCAGATAACGGCGCACGTCCGGCACGCTCGGGCTGTCCGGCGTGCCGAGATTGACGAGCAGCACCCCGAGCCGTTCCGGGGTGTCGTGACGATAGTCGGGCGTGTTCATGAAGGTCATCGGACGAGGCATCACTACTGGCAAGGGTGGCAGGACGCGGCGCTCGGGCCGTCGGTGGGTATGAGCCGGAATGGTACCGGAGATCCGCCGCGGATGCGCCCCTCTGGTCGCGCCATGGAGCCGAGGGGGCCGGTTGGCCTATACTAGCGCGCTTCGTTCAGCGTTCAGGCCCGATCCAGCGGCCGGCGCCTCCACTCAGGTTTTGACGTCATCGATGAACCCGGATCTCGGCCGACTCCAGTCCTATCCCTTCGAGAAGCTCGCCGCGCTCAAGCAGGGCATCGATCCGCCGCGCGAACGCGACCCGATCGGTCTACAGATCGGCGAGCCTAAGCATCCGACACCGAGTCTGATCGCCGAGGCGCTGATCGCGCATCTGCACCGGCTGTCGGTCTATCCGACCACGCGCGGTCTGCCCGAGCTGCGCGGGGCCATCGCCGACTGGCTGGGCGCGCGCTTCCGGCCCGAAGGCGGCGCGCCGCTGGCGGTCGATCCCGAGCGCCACGTCCTGCCGGTCAACGGCACCCGCGAGGCGCTGTTTGCCATCGCCCAGGCGGTCGTCGATCGCACGCACCCCGCGCCGCTGGTGCTGATGCCCAATCCCTGCTATCAGATCTATGAAGGTGCGGCGCTGCTGGCCGGCGCCGAGCCGCAGTATCTGGCCTGCCGGCCCGAGAACGGCTTCATCCCGGATTTCGATTCGGTCGATGCCGTGACCTGGGATCGCTGCCAGTTGCTCTATCTCTGCTCGCCGGGCAACCCGACCGGAGCGGTGCTCGACCGGCCGACCCTGACCCGACTGATCGAACTGGCCGAACGACACGATTTCGTCATCGCCTCCGACGAGTGCTATGGCGACATCTACCAGGACGAGGACGCCCCGCCGCCCGGTCTGCTCCAGGCCGCTGCGGCGCTGGGCAACGACGGCTTCGAGCGCTGTCTGGTGTTCCATAGCCTGTCGAAGCGCTCCAATGCGCCCGGACTGCGCTCGGGCTTCGTCGCCGGTGACGCCCAAGTCATCAGCGACTTCCTCGCCTATCGCACCTATCACGGCTGCGCCATGCCGCTGCCGACCCAGTACGCGAGCCTCGCTGCCTGGCGCGACGAGGCCCATGTCCGCGAGAATCGGCGTCTCTATCGCGAGAAGTTCGCCGCCGTGACCGAGATCCTCGGCCCGGTGATGCCGATCGAGACGCCCGCCGGCGGTTTCTTCCTCTGGCTGGAGACGCCGATCCCGGACACCGACTTTGCACGCGATCTCTATGCGCAGGAGAACGTCACCGTGCTGCCGGGACGCTTCCTCTCGCGCGCGATCGACGGCTACGATCCAGGCGCCGGCCGGGTGCGCATCGCCCTGGTCGCCCCGCTCGACGAGTGCGTCGACGCCGCCCGGCGCATCCGTGCTTTCGTCGAACGTCTCTGAATCCAACCGCACCCCCACAGACCCAACAGGTATCAGCCCATCATGAGCGACCAGCAGAACATCATCCTCGAAGC
>ERZ1673962.407-NODE-407-length-30695-cov-6.765666_pt1 | contig 30695 bp, 41 predicted proteins | sample MGYA00580188_ERZ1673962 | MGnify/ENA primary metagenome ERZ1673962 (study PRJEB41334, sample SAMN05608104) | rock metagenome | biome: terrestrial subsurface; feature: shale formation; material: shale | place: USA: Pennsylvania ... | reverse complement strand
TCATTTTTTAGTAATTCTATTATTTTTTTTGTTTGAATATTAGAATAATCTATTGTTAAAGAATCAATAATATCTTCTATCCATTGATTTATTCTTGTTTTTACTTCTTTAGATAGATTGTTATCACTAAACTTTATTTCTTCATCTGATCTATAATTAAAAATTATTTTTTCTTTATTTGATAATTCTCTCATTTTATTTGAAACGTCATTATTTATTATTGACATTATTCATACAACAAAATTTGATGTATATCAATAATCCATAGTTTTAAACAATCTTTCTAATATAGTATCATATTTTTTATCGACTATTATAGCTACCAATAAATTAGCCAATAAAAAATCATATTTTTTGGCTTTTTTTTCATCTTTTTGAGTTCTTTTTATTCATGCGCTAGATTTTTTAGAACTTTCTTTATATTTTTCAGATATTTCTTTTGATATTTCAGAACTATTTCATGATGACTCATCAGATTCTATACTTGGAATAAATTCATCTAAAGACATATTTGTTTTAAAATTAGTAATTATTTTTATTATAACATATTAAAATCAAATTAAAAAATTATTTTAATACATCTGTCTATTCAAGAATTATCTTTATAGTAATTATTTTTTAATTTTTTATTTTCAAGATATGATTTAGAGTATTCTTTTTGATCAAATCAAATTTCTATAAATAGAGTTATATTTCATATTTTTTGACATTGTTCTATTAGTTTTTCATATAATTCAAATCATGTTTCTTTTCATCAATATAATGCTAAATCTGGTTCATGATTTATTGTTTCAATACTCATATTATCAAAATCATTATTTTTTATATATGGTAGATTTGCTGTAATTACTTTGTAGTTAAATGATTCTTTGTAATTTTCTAATAAATTAGATTCTATTTGTGTTATATTTTTTATACTATGTTTTTTTATATTTATTTTACTTACTTCTAAAGCTTTTTTTGATATATCAACAACGCTAGATTTTATTATCTTGTTTTTATCTATGTTTTTTATCACACTAATAGCTATACAAGAACTTCAAGTTCATATATCTATGTATTCTATTTTTTCTTTTTTATTTATTTCTTTTATTGTTTCATGAACCATTATTTCAGTGTCATTTCTAGGAATCAGAACTCTAGAGTCTACATAAAAATCTAGTGAGAAAAATTCAGCTTTATTTATTATGTATTCATAAGGTATTTTTTTTTCTAGTAACTCTTTTATTTCATTTATTTTTTGTTCTTCTATATCTAAGTCGTCACAAAAAAACAACTGGTTATTATTTAAACCAGTATATTTTTTTATTATTTCGTTTATCTGATAATTATTTAAATATCATGATAGAATTTTATTTATTTCTATTTTTTTCATTTTAATTTTCAAATTTTTTTCTAGAAAATATAATTACAGTAAAGTATATAATTATAGTAAGATATAAAAAAGAATAAAATATATTTAATATAAAATATGTATTAGTTAGATTTGAAAAACTTCAAACTAAATCTTTAGTATTAAGTGCTTCAAGAGGAGGAAATAGTAATTGGATAGATTTTCAAATATTTATAACTAGCTCATTTTTAGTTTTTACTAGCATGTCTAGTATTAAACTATAGCTATGTGAGGCTAAATATAACATTAAACTGCTAGCTATAACAAGTATGTTAGACATAAAGGTAGACATGAAAAAGACTATAGCAAGAAGTATTTCTAGTTTTATGAAAGTATTAATTATTGACCAAATAATTATATTTGTTATCTCTATATCTTTAATCAATAGTACAGCTAAAAATACTATAGATTGAAACAAAGTTATTAAAAATATAGTAGCTGAAAAACCAAGTATCTTTCCAAGTATAAAATCACTTCTCTTAATAGGTTTACTTAGTATTAAAAATATAGTTTTTCATTCTACTTCTTTAAAAAGTAGTTGACTTCATACAAATAAAACTCATATTAGTCAAAATACTTCTATCATTGCTAATCCAAAATCTGTTATTATTTTTGAATCCTCTCATAGACTCAATTGAGCTAATATCATTGAAAATGCTATAAAAATCAATCAGAAAAAGACTATCATGTATAAAAATCTATTTCTAACTATTTCTTTAAATGTATTAATTGCTATATTAAGCATTGTTTAAAAAATTATATTCTAAAAAATCTTTATTTCAGTTTATAAAAGTATTTATATCCATTTCTTTTTTTCATTCAAGCTTAACTTTTTTTAAAATAATTGTTCAGTTTATAGTACTTACAAATATTTGTTTTTCATTTTTTATTATTTTTCAAGCTTCGGAACTTATTTTTTCATCTGAGTAATCAATATCTTCAAAACTTATTTTTTTGTTTTTATAATAACTAAAAACTCATGGCCAAGACTTATATGCTTTGAACTTACAAAATATTTGTTTTGCTGTTTCTTGCTTCCAATTTATTTCTCAATCTTTTTTTTCAATTTTTGAACAATAAGTTGCTTGGCCTTCATCTTGTTTTATAGCTTTTATTTCTTTTTTTATTATTCATCTTAATGTTTCAACTAAAACATCTGGAGCTATTTTTTCAAATTTTTTAAATATATCTTCTGTTTTGTCGTATTTTTCTATTTTTACTTTTTCTATTTTTAAAATATCTCATTCATCCATTCATTCTGACATATACATTATAGTTACACCAGTTTCTTCATCTCATGATTTTATTGATTCTTGTATAGGGCTAGCTCATCTATATTTTGGTAATATAGATCAGTGTATATTTATACATCAATATTTAGCAGAATTTAAAACTTCTTTTGGTACTATTTTTCAATAAGCAACAACAATTATAAAATCAAGTTCTAAATCTTTTAGAGTATCAAAAAACTCATTATTTTCTCTTAGTTTCATTGGTTGTAAAACATTTATAGAGTTTTTTATTGCAAGTTCTTTTACTGGAGTAGCTATAATCTCTTTTTTTCTTCAAACTGGTTTATCAGGTTGAGATACTACTAGTTTTATATCTAAATCTTCTTTTTTTATTAAGTCTTCTAGTATATTTTTAGAAAACTCTCATGTTCAAAAAAATGCTATTTTCATTTTTATTTGTTTATATTAATAAATGATTCTGCTCAATTTTTTTCAAAATAAATATATGCTTCACTTATATCTGATCAAGAGCTTGTTAAATATTTTTTACCTCAAATATTTTTTATTTCAATTTTGTTTATATCTGTTCATCAAATAGTTTCTGTTATTTTGGTTATTATTATTTCAGATTCTTCTTTGTCTATTTTATGTATTTCTATATTATTCAATGTTTTATTTATAGTTCAAGATAAAGTTCAAACTATTTTGTAGTCATATCATAGCTCATTGTCAAAATCGTAACTATTTGTTCATACGGTTGTAGCAACATTTATTTTATGATCTTTATAGATATTAATTTTCCATTCATTTCAAGGGTCTCAATATATATTTAGTTTAGCTAGGTTGTTATTTATTTGAGATATTTCTTGTTTTATTTCTTCTCAAGCTATATTTTCATATATTATATAGCTGTTGTTACTTAAATCTTTATCAAACTTTAATTCATAATCAAATATTTCTTTGTTTTTTATTTTTCTGTCTAATTCTTCTATTTTGTTTATTATTTGAGTAGTTTTTAATTTTATAGTATTTTCTTCTAAAAAATTTAAAAATCAGTTCATTGTTACAACTGAAATTATAGACACAATACTTATTGATACTAATATTTCAATTAATGTGAATGCTATTTTTTTATTTTTCATTTTTTTAAAATTAAGGTTTCCATTATTTTATTGATAAATATAACAACAAAAACTATTATAATAAAAACTATTATTTTTCATGTTTTTTCTAAAAACAATGCAGTTAATCAAAACATAAATGATAAGCTATATACTGAAAAAAGTACTTGTTTTTTTGTTAATCATATATCTAATAGTCTATGATGCAAGTGAGTAAAATCTCATGATAAGGGATTTTTTTTATTTATTAATCTTCTAACTATAACATAAATAGCATCTACACTATATATACCAAAAACAACTAATACTGTTGCTATTTTTCATCATGCTATTATTGCTAATGTTGCAAGCATAAATCATAAAAACATTGTTCAACTATCTCACATTAATATTTTTTGTTTAAAATCAAACCACCAAAAAGGTAATATTATCGCCAGTAGTATTAATGTTAGTTTCATTATAAATATAGCATTTTCAACTCATCAAGCATAGTTATCTTCATAGAACAATATTGTTCATAATAGAAATAATATTAAAAATGATATAAATGATAATCCTGAAGTATTTCATTGTATTCAATCTGACCAATTTAGTGCATTAAATATAAATACATACCAAACAATAGTAAAAAATAATGGTATTAAGTATATTGTATGATTAAAAACTTCTATAAAATATGTTTCTAGATCTATTATTCATCAAAAAATATTACTTACATATCATATTTTTATTGATGTTATTCAAATTACTGCTCATATTATTATTTGAAATATTAGTCTTATTTTTGCACTTACATTAAGCATATCATCTATAAAACTAATAGCTGTTATGAAAAATCAAAATGTCCAAATAAGTCATAATTTGTAATTATAGTCTACAAAAAAGTAACTTATAAGAAAAAAACAAACAAAAAAGATAACTCACATACTGTAAGGTATAGGAGCTCTTTTTAATTTGTATTTTTTTGGATTATCTAATATGTTATATTTATAAAATAGTTTTTTAAATCCTATTATTGTAAATAAAGATAATAAAAATCAGCTTATAAATATAAAAAAATATTCTATCATTTTGTTGTGTATTTTTTAAGTAATTTTGTATAAAAAACTAATACAGTACTAGTTAATATAAAGTATCATAAAGCTACTCAATCTATATTTCAATTTATATAGCTTAAATATAATCAAATACCTGATCATAATACTATTCATATAACTCAAAATAAGTTTAACCAATATCTAAGTATGTCATTTGTACTAACTAATCAAGTTGTTACTAATGAAAATCATAGTCACATGATTATGGCAAAATATTCAGCGCTAAAATTTATTGTTGTAAATCATAGGTTTATATCTTTATTAGAAAATGTTATAAAAAATATCAATAAAGCTATATTTAATATTCATAAGCTTGCTGCATTTATAATTTTTATATCTTTGTTGAAGTTATAAAAAGTAAAAGCCTTAAAAGCTGATAGTATATATGCTAATTGCCAAATGATATATTGAGATTGATTTAGTGCTAGTAATCAATATATAGAAATTGTTGTAAATATAGCAGTCGCTGTAACATGATATATAGCTCATACTTTGTTGTTTTTTGAACTATAATTAGCTTGCATAACCATTATAAATAGATTTCACAAAAAATTAGCAAAGAATAATATTATTATTTCTAATAAATTACCTTTTCATGTAATATAAACTATTATTAAAGCAATAGCTAATAGTAAATATATCCACCAGTTTTCTTTTGAAAACTTTTTCAGTTCTTGTATTAACATTTTTCTAAAATTAAAGAATATACTTTTACAATATAATTTTACTTTGCTTTTTAGCAAGAAAAAAGAAGCAAAATCTTTGCTTCTTTTAAAATTGTTCGTTTAGTTTTAGTTTTGATTGATAAAACATTCTACTAGAACTTACTCAAAATCTTTGAGCCGCTATTCTATCTATTCACATACCAAATGCAAAACCTGAATATTTTTCTGGATCAATCCCTGCTCATTTAAGTACTTTTGGATGTACCATTCATGCTCAAAGTAACTCAACCCAACCTGTAGCAGAACACATACTACAATTTTTACCATTCTTTTTTCCTGTTCAGTTACAGATTTGACAACTTACATCAATTTCCGCACTCGGTTCTGTAAAAGGAAATATACTAGGTCTAAATCTTAGTTCAGTTTTTTCTCATAATAGTTTTTTCATAGCTGTATCTAAAGTCCCTTTTAAATCTCAAAAAGTTACTTTTTCTCATACAACCAATCATTCTAATTGGTAAAAGTTGCAAGTGTGACGAGCATCTTCTTGTTCATATCTAAATACTCTACCAGGAACTATTACTTTTATTGGTAATTCTCATTTTAGCATTGTTCTTATTTGTACTGGAGAAGTGTGAGTTCTAAGTAATAGTTTTTCTCATGCTTCTTTTGTGTCATTTATTTCATCATTTATCCAGAAAGTATCCCATACATCTCTAGCAGGATGATTGTCTGGAATGTTAAGCATGTCAAAATTAAGAGTTTCGTTTTCTACTTGAGGACCATCTTCTATCTTGAATCACATTGATATAAATATTTCTTCTAAAAGATTTGAAGTAATACTTATAGGGTGTTTATGTCATTTGTTTTTGTCTTCAAATTTTGCAGTTACATCTATTTTTTCTTCTTGTTCTATGTTTTTAAATATATTTTCCTCTATTTGTATTTGTTTTTTTTCAAGTTCCTCGTTTATAAAGTTTTTTAATTTATTTGCCTCAGGTCATACTACTTTTTTCTCATCATTTGATAAGTCTTTTATACCTTTTAATATATCTTGTAATTTTCATTTTTTTCATAAAAAATCTTTTTTTGTTTCTTCTATTTGATCAAAGCTTTTTAATGTTTCTAGTTTTGCTTTAAATAATTCTTTTAAACTATTTAATTGTTCTTGCATTTTTTTTTACTTAGTATCTAAATTTTTTGTATTATAAAAAAAGTATATAATAAATCAAAATAATATCAATTTATTATATAAACTTAAAGCGATAATTGAATTTATATTAGAAATATTTTTTTAAAAAAAGCAATTAAAAATATTTTTTTTTTGACATTTTATTACATATTAATATAATCACGTGGCTTTTTAGAAATTCATGAAAAGTTTTATTAGAAGAGGTTAAGTTAGACTACTTGAAAATATCAAGAAAAGTTTAACCTCTAACTTTATATTGTAAACTATATTTTATATGGCTTGAATTATAGCTACTAAGTTGGAAATGACTAGAGTTGTGAAAGATGAAAAATTCATCCCAGTAACTTTATTACAAGTTCCAGAACTTAGAGTAGTATGATTTAAAACTCTGGAAAAAGATGGTTATGAAGCTATCATAGTAGGGGTTTTAAAAGAAGGGGCTAATGTAGAATTAGCTGAAGGAAAAGCTACGTTAAGTAAAAACGCTTTTTCAAGAATAAAAGAATTTCCAGTTTCTGAAGAAGAAAAAGGAAAATACAATGTTTGAGATGTTGTAGAATTAGATGTTTTAGAAGGTGATATTAAAGTATCTGTTGAAGGTTTTTCGAAAGGTAAATGATTTACTGGTGCGATGAAAAAACATAACTTTCACGGATGACCTGCTACTCACGGTTCTAAATTTCATAGAGCACTAGGTTCTATCGGTAATAGAAAACCTACTAGAACTCATAAAGGTAAAAAGATGCACGGGCATCACGGTAATACTAAATTTACTATCAAAAAAGTACCAGTTGAATTAGTTAATAAAGAAATTGGTGTTATTGGTGTTAGATGAGGTGTTCCAGGAGGAAGAAATTCTTTCGTAAATATTATTTTTTAGTTATTAATGTTAAACTCTAATGAAAACTAATTTATTTGATCAAGCATGAAAAGAAATTTGAGAAATCGAATTAAATTCTTCAGTGTTTTGATTAGAACCAAATGAAGGACTTGTTCATAGAGCTTTAGTATATCAACTAGCAAATAATAGAATGGTAGTTGCTCATACTAAAACTAGATGAGAAAGAAGAGGTTCTACAAGAAAAATTTACAGACAAAAAGGTACTGGTAGAGCAAGAATGTGATCAAATAGATCTCCTGTTAGAAAAAAAGGTTGAGTTGCTTTTGGTCCTAGAAATGCTGTAAATTTTGAAATATCAATGAACAGAAAAGAAAGAAGAAAAGCATTATTTAGTGTTTTATCTTCAAAATTAGCTAATAACCAATTAGTAGTTGTTGATAAAATTGAATTAAAAGAAGCTAAAACTAAAGATATGGCTCAAATTATTAATTCATTAAAAATTGAAAAAACTGCTTTATTAGCTATCCCAGCTAGAAACGAAGTTATTGAAAAATCAGCTTCAAATTTACCAAAAGTAAAAAGTATTCTAGTTGACTATTTAAATGTTAAAGACTTATTAAAATATAATACATTAGTATTATTAAAAGATTCTTTAGTAAATTTAGATAATTTAGCAAAATAATTTTAATCTAAACAATTATAAATATGAGATTATTTAGAATAATAAAAAAACCTATCACTACTGAAAAAACTTCTAACTTAAGTTTAGTGAAAAATACTTATGTTTTTGAAGTTTCAAAAGATGCTACAAAAATAGACATCAAAAAAGCAGTAAATGAAATTTACTGAGTAGAAGTTGATAGTGTTAATGTTCTACATACTAGAGAAAAATTCAAGTATGGAAGAAAAAAATGAATGCAACTTAGAAAAAGATCTGCAAAAAAAGCTTATGTTACTTTAAAAGATGCACAAGCAAAAATAGATTTTACAATCACAAAATAATTTAGTTCTTAAAAATTAGACAGTGGGAATTAAAAAATTTAAACCTACTACTCCGGGTAGAAGATGAATGACTGTTAGTTCTTTTGAAGAAATTACAACTTCTTCTCCTTATAAAGCACTTACAGTAAAGTTAAAAAAACATTCAGGTAGAAATAATACTTGAAGATTAACTGTAAGACACCAAGGTGGTGGTCATGCACAAAGATATAGACTAGTAGATTTCTACGGAGTTGATAAAAAAGGAATCGAAGCTAGAGTTGAAACTATCGAATATGATCCATATAGATCAGCTTACATCGCTTTAATATGTTATAAAGATGGTGAAAGAAGATATGTTATCGCTCATAAAGAAATGAAAGTTGGTGATGTTGTTGTTACTGATGTAAAAACTTCATTAGACAATGGTAATAGAATGGAAGTTGGTAATATACCTACATGATTACAAGTTTATAACTTAGAATTAATTGTTGGACAATGAGCATCTTCTATTAGATCAGCTTGAGCTTATGGTACTATCTATTCTCAAGAAGGTGAATACACACAAGTAAAAATGCCTTCAGGTGAAATTAGATTAGTTCATAAAAAATGTTATGCAACTTTAGGTCAAGTTTCAAATACTGATCATAATCAAGTTGTTATAGGTAAAGCTGGTAGATCTAGATGGATGTGAAAAAGACCTACAGTATTAGGTAAATCAATGAATCCAGTTGATCATCCACATGGTGGTTGAGAAGGTCATTCTCCAATCGGTATGAAAGCACCTAAAACTCCATGGGGTATGCCTGCATTAGGATACAAAACTAGAAATAGAAAGAAAACTACTTCTAAATGGATCCTAAGAACTAGAAAAGGTAAATTAATGATGTAATTTAAATTTTATTAAAAACAACTTATGACAAGAAGTTTAAGAAAATGACCTTATATTGACGAGAGACTAATGAAAAAAGTAGTTGCTATGAATGAGTCATGAAAAAAAGGTGTTATTAAAACTTGGTCTAGAGCTTGTGTTGTAGCTCCTGAATTCGTAGGACACACTTTTGGTGTTCATAACGGTAAAGCTCATACTCCAGTTTTCGTTACTGAAGATATGGTAGGACACAAACTATGAGAGTTTTCAATGACTAGAACTTATAGAGGTCACGCTTGAAATAAAAAATAGGCCCACGAGTTAGATTATTCTAACCATCCCTGAAAGAGGGGTAACCAATAATATTAATTATTTAGCCAAATAATACAACTTATGAAAGCATACGGAAAAAACTTAAGAATTTCTCCAAAGAAATTAAGAGTAGTTGCTGAAGTTGTTAGAGGTATGGATGCTACTGAAGCTTTAAATTTTTTAAAATTCGCTCCTAAAAAAGGTGCTGATTTACTATACAAAGTTTTAGCTTCAGCTGTATCAAATGCTGAAAACAATGATTCACAAAAAAAAGAAAATTTAGTAATTGGTACATTAATTATTACTAAAGGTATAGTTTACAAAAGAGGTAATCCTGTATCAAGAGGTAGAATGCACCCAATTCTAAAAAGAACTTCTAATGTAAAATTAGAATTACAAGTTAAATAATAGATTTAACAACAAGTAATATAAATAATTACTGGTAGAATAGCTCCGATTTATTTTAGAGTTATTAATTATAATTATTAACACATTAAAAAATATGTGACATAAAGTTAATCCAATAGCTTTTAGAATTCCATATATTAAATCATGGAAATCAACTTGGTTTGAAGATAAAAAAGCTTATAAAAACTCTTTATCATTAGATTTAAAAGTTAGAGAACTTTTAACTAAAGAATTAAAAGGTATTCCATTAGGAGACATTTTAGTTTCAAAAAATCAAGATGCTATAGAAGTTGTTGTTTATACAGCTAAGTCATCTTTGATACTAGGTAAAACTGGTGAAAATAAAGAACAATTAGTTTCTTTATTAAATAGAAAACTTTGAACAAAAGTTAACTTAGAAGTTAGAGATATAAAAAATCCTGACATCAATGCAAAAATCGTTTGATTTACTATTGCAAATCAAATCGAAAAAAGAATGCCTTATAAAAGAGCTATTAAACAAGCTATTTCTAGAACAATGGAAAAATGAGGTAAATGAATAAAAGTAAAAGTAGGTGGTAGATTAAACGGTGCCGAAATTGCTAGAAAAGAAACTTTTAAAGATTGAAATATTCCTACACAAACTATCAGATCTGATATTGACTATGTTGCTACTAGAGCTGAAACTGTTTATGGAACAATCGGTATAAAAGTATGGATATACAAAGGAGATATCTACAAGAAATAATAAGATTTGACATTTCATGTTTTTTTATATAATTAACTCCTGTAAAAATGTTACAACCAAAAAGAACGAAATATAGAAAAACCCACAGATGAAGACTTAGATGAGTTGCGGTTAGAGGTTCTTCTATAGCTTTTTGAGATTACGCTATTAAGGCTACAACTAGAGGTTTTATAACATCTAGACAAATTGAGTCAGCGAGAAGAGCTATGGTTAGATTTATTAAAAGATGAGGAAAAATCTGGATAAGAGTTTTCCCTGATAAACCTTATACTGCAAAACCATTAGAAGTTCCAATGGGTTGAGGTAAATGATCTGTAGAAATGTACAGAGCCCCTGTAAAACCTGGAAGAGTGTTGTTTGAAATAACATGAGTTTCTCCAGAAGTTGCTAGGGAGGCTTTTAGATTAGCTTCATACAAACTTCCAGTAAAAACTAAAATTATAGTTGATTAATCATTTTTAAAATGAAAGAAATTAAAGACTTAAACTTAAAAGAACTTAGTAAATTAAATGAGATGGATGAAAAAGCTTTAAAAGCTGAATTATCTGCTTCATCTAAAAATCTATATACATTAAATATGAAAAAAGAGTTAGGTGAACAAAAACAAACTCATTTAATTAAAACTTTGAGAAGATATATTGCACAAATTAATACTGTTGCAAACTCAAAAGGTTTAAATATAGGTTAATTATTTTTAAATAAATATTAAATTTATGAGAACAAAAAGAGGTGTAGTAACAAGCACTAAAATGGATAAAACTGTAGTAGTGTCAGTTTATACATATAAAAGTGACTCTAAATATAAAAAAAGATATAGAGTTACAAATAAATTTTATGCTCATGATGAGAAAAATTTATGTAATGAATGAGATACTGTTACAATTAAAGAAACTAGACCTACGTCTAAATTAAAAAGATGGGAGGTTGTTGAAGGTAAATAGTTACCACAAATTATGATTTAACATTTAAGAGTCGTATTCTATGATACAAACAGAAACAAGGTTAGTTGTTGCTGATAATTCATGAGCTAAGGAAGTACTTTGTATAAAAGTTCTTTGAGGATCTCATAGAAGATATGCATCAATTGGTGATATTATAGTTTGTACTGTTAAAAAAGCTGCTCCAGACGGAACAGTAAAAAAGAAAAAAGTAGTAAAAGCTGTAGTAGTAAGAACATCAAAAGAAGTAAAAAGAACTGACGGTTCTTACGTAAGATTTGATGACAATGCTTGTGTTATTATCGATGATAATAGCAATCCAAGAGGAACTCGTATTTTTGGTCCTGTTGCAAGAGAATTAAAAAACAAAGGTTTTCAAAAAATAGTGAGTTTAGCTCCAGAAGTTTTATAATTCAATAAAGAAATAAAATTATGAAAATAAGAACTTGAGATAAAGTACAAGTTATGTCTGGTAAAGAAAAAGATAGATGAGTAGTTTCAACTGTAGTTAAAGCTTTCCCAGATACTAATAAAATCATTGTAAAAGATGTTAATATGGTAACAAGACATCTTAAAAAATATGGTACAAATCCAGGTCAAATTATAAAGATGGAAAAAGCAATTGATGCTTCGAACGTTATGTTAATTTGTCCTTTTACTGAAAAACCAACTAGAGTTGGATTCGTAAAAATTGAAGAAAAAGGAAAAACTAAAAAATTTAGATTTTCTAAAAAAGCTTTACAAGAAAAATGAGGTGAAGCTTCAAAATATATAATTAAATAGTTTAAAAGTTTATTTTGTAAAACTTGAGACAAATGCTTAAGGAAAAATATGAAAAACAAATAGTTCCTGCTCTAAAAGAATCACTAGAAGTTTCAAATATAATGGAAGTTCCAAAAATTGAAAAAGTGGTTTTAAACATGTGAATTTGAACATATGTAAGAACAGGTAACAAAGATTTTTCTTCTTTACAAGAACATTTATCATTAATTGCTGGTCAAGCTTGTACTGTTAGATATGCTAAAAAAGCGGTTTCTAACTTTAAGTTAAGAGCTTGAATGCCTGTTTGATTAAGTGTTACACTTAGAGGAGAAAGAATGTATGATTTTCTTGAAAAACTAATTCATGCTGTTTTACCTAGAGTTAGAGACTTTAGAGGGGTTAATAAAAATGGTTTTGATAGTCAAGGAAACTATAACTTCTGAATAAAAGAACATACAATCTTTTTAGAAGTTCCACAAAATGATGTAGTAAAACCTCACGGTATTCAAATTACAGTGAAAACTACTGCAAAAAACAAGGAAGCTTGAAAGGAATTATTGACACAAATGTGATTTCCTTTTTCTAAATAAAAGTTTACTTTAATAAAAATTATAAAAAATGGCTAGAAAAGCAAAAATCGCTAAAGCTAACAAATTAAAAAAGAAATTTTTACAAGCAATTTCTGATTGAAGAAAACCAAAAGAAGCTACAAAAGTATATAATTGTTGTACTGTATGTGGTAGAACAAGAGGTTATCTAGGTAAATTCGGAATTTGTAGAATTTGTTTTAGAGAAAAAGCTAATGCCTGAGAATTACCAGGTGTTAGAAAATCAAGTTGGTAATAATTAGTTAAAAAATAAATTTAGTTTATTAATTTTATTGTTATGATAATAGATCCTATTGGAGATTTATTAACAAGAATTAGAAATGCATATTTAGCAAGAATTGAGGAAGTTAAAGTTCCTTATTCAAAAATTAAATCTGACATTGCTAAAATTCTTAAGAAAAATAAATATATAGCAGATTTTGAAGTTGTTACTGATGATAACAACAAAAAATCTATTATGCTTACTCTTAATAACGTTAGAACAACTAAATATGTTCCAACTTTAAAAAGAATAAGTAAGCCAGGGCAAAGAATTTACGTATGATCAAAAGATATTAAAAAATCTAGAAATGGTCAAGGTATTTATATACTTTCAACTCCAAAAGGTGTTGTTACTGGTTACGAAGCAAGAAGTTTAAATGTAGGTGGTGAAGTACTTTGTGAAGTTTACTAATCACCCTTATCATATAAACGAGAAATGATTATTCATTGATCCGATTTATATCTGTAATTATATTAAAAATGTCAAGAATTGGTAAATTACCTATTGTCTTATCTGATAAAGTAGAGGTTACTTTGAATGGTAGAGATATTAAAGTTAAATGACCTCTTGGAGAATTATCTTTTTCACACTCAGATAAAGTTGAAGTTGTAAAAGAAGATAATAACTTAATAGTAAATCCTGTTTGAGATGATTCAAGTGCTTTATGGTGAACAACTAGAGCTGTATTAAATAATATGGTTGAAGGTGTAACTAATGGTTATACTAGAAGTTTAGAAATAAACTGAGTTGGTTACAAATTTGAAGTATCTGGAAACAAATTAGTTTTAAGTGTAGGTTTCTCTCATAAGGTAGAAATTGAAGTACCAACATGATTAAAAACAGAATTAGATGAAAAAGCTAAAAATGTTTTACATATAAAATGAATAGATAAACAATTTGTATGAGAATTTGCTGCTAAAATTAGAGCAATCAAAAAACCTGAACCATACAAAGGTAAATGAATTAAATATGTTGGTGAACATATTAGAAGAAAAGCTGGTAAAGCTGGTTCTAAATAAAATTTAACTTTAAATTATAAATAATATAAGATGTTAAAAAAAACATTAAGAAGATTAAGTAGAAAAAACAGAATCAGATCTAAAGTTAGCTGAACAGCTCTAAGACCTAGATTATCTGTTTTCAGAAGTAATACTCATATTTCTGTTCAACTTATCGATGATACTGCATGAAAAACTCTAGCAGCAGCTTCAGACTTAAAAATGGCTAAAGAAGGAAATAAAACTGAAATGGCTAAAAAAGTATGAACTGAAATGGCTAAAAAAGCACAAGACTTAAAAATCGAAAGCATAGTTTTTGATAGAGGTTGATTTGCATACCACGGTAGAGTAAAAGCTTTAGCTGAAGCTTTGAGAGAAGGTGGACTTAAATTTTAATTATTTAATACTAAAAAAGTATGGCTTTTTCTGGAAAAGACAATAGAAATAAAAAATTTCAAAAACCAAGAAAAGAATTCAAAGAAGAATTATTAGCTATCGATAGAGTAACTAGAGTTACTTCATGAGGTAGACAACTAAGATTTAGAGCTGTTATGGTTATCGGTGACGGTAAAGGTAGAGTAGCTTTAGGTACTGGTAAATCTTGGGAAGTTGTTGATGCAATCGCTAAAGCAGTTGCTGATGCAAAGAAAAATTTAACAAATGTTAGAATTGAAAACTGAACTGTTCCATATAACGTTGAAACTAAATATAAAGCTGCAAAAGTTATGGTTCATCCTGCATCTGAAGGTACATGATTAATTGCCGGAGGTGCTGTGAGAAAAGTATTAATGGCTGCAGGTTATACTGATGTATTAGCTAAAAGATATGGATCATCAAATTTAATAAATAATGCTAGAGCTACTATTCAAGCATTATCATCTTTCAAATAATAAATACTTATTAACATTAAAAAATTATGTTATCATTAAATAACGTAAAGGCAAATGCATGATCAAGAAAATCTTCAAGAAGAGTAGGTAGAGGTAATGCCTCAAAAGGTACTTACTGTGGTAGAGGTATGAATGGTCAAAATTCAAGATCAGGTGGGTGAGTAGCTCCTTGGTTTGAATGAGGTCAAACTCCTTTATTCAGAAGAATGCCTAAGCTTAAAGGTTTCTCAAATGCAAAATTTAAAAAAGAATACAATTTAGTTAATTTATCTGATTTAGAAGTTTTATCTTCTAAATGAGTAACAGATATTAATAAAGAAGTTTTACTTGAAAATGGAGTTATTAGAAATAAAAACTTAGAAGTAAAATTATTAGCTAAAGGTGAATTAACTGCTAAAATTACTGTTGTTGTAGATAAAGCTTCAACTTCAGCTAAAGAAGCTGTTGAAAAAGCTTGAGGAAAAATTGAAACTAAATAATAATAAAACCTAAGCTTTTTAGTTTGGGTTTTTTATTTTTTTAGTTATAATCAATTATAATAATTTATAAATAATATTAATCATATGATTAAGAGTATAAAATCTGTATTTTCAAATAAAAATATAAGAAAAAAAATAATTGCTACTCTTTCTTTAGTTCTTGTTTATAAGGTTCTTGCAGTAATACCAGTTTATGGTGTTGATACAACTGCATTATCTACTATAATGGAAGAAAACAAAGGTCTTGCCTTTTTTAGTGCTTTGATGTGAGGAGGTTTAGAAAGTTTTTCTGTAATACTAATGTGATTAGCTCCATACATTAATGCATTAATTATAATTCAATTATTATGAGTTATTGTTCCAAAAATTGGTGACTTACAAAAACAATGAGAACAAGGACAAAAAAAGATTACTAAAATGACTAGATGGTTAACTTTACCTTTAGCATTTGTACAATCTTATTGAATGATTGTTTTATTAAATAGTTTAGCATGATGAACAATTATTGATTTATCAGATAAACAAACTGTACTTATGGCTATGTCTATTGTAACTGCTGGTACTATATTCCTAATGTGGTTATGAGAAGTTATGACTGAAGTTTGAATTGGTAATGGTATATCAATAATAATTACTGCTTGAGTATTAGCTTGAGTACCTTGAACAATTATGTGACATATTAATGCAGCTGATTATGCTTTATTTGCATGATTATTAATAGCTACATTAATTATCATATATATAATTATTAAATTTACAGAAGGTAATAGAAGAATACCAGTTATATATACTAGAACATGAAGAGATGAAAAATCTTATTTTCCAATAAGAATTAATCAAGCTTGAATGATACCTATTATATTTGCTGTTTCATTGGTTACTTTTCCATCTATTATAGGTCAAATTATGTCTTCTTCTTCAAATGTTACTTTATCAGAATTAGGAGCAACTTTATTAAAATATTTTGATATGACTAATCCTTCTTGGATATTTATAGCAATATATTTCTTATTAGTTGTATGATTTTCATTCTTTTATGTATCAATTACATTTAATACTGAAACTATTTCTGAAAATATACAAAAAAAAGGTTGATATATTCCTGGTATTAGACCATGATCTGAAACATCTGCTTACTTAACAAAAGTTTCTAATCATTTAAATTTATTTGGTGGTTCATTCTTAGCTTTAATAGCTGTACTACCATATATAATGTGAAAATTTATGTGAGGTGAATCAGTAGATTTTATCATATCATGAGCATGATTAATAATTATAGTATCAGTTATATTAGATATTATAAGAAAAATTAATGCAGAATTAAAAATGTTTGATTATTCAAAATTTAATTAATAAAAAAACTTAACACTTAGTGTTAAGTTTTTTTTATATTATTAATTCTTTATTAATTATCATTTCTTCTAATTGTTTAATAGTTTCTTCTGAATTAATATCCTTTTTTATTTTTAAGCTTACTGTTTTATTTCATTTAATCTTATTTGAATATTTATAATATAAATCAACCATAATAAGTTCTATTTGTGAAATTGCTTCTTTGATATCTTTTTTATCAATATCTCTAAATATATTTCTAATATTAACTTCTCTTGTTTCTATATTATCAATATTATCTAATATTTCGTCCTGAGAGCTATTTATTACTACAGGATATATAAATATATATCATTCTTGTTTTGTTACCCTTAAAGCTTCTTTAATTGCTTTTATTTTATCTTTTTTATAGAGAATCCATGACATAGACCATAAATATAATAATTTATCAAATGATTCATCTTTAAATGATAGATTTCTCATATCACTTATTACTCAGTTTTTACTTTTAATGTCTGTGTTTATAAAAAATGAATTTTCTATTCATAGTTTTTTTAATTCATTTTCTATATTAGAATTTCATGCTCAAACATTTAAGATATTTTCTCAATCTATATCATTTATATTTAATCATAATAGTTCTTTATAGAAACCAAGACTTCTAGAAGTAACTCTAGCAACTTTTGAGTTTATCTTATCTAATAAGTTTCTAATAGAGTTTTCATTTTTTCTGTTTATTTCTTCTTTTATTTCTAATTTTTCCATAGCTTTATTTTATTTAACTATTTTATATTATCATATTATTTAAAAATAAAAAATACTTAATTGATATTAATTGATATCAGAAGATATTTCATAGATTTTGATATATCTGAATTATAAATCTTATCAATTCCCAAATGAACCATTACAAATAAAATAAAAAATCCCTATTAAAGGGATTTTTTATAGTTTTAAATAAATAACATATTATTATAATAACAATTTTTATTTATTAATTACTAGGTTTTGTAAGTAAAGAATATTCTTCTGCTGTTTCCCATGGAATTATATGTATTGCGATTTTACCATAGTTTGAACTTGAATTACCTTCCCAGTTTTGGTCAATTACATATACTCCATTTGCATTACTACCAATTGCTAATGCAACATGTCCACCATTAAGACCATCATAAAAACCATTAGAATTAAATTTTGCAATTAACTTCCAATGAAGATATGTTGTTCTATCTATAAAGTTACCATCAGATTTCCATGTAAGATTTGCCTTACCAGCATTAGAAATTACTTGAGCGAATTGAACGCATTGATAAGTTCCATATTCATAAGGAGAAACTGTTATTAATGGTGTGCTATAACTTATGTCACTAGACGGATCATCAAAAATATAGTTAGTACTTGTATATTTAGAAAATACATTTATAGAATTATTATTATACTTTAAGTATAATATTGAATTCCCACTTGCTGTTGTTCCCCCTACAAAGTTATTTTGATTAGCAATCAGATTTTCTATATCATTTTTAACTCCTTGTTTTAATACAGGGTACTCATAATTTTGGGAAAAAGCATTTAATGAAAAAATCATTAATGCAGCTAATACTATTTTTTTTACAAAACTCATTTTAGAGCTCCTTTTTCCTATTGAACAAAATTGACTTATATCTAATTATATAAGTCAAGAAAAATAGTATTGTTTTTTTTTTTAGTCAATACAATAATTTTGTTTTATATAATAAAAAAATAAATTATGATAAAAAAAATATTTACATTATTTCTAATTAGTATTTTAAGTTTTTCAGTAGCATATGCTAGAACAGTAGAGTATGATTTTTATGATAATACTTTTTTAATAAAGGATATTTTACAATGATGAGTAATACTTACAGATAATGATATAGATTTTAAGGAATTTGGTTATGTTATTAATACTAATTTTAATTGAGATACTATAATACCAAAATATACTTCTTTTGAAAAAAAAATAATTGATAGATTTTGATATGAAGATATTAACGAACTAATTAAAAATAGGTATATATTTATATGATGAAGTAAATATAGATTTTCTGTATCAAATAAGCCTTATTTATATTGACCTATTAAAGTTGAAGATAAAAAAGAATTAAATACTAATATGGAACATAGAAAATTAATAAAAATTAATTCACCAATAAGTCAAAATATAACTTTAAAACTTTATTCAGTATCACCAGAATATTTCACTTGAGAGTTTTCAAAAGAATCAGCTTATATGGTTTTTGATTCTAATATAATTAATGATGATAAAAAAATATTAACGTTCTATGATACTACCCAAGAGTTTTATAATGTATCATGACGCATAAGAAGTAATATGGTTTCTTTATGAGAATGGAATAATGTAAGTGAAGAATATAAATTAAAAATAGATGAAAATTCGGATTTAAAAATAGAAAAAAAATATGAGTTAATAAAATTTAAAAGAAAAATACCTAATTGAGAATACTGGATATCAAAATCATATATTCCATATCATGAAATATCTTTTGATGTATCTAAATGAGTAAATGATTTATATTTAAATTATGAATCTTATCAATTCCCAAATGAACCATTACAAATAAAATAAAAAATCCCTATTATAGGGATTTTATTTTTTATAAATAATCTGTAAATAATTTACCATCTAGATGATCTATTTCGTGTTGAACAATTCTTGCACTTAATCATTCTAATATAAGTGTTTTTTTAGATTTTTTTTCATCTAAAAAGGTAAGTTTGATTTTATTAAATCTTTCAACATCTCATTTTTCTCATGGAATAGATAAACATCATTCAGTATCACAGTTTGTTTCATCTGAATGTTCTTCTATTTCAGGATTTATCATCATCAATGTTTTAAAGTTTTCATCTTCCCGATCTTTTAGTAAGCTTACTACTATTAGTCTTACTGAGTAACCAACTTGAGGAGCTGCTAATCATACTCATCAGTTTTCTGGATCTTTTATATGTTTTACCATTTCTTTTCATAGTTTTACATATTTTTTAAAATCTTTATCATTTATTTTTTCAGCTACTTTTCTTAAAATCGGATTTTCTTCTCAAGTTTCAATTTTTAACATTTTATAAAAATTTATTAATAATAACTATTCTCATTTTAATTATTTTTTGTTTTATTGCAAAAATATTGCTTATTTTTATTTTGTCTTTACAAAATTTACTATATCTATAATATATATACAAAATATATAACTTTTAAATAAAATATGATTGAGTCAAGTAATAAACAAGAATCAACAAGAATTGTATCACCTGTAGAAAATATAGAAGATAAGGTTAATTGATGAAATGTTCTAAGACCTTTAAGGCTTGAAGATTATGTTTGACAAGAGTCTATTAAAAAGCATTTATCTGTTTCTATGGCATCATCAAAAATTAGATGAGAAAGCTTAGATCATGTTTTATTTTATGGGCCTCCATGATTATGAAAGACGACATTGTCTAATATAATCGCTAATGAAATGGAAACTTCTTTAAAATCTACTAGTTGACCAGCTATAGAAAAACAATCAGATTTAGTTAGTATATTATCAAATTTGGAAGAATGAGATATTCTTTTTATAGATGAAATACATAGACTTAAACCACAAGTAGAAGAAATTCTTTATACTGCTATGGAGGATTTTGAAATAGATATAATGGTTTGAAGTTGAACTGGTGCTCAAAGTGTAAAGCTACCATTAAAAAGGTTTTGTCTAGTATGAGCAACAACTAGATTATCATCACTATCTAATCCTTTGAGAGATAGATTTTGAAATGTTTTAAAATTAGATTTTTATAGTCAAGAAGATTTATCATACATAGTTCGTAATAATGCAAAAAAATTAGATTTAGATTTAAAAGACTTTGTGTTTGATATAATATCTCAAAAATCAAGATGAACTCCTAGAATTTCAAATAGATTATTAAAAATAATAAGAGATTATATAACTATATGAAAGGATTTATGAAATATAGATATTGTAAATGAAATATTTAATGATATATGAATAGATCATATAGGTCTTGATTATTTAGATAGAAAATATTTATCAACTATAATGGATAAGTTTTGATGATGACCTGTTTGATTAAATACATTATCAAGTGCTATTTGAGAAGAAGAAGCTACTCTTGAAGATGTTGTAGAGCCTTATTTATTACAAATAGGTTTTATAGAAAGAACTCCAAGGGGTAGAAAAATAACAGGTGCATGAATTAATCACTTAAAATAATTACTATGATTTTAAAGAAAAAAAAATTAACTTTTACTTTGGATGAATGAATTGATAAGGTAAAAGATCTAGTACAAGAAAAATTAGATAAAACACAATGAGTTTTAGTTATTTTAGTAGCTTGATGAACTGCGAGTTGAAAAACCTCTGCAGTTGCAAAAAAAATTAATGATAGCTTCCCAGACTCTCAAATACTATCTATGGATAATTATTATAGATGACCTAGTTTTATGAAAGAACATCCTGATTATAACTTTGATCAACCTGAGGTTTTAAATTTGGAGTTATTTTTTAAACATTTGAAAGAGTTAAAAAAATGAAATGATGTAAAAATACCAAGTTTTGACTTTAAAAATGATCCAATTATGGAAGCTACTCTTATAAAATCTTCAAAAATAATTATAGTTGAATGATTATTTGCTTTAGATAATAAATTATCTAAATTATGAGATTTAAAAATATTTGTAGAGTTATGAGAACATAGTCAAATACTAAGAAGGTTATTTAGAGATGTAGAAAGAACATGAAATAAGCCAAATGATATATTAAAATATTTTTTGGATGTTGTTTGACCTATGCACAAAAAATATATAGTCCCTACAAAAGAAAATGCAGATATAATTTTGCTAAACGACTATATACCAGAATTAGAATCAAAAAATGCAAAAACTAAAGAGACAAAACTTAGATATAAAGCAACACAAAAAGATATAAAAGAAGCTCTAGATGAAGTTATTTATAAGTTGGGGTGAAATTATGTATGAAAAACTGAACAAACTGATTTTTTCTTTTTTCCTACAGGTACTAATTATAAAAAAACATGAGAAATATTAAAAATAAGAAAAGTAGGATTTAATAGATATTATTTTACTTATTTTTGACCTCAAGATAATAAAAAATCATATGAAGATAGATATACTATGAGATTTTTTGTTGATTATAATACTTTACTTAATTTTAAAGAATTATACCCAACTGATATTGTCGAAATAACAAAACTAAGAAGGACATTTTTCTTAAAATGAGTTTTAATATGCCTAGATCAATTAGAAAATTGAGATACATATATAATGTTCAAATTCGAAGAAAAAAACGGTAGACAAATAATTTTGGATGTATTAGAGCATTTAGAAATTGATGCTAGAACTTGATTAAAGAAATCTTATTTTGAATTAATAAACAAAAACTAATTTATGTCTATATGGCAAACTAAAAACTGGCAAGAAATGCTTAAGAGATCATGACAAGTTGAATCTTATTTTTTAATAGACAATGTCTATATAGAAAAAAGACAAATAGCTTTATGAAATTATGCATTATTTGTTATATGAGTTAATTTATTGGATATACAGACATCAACATATAAAAAGGCTATAGAGTTATCTAAAGATGAAAGATGTTTGTTTATACAATTTGAAACATTACATTATTGAGCTAAAATTAATAATAGTTTCAATAAATTAAAATTATGATATTATAAAAAGTTTATTACACCATATACTAGTGTAATTGATTTAGATCTTTCAGAAGATGAAATACTATCTTTTATGAAACCTAAATGAAGATATAATATAAAGCTTGCATGAAAAAAATGAGTATATGTAAAAGAAGTAGAAAAAAATGATGAAAATATAAAAATATTTTATGATTTAATGATTGAAACAACATCAAGAGATAATTTTAATTGAAATACTTTTGATTATTATAAATCGTTTTTAAACACTATTTCTGAGTCTAAACTTTTATTTGCATTTGTAGATGATAAGGTTATTTCAGCTTGAATATTTACTTTTACAGATGTAGCTATTTATTATTATTGAGCTTCTACTAGTGATAAACAATTTAGAAACTTAATGTGACCATATCTTCTTCAATGGGAAGCTATAAAAATATGAAAAGAAAAGTGATGTAAATTTTATGATTTTTTAGGAGTTGCAACTCCTTGAGATAAAAAAAGTAGTTTAGCTTGAGTTACTGATTTTAAATTAAAATTCACCAAAGATATCAGAGAAGTAAGTGAAAGTTATATTTATATAAATAATAAAATTAAGTATTTATTATTACAGTTATTAAGAAAAATAAAAAGATAAAATATTATTTTATCTTTTTTCTTGATTTTAAAATGAGAATGATTACTATTTTAGTAATATTTTAATTGATAATTATGAAAATATGTTTGAATTACCAAAATTAACTTATGAAATGGATGCATTAGAACCATATATCTCTAAAGAAACTTTAGAATATCATTATGGTAAACACCACCAAACTTATGTTACTAACTTAAATAATTTAGTTTCATGAACTGATTTAGAATGAAAAACTTTAGAAGAAGTTATTAAGTCTAGTGAAGGATGAGTATTTAATAATTCTGCTCAAGTATGGAATCATACTTTTTATTGGAATTGTATGGCTCCTAATGCTGGTTGAGAACCAAAAGGAGAAGTTTCAGAATTAATTAATAGAGATTTTTGAGACTTTGAAACATTTAAAGAAAAATTTTCTACTAGTGCTGCTACTAATTTTGGTTCAGGTTGGACTTGGTTAGTTAAAACTCCGGAAGGAAAATTAGAAATAGTAAATACTTCTAATGCTTCTACAGTTATAACTACTGAAAACACTCCATTAATGGTTATAGATGTATGGGAACATGCTTACTATATAGATACAAGAAATGCTAGACCTAAATATATTGAAAATTTTTGGGCTTTAGTAAATTGGGATTTTGTAAATGAAAATCTTAAATAATAAAAAAGAAACCTTTTATAAGGTTTCTTTTTTTATTTAACAACTATATTTATTATTCTACCTGGTACATAAATTTCTTTTACAATTTCTTTTCATTCTATCCATTTTATAACATCTGGATTATTCTTTGCAATTTCTAATACTTTATCTTTTTCTTCATCTTTGTTTATTTCTATTTCTCATCTTACTTTACCTAATACTTGTACAGCCATTTTTATTGTATCATCAATAATCATTTCTGGATCATATTTTGGCCAAGCTTCTAAGTGAATAGAATTAACTTTTTCTTTATTCATTCTTTCCCAAAGTTCTTCAGCTAAGTGAGGAGCAAAAGGATTAAGCATTATAAGGAAGCTTTTTCTAAATTCTCTTTGAAGTTCTTTATCATTTGGTAGTCAGTTATTAACTAATATCATTAATGATGCTATCGCAGTATTAAATTTGTAGTTATTTATATCTTCTTCTACTTTTTTTATAGTTTTATGAAGTAATTTCATTGTATTTTTGTCTTCTTCTGTTGAAATTTTAGCTTCACTAGTAAATAATCTTTCTGTTTTTTCTAAAAATCTTCTTACTCAGATAATTCATTTACTATCCCATGGTGCAGAATCTTTAAACTCAGCCATATACATTTCATATAGTCTTAAGCTATCAGCTCAAAATTCTTCAACTATATCATCTGGGTTTACAACATTTTTTAAACTTTTTGACATTTTAGACACTATTCTGTCTACTTCTAATCAAGTTTCTATTTCATAAAATTTACCATCTTTTTCTTCTACTAGGTCATTAGCTAATAGTCATCCATTTTTTCTTTGAAAAGCATGAGCTAATATTAATCATTGATTTCTAAGTCTATAGAATGGTTCATCATAACTTACTACTCATATATCATATAAGAATTTATGCCAAAATCTAGCATATAATAAGTGTAATACAGCATGTTCTGCTCAACCTACATATGAATCAACTTGTCCCCAGTATTCTTCTATATCTTTGTCTACTAAGTATTCGTTATTAGTATTATCCATATATCTAAGGTAGTACCAACAACTTCCTCACCATTGAGGCATTGTATTTGTTTCTCTTTTACCATTTAGGTTATCTGCTAATTTTACATTAACAAAGTCATCTACTCTTGCAAGAGGTGAGTTACCATCTCAAGCTGGTTCAAAATTATCTACTTCTGGTAATTCTAGAGGTAGTCTATAATCACATACTATTTTTCAATATAATCAATCATAAATTTTTGAAAATACTTTTCATCAAATAATTAGTTCTCTTACGCTACCACAAGGACATTTGGCACCTTCACAACTTTCTCATTGTTTTTCTTCTCTTTTTAAAATGTAGGCTTTATTTAAATCTTTTACTTGATCTAATGATGAAATATGTTCTAATTTTTGAAGGCTTTCCTTTTCTATGTGTATTAATGGAATTGGTTCACCCCAATATCTTTGTCTAGAAAATAACCAATCTCTAAGTTTATAATTTACAGTTTTTTTACCAAATCCATTTTCTTCAGCAAATTTTGTAAATAAACTTCTTGCTTCAGAGCTTTTAATAAATATAACATCATCTTCTTTTATATCTAAGTTATTTTTTGCTTCAAAACAGTTAGTAACATCATTTAAATCTTTATTTTTATTTCAAGCTAGATATCAATCTTTAGTATATACTTTGATTTCTTTAAAAGATTCTTTTTCATATTCTAAAAATTCTTCTTTATTTTTCTTAATTAAAAATTCTTCATATTTATTTTTATATTCATCTGAGAAAATACTAGGAATAATTAATAGATCATATTTCTTAGCGAATTCAAAATCTCTTTCATCATGTGCAGGAACTGCCATTACAGCTCATGTACCATAGTTACCTAATACATAATCTCAAATCCATAAAGGAACTTTTTTATCATTAAATGGATTTATTACATATGAACCAGTAAATACTCAAGTCTTTTCTTTGTTTTCTAATGTTCTATCTTGGTCAGATTTTTTAGAGGCATTATCTATATATTCCAAACAAGTCTCTTTTTGTTCTAGGGTTATAAAATCCATAACATTTTTATGATCTGGAGCTAATACAGCATATGTCATACCAAAAACAGTATCTATTCTTGTAGTATATACTGATATAGATTTAGTTTCATCATCTGATTTTTTCATATCAAACTCACAACCTTCTGATTTACCAATCCAGTTTTTTTGCATTTCTTTTATACTTTCTGGCCAATCAAGTTTATCTACATCTTTTGCTAATCTGTCTGCATATTTAGTAATTGCTAAAACCCATTGTCTTAGTTTTTTCTTTTCTACTTTTGTACCACATCTTTCATGAGTAAAGTCGTTTAATACTTCTTCATTTGCTACAGATGTTTTACAATGTGGACAATAGTTTATAGGTAAGTCTTGTTCATATGCAAGACCTTTTTCAAATAGTTTTAAGAAAATCCATTGAGTCCATTTAAAATATTCAGGACTAGTTGTGTCTATTTCTCTATCCCAATCATAACTAAATCATAGTTCTTTTATTTGTCTTCTAAAATTATCTATATTTTCATCAGTTGTAATTCTTGGGTGAGTACCTGTTTTTATAGCAAAGTTTTCTGCTGGCAATCAAAAAGCATCCCATCACATTGGATGTAATACATTGTATCAATTAGCATTTTTGTATCTTGCTACTATATCGTTAGCAGTCATTCATTCAGGATGACCTACATGAAGTCATGCACCTGATGGATAAGGAAACATATCTAAACAATAATACTTAGGTTTTGCTGTTTTATTTTTTATTTCTTCTTTACTAGGAGAATTAACTTTAAAAGTCTTATTTTCTTCCCAGTAAGCTTGCCATTTTTTTTCTATTTCTTTGTGGTTATACATTTTTTTGTTTTATTATATATAATAAAAAGTAGTCAATGACTTGATTATATTTTAAAAATTATATTTTTCTAGTTTTTGTTTGAAAAAAACTAAACTTTTTTTATAATAGTAAATATTAAAATATAAATAAAAACAAATGTTTAATAAAATACTTGTTATTTGATGAATAGCATTAGCTGCTATTCTTATTATAGAAAATATGGTTATTCCTAATACAGCATATTTTTTTATAGATAACTCTTCTAGTTCTTGGTTTGTTGCATTCGCTTCTACTATTATATGAATAGCTATTTGATATTGAATAGCAGGTCTTACTAGAAAAGATGGTATTGATGATGATGATCGTTTAGATTTTTAATAAAAAAAGACAAGTTTTAAACTTGTCTTTTTTTTATTCAGTTAATATTCATTCTTGTCATCATCATTGTCAAATTATAAATTCAACGATAGGTCAAGCTAAAAATATTACAACTACTCATAATAATGCTCTTATAATGATTTTTTTTCAGTCTTTTACTTTATCATCATCATCTTGAGCTGTGAATATAAGGAAACCTCAATATAATCAATATAATACTGCTAATAAATACAAAAATCATAATAGTATTTGTATATAGCTTTGAACAGTTATATCAACAGTTTGATCATCTCAGATTAATCCCTCATTAATGTTTTCTACTCAAAAAGCAGCAAATAATGTATTGTCTACTACAAAAAAAGTAGACAATACCATTATAAATAATATTGTCTTTATTTTTTTCATAAATTATACTAGGATAGCATTTATTAAGAATTCTACTATTGTACCTACTAAGAATATAACAACTATTCAAATTAAAGCATTAATAATAATTGTTTTACCTTTTTTAACTTTTTCTTCATCACCAGAAGCAGTTAATATATTGAAACCACCCCATAGACCATATAATACAGCGATTAGGTATAAGAAAGCTAAAGTGTTTTGTACATATCTTTGTACAACTTCATCAGCTCTACCTTGAGTTACTATACCTTGGTTAGTAACAGTACCAGGGTTTATAGCAGCATTAGCTGAATTTATAGCTGTTAAACTTACTCATGCAATAGCATATAAACTTTTTTTCATATATAATTTATTATTAATTAAAGTTCTATACTGCGTTATTATAATTAAAATTATAAAAAAACGCAAATTTATTTTGGCAAAAGATTGCAAAAAAAATATTTTTAAATAAATTATAGCACAATTTTTAAATTAATAAATTATGAATAGAAAAGAATTTATAAAAAAGCTTAGGCAATATGGTATTGAAAATACTATTCCTAATATAAGTGATGTTAACTCAAAACTACTAGTAGACCTAATAAAAATTCAAAATACTAAAACAATGCTTGAGATTTGAACAGCAAATTGATTTAGTACTATTAATTTTGCAGATCAGTTAGAAAAACAATGATGAAATATTATAACAATAGATTTCTCTCCAAAATCTTACTGAGAAGCACTTGAAAATTTTAAAGAAGCAAAATTAAGTAATATTGATGCTATACTTTGAAATGCATTGGATGAAATACCTAAGTTAAAAAATGATTTTTTTGATTTTGTTTTTATAGATTGAATGATGAGAAGAAGTAAGGATTTCTTAGAATTATCAATTCCAAAAACAAAATCTTGATGAATAATAATAATTGATGATGTTATAAAATTTAGAGAAAAAATGGTATGATTATGGGAATATTTAGAAGAAAATGATATAGAATATAATATTTTACCAATTGACCCAGATGATGGGATAATGATGATAATAAAAAAATAATTATGAAATTTATAATAAAACCTTTTGCTGAGATTATAATAAAATCTAAACCTGTAAGAAAAAGATATTTAAACTTCTTACAGGTTAATATTAATTTAGCTTTAGCTAATATTTGATGAAATTGATATTCAAAATTTAGTTGGGATAAATGAGAAGTATTTATTGATGATAGTATAGATGAATATACATATAACAGTTTGATAACTATTCTCTCTAGAATGCCTTGAGTGGAGAGTTTTTTAGAAGTTGTAGATCATGAATTTTCTAATTTTGATGATATTTTTATTGAGGCTAAAAAAATATATTGTGATTATGTAGAATGAAAAAGTTTTGCTGTTAGAGTAAAAAGATTTTGAAATCATGACTTTAAGTCTACAGATTTAGAAAGATATATATGATGATGATTAAAACAGCATACAAATAACTCTATTGTTAAACTTAAAAATCCAGATATTACTGTAAATATTGAGATAAGAGAAAATAGATTTTATTTAGTAAAATCTAAATTTTTATGAATAGGTTGATATCCTACATGAACTCAAGACAAAGTTTTAAGTTTAATATCTGGTTGATTTGATTCTACTGTTTCTTCTTTTTCACTTATGAAAAGATGAGCAAAATTAGATTATCTTTTTTTTAATTTAGGTTGAAATTCTCATGAAATTGCTGTAAAACAAGTATCTAATTATTTGCGGAAAAATTTTTCATCTTGATATAAGGCTAGGTTTACTACTATAAATTTTGAAGAAATTATTCCAGATTTAATAAAAAACATAAATCATAAATATAGGTGAATTATACTTAAAAGGTTATTTTTAATGGCAGCAGATATATTGTCTAAAAAGAATAACTATTATGCTATAGTAAAATGAGATAGTTTAGGTCAAGTTTCTAGTCAAACATTAAAAAACATGTTTGTTGTTGATAAGGCTTCTGAAACTCTTGTTTTAAGACCTCTTATAGGTTTTAATAAACAAGAAATAGTTGATTTAAGTAAAAAAATAGGAACTTATAGTTTTGCTTGTAATATGCCAGAGTATTGTGGTGTTATATCAGATAAACCTTCTACTTGAGCAAAATTAGAAAAAGTTTTAGAAGAAGAAAAAAAGTTTGATTTTAGCTTACTTCAAAAGGCTATAGATGAAAGAAAAACTATAAAAATTGATCAAGTTTTAGAATCGATAGAAGCTGATTTAATTCATATAGAAACGTCTTATATTCCATGAGATAATGAAGTGGTTATAGATTTAAGAGAGGAGTTAGAATTTAAAAATAATCCTTTAATATTAGATTGAATAAAAGTTTTAAATATACCTTTTTTTGATGTAAATTATGATTTTGAAAATTTAGATCAAACAAAAACTTATCTTTTTTATTGTGATAAATGAATTATGTCAAAATCTCATGCAGAGTTTTTATATAATAAATGATATAAAAATATTAAGATATATAAACCTATATTTGATGAATGAGTATGTAGAATAAAAACTTGAAAATAATTATATTTTTATATAATTGTTCTACCTGTTTTTAATTATAAAAAAAAATATATGAACAAAAAAATATTTTTATTTTGGATTTCTTTAATATCAGTAATCAGTATTTTATTTGGTTACACTCTAGTTTTTGCTTGAAATGGAACAAAAATTGAATTTAAATCAAGTTCTAATATATTTTTAGATAGTTTATCTTTAAATAAAACTCAAGTTATATTTAGTTCAAAGTCATGAATAGATAATTTAAAAGTATATTGAGATTGTTGAGTTAATGGAAAATTAATAACACAAAATTCATATTTATATTGATATGAATTAAAATTTTTAGAAAAAAAATGTGATAAAACAAATGCTAAAGTAGTTTTTGATTTTTGAGATTCTAAATTAACTACAAGTTATGATATTAAC
>ERZ1673962.404-NODE-404-length-30809-cov-4.363335_pt1 | contig 30809 bp, 26 predicted proteins | sample MGYA00580188_ERZ1673962 | MGnify/ENA primary metagenome ERZ1673962 (study PRJEB41334, sample SAMN05608104) | rock metagenome | biome: terrestrial subsurface; feature: shale formation; material: shale | place: USA: Pennsylvania ... | reverse complement strand
CGTACCTCTAGCTGGTGGGACGACATCAAGTCTACAATGCGAAGTGAAGAGGCGAATGTAGCGATAGAGCTCTACACTAAACTTGCCAACACCCAGCTGTGTGAGTTTGTGGAGGATAATGCCGATAAGATTCCAGACGACGAGTCTCTCTACAACGCACTTATAGAGGTGAATGAGGTATCCGTAACGATTCTTGAAGATGTAATTTCTTCAATCGCAGCGCGCCGCGCCGCATTGGATCGTGGTGAAAGTATCCCTGAGGCAGGTGGCATGGACGCGTTGGTGCAGCAGACTGATGAGAACATTAGGTTGCTCTGGACGTCCGGTCTAAACGAGTACGGCGAAGAGATCGACGATTATGTAAAGAATGCGCCAAACACGGTCCCCTCCATCGCGATGTACATGCAAATTAAGGACTTCATTACCTTGGGGTATCCTGACCCACCTAAGGTAGTTGATGTCCTACAAACGCGCGTTCAAATGGCTGACTACCTAAAGGATAATCAGCGACTTAAGCAAGGTAGCCTTAGTAAGGTAGAGCGTCTGTACAAACGTGGTCTTCTGGAGAGTAAAAAGATAGATCGCCTTGAGAAAACTCATCGCATTAGCAGTGAGGCTGTGAATAAGGCGCTGTCCAAGGTATCCGGTGAACTGGATAAGTTAATGTCCATTAAAGCAGGTAACGTGGACGGACAGGAAATGGTAAACTACGTACAGATGGTCCGTGCAGGCAGTGCTACAATGATGCGCTTTGCAAAGGCATGTCAGTATGCCGTCGTTTTTCAGAACAGAATAAACGACACTCGAGGCACCATCGTTTCCGCCTTGAACTCAGTCTTGGCTGAAAATGCCAACAGTAAAAAGTAAATAGACGCCCCTACCCCCATAATGGGGGTAGGGGACTGTCTTATATGGACAAGAAGTTTACTTCTACCGCATCACGGATATCCAGCACGCCATTGGTACGCTGGTACAACTCAGCCCTCAAGGAGAAGTATGCGTTCTCAGACACCAGCTTCGCCATGCTATACCCATCGATGGGGTTCTCGATGGAGACACTGACGATGTGATCGCTTATCGCCTGAAGTGCACGGGTTAACTCAGAGAGGGAGAAGGTGCGCTTATATAGCGTGGCCCGTAGTGCCTCGTGTGTAGCCTCAACTACCTGAGTGCGTAACGCACTATCGGCGTATCCGACTTCCGACATGATGTAGTTGATGGTGAAGCCCAAAGCCGTATCCAAAAACACATCTTGCTTAGACTCAACGGTGGCCAGTGCGGTGCCCACCGATGCGTTGGGTAGATACTCCAACTCCGTACGTGCCATGAGTCGAGGTTCTAACGTCCGTAGGTCCTGAGTAAGGAACGCTAGTACCTGTGGCCCTATAGAGTTGCGATAGCGCTCAGCTGACGTACTCTGTGCATATCGGTAGCGGGCATCGAGTGACATCATCGTCAGTTCCCAGATAATGTCCGCAGGTTCATCGATAATAGGATCACCCATGCTGTCCAGCATAACGTCTCCGGCACGGTGGAGCAGGACAGAGCTACCCTCATCATCTGTCACTGGATCACCCGCATCGTGAAGGACATTAAACACAGGTTTGCCCGTAGCCACATCAACCGCCCACACCAGATTCCCCTCGTCATCTCGCTCATAGACAGGCGTCTCATATCGCATAACGACGTCTTCTTCATACCGGCGGTATGTAGGCGTAGAAATAATTGCTTCAGCCCGACAGGAAAGTCCCTCCAAACTATCCCCCAAGCGAATACGGTGGCGCTCATGGGTGGCCGCTACCCAGTTACCGACTAAGGTGGTGTATATGCGATAATCGAAGTCAGTAACCTCAGTTAGCGTACTCTCTTTATAGTAGAACACATCCACGTCGCTTTCGAGGTCAACCAGTACGTTCGTTATTACGCCGCCCTCGGTTTTCAGATTCGTGATCTCAATCCGATCATCCGCATCGATATCGAAGGACGTTTCTAGTGTAAACCGTACATATGCGACCTTACCTTCATAAGTAGTCTCTGTAGACTCTACATGGTACTCCTGTCCACTAACGTCCGTAACCGTTAACTGCCCATGGAGACCCGTCAGTCCATTCGGAATATCCACCCGCATCGTAATGTGGTACTGGTTCTCTTCCCGTATACAGTCAACTCGACGGGTATTGACTGCAAACCAAATCGACTTGTTATTATCGATAAAGCTGCGGCTTATACTCCGTGGATTGTCCAGGTAATAGGGGCGTGCTTGATAGACATCGACATTGGACTCGACCACATAAAAGAATGGGTTATAAAACAGGTTACCCTCATTCAGTCGTCCAATTAACTGATCGGGTGACAGCGAGGCAAGTGCATCGAGCTCACTGTCCTTTAACAGGGAAAGTGTGCCATTGGCTTCCTGTAAAAGAGCCCGATTCGTCAAGGTTACCCGATCGCCATTCCTGGCCAAACTGTAGTTGTACTGACCGTTGCCACTCCAAAGGGCTACCCGAGAGTGTTTAACCCCAATGGGAGTTGTCACCGCATTGTCAACCGGTGCAGGCAGGGGCCGTGCACAGGTATACAGTCGTTCGGTAATGGTGTCTTTAGCCTTCGACAGCGTATACCCTTTATCACGCACCTCGTAGGCTAGTTCTTCAAAGGTGATGCTGGCGCGCTTATCCGCACTGCGATAAATTACCCGATCTCGTAATGCCTCAAAGGAGAGACCATCTCGACCACTCACCACATCGGTTAACGCATATAGCTGAATGTCGGTTAATGATTGTAGGGCTTGAACGTAGGTACTACTAGTACCATTCAGATCTTGCCAGCGACCAGAGAAGTCAGCCGAGCTAAAGTCTTGCAGGTCAATGTTAACCTTACCCTTAGTCGTAAAGAGGTCGACTCGAATGTGGTCCCCTACCATATTTTGGGTCGTGTAGATGTCCGGGATGGTTAAGCGAACAGCACGGTCCTCTACGTTAACGATCATTGTAGGGCGAGTTGTATCAAAGACCTGATCTGTGTGGGTAGTCGACATTTCATTCCATACACCACTCTCTTCACGCCAATAGGCACGTACATAGTAAAACTGATCCGTAATCGGATAGAGGGCACTGAAACCTGTCGAGGGTGACATGGGGGTAGTATGGCTAACTACAGACACCTGTTCGACCGGAAGATCAATAACCAACTCATCTCCATTGACAGACTGTACGGTACGGTAATCCAATGCGTTAGCATCTTTGGGGAGCAGCGGTGAAAAGGGTGCAAGGTCGTAGCTGACCTGAATAACGTTGGTTGGGGTAACCGTAATTTCAATCGGGTAGTGGACAAACCAATCAATTCCCCCTACACGAAAAACGGTGTCCTTTGGAATGGTTAAACGCCGTACCCCAGCTTGTGTATCCATCACCGCCGCCCCTTTGACGCTCTCTACTGGCACTACCAGTGTGAGGGTTGTGCGACTGGGTGTCGCGAATCGATCTAAGTAGTCCTCATCCGCCATGTGGTGATAGAGTTCAGCATAGTTGGTTGCAAGCATCGGGTAGAGCCTGCGCATGACCGACTGTGCCTTTAGAATAGCCGTGCTGGTATTGGTTGCACTGGCCTCCAGTAGAAACATAAACGGGCTAGATGGATCAACGATGTTGATGCCCCCATCCACAGCCTCCTCGAGTATATCCAACGCAACCTGTTGGATGGACCCGGGATTAGCGTAATACTGGTCCAGCTCCTGTAGAAGCTTTTCACGTAAGGTATCCATGTACTGTCCTTATAAAACCTGTCCGATGTTGGTGGGTACGTCAATGTTCGCCATTGAAATAACCTGCTGGTATTCCGCTTTGGGAACGTACCACTCTAATTCATAATTCTCTGAAATGCGGGGGTAGCCTCGATAGTTGAACAGTCGTTTCTCTTGAGGCGTTAACTTCTGCATTGCATCCTTGCGCCGACTGTCCTTCATTGAGGAGTTAAACGTCTGTACTGTACGGTTAAAGTTATAGATGGTAATGGGATCATTGTACCGTACACCAAAACACTGAAAGTCAATCGAGAGCTGACTGGTATCCTCAGTAAAGAAACTTTCACTGTTGTAGTTAAACGCAGCGCCAATCGGATTGACAGTAGGGTACGCTGCACCACAATCTGCGATCTTGCGCACAAAGGTACGCGTAGGATCTAGAATGATGCGGTAGATACGGGTATTGTAGTCGATCTCATTTTCTAAGATCATCTGTGGATAAGGGTTCAGTGTCCCATCCTTTACTCGCGCGGCATACTCTAACCATACAGCAAACAGCGCTGTAATGGGATCCCCGTCAATGTTCTGAAAGTTAGCCGTTAGGTTAAAGCTACTGAAGTTATCCGGCGGTGATTCAATCCACCCTGTCACTTCTTTCCGCATCCCCTCACTGGTAATGAAACTGTCCATGTTTGTATCGGGCCAGCCTGACATACTGATCAGTAAGTTAGAGAGCGGTGTAATAAAGGCATAACGGTCATCGACCAGCGGAGTACGTATATCTTTATCATCATCACCCCCTGATCGTGACAATGACCAACGGCCATCTATAAAGGAATCGACCCGAGGGGAAAGGAGACAGCGGATGACTGCACCCAGGGAACGCTCCCCTGCATTGGCTAGAAAGCTCAATCGCCGCACGCTCCGCACGTTATCGTATGACAAATTCAAATTGGGTTTCGTAAAAAAGGTTAACCCCTGATTATCGACATTTGCCGGCACGACGTTGCCGGTGCCTCGATGGTTAATGCCTTTAAATACGTTGGCGGTCGCCGCGCTGGTTTTACCGAACCCCTGTGCTAGTGAAGTGGCGTCCAGTATGTCACGTATTGCTTTACTCATATTTTTCTCTCATTGAGGTTCATCATGGTTAACATTGATATCTCCAAACTCGTATCCCCACAAAAGATCGCCCGCCAATTGGCGATGGCGATGGCCGACTCAGGGGTCGATTCTTTACCTGAATATACGTCGTCTACCCGTCTGAACCCCATTGTACTGGTAGATCGCAGCATCACGGTTTTACCCGATGACGTTCAGCAAAACCTGATGCAGACACTGTCATCCATATATGCCGCCCACTACCTACAGGCGGTGGCGGTATCGGTCAATGTCATGGGCGTCAATACGATTAGCCTTTTGGATAAGTTCTCAACTGACCGTGACGCTGGGCGTGTTTTAGCGCGTACCGCAGCGAACATTGCCGGTGGCATGGAGTCCATGGACCTACCGCTCTTTACAGTCTCACAGGAAGACTACAGCCAGAAAGAATTGAACGAACAGGTGAATCTGGCCGTCGGTCGCTTGATGCATGTTAAGATTGGTGTAGGGGATAAGTCCACTACCATTCCGGTGTCCTTGGTGCTGAACCCGAAGATCGTTAACTCCGATTCTATTCCCCGGGTACTGGCGATGACATCTGAAGACACCAGCATGGCAGGTCGTTACCACAAGTGGCGCTCGGGTGAAATCGAATCCTTCGTGGACTACTTGTTCGGTCTGGATCTACTGGAAAAGGATCGCAAGGCCCTGGTTAATGATGAAGCCGACATTTATAAGACGGCCCGCTCACGCCGCTTTAAATCCATTATCGATCAAGTCGTAAGCGGTGGGGATAAGTCCGTTAATACAGCGTCTACCATGGCGATTATCACACAGGCCGCTGCAGAAGAACTCGAGGTAGCACTTAAGGGTAAGCTGAAGTCAGGCCGTACCCGTATGGAATACTTCAAGACCACCCACTCGATGCTACTCTGTGTTGTGGACTCCCGTAAAGAGCGCCTGACGATTTATCAGCGTGGTATTGATAACTACGGCACATACACCTTTGCCGATATCCAGAAGCACGGTAGCAATGCAGGTTCTATGGATATCAATGCCATCCTGAAGGCCTATAAGCTGGGCGAAGCCCCGTCACTGTAAGGAGTGAATAATGAGTAAGCAAAATGAACGGGGGTTGAAAGGGTTCTTTATGTCCCTGCTGCCCAACTTTGAAAAGAAGCGACTGGTTGAAGCTGCATCGGGTGCCTTTAAAGAGCTCCGCATCACCAATGAGATGTACGGCATTGATACCCGTGCAATGGCTGACCTGATGAAGGCTGACTTTAAAGGTCTTGATATGGTCCTGCGCCAGCGGGTGAAGGACTATCGGGGTGACGTTGTGACGTTGGTACGCACGCTAACAGATGCCCGTATTAAGGAAGAAGGTGAGTTCCTGGATCACATTGAAAAGATTTATGGCCCGGTGGTACTGCAAGATGCATTGGACTATCAGAAACTTTACATGCTGCGGTATCTGGATGGTCTCTTCTTCTTTAACACCTATGCCCGTAAACTGATTCTGGTGATGACAAATCGCCTGATTACGGATCCGGATATGGTATCAGCGGTTGACCGTATGGATGTCGAGTACGTCATGGACCGTGACAACATGACGATGTTTGCGATCATGTTGGATACCCTGGCAGTGAAGGTCGCGGACTTCCGTAACGTGATTGGTAAACTCAAGAACGTACAGTTCAAACCTGAGACCCATGATACCCTGGCCCGCGGCAATCGTGAACTGGATCCCTATCAATCCAACCTGATGCCGGTCGTGGGTGGTTTGGTTTTTGCACTGGGGCGCACGTATAACCTTTACCTGGCCAAGCGCTTGGAAGAAGCGAAAGAGCAGAAAGACAAGCTCCAGGTTACCCTGTTGCTGCTGCGCCGTAAGCTGGATAGCACCGATGATCCGGCTGAGCAAGAGAAACTGCGCCGTCAATTGGATTATTACAATAACCTCCTCAACAAGATCGCGGCGAAGATCGAGGATATTGAAGAGGGTCACTGATGAACATTGTAACCAATCCAGTGGACTGGGAGCGGCTGTGTGAGCTCTACAGTGCACCTTTAGAGCAACCTGGCTACGAATACTCCATGGCGGACATTCTGGACGGCCTGAAAATCATGCGCCGTGCGCGTTCTATATTTGATCAGGATAAGAAGCACTTTGGCGATGAGGTGATTACCATTCAGGCCCATGAATTCTTTGACCTGGCAATGGACCTAGTAGAGCGGCTGGAAACCGGCCGTATGCTGTCTTCACCCGAGTTTTATGGGCGTTTGAAACCTACCCCGATTGGCCCCCGGCAAACGCTGCGACTCTTAAATGAGCTACGCCGCCGTGAAGCGGACTACGTCAAGCGCTGGCAGCGTGAGCATGGGGATTACGGACGGGGCACCGAGTTCTCCTACATTCGTCACCTCGAACCCCATAGCCCCAGTGAATGGATGCACGGTCTTAACGCCTATTATACCCTTTCACGTTTGTGCGGCATGATCGACAAACGCCGCGAAGGAATTTAAGGAATCTAAAATACCACCTTCCAATTAACAATTTTCCACTATCGTATGTCGACATGATAGTTGAATGACGCAACTGTCAGACGTCATATACGTTTAAACAACCATAGGAATTTTACTCATGAGTATTTCTGCAATTCTGGCCGCGTCTCTGCAGGCTGAAACCGTAAACGAAGATCTGCTGACTATCTCCATGGAAGAGATCGAAGACTCCATGTCACTGGCCTGTGAAGCCGAAGCCGAAATGGTTTCCATGGAATCCGCACTGGAAATCGGTGAAGCTGCGTATGTTGGCCTGGAAGCCCTGGCTGATGTGGTTGCCGCTTCTCAGGCGGAAGGTGGTCTGGATGCCAAGTCCGCTGAACTGCTCGCCATCGCTACCAGCTCCGTTATGGCACCGTTTGGTGGCATGGGCGATAACGCTATGCCGTCCATGGAAGATTTCGAAGTGGATGGTGGACGTGCCGTGGCTACTGGCTATGCCATGGAAAAGATCACTGAAAAGCTGAAAGACCTCTGGCAGGGTCTGATGAACATGATCAAGACCGCCTACGCTGCTACTGCTAAGTGGATGGAACAGAACTTCGCGGCAGTAGGTCGCATGAACAAGGGTGCCGAAGCCCTGGCTAAGAAAGCCGGTGAAGCCAAGGGTCAGCCGGAAGAGAAGACTGTTGAACCGGCTAAGATTCAGTATCTGATGTCCGGTGGCAAGGTAGCCTCCAACATCGCCAGCGACATGAACATCATGGCTGGTCAGGTGAAGAAACTGGCTTTCTCTCAGAATGCCGTAAAAGCTGCTGGCGCAGCCGTTGACGCCCTGACTAAAGCGGCTGAAGGTGTCGAGAAGATGTCTGCAGCTGATGTTGAAGCAGCGGTCACTAAGGTGATCTCTGATTATACTTCTGCTATCACCTCTGCTTTCGAAATGAAGACTGGTATCGACGATGGTCGTCTGGGTAAAGTCGAAGGTGACGTATCTGGCGTCGAAACCGCTATCGGTGATGGTCTGGCTGTCCTGAAGTCTCAGGGTGGTATGTCTGTACCGGTTCTGGAATTCTTCAACCCGTCTGAGCCGGCCAAGAACAAAATCGCCGTTGATGCTCTGACTGCATCCGAAATCGCCAAGGTAGCTGAAGGTGCCAAGAACCTGACTGCTGTAATTCTGTCCGTTAAAGACGGCGCTCGTCGTGCTGACAAGATCAACACCAACGTCGAGAAGGCCGGTAAGGCCCTGCTGAAACTGGCGAAGGATGACCTGGAAGGCGAGAAGAAGAAAGCCATGAAGGCTGCCATGAAGGGCCTGGCGGCTATCGAGAAGAACCAGCGTGTTTTCGACCGTGATCTGGTTAAACATGCGTCTATGGTTGCGCAGGCTGCAATGTCTTACGCGGTTCAGTCCATGAAGAACCTGAAAGAAAAGAAAGAAGACAAGTAAGACGGTGAATAAGTAGCCGTTGCTCTTAGTTTAGACTAATATTTCCCACAGCCCTTCGGGGCTGTGGGGACTATGCTATACCGTCAGGGCAAATCGTATACAGTTGACTATTAGAGGAAGTGTCCTATGGACATGGTAACCGAAACACTAGAGGCCGATCGCCGTGAGCGTGAGCTTTTCTACCTAACCGAGCGTCTGGATGCTTTATTGCCCTATTGCGAAGAAGAAGCGGCCACGCCCTTCCTAGCGGCAAGCTTCACAGACATCGGTGTTAGTCAGGAAGGCATCTCCGGCACACTCAGTCGCATTATTGATTTTATTTATGAAGGGTTAGGGAAACTCGTAGAGCTTTTTATTACGCTATGGGAAAAGATTATCGCCTTAGTAGGCCATATTTGGTCAAAGGTACGTCGTGAAAAGAAAGCCACTGAGTCGGCAAAGGGTCGCCCAGAACAACATGAGGTTAAGGTACCTGGTGACGATGAGTCTGTAGTAGGGGATGTACGGGATCTTGAAGATCGGGTTGAGCTACTGGAGCAGTACAGTGACGCGATGGAAAAGGCAGACCGTACGGTTGAAGATCACGTAGATGAGGCGAAAGCGATTGTACAGGAGTTAGATCGGGATCTGGAGGGCATGTCAGAGGAGGCGATTAAGAAACTGCAAGAGGCACGCCGTAGTTACGCCCTTAAAGGGGCTGACAGTACCCTGGTTAAGAAGGCCCCCGTTATCTCAATTACCCGTCTGGATACCGGTGGACAGCGTACTATACGGCTATTGATGGTGCTGGACAAGGATGGACTATATAGTCAGACCGATACCGATAAAGACGGTACGGTGGTGAGTCATCGCCTGTACAAGGCGCCTTTACCCGATGATAAGGTAGCCAAACGTCCCACACGCTATAAAGCTGCACAATCCCGTGATCTTAAAGGCGTTGTATCGCAGTACGAAAAGTTACTCAAGTCAATTGATGCGGTGCGCAAGCGTAAGGTCGGTAAAGACCTTAACGACTACCGGAAGTTAATCAATAACTTAGTGCAGCGTATTAAAGGGGCGGTTAGTAAAGGCGAATTAACCGATGAAATCGCCAATGCCCTTTTGATTGAACTGAATCGCCTTAATGCTATTATGGCCCAACTCGGTGGCCCCTCTCGCGTATTAACCGAAGCCCAGTTACGTGAGATTAATGAAGGGGTTAACATTGTAAAGGCCCTGCGTGAAAACTTAAAATAGGACACCGTTATGCCTACGATTGCCCTCTCAATTCCACAGCACGATGCGACGGTTACCCGTACCATTGTCCGTCAGATGGGTGCTGACTTTATACAGCGCTTTGGCCTACCTGCCGATACACAGGTATTGGTTGAGGAGCGCATTGGACAGGTTGCCAATCCTGAGGGGGTACTAGACGACCGTGATACCAAGCCCCTCTCGACGGATAACTATCTATTATTGCGGTACAGCGAAGCCTTTACCGAAAACGGTATTCTTCAGTCCGCCGTATATCGGCCAGAATTTCCATCCTTATTCTTCGATCCGGATATAGGGATTGAGATGCGTCCGACCTATGGGTGGGTTAGGATGGAATTGGCGGTGGAGGTTAACTTCAGAGATAAGTCCGTTATACAGGCCCTTCAGCGTAAGCTGCGTATACGGGGCGGCCTTATGCACCACGTGCAGGTACATGACTTAAAGTACCAGTACGAAATTCCGGATCCCTTTTTGGCATTCCTATATGACGCCTGGTCACTTCGAGAAGCCTATCAAGGATACGGGGAAAATTTGGCCGACTACTTTGCACGGGCCTTTATTCACGGTGGTCTGGTTAAGCGCTCCAACCTATCAGGCACTGCCAGTACACTGGCCATCAATGAATCTCAGGATAACATCATAGGGCGCTTCAACGAAGAGGTCTTTTATAACGAGATCGAGCAAGACGGCGGTCGACATCGTCTTTCCTTGGAGTACAACTTCGAATACCAGCAGCCACTGGCGGTGGTTTTAACCTACCCACTGTTTATCCACAATCAACGCATTCCGCAATCGTACATTGATGCATGGCAACCTATATTGCGTGTAGATGCAGACGGAGAGGCCACCCGCAGTTACATGCGCGGGCCAGACAGCGGTGCAATCAGCCGGTATTACCGTGCAGATGGCGGCAGTCGCTTAGACCCCATTGATGATTGGTTCCCCCGTAACCCACAACAGGCGACCGTTACCGAGGTACTAACCCCTATCTTGGTCGATGAGACTGATCCTACATTGATTGCCTCGTTGCACGACTTTACCGACGACATGGTACATCCATGCATAAAGGCGTACCTCCTCGCCTACCCTGAGCTAGTTACTGAGCCCTATGAGACGCCTTACCTGATCCAAGTCTATCGGGTACACCGTAGCGAAGAGCAACTCACGATCTATATTGAGTCCGATGGCACTATCCGTTCGAAGCTACCAATGAATCCGCGCCATCGCCATTACTTACGTATCGCTAAAATGGTAGACTTAGCACGCATCGCAACGAACCATGTACTTGAAATGCTCAATAATCCTGAGCGTACGCTCTGTGTTTTTAAATTGCTGGATTCCAGAGTGACATTGGATGAGGGTAAAGAGTGGCTCCAAACGGTTGCGGGTAAATATATCCTGGACTATACGTTTAGACGAAGCGTTAAGAAAATCGCCTCCACTAACCGACCGTATGCCCGTCTAGTTGAAACTGGCCCGCGTTATATACAGCATGGGGTTACCAGCACACATCGAGGTAAGAGCTAATGCCTATTTTTAATCCCGCTCGGCCGACCACACCGCCACCGACGACTAAGATAGAGCCGGAAATCAGCGTCAGCCAGGTCTATGAGACGCGTGAATACAAGTCCCCTCTGATTACTGAAATCGAGGGTGAACCTTGGGTGGTACAATACTACCACCAGATGCTGGTGTCGGGGGAGAGTCCCCAGTCACTGGATGCGAACCTGTCTGCAACCTTACAACAGTATTTGCGTGTAACCGATTTCAGACTCAGTGTCACGGATGAGCTTTCGTACAGTCAAGACACTGCCACTCAGTTATCGGAGTTAACCGGTAGCGGCTTGATCTATCCGGATACCGTTGCCCCACATATCGGCGATATGTTTGTGGGCTTTATCGAAGCCGGTCGACGGGGTCTTTTTACCCTTACCAGTGTACAGGCCTTAGGCTACTATAAACGTACCGTGTATCAGGTTGAGTACCGACTGTTTTCGGAAGAATCGGCACCACTGCTGGCGAACCTAGATTCTAAGGTCGTGCAGTATCGGTATTTCGATGCCCGTCGTCTAAAGGCTGGCTACAGTCCGCTGATTGAATACAGTGTCGCGAACTCCGAACGGAACTTCTTGAAAGATGCCCGTCGGTTAATGGACCGGCTCTATAGTCACTATTTCAGTCCTCGATTGAAAACCTTTGTGGTTGAGCACCTGGGCGAAACGTATTATGACCCATGGCTAGTAAACTTCTTTAATGCGGTGATTCCCCATACCCTTAGAGGTCACTACCCTATCGCAGAGGAGTACAGCATCGGCGAAACCATGGAGTACATGGATCGCCCTACCCTGTGGACGGCGATTCTAAAGCGGGACACCTATATCTTAGAGCACATGCCAAGAACCTACGTCAATCGGGGGGCAGGAACCTTCTCTGGATACAGCATGTACCATTCGATATTGAACGTCGGTATCGATTACGTTACTATGCCGAATGACTGGACAGACTCTACCGTACATCCTGATACGGAACCCTATCTTTTCACCCACGCCCTCTATGATGTGGATGGGGATAAGTCTGAGATTGAGATGGGTGTTGCGGAGTACGTAGAGACCGGTACGATTTCAAATCAGCGCCTGGCCATGCTTGTAGAGACCGCCCTGTCATCTGAAGGCATGTCGGGGCTACGTGAATCGGTATTGGCATTGGCGTTACTGCGCTTTAAAATTGTAGGAGTCTAATATGGATAGTGCACGACGTGCGTATTTGGTAAACATGTTGTTTGATAAAAACTTTATGTGTCAATGTGCACCTGTATATCTAGACGTGGCCTTCCCGCCCCCTAAGCCTCGGGACCGTGAGGTTTTCGATGGCCGTTACGGGGCATCCGGCTGCGTCATGACGGTAGACTACTCGAACGAACGTCACGTCTTAGACGCTATGTTTGCACACACCCGGTATAGCGGTAATCAGGAAGATGACGATCGTCTGGCCCAGACGCCGGTCGAGATGGGTCTAACAGTCAATCAGATGGCTGAGGTTTTAGCGGTTGATGGTAGTTTTACGTTTCTAAATCCACCGGACTGTACCGAAATCAGTGATCTAATCAATGAGTATATGGTGGGATTACAACAGGCGCAGCGGTATGAGGTACATTACCCCATGCCGCCGAAAGAGGACCTCGAAAAACTCAGTCGCTTAGATACCGTACTGCAGCCGATGGTCACCGTTATTCGTAACCACGGTATGGGCACCGGTGCCTGGGATGAAATTGAACGCCTCTTTACTGTAGGCAAGGTCGAAGGTCGCCTTTCACGTCAAACACCCCCTGAGCCAGTTAAGGTTAGCACCGGCGAAGTACCGGCGATTTCCAATACCAACTATAAACAACATAAAGCGTCTGCAAAAGACCCCTTTAGCTTTTAAGGAGTAATGTAATGTCGGTACGGGAGTCTACTACCTATAAAGAGCTGCTCACACTCATGAAGACTCCTGGCCGTGTGGTTCACTGGCGACTGGGAGGCACACTGCTGGTTAAGGGGCAGCGTACCAAGTACACTAACATTGTTAAGCATGCTACTAAGCATCTATACGGCGAGCGCTACTACGGTGACACCTACCTTACCGTTAAGGTGGACCCCGTCGTGTATCGCCATATTGTTAAATACAAGAACGATGTCCAGTTTGAACTCACCAAAGCACAGCAGTCACCCGACGGGATTGTGAATACGGAGGTCAAACGGTATGTCCAATTATTCAATGCCTATCTAACGGACCCTGTGGATCCTGCCATCATGGCGACACTGGGTAACGATGAGGATAAGAAGGGTACCGTTGTACAGGCCTCTAACCAAGTTGAGATTACCTTTCAGCTTATCGAGCCTGTGGTTGCTGATCTTAGGTTAGAAGAAGTCGGTGGAATCTTTCGTAATGTCACTATTGAGAAGCTTCTGCGTACATTGTTGAGTTATAAGCTGGGTCCCGATGAGAACCCCGAGACACTCAAGGATGAGAAATACACCGGTATCCGGGGGGTGGACATCATGCCACCGGACAATGCTAGGGTTTACGACCATATCGTGATACCCAATGGCACTCGCCTCTATGAGCTTCCTAAACAGTTGCAGGAGGACTATGGGGTCTATGCCTCAGGGTTGGGGTGGCACATTGTGCGTGGGTGGTGCTTCTTCTATCCCTTGCTTAATTATACCCTCTTTACCCAACGGGAGAAAACCCTAACGATACTGAATGTGCCGGTTACCGAGATTCCCGTCATGGAACGTACCTTCCTCCATCGGTCGGGACAACTCTACGTCTTCTCAACGGGAGACACCGCGTTCTTTGACCGCACGGAACACGTTCAGCTAAACAAGGGTACAGGGCTACGGATGTCGCGGGCGTCAGATCTACTCGATAAGTTTGTCGTAACCTCCCAGAACAAAACCACCTTTAATAAGGCTGAGAAGGTAGCCGGCTTTATTCTAGAAGAGCGTCCGGATAAGAAAGTGAACGTCCGCCATACCCCGGTGCATTTCACGGATAACCCTTTCAAACACACCACACCCTTATCTGAGTCTATGGGCACGCCCGTGGTTGTGGAATGGGACCGATCTGCCCCTGAACTTTTGTATCCAGGGATGCAGGTTAAGTTCCTATTTAAGGGGGAAGAACGCATCGAGTCACTGGTAGGGACGTTGATAGGGGCGGAGTCCATTACCGCAACCAAGACAGGTGCACTAACGGATGTCAACTTTATATCCCGCACCCGACTCATTATTAACTTAATACGAAGGGACTTGTCCGAGGGAGAGTAAGATGCAATGTATAAAGTGCATGCTGTTTTCACTGGCCCTTGTTGGCCTACTCCTCGCGAGTGGTTGCGCAGGGATTAAATCGCCCCCTCACCCCTTGCGGGATGGATATGATGTAGGGGACGTGTACAGCTCTATCGATAGGCGCGTTGATCGGCTGTCTCAATTAGAAAAAGCGTACTGCCAAGAAAAGGATCCCTTGGCTAAACGCCTACTCCTGATTACCTTTCGTCAAGTAGTGCCCAACTATCCCGAGAAAGGTATCTGTACCTTCTACATGAAACCTTTAGCGAACGTAGACGGGCTAGATAGGCTGACCTTTGGATTATCAGTCGGCACACTGATAGGGTACTTAATCTTACTATAATTGAATCCCTCCCCATTACGGGGAGGGATTCAGTCTTTTTATAGCCCTATATTACAGTAAGGATATGACCTTAATGGAGAGTAAATCATGAAAAAGATTATTCTGTTTTTAGCTACCCTGACCCTGTCGGTTTCAGCCAATGCATTTGATGCAGTAGAGTATGTAAAAAACTCGCTCTACCCCACTGATAATTCAAGAACCTTTGGTATGGTATTGGATAACCGCCCAGCCTGTCGTGAGGTCTGGTGGGAAAGCTGGAAGAGCGATGATGGGCGTGATGTGGCTGAATACTTTTGCAAGTATAACCGCCCAACCTCAGCAAAATATATTGACAGCCCAGAGCAAATTGAAGAGTTTGGCGAGGTGGTTGATGCTGGGGAGCGCTACCGTTATGTCGTAGGGGCCAACGGTAAGGTTTACTACGCTGGCGGATGGATCTGGATTGAGCGGCAGGATGTTATCGTGAAGCTACCATATAGCGGTCAATCCTTTTGGATGAATAAGCTTGCGGAGAAACACGCCGATTACACGATAGACAGCGCAATCAAGTTCCTGAATAAAGCCCGTGGCACTTACCTAGAGAACAATCTGGAACTGTATAACCTAGAGGGAGACCTGTTGGTTAACCATGGATATAAGTTCGTTACCATAAAGAACTAACTCGCCCCATTATACCCAATCCCTAAGGAGGGAACGAAGATGAACATTACAACTCTTAATCTGCTGGTTTGCTTTATGATGGTCGCCGTTACCGGTGCTCACGTACTGGCTTGGAAAAAGTTTAAGTTAAACCTCATTATGGCTATGGTGGTTGGCCCCAGCGCTCTCTACGGCGCCATCGCCGTATGGGCTGACGGTGGTAACACTTTAGCCTACACTGCCTTCTTGGTAGTTTACCTGATATGTACTCAGGTAAACATTGCTACCATTGCTAAGGGTAGTGCCCGTGCTGTAACCCTAGTTACAAGAGTCACAGATGGGCTATGTGTTATAGCCGTGGGTGTCGTTGCGTACCTGACATGGGCTGACGGTGGTAACCCCACCGCCTTGAATGCCATCATTGCGATGGCGGTGCTGGGCAATATACTTACCCGCAAAACGAATCAGGGTGAGCAGGCGAAAGCCCTGTACCTGAAACATTAAAAGGAATACACTCCTACCCCATTGGGGTAGGAGTGGTCCTTATTTTTTTTTTATCTCCGTAGCGGTGGCGCCTCTACGTTAGGGGGTCTATTTCCCCGACCACCACCGTGTACCCAGCGATGAACCGTATTGCCGTAACCATTTTCAACAATGATTTCTGTACAGTCCTCATTCGCCCTTGGTACAGTGTCGGACTGGGGTATAGTACGCTCTGCGGTTGCATTGCCGGATTCATCTACCAATACCACAGTGATCTCGCCAGAGTCACCTTGCAACACCTCCACGCCATAACATGCGTCCAGTGCAATCTTGCGTACACCACCCGTGCGAGGGAAGAAGGCCTTCACTACAAAGTTCTGTAAGCGATCAGCTCGCCCGTTAAACCGTACCTCACCACGCATCATCATTACTCCCCATATCCATATAGCCAGCATTATCGCTACTATTGTTCAATACTGCGTTAAGGTCGTAGATCACCCTAGGGACCTCTAGATCTACATCGTCCACAAGGCCGCCCACCTTTTCAAACTTATAGGCGAAGTTCAAATGTTTAGCCGGCGTACGTTCGCCACCCCTGTGTTTACCTCGAGCCACTGAGAGGTACGTGTCTTCACCATTACGGATCAAACACATGACAAACTCCAAGTCCAGTTTAGTCGCCAGTGACTTGGTATTACGGTAGTACCCGCCGTTGGATACGCGTTGGGTAAAGTTCAATGCCCCTTCACGCCAGATCTGCTGCGCTTCTGTAGACAACTGATGCCCAGTCGCGACCGTAATGCCCCGTGGGAAACAATGGTTACGAACGACCTGAAATACTTCGTTGATCAGCTCATCTTTACGATCGGCACTGCCACGCGCTATCAATTCTAGATAGTCCACAACTAACATATGGATTTCATAGCCCTTGGCTTCATACCCCATGATCACGTCCAACAGGTCATAGACCGTGAAGTTGTTTGGGTCATAACACTCCATAAAGAAGGTATAGCCTTTAGACTCCAATCGGTCTTTAATGTATCGACTGGCTTTGACAGGATCGACTTCCGTAATATCGATTTGCTCACCGGTATCCTGCTCAATCAATGAACGGTAGATAATCGGCAAGTCCTGCTCAAGTTTGTTCTCAAAGGAGATACGCACTACAGCGGGTTTCTTTTTCTCATCCCACATCCACGGTACGTTATGTAAGGGTACACTGCGTGCCACATCGTTAAGCATGCCGGTCTTATAGTGATGCGTCAAAGCACCAAAGTTAATCAGTTCACCCCGTCTAAAACCACCGACACCGCAGGCACGGTTCATACCGACTAGTCCGGTCTTCAATACCCCTTCAGTGGAATTGACTTCCTTGGCCTTATGGAAGGTATCTTCTACATCCCCAAGGTCTTCTGTAGAGAGTCGCCCTACAAATCCTGTCTTCTCACCGTCCCCTGTGGAGGTTGTGTATTTAGATAGCGAGTCTTGAAATTCCCGTAGTGTTGTACCGTAATCCACCGCATCTTTCGAATAATTAATGCGATGGTTTACCTTGGAGATCAGTTTACGGATATTAACCAGATTGAGATCGTACTTTAATTCTGACAATATCGCACGGATACGTCGACGCGCAATCTCCTCACCAATCTCCTCAGGAATTGCATTCTCCAACTCCTGCACGTAGCAACTAATGTCACGAAGATTAAGACGTACACGCTGAATCAGGTCTTTACGGTCAAACTCAATCGAGGATTTGACCTCCAACATCCACTCCACAGTTGATCGTAAATTAAGCGCCACCATCCCATCACCTTCATCCCCGATCAGGGTTGTGGGCAGTTCCGTATGGGTTAGGGTAGCTTGGATCGTCTTATAGAGTTCCTCCCAACTACCGGGCGTACGGTTAGCAAGGTAAAGTGCTGTTACACATCGTATAAGGGTTAGATAGGGGTTTCCTGACATTGTCGCGTTTCCTTTATCACAATCGTCTTCGTCGTATACCATCATGACCGATGATTATAATCCAAACATACACTCATTATTAAGCCTGATCGTATGGCGAACATTAACACCCACAAGGATAAACGTATGAAAGTTATGGTGTTAAACGAGACACTCGTAAATGCCCTGACTGCCCAGAACGTGCCACTGGAATCTGTGGCAGATGAGGACGTTTTCTTTAAGCACCTAACCCACAACGATTATTCGATTGTGGGGCTTCAGACGGACCACTTCATCCGTCAGTTCGAAAAACGTCATCGAGAGCACTCACCCCTTAAAGGGGCACTGAGTAACTGGGCGGAAATAGCAGTAGCTGAAAACAGTGATATTTTCGGTCATTTACGTGAAACCCTCACGGACGGACAGATTGAAGACCTCGTATCCGACATTAATCCGTTCCTTGAAAAACTTGCCTGTAAAATGGTCGACGAGAAAACTGCATTATTGTATGCAGACCCATCGTCACTAGAACATGGGCGGGATACTTTGGAAAACATTTTCTGCGCGATGGCCCTGATCATGCCGGTTAATGCAGTAATGAAATCTCAACTTTATGGACACTATGTCCATTCCATGTAACGTTACAAAAGGATTACACAATGTCCAAGCTCCGTAAGATTAACAGCGCTCAGGCGCGTGTTAGCGACATCGTTACCGCGATCAGTGGTGTTCTGGCCGAACGTCGCGGCGATCTGATTACTCCTGAAACCGCCAATAGCCTGGTGGCCATGGAATCTCTGGATGAAACCACACTGAATGCCCTGGAAGATACCTTCGGACAGGCACAGGGTGCACTGGCTGATGCCGGTCTGGAAAACCTGCTGCGCGAACACTTCCGTGGCAACGACCACGCTGTACAGGTTTCCATGGAAGCCGCTGCTATCACACTGCTGGCCGCTGGTAATCCGGAAGTCTACCACGAAAGCTTCATCGCCGCTCGTAAAGCCGGTGGTGGTGCTACTACCGTTGATACGTTCGTACCGGGTGTGGATTCTGCACTGCCGTCTATGGAGTCCTTCACTCAGGATTCTTTCGACAAGTTCGTGTCCCACTCTGTTCTGGTGAACGCTCTGGCAGTAGGTAACAACGAATTCGACGAAGCCTTCTTCCCGACTGAAGTAATCGACGCTTCTCAGTCCGGTGCTGAAGTGACTGTATCTATCGCATACGCCTATAACCGCACCAAGCGTGGCGTGAACGGCAAGCCGTACGAGTTCGAGAAGAAGTCCCTGATCCGTGCTATCGAAGACCACACCATCCTGGAAGGTTCTTCTACTGACGTTTACCCGCGTGCCGATGCTGCGGCTAACAACGATGCATTCCTGGTTGACGCTGCAGTAGTCGGCAACAAGACACTGTCTGTAAACGGTGTGGACATCGTTACCCGTCCGCTGAAATTCGGTGTGGAAACTGACCTGCTGGCCGTCTCCAACCACCCGGGTCTGATCGGTTCCGATGGTCAGGATGAGACCGATGCATTGGATCCCAATATTGCACTGGGCTCTGTTTACCTGGAAGTGGCTGTTGATGACGGCACTGCCGTTAAGAAGCACGTCTTTGAAATCGACACTGCCGGTGTACCGGGTGCCCTCTTCACACGTGCCGCTGAAGGTAGCACCAGCAACCTGACCATGTCCTTCAAGTCCGCTCTGGGCCTGAATGCTAAGATGAAGTCCGTAGGTGGTGTAGCCATCACTGACCTGGGCCTGCACACGCTGCTGGGTGTAGCTGCTGGTGATGACTGGACCGTTGAAGTGCCGGTATCTATCTCCGGTGTAGCAAACAATGAATACGCCAACATCGAAGTCTACGCGAACAGCGTAGGTGTAGGTAAAGCGTACGTCGGTACTGACAAGACTCCGATGGCTACAAGTGGTGCAGAATACCAGGCTATGGCTGCAGCTACCACAGTTGCTCTGGTTGGCTACATGCCGAAAGCTCGCCGTGTGAACGCGAACCTGCGTCAGAAAGGTATCCTGATCGATACTGCACAGTCCAACCGTTACTACTACCCGATCACAATCGGTTCTCCGCTGGCCTCTGTCCGTCCGGTCAAGTCTGCTGGTGGTGGCGCCACTGTAGAAGGTCTGGTACAGGCTCTGCGCACACGTTCTTCCAACGCCTCCGTATCCACCCTGATGCATGCTGAAGCTCAGCTGAAGCAGCTGGCCAACGATGGTGTTGTACCCGTAAATGCTCCGATGATCGGTTCTCTGTTCGTCAAGCCGACCTACACTACCCGTGCTCTGGACGCTGCGTCTGTTGTAACCATCAACCGTTCCGGTGAAGGCTACGATGACCTGCGTGCACTGCTGGTTGACGCTGTTACTACCATGGCCGACAAGCTGGCACTGGAATCCGGTTACCTGGCAGCCCTGGAGCAGTTCACCGGTGGTGATCGTGAATACGAAATCATCGTCGGTACTGACCCGCGTATCGCTGGCCTGCTGATGAAGTCTGGCGACAGCCGTACCTTCGGTGAAAACCGTAACTACCGCATCGTGTCGTCTCTGGATATTCGTATGCGTGATCGCATCTACGTATCCTTCCGTCGTGTGTCTCAGCGTGGTGTTGACCCGCTGTCCTTCGGTGCTCACCTGTTCATGCCGGCGCTGGTTCACGAAGTGGCCAACTCCAGCCAGGGTGGTGCTACTGTACAGGAAATTCAGGTACAGCCGCGTGAGCTGCACACTGCGACCCTGCCGATCCTGGGCCGTATCGATGTAACCAACCTGGAAGAGTTCTACGTTAAACCGTAACGGTATAGCGTGACTCAGGGATAGGGTACTAACTGTACCCTATCCTATGTTAGTTGATTACCCTCTGTAAATGCGTTATAGTGGCTAACCAACAACAAGCTCTTTTACAATTAGATAACATCCTCGGATGTGCCTAAGGGATTAAGTTCCCCTTGACTGGGTCTCTTTCTCAAATTGACCCGCGCTAAACGCGAATACATACTCTCCCTATGCCTTACGGGGCATAGGGAGAGTATGCCGTCTATCAATTTTATTGAAAACCTATATTACCCTTAAGCATACATCCGCTGTATGCCTTCTCCACCTTCAACCCTATCGCCCGAATAGTCACTGTTACTAATAGGCTTATCATGATTGAGAGAAGAGCACGAAGCGGATTTACTGAGGTTGGGACAACCCCAACCTATCGTCGAAAATATATCAACCGTACCGGCATAACGATTGTTATTGTTGACGGCAATGGAACCATTGAGTATGTCGAGCCAGAAAGAGCCGCTCTCAATGATCCCACCCGTGGCCGGTTTACGATTGTAGAGGAATACACGGAGGCAGATCACAGTCGATTAGTCGAGTGCGGTATCCCTTATGAGGATATCGATAGCATGCAACACCGTAATGGCGGTATCGTGTACGGTTTCCATATTCGACACGCTTACAGTTATGAGCTGTTAGCTGAGTCGGATGGGGGCATTTACGATGAGTGTCTGGGTTTGTTCATTGCACTGTCCACAGATGTGGATCAGGTTAAGCATCCGCGTTTCTCGCAAGAGATGCGGGTGCGTATGGATGAGCGCCATACACTGGGTATTATGGTGGAAATACTGGATCCCCGCAGGGTCTGGCCCAATCTGTTTGTTAAGCTAGGAGGGGTTGTTTACGTATTAAAGCCTACAAGAGACCCTACGCCTGCACAAGAGGGCGTTTTGATTACACTGCGGGACAGTGTAACCGGTAAGCTAGAACAGCACCTACATAGTGTAGAGGAGCTTACAGAGGGGGGTGGTAAATACGGTATACGGCTATATCGGAATCGGTTCGATGCAATGGAGGATAATCGGGACCCAGACCGCGCGGAGCTAGAAGCTATGCGTCGAGCCTTTGTAGAGGAACGGGATAAACACGATAAGAAAGTAAAGGAGGCTGCGAAGGAGGAAGCGTATCGAGAAAAGGAGCAGGAGTTTGAGAAGGAGCGAAAAGCGTATAAAGAGAGGTTTCGTAAATTCGAGGAGGAGAGTGATAAGCGGCACCGAGAGAAGATGAAAGACAAGAGTACGTTCTTTACATACTTTATGAAGGGGGTGATGGCAGTTGTTGACTTTATGCGGTGGTGCGTGGCCGTTGTTTGTTAATTAACACGTACAGGTGATATGATCTAGGCTAAAATCAGAATAAGGAGCGTGATGTGATCGGTGGTAAATTGCTCAAGCGTTGCATGGATAGTCAGCCTAGGCTTAATCCGGATCTCTGCGAAGGTTTGGCCTTCAAGCAGTCTGATCGAATTGAGCGGTATGTGGACGAGGTACTCCACTGTGCCAGTGCATCCTTCCCACCTGGACTGCGCTACTGTGGGTATCGTCCCGCGACTCCAGAGGAACAGCTACGGGAGCTGACTCGTTTAAAGCGTGGCAAACGGCAGCATGAGATTGCATATTCAGACTTGTACCATTGCATGTATGAGTTTGAATTTGAAGGGCAGAAACTGAAACCGCGTTTCCTACAACTCCCGTACATTCGCCGGGGTGGACTTGTTCGGGTACGTGGATCTAGTTTTGTGGTCTCACCAGTATTGGCGGACAACATCTTCAGTATTGAACCCGATCGAATCTACATGCCGGTGACCCGTTCGAAGCTTACGTTCCAACGTGTACCTGTGCGCTTTCAGGCGGATGGGGAGTCGGTATCCGTGGATACGGTATACTCCAGTATCTTCAACATCAAAGGTAAGGGCAAAGGTGATGCGGTACGTAACCGCCACAGCCTCTTGATTCATTACATTCTCTGTAAGTTTGGTCTGACGGAGGGATTGCAGCGTTACTTCGATGCGGAAGTCCGTGTCGGGTACGATGAGATTAACGTAGAGACCTATTCTCCAGAGGAGTGGGTCATTTGTAAGTCACGGGGTATTCGTCCCAATGCAAAGGGGTACGTGCAGTATACGCCATCCGAACTACGCATTGCACTGCCCCGCGATAAGTGGACCGCTGATATTGCACCGGCGATTGGTGGTATCTTTTACATCATCGACCATGAGCCCGATATGGTAGAGCCATCACAAGTGGACAATCCCATGCTCTGGCGACGCCTCTTGCCCCGCTTTATCAAAGCGGAGGTGTCGTCTGAGCGCAAGGCTATGGAGGAGATGGAGGCCCATATTGACTCTGTGGACTCCTACCTCGATGATCTGGTCCGCCGTAAACTCACCCATGAAGGGGTACCCTGTCGGGATATCTACGATGTCTTCGCGCACATCATTAAAACCTTCACTGAACGCACGATGCATTGTGACCCTGCGGATATCCATAATAAACAGCTGGAGACCGTACGGTTCCTGATGTACGACGTGGTGTTCTCAATCTCAATTCTGTTGTTTGAGCTGGTGAAGTTAACAGGCGATCGACTGAAGCTTGAGAACATTGAGCGAACCTTCGATCAGTTATTCAAAACCAACGTCATACAGCATATCAATGGACATGGGGAGGTTACGACACTGGAAAGTGCAACCGATTGTTTGCCCTTCTCAGTAACGAAAACGATAGTACCTCAAGCTAAGGCTTCGAATAACCGTATGGGTCGACCCAAGAAGTCAGCGGAAATGTCCTCCCCCACATTCGCACTGCATGCCAGTCAGTGTACGGTTAACACCTATCTCTTCATCACGAAGTCGGCACCCTCGGCCCGTGAGTCCATCAACCACTTCTTGCAGCTTGATCCCCATGACGGGGTGGTCGTGGATCCTAAGTTCCGCCGTGAACTGGAACACTTGCAGGAAATGATCTCCATGCGATAAGGAGTTAGTTATGCGGATAGATCCGGAGCGCTACCGAATGTTGGCTCTGCGCTCCACGCCAGAGGAGGTAACCTCCCTCTCTCCATTTGACCGCACTATGGTACGGGCCACGGAATGGCTGTTCCATAGTTTGGTTATACTGGCCGTGGATTCAGATGAGGACAAGCAGGCGGAATTGAAAACCTATATTACTGATATGTCCATGCAGGGCATTATGGTAGACCGGTGCATTACGTGGCTGTATAAAGCACTCTATGTTTACATCTACCATGACGAATGTGGGCTAGAGGACCGGCACATGGAGTGGCTAAGCTACGCGGTGATTTGTGCGGTTATGTCGCACTATAAAATGGATTTTGATCAGAAGGCCCTACCCAAGGATGCGGCGCTACTGGCACGGGACCTACACCACCGCATTCAACTCTACGATGCTATCATCAGAGAGGGGCTGGACGTCGTGAAGTCCAGAGCACAGCGACTGGCACTCGATAACCATCAACGTGTACAACAGAAGGCATTGTTCCGACTATGACCGACTACGACGACGATGACGACTGGGTGGAAATCGACGATCCGATTGAGGACGACTGTTTCAGTGACGATCCTGATCTGGACGTCGTGGATAGCTTTGAGTATATGGAGGAACATACTAAAGCCGATACCTATCGCAGCCGTCGTTTAAAACGAAAAGAAATAGAGAGAACATTCAGAGTCTCCAAAGACGATCCACCTCCGTCACAAACGAAGCAACCTTTAACCGAACGAAAGGAAACAAATATGTCAACACTACCACAAATTCCTGGTTATAGCCAACCCTGGCCCGCACAGGACGGCCGTTGGTATTATACCCATCTGCGGTCCAACGAAAACGTTGAGGCGTTTGAGTTCCTCCGGGCACTGGAGGAGCAACAACGTCGTCAGCAGGGCGGTTATAGCCCATACCCGCAGCCCATGCCTCAGTATGCACCGCCTCAGCCGTCCCAGTACAATCCTCGCGGGGCAGCCCCTATGGCGATGCCGCCGAATACCGGTATCTATGGGCAACCGACCCCTCAGCCGATGGGTGGGCAACCTGCGCCTGTTCAAACTGACTATGAGCGTGCGCGTGCCGCTAAACAAGGCAATGTGCCACAGGCTAGTGCCGGTGACCAGTGGTCAAACGCCCCTCTGGTTACGGCAGGTGCACCGAACCCAGCCGTGTTAGCACCTCACGTACCCGTACAGGAAGTGAACGAACTCCGCGTCACCACGGAGACGGTACTATATGCGACTACCCTGAGGGGTCAGACGGGTAAGGTAGCCTACAACCGTAAGCGCCATTTTATGGCACCTCTAGCCGACAGCGAAGGGGTATTGTATAATTACATTATTCCCATAGGAGCACAGGACATGAATAAGCGCGATCACTTGGTTGAGAAGTCTGCATATCTCAGTGAGGCTGAGCTGGCTGATGAGGGCACCGTCCTTCTGCCCACTGAGGAAAGGGATCTGTCCTTTGTAACAGTGGACGACATGCAAGCCTCGTCTATGGACCGGGTCATTGCTGTGGCGCAGCATGCCAGTGTAAAGCACGCATACAGGCCTACAGTCCAACCGTTTGAAGTAACCACTGTACTGGGTGCTCTCTGCAGCATCGAGAAGTCTGACCACATGGCGAAGGTAACGGAACTCCTGGCGACTCTCAGTGAGGCCGGGGAAGACGAGTTCACGGACTGGGTGGCCGCCTTTAAAACACTTAGAGGTGTATTGAAGAGCCAAGATCTAGACGGCATTGCCCGTACCCTCAACCAACTGGCGACAACGATTGCCACTGATGTCCTCAAATACGGACTGGACATTGATATCGACCTAACCAATGGTTTCGAAGGGGACATCGATGAGCTCATCGGTCACCTGAACTCCACAGGCGATCTGGATAACTTCATTGCCCTGTTCATGAAAGCGTATCGTCAAGACGTAGGTCTGGATGTCGGCGAGCTGTCTATCGGGGGCGATGACTGCGATGCACTGATCCGCGTGACTAAGGGTGAAGCAGTGGCGGTCAATGAAGATATCTTTAATGTCAATGGCATGGATACTGGTATTGACGTTACGACTGGTCGAGTCACGGAAGCGCTCATGCCGAGTCTCCACGATGTGGTTACCCAGTACTTTACCTACAAGCGTAAGGGTGAGTTTTACTTTTACGTAACAAACGTAGAAGGGGGATGGGTGAAATGTGCCCGTAGCTGCGGTAAGGTAGGGGAGCTGGATCGCTTCTATATCGTCGATAGCGGTAATTAAGGCAATAGTGGCCATACCCAGCCTTCGGGCTGGGTATGGTTATACTATTTTTTTTTTCTATCCAAATACTGTCTGGTACAACATTTTACCAGCCTTTTTAATCAGATCAATTAGGCCCACGCGCTCTTCTTCAGCCAAGTGTGACTGTGCCATATAAAATAGACCAATGCCTGTAATCAAAAAGGTAGTAAGTCCGGCCATGTAGAAGCGTTTAAAGGGCGATCGTTGTCTCAGCTTGCGGCGGCGCTTAGCGAGGCGCTTCAGTATCCGATATTTAATATACCCACAAGCACTTGCATCTACCGCCGTGCGATGTCGGCGCCAATACCACCTACGTAGTCCAGGTAGGTACGTAAAGATGCGCTCGTACCCTCGGTACTGTATCCATTCGTGAATCGCCGTCTCAATAAACTGATCACCCTGTGTAAGTAGGTGAGTGTTAGCGGCTGTCCACCGCGCCCGCACACAGGCATTCGACTCAATAGCACGAACAAGGGTCTTGGGTTTACTCGGGTGACTGGCGGGGCAGTTTCGCATAATTTGGGCAGCGACGATTGCGCGGGTAGGATGCCTCATTCTTGCCAGCCGACGGGCAAGGGGCGATAGATTAATCCGGTGGAGGGTGCGTATGGTCTCCCCCCAATGACGACGACGCATGCTTAGACTCCTTAGCCTCTTTAGTGGCACTTAAGCGGGCCAGACGGCGCTCACGCCAGTCTGTATAATCGTAGTACGCTTTAAATAGCGTCGCGGCGACTGAGAACACAATCAACACCATAGAGCCGATGTCCAGTGCGGATACATCGCCTATATATAGTCGCCCATCGACGACGGATACTAACTCAGGACCAAAAAAGGATCCTAGCGTACCGACTGGCTCTTCAATAGGACCTGGTGTAGGTGTTGAGGTGGATGGTGGTGTGAGTGGGCCGGGGGCGTTATTTTTAACGTACGCGGCTGCCGCACCTGTACCCCCGTATACTGCATAGCTACCCATGTTAGCGTTCCTATATAAACGGTTTAGTGCTGGGGTAAAAGTGGGTGAATATGCCCCATTCTACGTATATTATTCGAGCGCATATATACTCCCTACACCCGTATGGGTGTAGGGAGTATTCGTTACCAGGGACACTGTTTTACGTAGGTATCGATGTGGTATAGTCCAACAGCTATACTGTCCATGCTATGCTCATCGATCTGGTTAAGGTCAACACCGTTAACCGTATAGAGTCCGGGACGAGCGCGCACCGCAATTGCTACGGCTTCCTTGTCACCGGACTTCCCGCTGACCCCAATATTTTGTTTCGCCCGTGCAGGGTCTACCGTTTCAAAGGGTAGGGTGGGGTCAAACTCCATTACGGCTAAACGCAGTGACGTCTGTACCTCCACCAATGCCTTAAAGGCAGCGGGTAGGCGAGACAGATAGGGCGCCTCTGCAATAACCAGGGTAGGGGACCAGTACCGCAATAGATCAGCTAACGCCTCTCCGTATCCGGCTACGGCTGCGGAACGCTCACCATGTACAGTGGCAATCCAATCCTTGCGCTTCAATAAGTCCTTTCTAAATACCGTTGAGGCGAAGGCGATGTGTGTTTCCTGCGTAAGTACATTATGGTCAAGCACAGAGAACCCAGTCGCGGATGTACTGGGGTCAATGGCAAGTACCCGATAACATACGTCATAGGGCACTGGGTACATAGGACCTCCTTACCACCTCCGCCGCCCTCTTAACGAAGGTAGGGTGAGGTGTGTCCAAGTGAGAAGAGAGAGTCGATGCCGTTCGTCGTGAACTGCAAGCTAATATTCGCCGGGATAAAGTTTGCTACCTGAGCCGCAATCGCCTCGTCGTACGTTACATTCACACCCCCCAACGTGGTGTTAATAGGCGTGCGGTGCGCCGTAACCGTGGCGATCTCAGAAATCGTCGCGTAAGCAACATCGTCATAGAGTACCAACACCGCATCCATGATTTCCTGAATGTCGGTTGCCGAGAGCGACACTGATAGGGTTGAGGTGACTGAAATGTGTTTACCCGAGGCTAGGTTCGCCTGAGTGTTGGACAGCGGCAGGGGATTGGGCGTAAGTTGTGAAGGCGTCGGCGTATATTCCCGATCACTTACACTGCCATCCAGCACTGTAATCTCTTTCAGTTCAGGGTACGTCTGGGAAAGATTCACCCGTTTCAGATAGTAAGCAAAGTATTGCTTACCATTGCGCTCTACCAGTGTCCGCATACCGTACTTTGCACGCTCAGCGGGGGTTAGGTCCTCACTGATTAGCCGTACGACAAAGGGCAGATGCTCAAACAGGGCGGCGTCAGTGACATCGTGCTGGAGGATGTCAGTCAGAGTAGCACCGTCCGAGGCAATGCGTCCACGGTGACCTCCACGACCTATGGCAATATATTCCATAGCAGGGTAACGACCTGTAGGTACGGTTTCCTCATCCGCGACACCGAACTTCTCATTCAGTGTACTGTAGGGGAGTGGGTTAAAATCTTCCTGCATCGCCCGCTGTAACTCTAGATGAGTGTGGTAGATGGTTTTCGTTGTTTCGTACATGTTCTTCTCCGTTAACGCGGAATATGGGTCACACTACCACTGGTAAGGGTAGCGGCTTCTAAATGGTTTACGTAGTTGTAGCGTTGGTGGTACCCCAATACCAAACCACTGGGTAACGTATAAGTAGTTTGAAGAGGTCCAATAGGGTTTAAGTGGCTATTGCCGGACTCACCGTGTGCACGTATATGTGCCTTCGTTTCCGCGTCATGTCCATATATCCCAAAGCCCAGTTTAAAATAATTATCCAGATGGTTTTCCCACTCTATAGGTTCAACCTTACCATAGTGATAGATCATGGTCGGTCGAAGCCCTGCGCCTTCTACAAACAAAATGCCGTAGCTGGATAGTAGACGCACAATGTCAATCATCGCCCGATGACGTCGCGTAACCCCTCCTTCGTCGAGGTTAACGCCCGGCACTGCGGTAAGGATGGTAAAGACAAGTGCATAGTAATCCTGAGGTTGGAAGGTACGGTGCGGAAAGTTGAGGGCATCTAACCAGCGAGTATAGTCGGTATCCTCAGGTGCTAAGGAGATTATAGTCGGGCGATACAGGGCCCGCACTATACCCTTTAACTGTGACCGGTACGTCGTGTTGTGAGGCTTTCGACTGGTTACTTGATGTAAGTAAAAACGATGCTTAACCTCATCGACATATTCCTCAAACCCTAGCTCATCCCGTACGATAGGGTGTCTGACCCAGTCACGGGTTAACTCACTGACATATCCTTCATCCACCAGTGTTGGCTCTAAGCGATTTTGCACGTAGTCTTGTCCTAGAGGACGGGCATGGTGTGGGTAGCCTAGCCATATCGTTGGTATGGTATCCAGTGGCGTTTTGTTTACCTGACTTACTGCATAGCAAAAGAGAATCGCCGCTTCCTTAGTCGTAACGGAAATACTCCCACGCTCCCCTAAGTTTAGGTCATGTACGGTTTGGTAGCGACCCAGACTGGCTAAGTATAACCATTGGGTTAAGCGAACCTGTTCCGGGTTTGCAAACCGATCACTCATTGGTGGGTTAAAGGTCATCTGCACCAATCCCGTCGGCAACGACTGCATGGCGGTCGTACGGATGTTCGCCTCAGTACGGGCTACATCCGTATAAAGATCCTCCTCGTTGTGACGGGCGAGGTCCTTCGTTAGCTGATAGCCGTATTCTACCGGTGCTCTGGACTCTACCCCTATATTAGGACGATCGTCTTTATAAGGTGTATCCAGTAACCGTGGGGTAGGTTTCAGTGTTTCCAGTAGCCGTTCGTTTGAGACCGTGACGTCGAATCGATGGGCGTCAATATTAACCGGCTCAGTGATATGGGTGAGTAGGGTCTCAAGGGTTACTTCTTTACCGACATGAAACTTAAGGTAATCGATGTTGCGGTACAGGAATAATGATTGACGGTTATCCAGATAGCGCTTATATCGGTCCAATCGATAGCGGCTCCCTAAGAAGGCCCATCGATGAAATGTATCGACTTCAGCAGTACGTGCATTTTCCAATCTAAAGTTAATGATGGTGGGCACCAGGTTATGGAAAAGCAGTGCTAGTGCGGATGCCGGATAGAGTCCGTCACTTACCCCAAAGGAAGGTAGGTGCCAGCGGCCACGGTAACTATAAAGCCATCGCTGAATTGTCCCTATTAACCCGTATTCATTATCGGCGATATACTGCCCATCCCAATGTAACAGTGTAAACTCACTGGCTTCAATCGCCTGCTCCATGTCCACTGGGGACAGTATACGGGGAATCAATTCACGGTGCTCTGGATACCGCTCTAGTAGCTCCGTATGGAAGCTGCCTCCGGGACCGTAGTTCAGTGCCGTGATTGGGTGATTTGCTATTGTGT
>ERZ1673962.403-NODE-403-length-30907-cov-3.723389_pt1 | contig 30907 bp, 21 predicted proteins | sample MGYA00580188_ERZ1673962 | MGnify/ENA primary metagenome ERZ1673962 (study PRJEB41334, sample SAMN05608104) | rock metagenome | biome: terrestrial subsurface; feature: shale formation; material: shale | place: USA: Pennsylvania ... | reverse complement strand
AGCCGATCAGCACGGCGATGAAGAGCGCCGGCCCGCCGCCGATCCAGAGTCCGGCCGTGAGCGGATCGCGCTCGAAGGTCGCGGCCTGATAGAAGATGGTCGCGGTCAGGAAGGCGATGCCCGTGGTCCAGAACCCGACGAAGGTCGCCCAGGCCGCTCCCGATTCGCGCACGATGGCTCCGATGGTGGCTACACAGGGGAAATAGAGCAGCACGAACAGCAGATAGGCAAACGCCCCGGCCTGACCGTCGAAGCGCTCGGCCATGGCACCGAAGGTGCCGGTCTGCACACCCTGCTCGGCGGCGGCCGCCTCGCGGTCGCTCGCCTCGCCGATGTCGAGTCCGAGCGGATCGAGCAGACGCTCGCCGAGATGCCCCAGGTTCTCGCCGATCGAGCCGGTTGCCGCACCCAGCGCACGCCACAGATCGAAGGGTTCGGGTTCCTCGATCGGATGCGACTCGGCGGCCAGCCGGCCATAGAGCGAGTCGAGCGTGCCGACGATCACTTCCTTGGCCAGCACGCCGGAGAAGATGCCGAGCACCGCCGGCCAGTTGTCCTCGCGAATCCCCATGGGCGCAAACAGCGGCGTGGCAGCCCGGCTGACCTCGGCCAGGATCGAATGCTCGCTGTCGGCGTTGCCCAGACGGCCGTCACTGCCGATGGTCGCCAGCAGATTGAGCGCCAGCACCATGAGCACGATGATCTTGCCGGCCTCGCGCAGAAAGAGCTTCACCCGGTCCCAGGTGCGCAGCATCACGCCCTTGACGGTCGGCAGATGATAGGGCGGCAGTTCCATCAGCAGACCCGAGCTGTCGCCCTTGAGCAGTGTATGCTTCATCGCCAGCCCCGAGAGGATGGCCACCGCGATCCCGGTCAGATAGAGCACGAACACCAGATTCTGTCCCGAGTGAGGAAAGAAGGCGGCGGCGAAGAGCGCATAGACCGGCAGCCGCGCCCCGCAGGACATGAAAGGATTCATCAGGATGGTCAGCTTGCGCTCGCGCTCGCTCTCCAGGGTGCGCGTGGCCATCACAGCCGGCACGTTGCAGCCGAAGCCCACGATCAGCGGCACGAACGCCTTGCCCGGCAGCCCGATCGAGCGCATGAAGCGATCCATGACGAAGGCCGCGCGCGCCATGTAGCCCGAATCCTCCAGGATCGAGAGCACGATATAGAGACTGGCGATGACGGGGATGAAGGTGCCGACCACCTGGAGACCGCCGCCGATGCCCGTGGCCAGCACCAGGGTCAGCCAGTCGGGCGCACCGACGCGGCCCAGCAGTTCACCGAGTCCGTCGACGAACAGCGCCTGCCCGAGCTGATCGAAGAAGTCGATGAAGGCCCCGCCGATGTTCATGGTGAACATGAACATCAGATAGATCATCAGCAGAAACAGCGGGATGCCGAACAGCCGGCTGAGCACCACCTGATCGATGCGGTCCGAGACCGTGCGCTCGACGCGCCGCTCCTCGCGCACCACGCGCCGGGCGAGTGCATGGGCATGGCCGAAGCGGGTGTCGGCGATGTGCAGGTCGGCATCCTCGCCCGTGCGCTCGGCGATCTGTTGGCGCAGTGACTCGGCGAGTCCCAGGGTCTCGGGACCGGCGGCGTGTTCGGCGATGGGGTCGGACTCCAGAAGCTTGAGCGCCAGCCAACGCGCGTTGGCGTGCTCGACACGGTCATGTCCATCGTCTTCGAGCCGGGGCAGCAGCTCCAGCACCGCCGCCTCGACACATTCGCCATGCGTGAGCGCCATGCCGGCCGGCTCGCGTCCCTCGGCCACCGCCAGCAGTCGCGCCTGCAACTCGGTCAGACCCTCTTTGCTGACAGCCACCAGCGGCACGACCGGACAGCCGAGCGCCTCGCTCAGCGCCGCGGTGTCGATCTGGATGCCGCGCTTGCGCGCGATGTCCATCATGTTGAGCGCGACCAGGACGGGCACGCCCATCTCCAGCAACTGCACGGTCAGATAGAGATGACGCTCCAGATTGCTGGCATCGAGCACGTTGACGATGAGATCAGCCTCGCGCCCGAGCAGATAGTCGCGCGTGACCATCTCGTCGAGCGAGCTGGCGTCGAGCGAGTAGATCCCGGGCAGGTCGATCACCCGCACCTTGCGTCCGTCGAGCTCCAGTGAGCCTTCCTTGCGCTCGACCGTCACGCCCGGCCAGTTGCCCGTGGTCTGGCGGATGCCGGTCAGGGCGTTGAAGAGGGCCGACTTGCCGCAGTTGGGGTTTCCGGCCAGGGCGAACGTCAACGGCGGACGTAGCCGGACGACGCTGGAGGCGGTGTCGCGATCGGTTTCGTTCATGCCGCCTCGTCTCCCGATCGCTCTTGCATTGCGAACGCGGCCTGATCGCTCTCGGGGATCACCCAGAGTTTCTCGGCGATCCCGGTACCGATGGCGATCCGCAGTTCACCGCTGGCGAGCACCAGTCCCTTGCCGCGCCGCTGGACGATACACAGCGGACTGCCCTGGCGCAGCCCCAGCGCCAGCAGGCGGCGCGTGAGCTGGCGTCCACCCAGGATCTCGGCGAGTCGCGCCGGGGTGTCGTCTGGAAGATCGGTGAGACGGAGCGGATCTGAGGTCTGGGACATGGGTCGGTACGGCTCGGAACGATCGGGCGCGGCGTTGAATGAGACCAAAGCATAACCCGAACCCAATGGATCGCGCAGGCCCGGCGAACCGAGTACCGGGCGTGTTGGTGAAATTCTTTGCATCAGGCGCGTCTTTACGGTTCAAATCATCGCCCCCCTGAACCCACCTTCGACGCGCTTCCCATGCCAAACGCCCTCAACCAACATTTCGGACTGCGAACCGCGATCCTGCTCGTGATCGCCACCATGATTGGCACCGGGGTGTTCACGACCACGGGCTTTCTGATGCGTGATCTGGGGTCGCAGCCGGCAGTGCTGATGGCCTGGCTGCTCGGCGGGCTGGCGGCGGCCTGCGGCTCGCTGGCCTATGCCGAGCTGGTTGCGGCCCTGCCGCACAATGGCGGGGAATATCGGCTGCTCGGGCGCATCTATCATCCGGCCCTGGGTTTCATCGCCGGGTTCGTGTCGCTGGTGGTGGGCTTTGCCGCGCCGATCGCCGCGAGCGCGATCGCGTTCGGCGAATATCTCAATCTGGCGCTCGGCTCCGATCGCCTTCCGCCAGTCGTCTCCGGACTGGTACTGGTGGTCGGCGCCTCGATCCTGCACTCGGTCCGGCTCTCGGCCGGCAGTCGTGTCCAGGATCTGTTCACGTGGCTCAAGCTGCTGCTGATCCTGCTGTTCATCCTGGGCGGCCTGTTCGCCATCCGGCCCGAACGGCTCGCCGGACAGGAGGCTTCGCCCATGCTGGAGGCCGTGCTGTCGCCGGCCTTTGCCGTCGGCCTGATCTATATCTCCTATGCCTACACCGGCTGGAACGCGGCGGCCTATGTCGCGGGCGAGGTGCGCGATCCGGGACGCCGGCTACCGATCGCGCTGATGCTGGGGACGCTGACGGTCACGCTGCTCTATCTGGGCCTGAATGCGGTCTTTCTCGGCGCGGCGCCGCCCGATGAACTGGCGTCGGCCAATGAGCGGGTCGGCCATGTGGCCGCCAACCATATCTTCGGTGAGTCGGGCGGACGTCTGCTGAGCGGGCTGATCGCCCTGGGGCTGGTCTCGACCGTGGGCGCCCTGGTCATGACCGGACCACGCATCTACGAAGCCATGGGGCGCGACTATCGGGCCATGGCCTGGCTCGCGCGTCGTGTCGATGGCGGGGGGCCGTCGATCGCGATCTGGCTCCAGTCGGGGCTGGCGATCCTGATGCTGGTCACGGCGAGTTTCGAGACCCTGATCAGCTATGCCGGCTTCACGCTCTCGGTGTTCGCCGCGCTCACGGTCGCGGGCGTCTTCGTACTGCGGGCGCGCGAGCCGGATCTGATCCGCCCCTATCGCACCTGGGGGCATCCGTTCACCACCCTGGGTTTCCTGGCGCTCATGGGCTGGATGGTGCTGCACGCCATCCATGAACGCCCGCTCGTGGTCGCCGTCGGCGCCGGCTGGCTGGCCTATCGTCTGGCGCGGCGCTCGAACCTCACTTGATCGGGATCGTCATGCTGTCCTGACCATGGCGCTTGAGCAGCGCACGCACCTGGTCGGCCTCCGAACGACTGGCATAGCCGCCGGTTCGCACCCGATAGGCCGTCTTGCCATTCTGGAGGGTAGCCGTCTGGATGCTGGTCGACAGGCCGATCTGAGCGAGGCGTTCCCTGAGCCGTTCGGCGTCCGCCGGACGGCTGAAGGAGGCGACCTGCACCACATAGGTTCCACGGCCCGGCTCGTTCGGGGGCGGAAGCGGGTCCGACGCCAAGGGCTCGGAAGCCGGAGCCGGTCCGGGCTGGGGAGCGGACTCGATGTCGGCACGCGGAGGTTCCGTCTGCGGCTGCGGGCGCGGCGCCGGCGGCGGTAGCGGCGGCCCCTTGCTGATGTCGACCTCGGCTTCGCTCAGGATCTTCTCGTAGGTGAAGGTCGGCTTGGGCACGGACTGACCGGCCCGCGCCACGCCGCCCGAATCCTCGGGCGATCCCTCCTTGGGCGCCAGCACCTGGGAGCCGACCACACCCAGCGCCACGCCGCCGACCATCCAGCCGATACAGGAACGGCTGGGCTTGCGCCGGATGGGTGGCGTCGAGGGCGGGGAGGGCGGCGCGGGCTTGCCGCGATAATAGTCCTTGGCCATCTCACATAGTCTCCGGCGCCGAAACGCCGATCAGCCCCAGCCCGTTGCGCAGCACCTGGCGCGTGGCCAGGATCAGTTTGATCCGGGCGTCGCGCAGATCGGCGTCATCGACCAGGAACGGATGGGCGTTGTAGTAGGTGTGCAGATCATTGGCCAGCTCGCGCAGATAGTGCGTGATCTGGTGTGGCTCGGCCTTGAGCGCGGCCTGCTCGACGGTCTCGGGATAGCGGCCGAGGGTGCGCAGCAGCGCCTGTTCGTGGGCTTCGGTGAGGCGTTCCAGGTTGTGCGTGCCCGCACTCGGCTCGACCGCCAGTCCGCGTTCGGCCGCCTGACGCAGCACGGCACAGATGCGCGCATGGGCGTACTGCACATAGTAGACCGGGTTGTCGGAGGACTCGGACTTGGCCAGATCCAGGTCGAAGTCCATATGCTGCTCGCAGCGGCGCATGACATAGAAGAAGCGCGCTGCGTCGCGTCCGACTTCCTGGCGCAGCTCGCGCAGGGTGACGAACTCGCCCGAGCGGGTCGACATCTGCGCCTTCTCGCCGCCGCGATAGAGGATGGCGAATTGGACCAGCAGCACATCGAGTTTGTCGGCATCGTCGCCGAGCGCCTGGAGCGCGGCCTTGACGCGCGGGATGTAGCCGTGATGGTCGGCGCCCCAGATGTCGATCACCCGGTCGAAGCCGCGTTCGAGCTTGTCCATGTGATAGGCGATGTCGGAGGCGAAATAGGTGCTCTGACCGTTCTCGCGTACCACCACCCGGTCCTTCTCGTCGCCGAAGGCGGTCGAGCGGAACCAGAGCGCGCCATTCTGCTCGTAGACGTGCCCGGATTCGCGCAACCGCTCGATGGCGCGATTGACCGCACCGCTCTCGGTCAGCGAGCGCTCCGAGTACCACTCCTGATAGGTCACGCCGAACTGGGCCAGATCCTCGCGGATGTCGTCGAGGATGGTGTTCAGACCCAGCTCGAAGACATAGCGATAGCGGTTGTCGCCCAAGAGCCGCTTGGCCGCCGCGATCAGACCGTCGATGTGGGCCTCCTTGTCGCCCGGCCGATCCTGCGGCTCGCCCTCGACCGGGGCGTCGGCGGGAAGCCCCGCGAACACCTGCTCGGCCTCGACCCGGTAGGCATCGCCATGCTCGCGGTGCAGTGTCGCGGCGATGTCCCACACATAGTCGCCCTTGTAGCCGTTGCTCGGGAACCGCAGTTGCTCGCCGCACAGCTCCAGATAGCGCAGCCAGACCGAGGTGCCCAGGATGTCCATCTGGCGTCCGGCGTCGTTGACGTAGTACTCGCGGTGCACATCGAAGCCGACCGCTTCGAGCAGATCGGCGACCACGGCGCCATAGGCCGCGCCGCGACCGTGTCCCACATGCAGGGGGCCGGTCGGATTGGCCGAGACGAACTCGACCTGCACCCGCTGACCGGCGCCGATATGGCTACGGCCATAGTCGGGACCGGCGTCGAGGATGCGCGGCACCAGTGTGCGATAGGCATCCTCGGCGAGGAAGAAGTTGATGAATCCGGGACCGGCGATCTCCACCCGCGCCACCAGCGGCGAGGCCGGCAGGGCGTCGACCAGTTGCTGGGCCAGATCGCGCGGCTTGGCACGCGCGGGCTTGGCCAGCAGCATGGCCAGGTTGGAGGCGAAATCGCCGTGTGCGCTGTCCTTGGTGCGTTCGACCTGAATCTCGGGGCGCTCGGTGAGTGTGAGCCGGCCCTCGGCGGTCAGGGTGTCGAGTGCGGCGGACAGGATGGCTTTGATGTCTGGCTTCATTGCGAATAAAGGCTCGACCGCTTCGCGCCGGGACGGGGACGCCTGAGGCCGGTTGTCGGCCACGAGCCGGTGCGTCGGGCAAAGCGATCTGCTGGAGTGAATGACATGATCGGCGGCTGGACCGGGGAAGCAACTGATGGGCTGATGCGAAGCATCGCGGCGACGTCCAGCAACGATTCTCCCTTGGGTCCGATCCGAAGCGCTAAGCATACCTGAATCGGCGTCGCAAATGGTTTACAGCAGATCGCGCGGATCGACGTCGAGCGACCAGCGCAACCCCTTGCGTCTGGGCAGGGTGCGGACGTCGTTCACCCAGCGGGTGAGGAAGCGTTGCAGACGCGGACGCTCGGCACACTGGATCAGGAGTTGCGCGCGATGGCGTCCGGCGCGGCGTTCCATCGGCGCCGGGATCGGCCCCAGCAGCAGGATCGCGCCCGAGTCGTCATCGAGCCGTTCGCCGAGTTCGCGCATCTGACGCAGAAAGGCCAGCGCGTCCTCGGGATCGGGCGCTTCAGCGCGCGCCAGTGCCAGATGACTGTAGGGCGGCAGCTCGGCCTCGGCACGCTCGCGCAGTGCGGCCTCCGCGAAGCCTGAATAGCCCTCGCGCAGCAGCGATTGCAGCAACGGATGCTCGGGATGACGGGTCTGGAGCACCACCCGTCCCGGACGCTCAGCGCGTCCGGCGCGTCCGGCCACCTGCACGATGAGCTGGGCGGTGCGCTCGGCGGCACGGAAATCACTGGCATAGAGCGACTGGTCGAGTTCCAGGATGCCGACCAGGGTCACGCCCGGAAAGTCGTGTCCCTTGGCCAGCATCTGGGTGCCGAGCAGGATCTGGGTCTCGCCGCTGTGAACGGCCTCCAGCACCCGCCCGAGCTCGCCCCGGCGGCGCGTGCTGTCGCGATCGAGCCGGGCGATCCGCGTCTCGGGGAAGAGTTCGACCAGTTCCTCTTCCAGCCGCTCGGTGCCGCGTCCGAGCATCCGCAGTTCCAGGCTCCGGCACTTGGGACACTGGCCCGGCTGGAGACAGGACCAGCCGCAGTGATGACACCACAGCCGCCGCTCGCTCAGATGCAGTGTCAGACGCGCGTCGCAGTGCGGACACTCGCCGACCCAGCCGCAGGCGTGACAGGTGAGCACGGGCGCATAGCCGCGCCGGTTGAGAAAGAGCAGGATCTGATTGCCCGCCGTCAGCTCGGCCTGCATGTGCTCGCGCAGCAGCGGCGAGAGTCCGGCGCGCAGCGGCTGATTGCGGATGTCGAGGATCGAGATCGTCGGCGGTCGCGCCCCGCCGGCGCGCTCGGTCAGACGCAGCCAGCGGTAGCGTCCGAGCTGAGCGTTGCGCCGTGTCTCCAGCGAGGGCGTGGCCGAACCCAGCACCACCGGGCAGCCGGCGAGCTGGGCGCGGCGCACCGCCAGATCGCGTCCCGAGTAGCGCAGTCCGTCCTGCTGCTTGAGCGAGTCGTCGTGCTCCTCGTCGACCACGATCAGTCCCAGACGCGGAATCGGCGCCAGTACGGCCGAGCGCGTGCCGAGGATGAGATTGGCTTCGCCGCGCGCCGCGCGCAGCCAGTTGCGCTCGCGCTCGCTGGCCTTGAGCGCCGAATGCAGCACGGCGATGGGGCCGGGCAGCCGGGTGCGGAAGCGTTCGCGCAACTGGGGCGTCAGGCCGATCTCGGGAACCACCACCAGGGCCTGCCGACCCTGGGCGATGACGGACTCGATCAGCCGGATATAGACCTCGGTCTTGCCGCTGCCGGTCACGCCGTCGAGCAGAAAGGCGCCAAAGGCGCCGAAAGCCGCTTGAACGGCCGCGACGGCGGCCGCCTGCTCAGCATGGAGTTCGGGGCCGACGAGCGACGGCGTCTCGGCGACGGAATCGGCCGCACGCGCGAGCTGAATGTCAGTGATCAACCCTTTGGATCTGAGCGCCCGTATCGCGCTCTGATTATCGCCGAATCGTGTCGTCAGCTCGCCGAGCGTCAGTCCTTCGGGTTCGGAGCGCAGCGCATCGAGGAGTGCGCGCTGCTTGGGGGCGCGCGCGAGCGTCTCCAGATCCAGCGCCCGGCCGGACGCGGTCGCCTGGAGTCCGGGCGTCGTCTCCAGCGGCAACGGCTCGGGATCGCGCAGACGCGCCGGAATCGCCGCAAACAGCGCCTCGCCGATCGGTTGCTGATAGTAGGCCGCCGCCCAGGCCAGCAGCTTCAGATCCGGCTCGTCGAGCAGCGGCTCGGGGTCCAGCACGCGCTCGACCCGCCTGAGCTTGTCGACCGGATGCGTGCTCCGATCGACGACCGCCATCAGGATTCCGACCCGGGAGCCGCGCCCGAACGGAACCAGCAGGCGCATCCCCGGACGCAGCCGAGCGAGCGGCGGATCGATCGGCGGCAGATAGTCGAAGGTGTCGGCCAGCGGCGCCTCGACTGCGATACGCAAGACGGCTTCAGCGGTGGTGTCTGGCTGTGGAGCGTTCACGATGGGCGTGGAACCGTCTGTTTCGGGGTTGTCGTGGCCAAGGTGTCATGGGGGACGACCGGACAGGCGTCGGCCACCCGGCAGGATGAAAACCATGCAGTGAAACACGGTTGCGCGACCGAAGCGAGCGTGTATGATGACTCGAACATTCCGAGCCGTATCCAGCCACTATGTCTTTACTGACTCAACAGGTACTGCGAACGGATCTGGCGGGCATGCCGCTGGAGTGGGTCGACTATCGCGACGCCGCGCGACTCCATGTCCTTGGCTTGGTCGCCTATTCCTGCGGCGATCCGCTCTTCCTGCTGCATGGCGGCATCAACGCCGGCACGGGCCGCCGGAGCCAGCTTCGGATCCACTCGATCATCGCCACCCATGGTCTGCATCACGCACTCGACCAGCCGCGCGACGGTTATTCACCCCCGCTCTCCAACCGCACGCTCTTCCAGCGCGACGACCATATGTGTCTCTACTGCGGTCAGCGCTTCCCGGCACGCCAGCTCTCGCGCGACCATGTGCGCCCCACCAGCCGGGGCGGGCAGGACGTCTGGAGCAACGTCGTCACCGCCTGCGTGCGCTGCAACAACCACAAGGCCGGGCGCACGCCCGAGGATGCGGGGATGGAACTGCTCGCCGTCCCCTTCACCCCGACCCATGCCGAATATGTCTATCTGATGGGCCGCCACGTCCTGGCCGACCAGATGCATTTTCTGCGCGCGCACTTCCCGCGTTCCAGTCCCCTGCATCGGCGTCTCGGGCGCGAAAGCGCCGCATGACGCGCTGGGATCTGATTGCCGAGCACATCGGCGCGGCCACGGGCGAGTCCTTCCAGGTCCGACGCCAGCGTCCGGTCGGCGGCGGCTGCATCAACCGCGCCGCCGTCGTCGAAGACGGGGGACGCGCCTTCTTCGTCAAGCTCAACGCCCCCGAACGGCTCGACATGTTCGAGGCCGAGTCCGAGGGACTGGCGGCACTCGCCGCCGCGCGGGCCATCCGGGTGCCCGATCCGGTCTGTGTCGGCCTTGCCGGCGGCGAGAGCTTTCTGGTGATGGAGCGGCTGGATCTGGGCGGACGGCTCGACGGCGAGCGCGCCGGACGTCAACTGGCCGCGCTGCACCGCGTCACCGCCGAGCGCTTCGGCTGGCATCGCGACAACACCATCGGCTCCACCCCCCAGCTCAACGCGCCCCACCCTGACTGGGTCGCCTTCTGGCGTGAACGTCGACTCGGCCCGCAGCTCGCGCTCGCCGCCGCCAACGGTCATCGCGGACGCCTTCAGTCCGACGGCGAGCGACTGCTGTCCAGACTCGACACCCTCGTTGGCCATGCGCCGCCCCCATCGCTCCTGCATGGCGATCTCTGGGGCGGCAACATCGGCGCCACACCCGAAGGCGAGCCGGTCATCTTCGATCCGGCCGTCTATCATGGCGACCGCGAAGCCGATCTGGCCATGACCGAACTCTTCGGCGGCTTCGGCTCGCGCTTCCAGGCCGCCTATCGAGAAGCCTGGCCGCTCGATCCCGCTTATGCCGTGCGACGGGTTCTCTACAACCTCTATCACGTCCTCAATCATCTCAACCTCTTCGGTGGCGGCTATCTCCAGCAGTCCCAATCCATGATCGAACGCCTGCTCGCCGAGACGGCTTGAGGTGACGCCAAAATTACGGATGTGTTAAAACCGTGTTCCAATCGAGTGATTTCCAATCTCGCGTCCTGCCGATGACGCGAGACCCGGCGGTTTTCATACATCCCTTGAGTTACACCGATCCCTTTTTTCACATGCCACGTGAGTTGTTGTTACTGCGTCACGCCAAATCGGACTGGGACTCGGGCGCGGCGAGCGATTTCGAGCGTCCACTGGCCAAGCGCGGCAAGAACGACGCGCCCAAGGTCGGCTCCTGGCTCTATCGCGAAGGGCTGGTGCCGGACCACGTGGTCAGCTCACCGGCCGAGCGCGCGCGCCAGACCGCGACCAAGGTCTGCAAGCGTCTGGATTTCAAGAAGAAGCGCATCGCCTGGGACGCCGAGATCTACGAAGCCGGTGTTCCGGCACTCCTCGACGTGCTCGCCCGCTGTCCCGGCGAGGCTGCGACCGTGCTGCTGGTCGGGCACAATCCGGGGCTGGAGGAACTGCTGCTGCACCTAGCCGGCGAGGAAGTCGAGCGACCCGCCGACGGCAAGCTCCTGCCCACGGCCACGGTCGCGCGTCTGGAGATGCCCGACGACTGGAGTCGGCTCGATCCGGGCAGCGCCCATCTGATCTCCATCACCCGTCCGCGTTGAAACGTCCGCTTGGGCACCTACAATCCAATCCAGGTCTTCGTTTCCACTCAGGATCCATCCAATGGCTGTACTCATTCTTGGACTCATGCTCTTTCTCGGGATGCACTCCATCTCGATCTTCAAACCCAACCTGCGCGCCACGGTCGTCGAACGCTTCGGACTCGTGCCCTGGCAGGCCGTCTATGGTCTGATCTCGCTGATCGGTTTCATGCTGATCCTCCAGGGATATGGTCAAGCGCGGCTGTCACCCATTCCGCTCTATGATCCGCCGACCTGGCTCCGGCACATCAATCTGCTGCTGATGCTGCCGGTGTTCCCGCTGCTGTTCGCCGCCTATCTTCCGGGGCGCATCCAGAGCACCGTCAAGCATCCGATGCTGCTGGCGGTCAAGATCTGGGCCTTCGCCCATCTGCTCGCCAACGGGATGCTGGCCGATGTGCTGCTCTTCGGTTCCTTCCTCGCCTGGGCGATCGCGGACCGGATCTCGCTCAAGCACCGCACGGCACCGCCGGTCCAGGGCGCGCCCCCCGGTCCCATCAACGACGCCATCGCCATCGTCGGCGGGCTGGGACTCTATCTGCTGTTCATGTTCTGGCTGCACCGCGCCATGATGGGAGTGGCGCCGATCGGCTGACGGCCATGCCATGGACGGCACTGGAAGCATGAATCCCGTCCTGCCGGATAGATGCCTGAGACGCCCGGCCGAACGGATCGCATCCGTGGCGTGCCGATTTTGCATGAAGGGATGGGGCCGGAATCTGTATCCTTTCGGACAGATCATCGGCCCTGTACGCGCCCCTCCATGACTGCCACCCTCGACATCGTCTGGCTCCTCGTCTGCGCTTGCCTGGTGTTCCTGATGCAAGCCGGTTTTCTCTGTCTGGAAACCGGGCTGGTCCGCGCCAAGAACAGCATCAACGTCGCGATCAAAAACATCCTGGATCTCTGTGTCGCCGGCTTTGCTTTCTGGGTGCTCGGGTATGCGCTCATGTTCGGCGAGACCTGGGGCGGCTGGATCGGCACGGACGGTTTCTGCTTCGGAACCGGGCAATCGCCCTGGATGCTGAGCTTCTTCGTCTTTCAGGCGATGTTCTGCAGCACCTCGGCCACCATCGTCTCGGGGGCCGTGGCCGAGCGGATGCGTTTCCTGGCCTATGCGATCATGGCTCTGGTCATGGTGATCCTCATCTATCCCGTGACCGGTCATTGGGCCTGGGGCGGCCTGCCGCACGAGGCGCGGGACGGCTGGCTGGCGCACCTGGGATTCATCGACTTCGCCGGCTCCACCGTGGTCCATTCGGTGGGCGGCTGGGTGTCGCTGGCGGCCGTGCTGCGGCTCGGTCCGCGCCATGGCCGCTTCGACAGTGCGGGCAAGGCCATGCGGGGCGGCAACCTGCCCCTGACGACGCTCGGCGTGCTGCTGCTCTGGCTGGGCTGGTTCGGCTTCAACGGCGGCAGTACCCTGGCCTTCGACACCCAGGTCCCCCTGATCCTGATCAATACCTTTCTGGCGGCGTCCGCCGGCGGACTCACAGCCATGGGTTACAGCTACGCGGTTCACCGCCAACTGATCGTGACCGAGCCCCTCAACGGCATCATCGGCGGACTGGTCGGCATCACGGCCTCCTGTCACCTGCAGGAGCCGGCGTTCGCCGCCCTGATCGGAGCCGTCGCCGGACTGGTGGTCTCGCTCGGTACGGCGGCGCTGGAGCGGCTGCGCATCGACGATGCCGTGGGCGCCATCCCGGCCCACCTCTTTGCGGGCATCTGGGGTACCCTGGCCGTGGCGCTCTTCGCCCCCGTGACCGACTTCGAGCTGACCGGCGGGCGTCTGGCGCAGCTCGAGATCCAGACCCTGGGCATCCTGGCCGTGGGTGCGTATGCCTTCGGAGTCAGTCTGGCGGCGCTCTGGATCCTGGACCGTCTCTATCGGTTGCGGGTCGACCCGGAGTCCGAGCGGCTCGGTCTCAACGTGGCCGAGCATGGGGCGAGCACCGAGATCCTGGATCTGTTGACGGAAATGGACACCCAGCGGCGGCATGGTGACTTCTCGCGCCGCGTCTTCGCCGAGCCGCACACGGAAGTCGGGCAGATCGCCCGCCAATACAATCATGTCCTGCAACGGGTCAGCGAAGAGATCCACAAGCGCGAGGCCATCCTGCGCGATCTGACGGCGAGCGAGACCCGCAAGAGCGCCATCCTCGACGCCGTGCTCGACTGTATCCTCACCATTGACCACGAGGGCCGCCTGCTGGAGATCAACCCGGCGGCGGCCCGAACCCTGGGCTGCTCGCGTCGCGCCGTGCTGGGACGCCCGCTCGCCGACATCCTCATCCCGGACGAAGCACGCCCGGCCTACGACGAGGCGCTGGCGCAGGGGTTCGTCACCGAAGGGCGCTTCGTGGTCAACCAGCGCTCTCACACCATCCTCAAGCGCATCAGTGGCGAGACCTTTCCGGCCGAGTTGACGATCGCGCGCGTCAAGAGCGGGCCGTATCCCGAGTTCAACTTCCATGCGCGCGACATCACCCGCCAACGCGAGATCCAGCGCCGTCTGCACCAACTGGCGCACTATGACGGCTTGACCGGTCTGGCGAACCGGCAGTTCTTCCGCCAGAACCTGAGCATCCATCTGATGGGGCCGGAGCCGGTCCAGATCGCCGTGCTGTTCCTGGATCTGGACCGCTTCAAGACCATCAACGACACCCTGGGGCACGCCGCCGGCGACCAGCTCCTGCGCACCGTGGCCGAGCGCTTGCGTTCCGTGTTGCGCGGCGAGGATCTGGTGGCGCGCTGGGGCGGCGACGAGTTCGTCGTCGCGCTGCTGGGCGTCCAGGATCGCGACGCGGTCATGCACAAGGCCGCCGACATCATCGCGCGACTGGCCGAGCCGCATCAGCTCGCGGGACGCTCGATCCGCGTGCCGACCAGTATCGGGGCCGCGCTCTATCCGGAGGGGGGAACCAGCGCCGACCTGTTGATCCGCAATGCCGATCTGGCGCTCTACCGCGCCAAGAGCAACGGTCGAGGGCACTGTCAGCTCTTCGATCCCGTGCTGGCCTCGGAGATCTCCGAGCGACTGGAATTCGAGAACGATTTGCGCGATGCGCTCGATCGCGGCGAGCTGGAGCTGTTCTATCAGCCGCAGGTGGAGGTGGGGTCCGGTCGGATCGTCGGACTCGAGGCGCTGCTGCGGTGGCGGCATCCGGGCAAGGGGATGGTTTCGCCGACGGTCTTCGTACCGATCCTGGAGGAACTGGGCCTGATCGAACTCGTCGGCGAATGGGTGTTGCGAACGGCGTGCCGACAACACCGCGTCTGGCGTGAACGCGGACTCAGCCCGCCACGGATCGCTGTCAACGTCTCCGGGCGCCAGTTTCTGCGCCTGGGCTTCGCCGAAACGGTCGAGCGCATTCTGACCGAAGAGGGAACGGCCGTGACAGCGGTGGAACTCGAGATCACCGAGACCGTGCTGGCACACGACACCGACGTCTGTATCGAGACACTGCGCCGGCTCAAACGGCTCGGCCTGGAGATCGCCCTCGACGATTTCGGCACGGGCTATTCTTCGATGAGCTATCTGAAACGTTTCCCGGTCGATACGCTGAAGATCGATCGCGCCTTCGTCGCCGAGTGTGATGTCAATGCGGAGGATGCCGCCATCTGCACTGCGATTCTCTCGCTCGCGCGCGGACTCGGGCTCAAGACGCTGGCCGAAGGCATCGAAACGCCGGGGCAGCTCGCCTTTCTGCGTCAGGAGGGCTGTCAGTTCTACCAGGGCTTTCTCTTCCGCCGGCCCATGCCGGCCCAGGAAGTGGAGCGGTTTCTCGCGGAGAATGTCTCTCCGGCCTCGGAGCGCCAGTCCGATCAGGACTAGAATGGTTCGTTCTCTCAAACAAACACGGATCCCGAACCCGCATGAACTCGATCCAGATCCAGACCGAACCCTTCGACATCCGCGCCGAGCAGGAGGCGCTGTGTCGGGACAATCCGCGTATCGGTGCGCTCGTCACCTTCGTCGGGCTGATGCGTGATCTCAACGCGGGGCTGGGTGTCGCACGGATGACGCTGGAGCACTATCCGGGCATGACCGAGAAGGCGCTCAGCGCGCTCGTCGCGGAGGCCGGTGAGCGCTGGGACCTGGAGGGCATCCGCCTCGTGCATCGGGTCGGAACGCTGGAACCGCTCGACCCCATCGTCTTCGTCGGGGTCGTCAGCCGGCACCGGGGCGAGGCGTTCCGTGCCTGTGAATTCCTCATCGACGCGCTCAAGACGCGCGCGCCCTTCTGGAAGAAGGAGCTTACCGAGGCGGGTGAGCGCTGGGTCGAGGAGCGGGCGACGGACGCCGAGGCGGCTCGTCGCTGGTGACGGCGTTGTGGTCGGTCGCGTCGATCAGCGGCGGCGGCTCGGACAGCGACCGGATGCGCCGATGCAGCGCCGCTTTGGACAGCAGATGCGCACTCACCGGCGCGGTGATGAAGAGAAACAGCGTCACCAGCACCTCATGGAAACTCAGGCCCGCCTCCTGAGTGCTGAAATGGATCATGGACGCGATCAGCAGACTGCCGACGCCGATGGTCGTGGCCTTGGTCGGTCCATGCAGCCGGGTGTAGAAATCCGGCATCCGCGCCAGTCCCAGCGAGCCGATGAAGGTGAAGATGGCCCCGACCAGAATCAGGACCGTCAGCGTGATCTCCAGCATCATGCACCTATTCGATGATGTCGCCGCGCAGCAGATACTTGCACAGCGCGACGGTTCCAATGAAGCCCATCATGGCGATCAGGATCGCCGCCTCGAAATAGAGCGCCGAGTCCAGATGCATCCCCAGCAGCACCAGGAGCGCGATGGCGTTCACATAGAGCGTATCGAGCGCCAGGATGCGATCGGGCTTGTCCGGCCCGGTCAGCAGGCGCCAGAAGGTCAGGCCGATGGCGGCCGTCACCAGGGCGAAGGCGATGAGTACGGCGATGTTCAGCATGACTCGAAGACCTCGCGGATGGGTGTCTCGTAGCGGCGCTTGATGGTCTCGATCAACGCCTCGGGATCGGCCACGTCCAGTCCCTGCACCACCAGGATGCGCCGATCCGGACTCAGCCAGGACGACACGGTTCCCGGCGTGAGCGAGATGGTGTTGGCCAGCAGACTGATACCCAGCTCCGAACGCAGATCCAGCGGAACCTCCACAAAAACGGGTCGGATGTGATTGGCGCCGCGCAGGATCAGCCAGGCCACGGCCAGATTGGCGACCAGGATGTCGTATCCCACCACCAGCAGGAAACGCAGCAGGGTCAGCGGCCGGCGCACGGGCGCCGGGTCCGGCCAGAAGCGCAGGGTGAAGATGGGGATCAGCCAGCCGAGCAGCAGCCCGAGCAGGATGGAGCCGGGCGCGAGACTGTTGGCCAGCAGCACCCAGATCAGGGCGAGCGTCGGCGTGAGGATCGGATGCGGCAGCCAGCGTCTCATGACTCGGCCTCCCAGGGGGCGATCTGGATTCCGACGGGTTTGAGCACCGCCTGGATGTAGCCGGCCGGATCGAGCAATTGTCCAGCGGTCGCCTCGGCCAGATCCAGCACCGGACCCGAGCCGATCAACAGCGCCAGACACAGCAGGAGCAGCCCGATGGTCGGCAGCGACGCGCCGGGCAGATCCTTCGCCGGTGGCGGATGGGTGGGTTCGCCCGAGCCGGCGCCCCGGATATGGAAGAACAGCAGACTGCCCGAGCGCGCCAGGGCGACGATGCCCAGCAGGCCGCCGACCAGGACCACCGCCAGCATCCAGGGCCAGCCCGGTTCGGCGAGCGCCGCGCGCAGCACAAGGAACTTGCCGACGAAGCCCGAGAGCGGCGGCATGCCCGCTACCAGCAGTGCCGTGACGAAGAACAGTCCGCCGAGCAGCCCGGCATTCGGCAGCGCCGGCCCCGGCACCAGCCGGTCGGCCGCCCAGCCGCGCTCGCGCGTGATGAGATCGGCCAGCAGGAAGAAGGCCGCCGTCGCAAAGGTGGTATGGACCAGATAATAGAGTCCGGCCGCGATCCCCTCACGACTGCCGAGTCCGAACGCGGCCAGCAGCAATCCGACCGAGACCACCACCAGATAGGCGATCTGCCGGCGCAACTCGGTCGCCGCCAGCGCGCCCAGCGCACCGAGCGCCAGGGTCAGCAGCCCCAGCGGCAAAAGCCAGGCGGCATAGAACCCGGCCAGGATGCCGGCCTGCTCGCCGAACAGCAGCGTCTCGACGCGAAGCAGTGAATAGGCGCCGACCTTGGTCATGATGGCGAACAATGCCGCTACCGGCGCCGAGGTCGAGGCATAGGCCGAAGGCAGCCACAGATGCAGCGGCGCCAAAGCCGCCTTGAGCGCGAACACCGCCAGCAGCAGCAGCGCCGCCACCCGCGCCGGTCCCAGATCCTCGGGCGGCAGCTGCGCGATCTTCAGCGACAGATCGGCCAGATTGAGCGTGCCGGTCAGACCATAGAAAGCGCCGGCCGCGAACAGGAACAGCGTCGAGCCGACCAGATTAATGACGACGAAATGCAGTCCGGCGCGCACCCGCGCCGCCCCGCCGCCATGCACCAGCAGGCCGTAGGAAGCCAGCAGCAGGATCTCGAAGAAGACGAACAGATTGAACAGATCCCCGGTCAGGAAGGCCCCGTTGAGACCGAACAACTGGAGCTGGAACAGCGGATGGAAATGGCGGCTGCACGTGTCGGTGCCCTGCATGGCGTGCAGCAGCGCGAAGAACGCCAGCAGCGACGTCACCAGCAGCATCCACACCGCCAGCCGGTCGGCCACCAGCACGATGCCCCAGGGTGCGGGCCAGTGGCCCAGATGATAGGTGAGGACGGTGCCGTCCCCGACCAGGATCAGCAGCTCGATCGCGAGCAGGATCTGCCCCAGGATCGCCGCCAGATTCAACGCACGACGCGCGGCCAGCGACAGTGTCCGCCGCGACAGCAGCAACAGGGTGCCGACCAGCAGCGGCAGCAGTAGCGGAGCGATGACGAGATGGTTCATGTCTCCGACTCCTGGCTGTCACGGACACTCGCCCGACCGTCGACATGATCGTTGCCCAGTTCGGCGCGCGCCCGCAGCGCCAGCATGATGACGAAGGCGGTCATGGCGAAGCTGATGACGATGGCCGTGAGCACCAGCGCCTGGGGCAGGGGGTCGGTATAGCGACTCACCTCGGGATCGAGGATCGGCGGCGCGCCGATGGTCAGGCGTCCGCTGGCGAACAGGAACAGATTGACCGCATAGGTCAGCAGGGTCAGGCCCAGCACCACGGAGAAGGTGCGCGCGCGCAGCAGCAGATAGACGCCACCGGCGGTCAGCACACCGACGATCAGACTCATCAGGGCTTCCATGTCAGGCCGGCTCCTGGTTTGCGTGTGAACCGTCCGCTCCGGGATGGGTGGCGCGATGCATCAACCCCAGATGGATCAGGATCAACAGGGTCGCGCCGACCACCACCAGATAGACGCCCAGATCGAACAGCATGGCCGTGGCCAGCTCGAAGTCGCCGACGATCGGCCAGTGGATATGGGTGAAGCTGGAGGTCAGGAAAGGGTAGCCGAACACCAGACTCCCAAGCCCGGTCAGGGTCGCGATCAGCAGACCCGCGCCGATCAGCGGCAGCATGTTGCTCGACAGTCGCCGATGGGTCCAGGCCACGCCATTGGTCAGATACTGCATGATGAGCGCCACCGCCGTGATCAGCCCGGCGATGAACCCGCCGCCCGGCTCATTGTGTCCGCGCAGGAAGATGAAGATCGACACCAGCAGCGCCAGCGGCAGCAGCAGCCGCGCGAGCGCCGCCATGATCGCCGGATGGGTGTCCCAGTTCCAGGGGCGACCATCGGCGTCGTGTGTCAGGCCCGGCAACCGCAGGCCATAGAGCATGGCATGGATGCCGAGTCCGGCGAGCGCCAGCACTGTGATCTCGCCCAGGGTATCGAAGCCCCGGAAATCGACCAGAATGACGTTGACCACGTTCGAGCCGCCGCCGCCCGGCAGACTGTTGGCGATGAAGTAATCCGAGATCGATTCCAGCGGGCGGGTGAGGATGGTCCAGGTCAGGACGCCGGCGCCGAGTCCGGCCAGACCCGCGACCACGGCGTCGCGCCAGCGCCGCGCCGCGCTCGACTCGTCCGGCCCGCGCTGCGGCAGGAAATAGAGCGCCAGCAGCAGCAGCACGATGGTCACGATTTCCACCGAGAGCTGGGTCAGGGCCAGATCGGGCGCGGAGAACTTGACGAAGATCAGCGCCACCAGCAGCCCGAGTGCGCCGACCACCACCAGCGCCGTGAAGCGGCGCCGATGCAGGGCGACCGTCACCAGCGTCACCAGGATCAGCCCGGCCGTCATGGTCAGACTGACGCCGTCGATCGGCAGGATGGCGCGCGTTCCGGTCAGCGGCGAGCCGGAACCGACGAACCCGAGCACGCCGAACACCAGCACCGTCAGCAGCAGCACCAGCACCAGCCGTTGCAGCGAGCCGTTGTCCAGCCGCCGGGTGATCCAGCCCGAAAACAGCATCAACTCGGCCAGCAGCCACTCGTACATGGCCCGCGCGTTGAGCCACCCCTCCATCCGCGCGGCGATCCGGAACAGCGGGCGGCGCGCGGCATAGATCGACAGCCCCCCGACCAGCGCCACCAGACTCATGACCACCGGCAGCCCGAAGCCATGCCAGATGGCCAGATCGAACTCGGGCGGCGGGGCCTGCAGGACACTGGAGACGGTCATGCGCAGAATCGGATCGACCGTGAGCGCCGGCAGGATGCCGACCAGCAGACAGATGGCCACCAGGATCGCCGCAGGCGCCTTCATCCAGAACGGCGGTTCGTGCGGGGTGCGCGGCAGGTCGACCGGCTCGCCGTTGAAGAAGACGTCGTGGATGAAGCGCAGCGAATAGGCCACCGCCATCACGCCCGAGGCGACCACGAGTGAGGGCAGCAGCCAGCCGTATTCGAAGCCGGTCGAGAAATCGGCGGTCTCGGCGAAAAACATCTCTTTCGACAGAAAGCCGTTGAACAGCGGCACACCCGCCATTGAGGCCGCCGCCACCATCGCCAGGGTCGCGGTATAGGGCATGAAGCGCCACAGACCATTGATACGGCGCATGTCGCGCGTGCCGCACTCGTGGTCGATGATTCCGGCGGCCATGAACAGCGAGGCCTTGAAAGTGGCGTGATTGAAGATGTGGAAGACGCCCGCGACCGCCGCCAGCGGGGTGCCGAGTCCGAACAGGAGCGTGATCAGTCCCAGATGACTGACGGTCGAGTAGGCCAGCAGCCCCTTGAGGTCATGCTTGAACAGCGCCACGCCGGCGCCGATCAGGAGCGTGGCCAACCCGGCGCCGATCACCAGCCAGGTCCATTCCGGCGTGCCCGAGAGCACCGGGAACAGCCGCGCCAGCAGAAAGATCCCGGCCTTGACCATGGTCGCCGAATGCAGATAGGCCGAGACCGGCGTCGGTGCGGCCATCGCGTGCGGCAGCCAGAAATGGAACGGGAACTGAGCCGACTTGGTGAAGGCTCCGAGCAGGATCAGCACCAGCATCGGGGTATAGAGCGGGTCGGCGCGCACCGCCTCGCCCTGGGTCAGGATCACCGAGAGATCGTAGCTGCCGGCCATCTCGCCGAGCAGCAGCAGTCCGCCGAGCAGCGCCAGTCCGCCCATGCCCGTGACCGCGAGCGCCATGCGCGCCCCGCGCCGGCTCTCCGGCTTGCGGTAGGAATAGCTGATCAGCAGGAACGACGACAGACTCGTCAGCTCCCAGAAGATCAGCATCAGGATCACGTTCTCCGACAGCACGATGCCGAGCATCGAGCCCATGAAGAACAGCAGATAGGCATAGAAGCGTCCCAGCCCATCGCGCTCGGGCAGATAGTAGCGGGCATAGAGGATGACCAGCAGTCCGATGCCCAGGATCATGGACGCAAACAGCAGCCCCAGCCCGTCGAGTCGGAACGCCAGATCCAGCCCGACCGCCGGCATCCAGTCCAGACGCCACAGCACCGTCTCGCCGGCGAAGGGCGTCGGTGCAAACGGTGCCAGACAGAGCACGGCCAGCAGGGTCACGGCGCCGGCTGTCCAGGCGGATTTCATGCGCCCGAAATGGGACACCCAGCCCGTCAGGACCGCGCCGAAGAAGGGTAGGAGTACGACGAAGGATAGATTCATGGGGATGGGACTCTGCCAGCGCAATGGCCCAATGGCAAGTCGAGGACCGATTCGCCGGATCGGATCACGGGAGACAGCGGGACGACCGCTGTCATCGAGGATCAGTTGGGCATGTCAGAGTCTGCAACCCCAATGGGCACCAAGCGTGTCAGCAGCGCCATGGCACCGTGCTCGTCCTGCGCGCTCAACACGCCCTTCAACTCACTGAGCGCCGCCGCGAGCACGCCGGCCTCCAGGATCTCGGCACAGCGCGCGATGTGGATGCGTGGATGCGGCGTGTCGGCAAAACCCTCGGTCGGATAGAACAACTCTTCGTACAGCTTCTCACCCGGGCGCAGACCTGTGTATTCGATGCGAATGTCGCGCCCCGGCTCACGCCCCGACAGCCGGATCATCTGCTCGGCCAGATAGCGGATCTTCACCGGCTCGCCCATGTCGAGCACGAAGGTCTCGCCGCCCTGGCCGATCACGGCCGCCTGCATGATGAGCTGACAGGCCTCCGGAATGGTCATGAAGAAGCGCTCGATCTCGGGATGGGTCACGGTCAGCGGCCCGCCACGCTCGATCTGCTGCTGGAAGCGCGGTACCACGCTCCCGGCCGACCCCAGCACATTGCCGAAGCGCACCGTCATGAAGCGACAGGCCGAGCGCCGCTGCATGTCCTGACAGATCAGCTCCGCGAAGCGCTTGCTCGCTCCCATCACATTGGTCGGATTGACCGCCTTGTCGGTCGAGATCAGCACGAAACGCTCGCAGCCCCAGGCGTCGGCGGCGGCCGCGATGGTGCGCGTCCCCAGTACATTGTTATCGAGTGCCGCCAGCACCTGATCCTGCAACAGCGGAACGTGCTTATAGGCCGCCGCATGGAACACCACATCGGGACGCCGCTGCGCGAAGAGCCGGTCGAGCGCCGTCGCGTTGGTCACATCGATCAGATGGCGCGACAAGGGCGGCGGCTCGGGTCCGTCCAGCAACTCGGTTTCGATGCGATAGAGGTTGTATTCGCTGTGATCGACCAGAATGAGCAGGCGCGGCGCGCAGCGGCACAACTGACGGCACAGCTCCGAGCCGATCGAGCCTCCCGCCCCGCTGACCAGGACCACGCGCCCGGCCAGTCCCTGTTCGATCGAGGCCCAGTCCAGGGTCACAGGATCGCGCCCCAGCAGATCCTCGATCGAGACCGCCCGTAATTGATTCACCGCCACGCGCCCGGCCATCAGCTCCTTGGTCTGGGGCACGGTGCGAAACGGGCGTCCGGCCGCTTCGCAGAGACCGACCAGCCGCTGCATCTGCTGCGCCGAGGCACTGGGCACCGACAGCAGGATCACATCGATCCCGAACAGCTCGACCAGACGCGGGATGTCGTCGGTCGTGCCCCGGATCGGCACGCCATGCACCACACCGCCCTGACGGCGCGGCTTGTCGTCGACGAAGGCCACGGGCACATAGCCGCACTGCCGATCGCGCAGCAGATCGCGCACCAGCATCTCGCCCGCGCGTCCGGCACCGACGATCAGCACGCGCTGACCACCGCTGAAATCCAGCCGCCGATCCTTCAGCCAGCGATAGAGCAGTCGCGGCCCGGCCAGCAGCATCAGCTGAAAGATCACGAACAGCACCGGCAGCGAGCGCGGCACATAGGCCATGCGATTGAGCGCGAACAGCACGAACAGCAGCAGCGCGGTGCCGACCAGCACCGCCAGGGCGATGCGCACCAGATCGTTCAGCGAGGCGAAGCGCCACACACCCCGATAGAGACCGAAGGCCCAGTAGACCGGGCCGATCACCAGCACCACCAGCGGCAGGGTGTCGACGGCCTCATTGATGAACTCCGGCGGCACATAGGCCAGATTGAAGCGCATCCAATAGGCCAGACCCCAGGCCGCCGGGATCATCAGCATGTCGTGCAGGAACACCAGCAGGCGCGAGCGGGCGCGCTGTAACCAGCGGGTCATCGGGACGACGAGACCCTTATGAGTTTGAGATCGAACGCTGGTCGACCACGACCGATGGGTTCCGAGATATTCATCCGCCTTCGTTATCCGCACAATGACCGGTTGCAGAATCGTAGCACGGCGACGCTGAAGGATCAGCGCAAGCTCCGGCAACGCTCATGCGCCGGACTCCAGCGCCATCGCCAGCCCGCTGACCCGCTCCACCCGCCGCCCGAGCGCCTCGCGGATCACCGACTCTCGGCTGTAGAGCAGGGTGAAGGACGACTTGGAGCGGGTGATGGCGGTATAGATCAGCTCGCGCGTCAGCACGGGATTGGACGCCTCGGGCAGCACCAGTGCGGTGTGGTTGAATTCCGTGCCCTGCGACTTGTGCACCGTCATGGCGAAGACGGTCTCGACCGCCTGCAGGCGGCTCGGCAGGATCCAGCGGATGGCGCCCGAGCCGTCGCCGGCCGGAAAGGCCACGCGCAGGACCGTCCGGCCGGCGCTCCCGTCACGCCGGGACGGCACCCGGAGCGTGAGACCGATGTCGCCGTTCATCAGTCCCAGCGCATAGTCGTTGCGGGTGACGAGCACCGGGCGTCCCTCGAACCATTGACGCTCGCCGGCACCCGTGAGCGGCGCCTGTGCCCCCTGGCTCAGCAGATGCTGGATGCGCCGGTTCAGCCCCTCGACGCCCCAAGGCCCCTGGCGCAGGGGCGTGAGCAACTGGAAGCCGGCCTGAGCCTGGAGCACGGCGCGCGCCCAGTCGTCGAAGGCGTCGGGGTCGGCGTCGTCGCCGGGTCGCTCCTGGTGCAGGACCGCCAGATAGCCGGGCGCCGGATCGAGACCGGCGGCGCCGCGAGACGTCGGGTTCCCGCTGTCGCCGGTCGAATCCAGACCGTGCCAGTAACCGGCGCGCACCAGATGATCGAGCTGGGTGTCCGGCTCGCCGGTCAGGCGCAGGCGCCGCAGATGCCCGAGACCGGGATCAGTCTGGAGACGCGGGTCGGACTGGCGCTCGAAGAGCCGGTCGAGTGCGGCCAGCGGATCGCGCACCGGCCGGCCGTCCAGCACGCCGGCATTGACCAGCTCGGCCAGGGCGCCGATGCCGCCCTCGGCGCGGAAACGGTAGCTGTGGCGCAGCATGGCGATGGCCTGATCCAGGGGGCGTCCGCTCGGATCGATCAGGTCGTCCGGCAAGCGCGCGCCCGTCACCCGTTGCAGCCAGTCGCGCGTCGGCGGGGTGTAATGGGCCTGACGCGCGCGCCGGCACAGATCGCCCAGCACCGCACCGGCCTCGACCGAGGCCAGCTGGTCCTTGTCGCCGAGGACGATCAGACGTGCGTCGGGACGCAGCGCCGCCAGCAGCGCCGACATCAGTTCCACGTCGATCATCGAAGCCTCGTCGACCACGACGATGTCGGCCGGCAGTGGCCGATCGGCGCCGTAGCGGAAGTGGCGGCTGTCGGGCCGGGGGCCGAGCAGGCGATGGAGCGTGCCGGCCTCGGTCGGAATCGCCGCCCGCATCGCGCGGCCGCCCGGCAGCCGGTCGAAGGGAAGCTGATCGACCTGAGCGGCGATCGAGGCGTTGAGCCGCGCCGCCGCCTTGCCGGTCGGGGCGGCCAGACGGATGCGCAGGGGCGGACCGCCCGCCGTCAGCGCCAGTCCCTGTAGCAGCGCCAGCAGACGCACCACGGTGGTGGTCTTGCCGGTGCCGGGACCGCCGGTGATGACCGCGAAGGCACGGCGCGCGGCCAGGGCGCAGGCGATCCGCTGCCAGGGGAGGGTATCGGTTCCGGGCGCGCCGGAGCCGTCCCCGGCGAAGAGCAGGTCGAGCAGGTCGCGCGTGGCGTCCTCGGGCAGCGGCACGGGTCGGCACAGACGCGCCGCGATGCCCGTGCGGATGCGTTGCTCATAGGTCCAGTAACGGCGCAGATAGAGCAGTGGACGCTCGGGGGCGCCGTCGAGGATCAGGGGCGGGTGTTCATGATTCGCGCAGGTGGCCGGGTCGGCCTCGATCTGCGCAGGCGTTTCATGGCCGGGCGCGAGACCGAGCCGATCCTCGATGGCGCCGCTGCACGCCAGACGCGCAACCCAGTCGTCCAGGGTCAGGGGCGCGAGGAGGGCAGCCAGTTCCGTGCTCGGTCCGGGGGGCGGCGTCAGCCAGTCGCTCCGGTGTGTCAGCACGCTGTGCGGCCGGTTCAGAGCGCCGGCCAGATCGAGACAGACGTGACCATGGCCGTTGCGTTCGCTGGTCAGGGCGATGGCCAGGAGCACGGCCGGATCGGTCTCGGGCGTCTGATCGCGGATGAAGCGGGTCAGGGCCAGATCCAGGCGGCGCAAGGCGCCGGCCTCGGTCCAGGCGTCCAGACGGGACAGCAGTGCATTCGCGTCCATCGGTCAGTCTCCCGCAAACAGTCGGTCGAGCGTCTCGATCAGTGCTCGATCCGGTCGGTCCATGAACAGTCCCTGGCTCGCGGCCTGTCCGCCGCGCAGAAAGACATAGATCGCCCCGCCGAGATGGCGGTCGTAGTCGTAGTCCGGCAGACGCGCCTTGAGCTGACGGTGCAGGGCGAGCAGGTAGAGGACGTATTGCAGATCGTAGCGCCGCTCGGCGATGGCCGCGCGCATGGCCTCCGGGCTGTAGGCGCTGTCATCGGGACCGAGCCAGTTGGATTTCCAGTCCAGCAGGTAATAGCGTCCCTGGTGTTCGAACACCAGATCGATGAAGCCTTTGAGCATCCCGTTGAGGTAGGAGCCGGCGAGTTCGGGCCGTTCGCGGCCGTCGAGCGTGTGCCGGATGATCAGCCGATCGAGCGCGCACAGATCGACCCGGCTGGCCTCGATCCAGAACTCCAGCTCGACCTGATAGCGATGCGGATCGAGATCGGCGAGCCGCAGTTGTGGAACCGCGCCGTCGGGTGGAGCGAGCGCGTCGAGGCGCCAGGTGCGGTCGAGCAGTTCGATCAGCCACGCATCGAGCGGTTCGACCCAGTCGCTCAGCCGGCGGGAGGCGCAGCGTTGCGTGAGCATCCGGCGACGGGCCTGGGCGGCTTCGAGCGCGGCAGCGAAGCCCGGTCGGGCCGGGCCGATCGGGCGGGTCGGAGCACGCAGGTTCGCCGCCCACTCAAGCAGCCCATGCAGAAAGGTGCCGTAACGCCCGCCACGCGGGAAGTCGTGCAACCGGCCGGTGCCGAGCGAGCTGGTTTGCATCTCGGTCTCGGGTGTGCGTGTCTCGGCCAGCTCCTCGCGCACCGTCTCATCGTCGGCCGTTTCGACGGAGTCGGCTGACGATACGGGTCTGGAGGTCTCGGACGCGGCCAATACGCCGGCCGCGAGATCTTCACTGTCGGCCAGGTGCGCGCCCCGGCTCAGCGCCGAGTAACTGCTGATCCACCAGGCACGCGGGCGCCAGTCGGGCGCGGGGCGGGCGTCTTCGAGTGCGACCTCAGCCTCGGCCTGATAGGGCGCGGGATCGGCGGCGGGCGGGTCGATCAGGGTCACGCAGGACAGTCGGCGCAGTCGGGCGGCCAGATCGCCGTTGCCGGTTCCCTGGGCCTCGCTCCCCGAACCCTCGGTTTCAGGCTGATCGTCCCCGGACCACTCGACCGTCCGGCCGTCGAGTCCGAGCAGATAGCCGAGCGCCGAGTGTTCGAGATCCGAGATCGCCCCCAGCCCCAGCCAGTTGGCGTGACGTGCGCGCGTCAGGCCCACATAGAGCTTGCGCAGATCCTCGCCCAGACGCTCGCGGTCGGCCTGGGCGACGAGCGCTTCGTCTCCGCCCAGATGCACCTGGAGCCGATGCGCCGCATCATGGGTCTTGAGCGGTCGATCCTTGGACTGGGTGCGCCGGCAGTCGGCGATGAAGGGCAGGAACACCAGCGGATATTCGAGTCCCTTGGATTTGTGGATGGTGACGACACGCACCAGACGCGCATCGCTTTCGAGCCGCAGCTGGCGCGCCTCGGATGTCTCGCCGGTGGCCGCATCGCTGTCGGCGATCGCTTCTTCGAGAAAACGCACCAGGGCCTGTTCACCGTCGACCTCCTCGCTCGCGCGCTGGAGCAGTTCGCCCAGGTGCAGGAGATCCGTCATGGCCCGCTCGCCGTCCGTGGTTCCGAGCAGGCGGGCGGCGATCCGAAACTCGCCGATCAGCCGGTAGAGCATGGGCAGGAATCCCTGACGACGCCAGCGTCCGTTGAGGTCGCGCAGCCGCTCGCCCTGGGTCTCCCAATGGAGTTCGTCGCGATTGAGCCGGTCCAGATCCGTCAAGCCCCGGCCGAGCAGGCGGGTGGCCAATGCCTGACGCATCAGCCGATCGTCGAAGGGGTCGGCGATGGCGCGCAGCAGTACCGCCAGATCGCGTGCGACCGAGGTGTCGAAGACGTTGCCGCGCTCGGAGAGGTAGACGCTGGCCACGTCGAGCCGGCGCAGCTCGGCGCGGATGGCGTCGGCTTCGTTGCGATTGTTGACCAGGACCGCCAGATCGCTGGGTTCGAGCGGACGTTCACCGTCCTGACCCACAGGCAACAGGGCGCGTCCCGCCTGTCCGAGCCGCAGCAGCTCGGCGATGGCGCGGGCGGCGGCCTCGGCGGTGCGCGCGGCGGACAGGGCCGGCCGTCGATGGTCAGGGTGCGCTCGGCCTGATCGCGCGGTCGCGCCGGATGGAAGGGAACCGGGTTGCCCTGGCCGTTCGGTTCGCGAAACAGGAAGGCGCCGTGTGTGGCGGTGCGCTCGCCATGCTCGAAGAGGGCGTTGACCGCCGTGATCAGGCCGATCGAGGAGCGATAGTTGACGTCCAGCGTGTAGTGACGGCCCTGGGTGGCGGCGCGCGCGATCAGATAGGTGTGGATGTCGGCGCCACGGAAGGCATAGATCGCCTGCTTGGGGTCGCCGATCATGAAGAATCCGGTCGCGGCGTGATTGGCCTGAATCTCGTAGATGGATGAGAAGATGCGGTACTGGAGCGGGTCGGTGTCCTGGAACTCGTCGACCAGGGCGACCGGGAACTGTCGGCGGATGGCGGCGGCGAGGCGTTCGCGGCCCTCGCCCTGGAGCGCCTGATCGAGCCGGATCAGCAGGTCGTTCTGGGTCATGATCGCGCTTTGGCGCTTCTCGCGCTCGACGTGGCTTTTGAGCCAGTGGACGGCGTGGGTCAGCAGATCCTCGGTGGGATCGGGCAGGGTGGTGAGTGTTTCATATAGATCGGCCAGCGCGCGGCAGGCTGGATCGTCGACCGGGGCCTTGGCGGGATCGTTCCAGATCTCGGCGATGGCCAGTGAGGACATCCGTTGCCAGGACTTTCCGGTGCCGCTGAAGACGCAGGGTTCGATTTGGTCGGTCGTATCCAGCCAGACCCGGAGTGACTTCAACACCCCATCACGGTGGCCCTTGTTGAGTTGGCGCTGATTGAACGCCTTGTCCTTGACCGCCTGCTCGAAGAGTCGCTCCAGGGCGGCGATATGATCCTGCGTGCGCCAGTCGGTCTTGAGCGTGGCGATCGTGTGTCGGCGGGTCTCCAGACAGCGTCCGACGATCTCGTCCGGCGGGTCGGCGATCGGCGTCAGATACTCGGCCAGGGACAGCAGACCTCGGACCGCCTTGGCCAGATCCGATGGCTGCGACCACTGCTCCAGTACGGGTTCCAGACGCTCGGCGGGAAGTCCGAGCAGGAAGGTGCGCCAGTAGTCCTCGGCGGCGTGTTGCAGACGTTCGGCGTCGTCGTTCTCCAGCGTCTGCTCGAAGGCGTTGGCGCTGTCGAAGGCGTGTTCGCGCAGCATCCGGTAGCACCAGGCATGGATGGTCGAGATCGCCGCCTCGTCCATCCATTCGGCGGCCAGTTCCAGGCGTCGGGCGGAGTGTGCTAGGTCGCCGTCGGCCAGTTGGTCGCGCAGGTCGAGCAGCAGGGGATCGGACGAACCGGGCGACGACTGATCGCGAAAGACCAGTGCGGCTTCCACCAGTCGGCGGCGGATGCGGTCGCGCAGCTCTTCGGTCGCGGCATTGGTGAAGGTCACGACCAGGATCTCGGGCGGCATGAGCGGGCGTGCGAAGGCCGTTTCGCCGCCGTGCCCCAGGACCAGGCGCAGATAGAGCATGGCCAGGGTGAAGGTCTTGCCGGTGCCGGCGCTGGCCTCGATCAGACGGGAGCCGTGCAGGGGGACTTCGAGCGGGTTCAGTCGCTGGATCGTGGTATTCATCGTTGGTCAACAGTGTCCAATATAGTGCGACGGCCTGCTGAGCTTGCTGTCGCTTCCACGGTTTTTGTCTTGTGTCCCGGAGCGTTGCATCGAAGGCGGTGCAGCTTAAACGATGGGGGAATCCTGTTGGTACTTCCGGCGAAAGTCCAGATAGAACCGCAGCCGGCGACGAAAATATGGCTGATGATTCTCCGCGATTCTGGTGGTGGCTAAGGCTGAATCAAAGCGGGACGCTAGAGCTGAAAAGATCTCCGCATCGGCAAAACGCTGCGGGATAAATTGTGCTTTATGGATGTTATCCCGCAGAATTGTTTTTATCCATGACCATGTTGTCAAATCTGCATTTCGTGTGTTAGGTTAGCCCGAAACCATGCAATCACTGATTATGTGGCTCGGCGAGTCGATGCAATCTGAAAGTTAAGAAAGGGATAGTGATGACTGATTTAAGAGTAGTGTCAGAAAAAGAAGAATTGGAGATCATTAAGCCCAAGGCGACATTAGCAGAAATCACTTTCTCAGGTGGAGATAAAGTTGAACTTAGTGAAAACGAAAAGTTGATACTGGTAGGCCCGAATAATAGCGGGAAATCTCAATCGTTGAGAGAAATAGTAAAAATCTGCCAATCCGGCAATGCAGAGCAGTGTCTGGTTGTGAAGGATTTAAAGCTCAATAAAAATGGTAGCTCTAAAGAGCTTCTTGAGTACCTTAATAAAAACGCAGATTTAATTAATAATCAATTTCAGATGTCCGACTACTTAATACACAGGTCATACGTTCCCTTCTGGGATAACAATCCGTACCTAATTAACGGTCTGCATGCTGGTAGTATAAAAAATGTTGCTGCTAATGATCGACTAAATATTTGTAATCAGCAAAATAGCCTTTCGCCAGGTCAACATAAAACGAAGCCACAACATATTCTTTATGATGACGAAGAACTGATGAAGCGAGTCAGTGGCCTATTTAGAAAATCTTTCTCAAAAGATTTGATGTTTGATTTTCGTGGTGGTAGCAAGCTCCCAATCCACGTAGGGCAGATCCCGAAGGGCGAAAACGTAGTGGATCGCGTAGGAAGTGATTATGTTTCAAAAGTTCGTGAAAATCCTCTTTTAGATAAGCAAGGCGATGGCATAAAAAGTTACGCTGGAATTCTATTTGAGACAGTTGTTTCAGAGAGAGATATTACCCTTCTGGATGAGCCGGAAGCATTCTTGCATCCTCCCCAAATGAGAAGGCTGGGAGAGACATTATCATCTGAAGTTAAAGGACAGTTAATTGTTGCAACACATAGCAGTGATATTCTCCGGGTTTTTTTAGAAGGAACCAA
>ERZ1673962.402-NODE-402-length-30945-cov-74.750372_pt1 | contig 30945 bp, 24 predicted proteins | sample MGYA00580188_ERZ1673962 | MGnify/ENA primary metagenome ERZ1673962 (study PRJEB41334, sample SAMN05608104) | rock metagenome | biome: terrestrial subsurface; feature: shale formation; material: shale | place: USA: Pennsylvania ... | reverse complement strand
TAGAGAGTCCAGAAACCTTTCCTGATGTTTATATGCGATTTGGTTATTAATGGAGGGTGAGCGCGGCCGGTGAGCGGAGGGCTGGACCCAGCGGCGGCGCTGAGTCGTCCGTCAGCAGGGGATAAACGAAAAAGCCGCGCAGTGCGCGGCTTTGAAAGTGGTGGGCCCACACGGACTCGAACCGTGGACCAAAGGATTATGAGGCATCTGAAGTCGGGTTTCTGGCTGTTTCTGTTTGTGTACCGTTAAAACTCTATCGCAGCGCGTTACCCTGTTTTCAAGGGGTTATTGTTTCTCCTTGGATCCGGTCGTGGCCTGGCATGACCTTCAGAGCGGTACGCAAAACGGTACTCATATGACAACGGTTTCGGGAAAGGTGAGTGGGCGAAAATTCCTAACTGATGTAGAACTCAGGGCTCTCCGGTCAGGCCAAACGGCTACAGATTCGTTACCAGGACGCGGTAGTGGCGCAATCCTCTTTACCTGCCGTGAGTCTGGTGCGATTGAAGCGTATTACCGCCGCCGGGATCGTGGGCAACAGCAAAAGATCAAACTTGGAACCTTCAAGAAAACACCGAAGAGTCCCGGCCTAAGTCTGTCAGTGTTGCGTGAGCAGGCCATGGGTTACGCAAGGATTGCCGCCGAACACGGTGATATCAAGGTCTATCTGGCGAGGTGTGCAGCCGAGAAAGAGGCCCACGAAGCCGAGTTCAAGCGGCAGCAATATGAGCAGCAGCGCCTCGCTGCCCTTGAGGCATCCAAGGGCTCGTTCTCCGAGCTGTTTCGCGACTACATAGAAGATCGCAAGCGTAACGAGGTCTCCGAGCAGCAGATCAAGGAGTTTGAGCGAGTTTTAGCCAATGAGTTAGAGGGGGTGAAAGTTGGCGTGGATGGAGAGCCCGTCGATGTCATGGCAATAAAAGCCAAGGACGTTAAACCCGAGCACGTAAAGCTTCTCCTAAAGCCTATCTGGGATCGCGGAGCGACCCGCCAGGCTGGGAAAGTGCGCTCATTTCTGGTGGCTGCGTTCAACTACGGCCTGCGCGCTGAGCATCATATCGACCGAAGCAGCCAGAAAAGCTACGGTCTGGAAATGAACCCTGCCGATGCCGTCGTTGTGCCCAACACATCGAAGCCCGGAGAGCGTGCGCTAACTGACGAAGAGCTCAAGCAGTTCTGGCGAACAATCACCCAAATCGAGTCGGTCGGGCCGATCATGGCCCGAGCTTTTCTCTTTGCGTTCGCCACTGCCGGGCAGCGCCCTTTCCAGTTTATTCGGGAGCCCTGGCACAGCTACGACCTAAAAAACAAATACGTGAAGATCATCGACAGCAAGGGGCGCGGTGGGAAAAAGAGGCTTCATATCGTCCCTCTGAGCGAGCGGGCTTTGCAAATCTTGGAGGAAGTACGAGCCCAGCAGCCAGAGGAGGCAGTTTACCCTTGGAGCATCGATGGGCAACGACCGATTCATCCTTCCAGCTTGCCTCATGCGGTATCGGAATGGCGGAAGACTTCGCACGCTAAGCTGGATGGTGAGCCCATTCCCAAGTTCACACCGCGAGATATCCGTCGTACATGCACGCAGTTTATGCAGCGCCACGGAATAAAGAACTTTGACAGCGACGCCCTGCAATCACATGGGCAGACAGGTGTTGTCGGTAAGCACTACCGCAACAATCCCGAAGCGAAGCTGCCTGAAATGCGTCTAACAATGGCGGCCTACGACGCGGCGCTTGGGCGCCTGCTCGACACGCCTGACACCGGTTCAGACGCGTAGCTCTTGACAGTTTTAAATATATGTATAAATTCCAAGTGTATGCGGTGTTCCGGAACCGCAGCCGTAGCACCCCCGCGCTGTTGTCTACTCACAGTATCGCGGGTTGGATATGGACAGAGTAGAAGCCACGCCAAGAAGGCCTCATCCGGGTGAGGCATCATCATGACTTTCACGCTAGTACAAGCGCTCGCATCAGCACTCCCGCATTTCCAGGGCTCGGGGGTGTGCCATGCCTGAAATGGTTCTTCTCGATTTTTCCAGCGTCAGCCGCAAGGTTGGTCTGAGTAGGAAGAGTATCTACTGCCGTATCAGGGACGGCGATTTTCCCAAGCAGGTGAAGATCGGGCGGGCCAGTCGATGGCTCAAACATGAGGTCGACGAATGGATCGCAGCAGCCGCTGCCGCGAGGTAAGTCAAAAAAAGCCGGTCGCCTGACCGGCTTTTCTTCTGTCTTGGAGGAATAGAGGATTTTCTGTCCTATTGAATCAATGTCTGCCTAGCAGGTGGCCTGGGTGATCTTGTTCCCCAGTGATTCGCACGAGCATCTGGTCATGTTTTAGGCGTGTCATCGACTGCCGTCTCGCTATTTTTACCTTGCTTGGCAAAATAAAGGCGAAAGCCAAATAGACCGCCATTACAAGCGCGAGTCGGGGACTGCTCAACCATGAGGGAATATAAAAAATGCGAAGATATTGGTTCTGAGCTATTCAATGTACGGCGATATGGAATCGTTTTGCTAAACCTCTTCAGTCTGGCCGTTCCGCTGGAACAAAGCGGCTGAGTCGATTCTCTGCTCTGCATCAGGTAAACATTGGCAGTCTTACGCCACGATGCATTTGGACTTGGGTGGAGCAAAGGCCTTGGCATTGGCTCTAGTGAGCCAGCCTGCGGAGACGGCCTGATATCTAGCTTATGTGTGCTGCCTGCTTTGTTGAAAGCCGACTTTGGTTCATCTGGTCAAGATGCTCCGCAGTCTGGCTTCGGCACTAGTGACGGGATGAATGGCGATTTGTTATCCAACGCTTAGAAACGCCGGGTACTCAGCAGCTCGTCCAACACCCGCCTGGGAACGCGGAACGGTACCGACATACGATCCTCACCCGCTTCGATCTGGAAGTCGCTGCGCAGGCCGTACTGCGAGAGGTTTTGCAGCCGGATCTGAACCTGCTCCAGGTCGCACGATCTACGCCGGGGCGAAGCTGACGTTCGAATGACCCTGGTCCCTCATGGCATGATCGCGGACTCCCATGGCGGGCGGGCCTTGGAGCGTAGAGCCTCGATGTGGTGCTTCGATGTCTATGCGAGGCAGCCCCTTTCGGCTGATTAGAAACGTTGTGGTTGGGCACCATTGGCTCAGCTGAAGCCTAGCGATCGTTACTGGCGCATTCTTGCAGGACATTCAAGGTGGGTTCTAGAGCACGGGTATGCGTCGCGGTGCGTCAGCCTGTCGTGAAACCGGAGTTGCCCTGCAAAAATTTCTTTTCAGTTGTCCAACTCCGCCTGCTCCTGAATCTGGTCCACCGAGAGCTCCAAACGGTAGGCCAGTGCGATGAATAGCGCTTGGCAAAGGCACAGCGTCGCGCTGAGCGAGCGGAAGGCAAAGGCGCTGCCTTCATTGACCAATAGCATCGCGTTGGCACGCTTGGCCAGTGGCGATAGTGGGCTGTCGGTGATGATCAGTGACTTGGCGCCGTTGTGCTGGGCGATGCGCACACACTGCTGGCTCTCTTTGCCGTAGGGGCTGAAGCTGATGGCGATGATCAAATCGTTAGCCCGCACGCTGCGCATCTGTTCCCGGTAACTGCCGCCCAGGCCCGACACCAGATGGATACGCTTGTTGGTGTGCTGCAGGTTGTAGACGAGGTAATCGGCCACCGCGAAGGAGCGGCGTACCCCCACCACATAGATGTTGTCCGCGTTGACGAGCAGGTCAACCGCCTTTTCGAACGCCTCGTCGTCCAGTTCGTTGCCCAACCGTTCCAGGCCTGACAGCGTCCCCTCCACGCACTCGCGCGCCAGGTCTGTACTGGACGCCTTGTGGGATTTATTGGCAATCAGCTTACGAATGCGCTGCTGGTAGTTCTGGACGGGCGTCGCCTTGAGGGTATAGGCGTCGCGGAACAGCACCTGCATCTCGCTGAAGCCGGAGAAACCGAAGCGTTGGCAGAACCGCACGATGGCCGAGGGGTGGACTTCGCATCGTGTGGCGATGTCGCTGATGCGATCGACCATGACCCGGTCAGTCTGCTCGCTGATATAGCTGGCGACCCGTTTCAACTGCCGTGGAAGGCTGTCGAAATCGGCAGTGATGCGCTGCAACAGCTTATCGACGCTGACAGGAGCCTGCCCTGGCTCTGCTGGCATCTGTTCGATCTCGGACATACGACGGCTTCCCCTCATTTTTCGACCAGACTACGCGATCCAGTACCGAAAGCGGAAGCCACTTGGCCTCTGTACAGCGCGCTCTGCCATCCTAAATAGAATGTAAATTCCACATAAAATAAATATGGAAAAAAAGTTGATAACTGCTCGAGAGGGAAGTACGCTCAGGTCATTACATCGCACCCAAGGCGATGAACGCAGGCCATAAGAACAATAGGAGCCGCCATGGGCGACACAACCTTCGCAAGTGACCGTCAGCTGGATCTGATCTGTCTCGGGCGCCTCGGCGTCGATCTTTATGCGCAGCAGGTCGGTGCGCGTCTTGAAGACGTTAGCAGCTTCGCCAAATACCTCGGCGGTTCGTCCGCCAACATCGCGTTCGGTGCTGCGCGGCTGGGGTTGAAGTCAGCAATGTTGACCCGAGTTGGTGATGACCATATGGGCCGCTTCCTTGTTGAGGCCTTGCAACGTGAAGGCTGTAGCACCAGCGCCATCAAGGTCGACCCGCAGCGGCTGACGGCAATGGTTCTGCTCGGTATCAAGGACCGCGACACCTTTCCTTTGGTGTTCTATCGCGAGAACTGTGCCGACATGGCGCTGCGCGAAGAAGATATCGACGAAGCCTTCATCGCATCCAGCAAGGCGCTGCTGATTACCGGAACGCACTTCTCCACCGAAGGAGTCTACAAGGCCAGTAGCCGCGCCCTGGATTTCGCCGAGAAGCACGGTGTGCATCGCGTGCTGGACATCGATTACCGTCCGGTGCTCTGGGGGCTGACTGGCAAGGCGGACGGCGAGACGCGGTTCATCGCCAGTGCCGAAGTCACTGCCCATGTACAGGGCATCCTGCCGCGCTTCGATCTTATCGTCGGTACCGAGGAGGAATTTCTCATTGCTGGCGGCTCCGAGGATCTGTTGACAGCGCTGCGCAACGTGCGGGGCGTTACTGAAGCGACCTTGGTGGTCAAGCTCGGCGCCATGGGTTGCACCGTCATTCGCGGGGCTATCCCGGCCCGCCTGGAAGACGGCGAGATCCACCGCGGCATCCGCGTCGAGGTGCTCAACGTGCTGGGCGCCGGCGATGCCTTCATGTCCGGCTTCCTGCGTGGTTGGCTGACCGGCGGCGACGACGCGCGCTGCTGTCAGCTGGCCAATGCCTGCGGCGGTCTGGTGGTGTCGCGCCATGCCTGCGCACCGGCGATGCCGACCATGGCCGAGCTGGACTACCTGTTCAGCCGCCCCGAGCCGCTGACCCGGCCGGACCAGGACGCCGAGCTCAACCGCCTGCATCGGGTGAGCGTGGCGCGCAAGCCGTGGAAGCAGCTATTCGTTTTTGCCTTCGATCACCGCAGCCAATTCGCCGACCTGGCGCAGCAGGTCGGCGGCGACGACGGTGCTATTCCCCGGCTCAAGCAGTTGTTCGTGCAGGCCATCGAGCGGGTCGAGGCCGATCTGGTAGGGCAGGGCGTGGCCTGCAATGTCGGGCTGCTGGCCGACGACCGTTTCGGCCAGGATGCCCTGAATGCCGCCACCGGCCGAGGGTGGTGGGTGGCGCGCCCGGTGGAGCTGCAATTCTCCCGGCCGCTGGCCTTCGAAGGTGGTCGCTCTATCGGCACGCAACTGGTGAGTTGGCCGCGCGAGCAGATCGTCAAATGCCTTGTGCAGTACCACCCGGACGACGAACCGCTTCTGCGCCTGGAGCAGGAAGCGCAGATCCGCGCACTGTACGAGGCGACTCAAGCCAGCGGGCATGAGCTGCTGCTGGAAGTCATTCCGCCGAAGAGCCTGCCCGGCGAGCACCCCGACGTGCTGGCGCGCGCGCTCAAGCGGTTCTACAACCTTGGCATCTACCCCGACTGGTGGAAGATCGAAGCGCAGCCGGCGTCTGTCTGGCGGCAGCTCGACGAGCTGATCCAGGCGCGCGATCCCTATTGCCGCGGCGTGGTGGTGCTCGGCCTCAACGCGCCGGTGGACGAACTCGCCGAAGGCTTTCGCCAAGCCGGCGACAGCACCGTCTGCCGGGGTTTCGCCGTGGGTCGCACCATCTTCCAGGAGCCGAGCCGCGCCTGGCTTGCCGGCGAGCTGGACGACGAAGCGCTGATCGCTCGTGTGCAGGCCACCTTCGAACAGCTGATCGGTGCCTGGCGCGAGGCGCGCCCGCAGGCCTGAACCGCCATTCCAATCGCCGAACAAGAACAAACAGGTGAATAGATGAAAAATTCCCCGATCCGGATAGGTATCAACCCGATCTCCTGGAGCAACGACGACCTGCCGTCGCTGGGTGGCGAAACCCCGTTGGAAACCGCCCTGAGCGAGGGCAAGACGATCGGCTACGAAGGCTTCGAGCTCAACGGCAAGTTTCCCAAGACCCCTGAAGGCGTGCGTGACGTGCTCGCTGCCCATGATCTGGCGCTGGTGTCCGGCTGGTATTCCAGCGGCCTGGCGCACCGCAGCGCCGAGGAGGAGATCGAGGCCATCGCTGGGCATTTCCGGCTGCTGGCCGAGAATGGCGCGACCGTGATGGTCTATGGCGAGGTCGCCGGTTCCATTCAGGGCAAGCGCGTGCCGCTGCGCGAGCGCCCGCGCTTCCACAGCCAGGCGCAGTGGCAGGCCTATGGCGAGAAGCTCACCCGCGTCGCCGCTTTCACGCAGGCCCAAGGCGTGCGGCTGGCCTACCACCACCACATGGGCGCCTACGTCGAAACCCCCGAAGACATTGACCAGCTAATGGCAGTGACCGGGGATGAGGTCGGCCTACTGTTCGACTCCGGCCACTGCTACATGGGCGGCGGCGATCCGCTGACGGTACTCGACCGCCATATCGAACGCATCTGCCACGTCCATTTCAAGGATGTGCGCAAGGCGGTGGTGCAGTTGGCGCGCAACAACCAGTGGAGTTTCCCGGACTGCATCGTCAACGGCGCGTTCACCGTACCGGGGGATGGCGATCTCGACTTCGCGCCAATGCTCGACCGCCTCTATCAGGCCGACTATCACGGCTGGATCGTCGTCGAGGCCGAGCAGGATCCGGCCGTCGCGCCCAGCTACGCCTACGCGAAGAAGGGCTACGACACCTTGCGCGAGCTGGTCGCGCTCACCGATGCCCGCTACCGCGCCACTGCCTGAGGAGGAGCCGCATGAATCTGCTCGTTAAAGGCCAGAATGATCGCACCCTGGTCGAAGTCCCAGACAATGCTTTGGAATACGTCGGTTTCGGCGCGTATCGGCTTGCCGATGGCCATACCTTGCCGGTACTCGGCCAGGACCGGGAGGTCTGCATCGTGCTGCTCAGTGGTCGCGCCAGTATCCAGGGCAGCCATTCGCAACACGGCGCTTTTGAGTGGGCGAACATTGGCAATCGTCAAAGCGTGTTCGATGACAAATCACCGTTTGCCGCTTACCTGCCGTCGCACAGCGAAGCCCAGGTGACCGCGCACGGTGCCGCTGAAGTCGCCATCTGCTTGGCGCCGGGTGCGACCGGCGAAAGCCTGCCGCCGCGGTTGATCGAACCGGCTTCGATGAAGCGCTCAGTGCGTGGCAAGGACGCGAACACCCGTTACGTCTGCGACATCCTGCCGGACACCGAGCCGGCCCATTCGCTGCTGGTGGTGGAAGTCATCACACCGTCCGGGCACTCGTCCAGTTACCCGCCGCACAAGCATGACACCGATGATCTGCCCGCGCAGAGCTTTCTCGAGGAGAGCTATTACCACCGTCTCGACCCGGCGCAGGGCTTCGTTTTCCAGCGCGTCTACACCGACGACCGCAGCATCGACCAGGCGCTGGCGGTGGAGAACAACGACGTGGTGCTGGTGCCGCGCGGCTACCACCCGGTATGCGTGCCCTATGGCTACCGCTCCTATTACCTCAACGTGATGGCGGGGCCCAAGCGGGTCTGGAAATTTCACAACGACCCGGCGCACGAGTGGATGTTGCAGGGCTGATTCGCCGACACAGGACAGTTACCAGGCTCCAGGAGCGAGCCATCTGTACTGAAGCTGTAAGCAGTAGCTGACGTCTGGAACCCAATAACAAGAGCCAGAGAAGCGAACGATATGTCTGAATTCCATGACTCCACCCGAGGCCACGACGTGGCCTATGTACTGCGCATCTGCGCGGTCGCTGCCCTGGGCGGCATCCTTTTCGGCTATGACACGGCGGTGATTTCTGGCGCCGTGGATTCGTTGAAGCAGTACTTCGACCTCACCGCGGCTGAAACCGGCTGGGCCGTTTCCAACGTGGTGATCGGCTGCATCATTGGCGCGTTGAGCGCCGGTTGGGTCGCCGGTCGCCTCGGTCGCAAGAAGGCTCTGGTGATCGCCGCGCTGCTGTTCACCGTTTCGGCCATCGGCTCGGCTGTCGCCGAGAGTTTCACCTGGTTTGTGCTCTACCGCATGATCGGCGGGCTCGCCGTGGGCCTCGCCGCCACGGTGTCGCCGATGTACATGTCCGAGGTATCGCCAAAGGGCATGCGCGGCCGGGCGCTGGGCATGCAATCAATGGCCATCGTTTTCGGCCAGGTGGTGGTGTTCATCGTCAACTACCAGATCGCCAAGGGCGTCGCCGACCAGTGGCTGGTCGAATACGGCTGGCGCTGGATGATCGGCTCGGAGGTGGTGCCCTGCGCGCTGTTCTGCCTGGTGGTCTTCGCCATCCCCGAGTCGCCGCGCTGGCAGGTCATGGTCGGCCAGGAAAAGGCGGCGCTGCGCACCCTGACGCGCATCTCCAACCGTGAGCACGCCACCCAGCTGCTCGGTGAGATCAAGGCTTCGCTCAAGCAGGACCGCAAGACCTGCCCCGGCAAGCTGGAGCTGCGCCAGTCGGGCCTGATGCTGATCCTCATGGTCGGTTGCCTGTTGGCCATGATCCAACAGGTCACGGGCGTCAACGTGATGATGTACTACGCGCCCATGGTCCTTAAAAGCGTCACCGGCAGTACCGAGTCGGCGCTCTACCAGACCATTTGGATCGGCGTCATGCAGTTGGTCGGCACCATGATCGGCGCTTACCTGATCGATCGCGTCGGCCGCCTGGCGCTGATGCGCGTCGGCACCATTGGCGCCATCGCCGGCCTGCTGATCACCTCCTACGCGTTGTACCACCAGCAGACCGGTTACCTGGCGCTGTTCGGCATGCTCTTGTTTATGGTGCTGTACGCGCTGTCTTGGGGTATCGGCACCTGGGTACTGATCTCCGAGATCTTCCCCAACCGCCTGCGCTCGCTGGGCATGAGCGTCGCCGTCTGCGCCATGTGGACTGCTAACTTCCTGGTCACCCAGACCTTCCCGATGATCAACGAGAACCCCTACCTGCTGGAGCGCTACCACGGCGCCTTCCCGATGTGGCTGTTCGCTGGCTGCTGTGCCTTCGGCTACTGGTTCGTCACCCGCTTCGTCCCGGAAACCCGTGGCGTAGCGCTGGAGAAGATCGAAGGCGTGATGCTCGACAAGCTGCGCCCCGGCAAGCGCCAGGTGCGTGTCGGGAATCGCCAGCCGGCCTATCAGGCGGTACGCCAGCAGCGCTGAACCCCACCCTCAACGGAGCCGCGGGGCGGCTCCAGGACCCCAGGCAATGCCGCACGAGGCGGCGAGAGGAAGCACGAGATGAGTCAGATTACCACCGTCGGCCACTATATCAATGGAGCCGTACAGGAGCAGGGCGAGCGTTTCGGCGAGGTGTTCAACCCGGCCACCGGCGAGGTTGGCGCGCGGGTCGCGCTGGCTAGCCGCATGACAGTCGACGAAGCGGTCGCAGCCGCCAGGGCCGCGTTTCCGGCCTGGTCCGAGCAGTCCGCACTGCGCCGCGCGCGCATCCTGTTCAAGTTCAAAGAACTGCTTGATCAGCATCACGAGGCGCTGGCACGCATCATCACCCGCGAGCATGGGAAGGTGCTGTCCGATGCGATGGGCGAGGTCACCCGCGGCCTCGAGATCGTCGAGTTCGCCTGCGGCGCGCCGCACCTGATGAAGACTGCCTTTACCGACAACATCGGCGGCGGCATCGATAACTGGAACATGCGTCAGGCGCTGGGCGTCTGCGCCGGCATCACCCCGTTCAACTTTCCGGTCATGGTGCCGCTGTGGATGATTCCCATGGCACTGGCCACCGGTAATACCTTCATCCTCAAGCCGTCCGAGCGCGACCCCTCGGCCAGCCTGCTGATCGCCGACCTGCTCCAGCAGGCCGGGCTGCCGGATGGCGTGTTCAACGTAGTGCAGGGCGACAAGGAAGCGGTCGATGCGCTGCTCGAGCATCCCGACGTCGAGGCGGTGTCCTTTGTCGGCTCGACCCCGATTGCAGAGTACATCTATCAGGAAGGCACTCGTCGCGGTAAGCGTGTGCAGGCGTTGGGCGGTGCGAAGAACCACATGATCGTCATGCCCGATGCTGACCTCGATCAGGCTGCCGACGCGCTGATCGGCGCGGGCTACGGCTCGGCAGGTGAGCGCTGCATGGCCATCTCGCTGGCCGTCGCGGTAGGCGATGTTGGCGATCGGCTGATCGAAAAGCTGCGCCCGCGCATCGACTCGCTGCGTGTGCGCAACGGCATCGAGGCCGATGCCGACATGGGCCCGCTGGTTACGGCGCAGCACAAGGCCAAGGTCGAGGGCTACATCGGCAAGGGCGTGGAAGAGGGCGCGCAACTGCTGGTCGATGGCCGTGATTTCAAGGTCCCGGGCGCCGAGAACGGCTTCTTCGTCGGCCCGACCCTGTTCGACCGGGTCACGCCCGAGATGACCATCTACAAGGAAGAGATCTTCGGCCCGGTGCTCGGCATCGTCCGCGTGCCGGATTTCGCCGCCGCGGTCGAGCTGATCAACGCCCATGAGTTCGGCAACGGTGTGTCTTGTTTCACCAGCGACGGTGGCATCGCACGCGCCTTCGCCCGCTCCATTCAGGTTGGCATGGTCGGCATCAACGTACCGATTCCGGTGCCCATGGCCTGGCACTCCTTCGGCGGCTGGAAGCGTTCCCTGTTCGGCGACCACCACGCCTACGGCGAGGAAGGCCTGCGTTTCTACACCCGTTACAAGAGCGTCATGCAGCGTTGGCCCGACAGCATCGCCAAGGGCGCCGAATTCAGCATGCCGACCGCCAAATAACCTGCGTTTATCGATACGGAGAAAAAAGATGAGCCAGACCCTACGTTTTGCCCTTAACCGCATGTCCGCCCCACGTCTGCCGCTGGATCAGTTCATCGACATGGCCCTAGCACTAGGTACCGATGCGATCGAGATCCGCAACGATCTCAAGGCCGTCGAGATGGAAGACGGCACGCCGCCTGAGCGTGTCCGCGAGTTGTGCCAGCAGAAGGGTGTTCGCGTGTTGTCGATCAACGCCCTATACCCCTTTGATGTGTGGAACGACGAGCGTCGTGCCCAGACGCTGAAGCTGGCTGCCTATGCCCGCGACTGCGGCGCCGAGGCGCTGGTGATGTGCCCGCTCAACGACCGCAATGACCCGCGCGACGAGGCTGAGCGGGCCCGCGGGCTGCGCACCGCGCTGAGCGAAATTGCACCCATCCTACGTGAGCACGGCATCCTTGGTTTCGTCGAGCCGCTGGGCTTCGAGGAGTGCTCGCTGCGCCACAAGCGCAAGGCCGTCGAGGCGATCAAGGCCGTGGGCGGGCTGGATGTGTTCCGCCTGATCCACGACACCTTCCACCATCACCTGGCCGGTGAGCAGGAGTTCTTCCCCGAGCTGACCGGTCTGGTGCATATCTCCGGCGTCGAGGACGGCGACCTCCCGCTTGCGGACATCCGCGACGGCCACCGCGTGCTGGTTGGCGATGCGGACATCCTCGGTAACGCGCCGCAGCTGCGCGAGTTGCTGGCGCAGGGCTACGCCGGCCACTGCTCTTTTGAGCCGTTCGCCGAAACCGTACATGGTCTGGATGATGCCCAGCCGGCGCTCGAGCAGAGCATGGACTACCTGCGCGAACGGGTGCTGGTAGCTGACGGGTGCGCGGCCTGAGGCGCGCCAGGGGCAGGGCGTGACGCCCTGCCGCTTTCAACCCGAAGCGGCGATTGGATAATAAAAGGTGGTGTCGCTATGAATACGATCCGACTGACCATGGCCCAGGCCCTGGTGCGGTTTCTCGACAACCAGTACGTCAGTGCCGACGGGGTCGAGAGCAAGTTCGTGAAGGGAATCTTCACCATCTTCGGCCACGGTAACGTGCTCGGCCTCGGCCAGGCGCTGGAGGAGGACCCCGGCGAACTTGTCGTCCACCAGGGCCGCAACGAGCAGGGCATGGTGCATGCCGCCGTCGGCTATGCCAAACAGAAGTGCCGCCGGCAGATCTATGCCTGCACCTCCTCGGTCGGCCCGGGCGCGGCCAACATGATCACCGGCGCGGCGACCGCGACGGCCAACCGCATTCCCGTCCTGCTGCTGCCTGGCGATGTCTACGCCAGCCGCCAGCCGGACCCGGTGCTGCAGCAGATCGAGCAGCCGCACGACCTGTCGATCAGCACCAACGATGCGTTCAAGGCGGTCAGCAAGTACTGGGATCGCATCACCCGCCCCGAGCAGCTGATGAGCGCGGCGATCAACGCTATGCGCGTGCTCACCGATCCAGCCGAGACCGGCGCGGTGACGCTGGCGCTGCCCCAGGACGTGCAGGGCGAAGCCTACGATTACCCCGACTATTTCTTCGCCCGCCGCGTGCATCGTCTTGACCGGCGCCAGCCCACCGAGGCGATGCTCGACGACGCAATCGCGCTGATAAAGACCAAGCGCAAACCGCTGCTGATCTGCGGCGGTGGGGTGAAGTACTCCGATGCTGCCGACTCGCTGCAACGCTTCGCCGAGCGATTCGAGATTCCCTTCGCCGAAACCCAGGCCGGCAAGAGCGCCATCGTCTCGGCGCATGAGCTGAACGTTGGCGGCATCGGCGAGACCGGCTGTCTGGCGGCCAACCTGGTGGCCAGGGAAGCGGACCTGGTGATCGGCGTCGGCACCCGCTACACCGACTTTACCACCTCGTCCAAGTGGCTGTTCCAGAACCCGGACGTGCGTTTCATCAACCTCAACGTCAGTGCCTTCGATGCCTGGAAGCTGGACGCCGTGCAGCTGGTGGCCGACGCCCAGGTGGGCCTCGATGCGCTGGGCGAAGCGCTTGGCCGTAGCGGCTACAAGGCGCAGTGGGGCGGTGCGGTAGCCGACGCTCGCGCGCAGCTGAAGGCCGAGGTCGACCGCGTCTACGCCGTCGAATATGGCACCGACGGCTTCGTCCCGGAGATCGACGATCACCTGCCGCGACAGGTGCTGGAAGAGTTCATCGAGCTGACCGGTTCGAGCCTGACCCAGAGCGCCGTGGTCGGCACGCTCAACGCCGAGCTGGCCGACAGCGATGTCATCGTCGCCGCCGCCGGCAGCTTGCCTGGCGACCTGCAGCGCGCCTGGCGCAGCAAGGGGCCGCATACCTACCACCTCGAATACGGCTACTCCTGCATGGGCTACGAGGTGAACGCGGCGCTGGGCGTCAAGCTCGCCGAACCTGGGCGCGAGGTCTTCGCGCTGGTCGGCGACGGTTCCTACCTGATGCTGCATTCGGAGTTGGTCACCGCCATCCAGGAGCGGCAGAAGGTCAATGTGATCCTGCTGGACAACATGACCTTCGGCTGCATCAACAACCTGCAGATGGAACACGGGATGGACAGCTTCGGCACCGAGTTCCGCTACCGCAACCCGGAGACTGGCAAGCTCGACGGCGACTTCATCCCGGTGGACTTCGCCATGAGCGCGGCGGCCTACGGCTGCAAGACCTACAAGGTGCGCACCCTCGACGAGCTGCGAGCGGCGCTGGCCGACGCGCGCCAGCAGCGCGTCTCGACCCTTATCGACATCAAGGTGCTGCCCAAGACCATGATCCACAAATACCTGTCCTGGTGGCGGGTCGGTGGGGCTGAGGTGTCGCAGAGCGAGCGCATCGCAGCCGTGTCGCGGATGCTCAAGGCCAACACGGCCAAGGCGCGTCAGTACTGAGTTCCCAAACAGCGTTGCAAAACAAGAACCCTACGAATTGGAGACACATATCATGACAGTCAGACTCGGAGTCATCGGTACTGGTGCCATCGGCCAGGATCACATCCGTCGCTGCAGTTTCGCCCTGGCGGGTTCGCAGGTCGTCGCGGTCAACGACATCAACGCCGACGCGGCGCGCAAGGTGGTCGAAGGGCTGGGCATTCAGGCCGAGGTCTACGCCAGTGGGCATGAGCTGATCAACGCGGACAACGTCGACGCCGTTCTCGTCACCTCCTGGGGCCCGAGCCACGAGGAGTTCGTACTGGCCGCCATTGCCGCCGGCAAGCCGGTGTTCTGCGAAAAGCCGCTGGCGGTCACCGCTGAAGGCTGCCGCAAGATTGTCGAGGCGGAGATGGCACACGGCAAGCGGTTGGTCCAGGTGGGCTTCATGCGCCCCTACGATCCGGGCTACCGCGCGCTGAAGAAGGTCATCGACGAGAACGGCATCGGCGCGCCGCTTATGATCCACGCGGCGCACCGCAACCCCTCGGTGGGCGAGTCCTACAACACCGACATGGCGATCACCGACACCCTGATCCACGAGCTCAACGTCTTCACCTGGCTGCTTGATGATCACTTCGTCTCCGCGCAGGTGCTCTACCCGCGCAAGACGACCAACGCGCTGCCGCACCTGAAGGACCCGCAGATCGTCCTGCTGGAAACCGCCAAGGGCACGCGCATCGACGTCGAGATTTTCGTTAACTGCCAGTACGGCTACGACATCCAGTGCGAAGTTGTCGGCGAGACCGGCATCGCCAAACTTCCGGAGCCTGCCTCGGTGCAGATGCGCAGCGCGGCGAAACTCTCCAACACCATCCTGACCGACTGGAAGCAGCGCTTCATCGACGCCTACGACGTGGAGCTGCAGGACTTCATTCACGCCGTACGCGACGGCCAGATCGGTGGCCCTTCCGCCTGGGACGGCTACACCGCGGCGGTCAGCGGCGATGCCTGTGTGCTGGCGCAAACCAGTGGCAAGGTCGAGCCGATCGAGCTGCCCGAGAAGCCGGCGTTCTACGCCTGATTGCAAATGCTAGGCGCGGGCTCGCCGGCAGGCCGGCCCGCTCCGGCGAACTCTAGAAGAACAAGAGGACACGACCATGCGTATCGCCCTTGATCCCTACATGTACCGCCACCTGCCGATCCCGCAGATGGTCGACAAGGCCGCCGAGCTTGGCTACGAGTACATCGAGCTGTCGCCGCGCGAGGATTTCTTTCCTTTCTACAAATACCCGCGCGTGGACAAGGCGCGCATCCGCGAATTCAAGAAGGCGCTTGGCGACACCGGTGTGAAGTTGTCTTCGCTGCTGCCGCTGTACCACTGGGCCGGCCCGGACGAGGAAATGCGCCAGGCTGCGATGCGCAACTGGAAGCGCGCCATCCAGGTTGCGGTGGAGATGGATTGTCAACTGATGAACACCGAGTTCGCCGGCCAGGCCGACAACGCGCTGGTGTGCGAGCAGCAGTTCATGAAGTCGATGGACGAGCTCTTGCCGATCTTCGAACGTGAGGGCATCAAGCTCGACATCCAGGCCCACCCCTATGACTTCTGCGAACGCAACAACGAGGGCATCGACCTGATTCGCGGGCTGGACGTCGACTTCGTCAACTACCTCTACGCCGCACCGCATACCTTCTTCTACGACGACGGCAAGGGCGACATCGCGCCGATGCTCAAGTATGCCGGCGACAAACTCACCCACGTGATCATCGCCGACACCTACAACCACCGCGCCTCGTCCAACCTGCGCTACATCGTCAACCCGCCGGGGGTCACCGCGACCGTTCACCAACACCTGGACATTGGCCAGGGCGAGGTGAACTGGGACGTCTTCTTCTCCACGCTGCGCGAAATGAAGTTCGACGGCGTCGCCACGGTTGCCGTCTTCGCCTGGGAAGAGCGGGCCGACGAATCCAGTCGCTTCATGCTCGAACGTGTAAAGCACGAGCTGATGCGCTAACGGCTATGCGAACGGCCGCCCACTGCGGGCGGCCTCTATCGATTCAGCGAGATGCTTGGGCCTGCTCCGCGCAGCGCTCCGGCCTCGCTTTGCCTTGAGGAAATGCCATGCGTATCGGTCTGGTGGGCTACGGCCTCGGCGGGCGGCTGTTTCATGCGCCTTTCATCGTTTCTACGCCGGGCTGCGAACTGGCCGGCGTCGTCACCCGCTCATCCGAGCGGCGCACCGAAGTCGAGCGTGATCACCCGGGCGTACCGGTCTTCGATTCGCTGGAGGATCTTGCTGCGGCAGGCGTCGATGCGGTGGTCATCTCCACGCCGCCAACGGTCCGCCCGACACAGGTGCGAGAAGCCATCGAGCGGCGCATTCCGGTACTCAGCGACAAGCCCTTCGCGCTCAACGTCGCCGAAGCCTGCGACCTGACCAAGCGCGCCCGCGAGGCCGGCGTGCCGCTGTGTGTCTATCAGAACCGGCGCTGGGATTCGGAATTTCTTACCGTGCGCAAGCTGCTCGACAGCGGTGCGCTGGGCCAGGTCCACCGGTTCGAGTCGCGCATCGAAGGCTGGCAGGACGAGGACCAAGGCAAGGCTACCGGTGGGGGCGCGCTGCGTGACATCGGCAGCCACCAGGTCGACCAGGCGTTGCTGCTGTTCGGCCCGGTGCGCTCGATCTATGCCGAGATGACCTATGTCGACGACACGCTCGACTGCGACTATTTCATTTCCCTGCGCCACCAGAACGGCGTGCGCTCGCACCTCTGGGGCAGTGCCATCCAGCATGCACCGGGGCCGCGCTTTCGGGTAAACGGCACCGAGGGCTGTTACCGCGTCGAGCAGCTTGATGGACAGGCCCAGGCGTTATTCCAGGGCCAGATGCCGGCGCAGCTCGGAGAGCGCTGGGGCGCCGTGGAGCACCTGCGTTGGGGCTGGCTGCAGCGCGGCGAGGACCGCGAGCTGATTCCCTCCGAGCACGGGCAGTGGCCTGCGTTCTATCGCCAGTGGGTCGCTGCGTTGAAGGGCGAGGCCGAGATGCCGGTAGCGATGGACGAGGTGCTGGCGACCCAGCGTGTGCTCGACGCGGCCCGGCAAAGCGCGGCACAGGGGCGCGTGCTGACGCTGATGTAAACGGGTGTCAAAGCGCGTTTGTAGACCCGCTCCGCATCACCTTTGCAGCGAGTGCAAACCGCCTGCCGGCTCTCGACGCGCGGGCGTTTGCCGTTTCGTTTGACGCTTTGGAATAACCAAAAAATAAATTCCAAATAAAGTTGTAATAGAAAAAACATTCCACTACTTTTCATCTCGCAGTTGACGTTTCACCGTCCACTTCGCCCAGCCGTATCAGTGTCGAGTCGGACGAGCCCCAACAACAATAAAGGTGCCGTCAATGAACACCGCTCGTAGCGTTCCGCTCCATCCTCCCTCCCGCCTGTGCCCCCTGTCATGCCTGACCGGCACGGCGAGCCGCTGACCCGGCCCCTGCATTCCATTCGAACAATAACAACGGAGTTACCCATCATGCGGATCAAGACACGTATCGCCACCCTGGCATTTTCCCTACTCGTCAGCAGTACTGCCATGGCTGAACTCAATTTCGGCGTCAGCATGGCGCAATTCGACGACAACTGGCTGACCTACCTTCGCGAATCCATGGCCGACAAGGCCAAGGAGGAGGGCGTGCAACTGCAGTTCGAGGACGCCCGCAGCGACGTGGTCAAGCAGCTCAACCAGGTGCAAAGCTTCATCAGCCAGAAGGTGGACGCCATTATCGTCAACCCGGTGGATACCGCCGCCACGCGCAACATAACCGAGTCGGCAGTGAAAGCCGGCATCCCGCTGATCTACGTTAATCGCCGGCCGGACGACGAAAACCTACCCGATGGGGTGATTACCGTTGCCTCCAATGATCTGGAAGCTGGTCGCCTGCAAATGGAGTACTTGGCCGAGCAAATGGGCGGCAAGGGCAAGGTGGTGATCATGCTGGGTGATCTGGCTAATAACTCCACCCATAACCGCACCAAAGGGATGAAAGAAGTGCTGGCTAAATATCCGGATATCAAGCTCGTCGAGGAGCAGACCGCCAATTACATGCGCGACAAGGGTATGGATCTGATGAGCAACTGGCTGCTGTCGGGCCGTGAGTTTGACGCAGTTGCCGCCAATAACGACGAGATGGCGATCGGTGCGGCCATGGCCCTGCAACAGGCCGGTCGCGGCAAGGACACGGTGCTGATTGGCGGTGTAGACGGTACGCCGGACGGTCTGGCAGCCGTCAAGCGGGGCATGCTGGCTGCCTCGGTATTCCAGGATGCGCGCGGCCAGGCTCACGGCGCCGTCGAAGCGGCCATCAAGATGGCCAAAGACGAGCCGGTCGATAAGACCCTCTGGATACCCTACGAGCTGATCACAGCAGAGAACGTCGAATCCTTCCGTGCTCGCCTGAAGCAGTGACGCCAGCGGCGGCCCCGCATTCGCGCCGGGTCGCCTGACAGCATCGCAATCCTTCGTTTCATCCTGCCCGTTTGCGATAAGCCCGGCTTCGCGGGGTTCGCACGCCCTCAGGAAATGCAACGGGCATCTCGATAAAGTAAACACGCATGAAAACAATAAAAACAGCTACCGCTTCCATCTGTCTGGCCGCAGCCGTTGGCGCACCGGCAGCCATGGCGCTCGAGACCGAAGGCTACCTGCGCCTTGGGGGCGGTTTCTCCAGTGGCTCGGAGTCCCAGCAATGTTTCTATCTACCTGGAGCGGGTTCCAAATACCGATTGGGCAACGAATGTGAGCAGCTTGTCGAATTAGGTGCCTGGCAGGATTTCTTCAAGCTCGATGATGGCTCAAGCATCGGTATATACGGCATGGCTCAGTTGTACAACGAGTATGACCACACACCCAGATTCACTGGCGATCACGGTCGCGCGCGCATGGTCCAGGCATACGCGTACTGGAATGATATCGCGGCGCTTAATGGCGGCTCGTTGTGGGCGGGTCGTCGCTACTACAAACGTAACGCCATCGATATCTCCGATTTTTTTTACTGGAACCAGAGCGCTACTGGTGGCGGTATCGAGAACGTCGAGATTGGTGGTCTGCTGTACAGCTACGCGTTTTCGCGCAAGGACAACCTGGACCAAGAACGCTACATCAATCGTCACGACTTCAACGTAGCCGGCTTCGACACCAATCCCGGCGGCGAGCTGGAAATGGGGTTGAGCTACATCGATGAGCCGCGCAGGCGCAACATGCACAGTGGCTGGGCAGCGACAGCACAGCACAAGCAGGCGGATTTTCTTGGGCTCGGCGGTACCAACACCTTCGCGCTGCAATACGGAGCAGGCCCGGGCATCGCGCTGGGTTCAACCGGGGAGGTTGGTTACAACAACGACAACACCAGCTATCGCGTCGTGGAGTTCTTCGACTGGCAAACCTCGCCGCGCTGGGGTGGGCAATTCCAGGTTGTCTATCAGGAGGACCGCCGCCGCGATGATGATGACCAGCAATGGCTATCTGTCGGCGCACGCACCGTTTACGGCTTTACCCAGGAGTTCAAGTTCGCCACCGAGCTTGGCCACGACCGGGTCTACGCGCCCGGCGGCACCCGCACCCTGACCAAACTGACCCTCGCGCCCACCTGGTCACCCAACGGTCCAGCCTTCAAGGGCGCTCACCCGGAAGTGCGTTTCTACATCACCTACGCCCTGTGGAACCGTGCCGCGCAGCGTGCTGCCAGCGCATTGATCGCCGGCTCAGCGCTATCGGACACCGGCAGTTTCGGTACTGATCGGCACGGTGCCAATTTTGGTGTGCAGGTCGAGCATTCATGGTGAAAAATAAATTTCTAAACTGCGTTGATATGGAATTTATATTCCACTAGAGTTATTTTCAGGTTGAAGACAAAGGCGGGTGTTAAAGCTGTACCCGCCACAACAAGAACAAGACCGAAAAGGTACCGCCGATGAAAACCATCGCTCGTAACCCCAGCTTTACCCATCCGTTGCCTCAATACCGGGCCACACACAGCCCCCTTCGTCCTCTTGGCTATTCGCTGCGGCGGTTACTTCGCAGCCTAAGCCGACTGCATTCAGCCAGTGTCTGCCAGCAGCGCGATGGCAGGCTCCTGTGTGGGTTGTCCCACAGCGGTTTCGTCTGCCTCGATTAACTGCGAAATACTGCGGAGCACCCTATGACCCTACGCATTCTTGTGGCCGCTTGCCTCGGCCTGTGGCTTCTCAGCGCCCAGGCGTTCGCTGAGCTTCGCCTTGGCGTCGCCGTGGCGCAGTACGACAACTACATCGCCTACCTCGTCCGTGCCATGCAGGATCGCACGCACGAAGTACCAGGTGGCGTGACGCTCAATCTTGAAGATGCCGGTGGTGACATCGTTCGCCAGATCAGCCAGGTAGAAAACTTCATCAGCCAGGGCGTAGACGCCATCATCGTCAACCCAGCGGATACCGCTGCCACTGGCAAGATCACCGAGCGCGTCGTCGCTGCAGGTATTCCGCTCGTCTACCTCAACAGTCGCCCGGAAGTCGACCAATTTCCGGAGGGCGTGGTATTCGTCGGTACGGACGAGCGCGCCATTGGTGAAATGCAGATGCGCGCCCTGGCCGAGCGCATGGAAGGCAAGGGCAATCTGGCCATCCTGCTTGGGCGCCTGGCGCACGACGACACCCGCAAGCGCACCGAAGGCGTCAAGCGGGTCCTGGCCGACTATCCCGACATTACGGTGGTGGAAGAACAATCCGGTGACTGGCAGCGCGACCAGGGCATGAATCTGATGAACAACTGGCTGCTGTCCGGCGAGCCGATCAATGCGGTGGCGGCCAACAACGACGAGATGGGGATAGGTGCCGCAATGGCGCTGCGTCAGGTCGGCAATGACATGCCGGTCGCCGGTATCGACGGGACGCCGGATGGCCTGGCTGCCATCGGTGAAGGGCAGCTGGCGCTCAGCGTGCTGCGTGATCCTGTAGCCATGGGCGAGCGTGCAGTGGATGCGGCGGTTGGCCTTGCCAATGGCGAGGCGCTATCCGGCGACATCTGGATCGATGTGCATCTGGTAACCCGCGACAACTTCAAGCAGTTCCAACGCTAGGCGATACCGCAGCCGAAGGCGCGGGGCGCCGCGGCGACTCAATGGAGACGATTCAATGCTCAGTTCTGCTGCCATGACCCAAAACGTCGCACGGCCCGTTTCCCAGACCAGCGAATATCTGCTGGAGATCGTCAACGTACACAAGGGTTTTCCCGGGGTGGTTGCCCTCGATGACGTCCAGCTGCGCCTGCGTCCAGGCACTGTGCTGGCGTTAATGGGGGAGAACGGTGCCGGCAAATCGACCCTGATGAAGATCATCGCAGGTATCTACCAGCCCGACGCCGGTGAGCTGCGTCTGCGTGGGGAGCGGGTCGAGTTCCAGACTCCGCTGCAGGCGCTGCAAGCCGGCGTCGCGATGATCCATCAGGAGCTCAACCTGATGCCGCACATGACCATCGCAGAAAATATCTGGCTGGGTCGCGAGCCGCTCAATCCTCTGCATCTGGTCGACCATGGCGAAATGAGGCGGCGCACCCAGGGCTTGCTGGACCGACTGAACATCCGTCTCGACCCGAATGATCTGGTTGGCGAATTGAGCATTGCAGCCAGGCAGATGGTGGAGATCGCCAAGGCCGTGTCCTATGACAGCGACGTGTTGATCATGGACGAACCGACCTCGGCCATCACCGAAACCGAAGTGGCGCACCTGTTCGCCATCATCGCGGATCTCAAGTCGCAGGGTAAGGGCATCATCTACATCACCCACAAGATGGATGAAGTCTTCAACATCGCCGATGAGGTTGCGGTGTTCCGTGATGGCGCCTACATAGGCTTGCAGCGCGCCGACAGCATGGACGGTGAAAGCCTGATCTCGATGATGGTTGGCCGGGAACTGAATCAGCTGTTCCCACAGCGCAAGGCGCCGATTGGCGAGCGCGTTCTCTCGGTACGAAATCTCACCCTTGACGGCGTGTTCCGCGATGTTTCGTTCGATCTTCGCTCCGGAGAAATTCTGGGCATCGCCGGGTTGATGGGCTCCGGTCGTACCAACGTGGCCGAAACCCTGTTCGGGGTCTCTCCGTCCAGCTCGGGAGAGATCATCATCGATGGCGAAACTATCCACATGACCAGTCCCTGTCAGGCCATCAACAAAGGCTTGGCGCTGCTCACCGAGGATCGCAAGGACACCGGCATCTTCGCCTGCCTGAGCGTGCAGGAAAACATGGAGGTCGCGATCCTGCCCAGGCACACAGGTGGGGGATTCGTGCATGAGAAGGCCTTGCACGAACTCTGTGAGGAGATGCGCCGCACGTTGCGGGTGAAGACGCCGTCGCTGGAGCAGTGCATCGGCAATCTCTCCGGCGGCAACCAGCAGAAGGCCCTTCTGGCGCGTTGGCTGATGACCAACCCGCGCATCCTCATCCTTGACGAGCCGACTCGCGGAATCGATGTCGGCGCCAAAGCCGAGATTTACCACCTGATTGCCAAGCTCGCCGAGCAGGGGATGGCCGTGATCATGATTTCCTCGGAACTGCCTGAGGTGCTCGGCATGAGCGATCGCATCATGGTCATGCACGAGGGGGAAGTGATGGGCTTTTTGGATCGTGAAGAGGCGACACAGGAGGCCATTATGCATCTGGCGTCCGGCATCAAGGCGCTGCACTGACCGCTACAGACTGAACTGAACGGATGGCCGCACCCGTTCCGGGTGGGCTCGCAAGCGAGGACAACAACAATGAACGCGATTTCCGACAACAAGCCCATCGAAACCCCGGCCCGTTCGCGCCGCAAGATGCCGACCGAGTTGAGCATTCTGCTGGTGCTGATCGGTATCGGCCTGATCTTCGAAGCCTTCGGCTGGATGCTCCGCGATCAGAGCTTTCTGATGAATTCGCAACGATTGGTGCTGATGATCCTCCAGGTATCGATCATCGGGTTGCTGGCCATTGGCGTCACGCAGGTGATCATCACAAGCGGCATCGACCTGTCATCCGGCTCGGTACTGGCTCTTTCAGCCATGGTTGCAGCCAGTCTGGCGCAATCCTCCGACTTCGGCAGGGCAGTGTTCCCCTCGCTGACGGACATGCCGGTCTGGGTGCCGGTGATGGCGGGGCTTGGCGTCGGGCTACTGGCCGGCGTGATCAATGGCAGCATTATCGCCATTACCGGCATTCCCCCATTCATTGCCACCCTCGGCATGATGGTTTCTGCCCGGGGCCTGGCTCGCTATTACACCGAAGGCCAGCCAGTCAGCATGCTGAGCGAGTCCTATACCGCCATCGGCAGCGGTGCGATGCCGGTGGTCATCTTTCTCGTGGTCGCGCTGATCTTCCACATCGCGCTGCGTTACACCAAATACGGCAAATACACCTACGCCATTGGCGGCAACATGCAGGCCGCGCGAATCTCCGGCATCAACGTCAAACGCCACTTAGTGATCGTCTATAGCATTGCCGGGTTGCTGGCTGGGTTGGCTGGCGTCGTCGCCTCGGCCCGCGCTGCGACCGGTCAGGCCGGTATGGGAATGAGTTACGAGCTGGATGCGATCGCCGCGGCAGTCATTGGCGGTACCAGCCTGGTCGGCGGGGTAGGGCGGATCACCGGGACCGTCATTGGCGCGCTGATTCTCGGTGTCATGGCGTCGGGCTTCACGTTCATCGGCGTCGACGCTTATTTGCAAGATATCATCAAAGGCATGATCATCGTCGTCGCCGTGGTGCTCGACCAATACCGCAACAAGAAGAAGGTCAAGCGTTAACGAGTAGCTGAACCTTAAACTGCAGGGGTTGGATCTGAGATCCATAGGCAGGCTCGTGAGTTGGTATGGCGCCCATGTATGAGCAATCCCGGCTCCATTACCATGCGGGCGTCCACCCATATCCGCAGGAGGACTGCCATGGCCGCGAACTTCAAAGTCGAATCCATCCTTACCGATCGCTACCAGACCACGGTGCCGGAAACTGTCCGTCGTGCTCTCAAGTTGGGCAAGCGCGACAAGATTCACTGCATCATTCGGCCCAGCGGAGAAGTAGTGCTCACGCGCGTCGAAGCATCCGTCAGCGATGATCCCGTGCTCGGTCAGTTCCTCAGCTTTCTCGCTGCTGACATCACACGCCATATTCACCAAAATAGCGCAGCTTTTCACCTTTATTAGAGCTGCGCGCACCCAGATGGCGCGGAGAGGCGAGAGTGCAGGTCGGACAATGCAAACCGCAGCATCCACCGCGCACTGGCGATCTGTCACAGTTCATGGAGGCGACCACCGTCCATTCTGATCCGATGCTGGGAGCGCTCGGCCTCACGCACTCGTCGTGGGTCACCAGTACCAGCGTCGACTTGCTCTGCTGATAGCGAAAGTATCGGAGAAGTCTCCCTAGCATGTTTCGGTCGGACTCCCTCGTGTGAAGCTAGACCCCAGTGCAGTGTTGTGCACCGCATCGTAAAGGTGAGACGGCGGCTGACTCCGGCTGCGGTCTTTCTTTGATTACTTTCCTGTAAATCTATCCACCGTATACGGCTTTGGATCTATCGGTGGCGTCTCGCCGCAAAGCAAGCTGACCACAACTTCAGCGGTAATTGCCGCCTGCGTCAGCCCAAGGTGCTGGTTGCCGAACGCAAAAAGCAGGCTGGCATGGGCCGGATGATGTCCAATGATGGGTAGCGAGTCGGGTAGCGTTGGCCGATGCCCCATCCACTCGCGCTTCTCTACGTTCTGCCTGCCCAAAGCGGGGATCAGCGCCCGGCTATGGCGCAACAGCGATTGGAAGCGTCGCTTGACGGGCCCGGCTCGCAACCCGCCGATCTCTGTAAAACCCACCGCGCGCAAACCCGATGCGAGCGGGCTCATGACGAAGTGACGTTCGGCCGAGCCTACCGGGCGGTTGAGCCTGATATCGTCGCCTTGCATGGTTAGGTGATAGCCGCGCTCAGCTTCCAGTGGAACATCAAAGCCTGTCATGTTCATCAGCGCCCGGCTCCAGGCGCCAGCACAGATGATCGCATAGCTACAGGTCAGTGTTTCCTGTGGCCCGATCAGGGTGACCTGTCGCGCGTGCGCTTTCAGGCTGTCGATGGGTTGCATTACGAAGCGTCCACCGCGCGCCTCGAATGATTCGAACAAGTGCTGGCAGAGCAGATAAGGGTCACGCACCTGATAGGCGTTGGGGAAAAACAATGCATGAGATACCGCGGTACTCAGAGCCGGCTCCAGCTCGGCGACCCGGTCAGCCTCGACCAGCGTGCTCTCGATACCCCAGCACTGCAGATACCGGCTGTGCTCGATTGCCGCTTGTCGACCTTGGGCCGACTCCCAGACCAGGAGATAACCGGACTGCAGAAGATGATACTCGCCATCGACATCGTTCAGGGTGCGCTTCCAGGCGGCGACGGCCTGGCCGTTGAGTTGGCGAAGGCCCTGTCGGGATCGTTCTACGTGCTCGGGCCTGGCGGCGGCGACAAAGCGCATCAGCCAGGGCAGGCTGCGGTGCAGATAGCGAATCGGCAAGGCGAGGGGGCCGTTCGGGTCAGCAAGCATACGCGGTGCGCGCCGAATCGTATCGGCACTGGATAGCGGATCGATCAGCTCGGTGGCGAGGTAACCGGCGTTGCCAAACGAGGCGCCTTTGCCGGGCTCGCCACGGTCGATCAACGTCACCTGATAACCCTTGCGCTGGGCCTGCAACGCTGTGCATAGCCCGATGATACCTGCGCCAACGATGGCGACACTGGAGCGGTCAGCTCCGGATTGGCTCTGCATGTTTGACCTCATGATCACAGTTCACTCACCGGTTCGAGCTTGGCCGAACCGTGGTCTGCTGTCGCTGCGTTTTCTGCCCGTTTGCAGAACCATCCGAGCTGGGCATAGGCAATACCGATCAGGGGAGAGAGCCAGCAGGCAAATGCCAGCGGGGCGTAAAGCAGATTGCTGTAGTCACCGGGTACAAGGGTCAACCCGAGCGTGCCAATGACAAAGGCGCCGCCTGCGTTCCATGGGATCAGCGGGGACATCAGGGTGCCCCCTTCCTCTATCGCACGGGACAGATTGAGACGGCTATAACCGAGGCGATCGTACTCGGGGCGATACATCCGTCCCGGTAGAGCTATCGAGAGGTAAACGTCGCCGGCGATCGTATTGGTCGCGATGGACGTCAGGATGGCATTGCGCTGCAGACCTTTGATCCCGTGGCTCATCCGCATCACCGCGGCAACCACTGTTTCAAGGCATCGGGTGCGTTCGAGTGCACCGCCGAATGCCAGCGCAAACATCATCAGGGTCACGACCCAAGTCATGGAGGTAACCCCGCCCCGGTTGAGCAGGGCCATTAACGATTCACTGCCGGCTTCGGTTTTGAACCCGCTATGGGCGAACGTCAGCAGTTCGTTGAAGCTGTAGTCGTAGTTGATGAATGCGACCACGCCGCCCAAGGCAAAACCGGTGAACAGCGCGGGGATCGGCGCTACTTTGAAGAACGCCAGCGCCATCACAACGATCAATGGGAGCATCGCTAGGAAACCCATGTCGAACTGGTTTTGCAGACCTTCCTTGAGCAGGCGGATCTGTTCCAGTTGGCTGTCATCCACCACTGCCTGACCCCCGGCGACCAGATAGATCGCAAACGCGATCAGCATCGCCGGGATGGTCGTTGGCATCATGTTGCGGATGTGGTCGAACACGTTGGTTTCGGTCACGGCCGCCGCTAGGTTGGTCGTGTCGGAGAGCGGCGAGACCTTGTCACCAAAAAAAGCACCAGAAACGACCGCGCCGGCAACCCAATACAGCGGAATGCCGAACGCCGTGCCGATACCCACAAGGGCAAGACCGATGGTCCCAACGGTGGTCCAGCTCGAGCCGATCGCCAATGACACGAGCGAGCAGAGCAGCATGCAGGCCGCCAGGAACCAGGCTGGGTTTATCAATTCCAGGCCGTAATAGATCAGCATGGGCACAGTGCCGCTGGCGATCCAGACGCTGACGAGCATGCCTACCAGAATCAACGTAGCGATAGCTGGCATGGCGACGTGCAGCACGTGAAAGGCGCCGGCTTCGATGTCCTTCCAGCGATACCCCTGAATCCAGCCCACAAGACCAGTGATGGCGAAGCCGATGGCCAGCGGAATGTGTGGTGTGAAATCACCGTAATAGATGATCTGCAGGCTGAGCAACCCGATGGTCAGGACAATGGGAAGCAAGGCCAACGAGATGTTGGGTGGAGCGATTGTGGGCGCGGTGGTATCCGTCATGTCTGCACTCCGTTGGATGACGGCCTCATGGCGGTCATCCGTTTTGTTCTTGTTGTAGGTGGATCGAGGCCGGATGGTGTTTGCTTAGCTCTGGTTGCGATGGGCGAGAATGGCGGCCGCCAGGTCCTCACGAGAGTCGCCGACCGACTTGAACAGCGTCATGGCCTCGGCCGGATTCGGCAGGGCCGCGCGGCCGTTGTGCTGCCCGCGGCAGAGCTCGCTCAGCTCAGCGATGATATCTTGCGCACGCATCGCGCCTTCGCTGATCGGGATGATCAGGTCACCGGTTTCGCTGAGCGCGGCCGCGCGGGTATCGACGAAAACGTCGCAGCGCTGCATGGCGCGGTTGTCCGTTTCGCGCATACTAGGGGTGAAGCTACCTACCAGATCCAGGTGTACGCCGGGTTTTAACCATTCGCCCAAAATTACCGGTGCGGTTGCCAATGTGGCGCAGCTGATGATGTCGACCTCTCCTGCGACATGCTGGAGTTGGTCGTCCTTACAGACCTCAGCGGGGATATCCATCGCTCGGAACTCTTGAACCAGCGTGGCAGAGGCGGCTTCGTTGCGATCCCAAACCCGAACTCGGCTGATCGGGCGAACGCTCATGTGCGCCGGTATCAGGCGACGTCCCATGCGACCAGCGCCGACCATCAACAGGCTGCTCGAGTCTTCGCGCGAGAGAAAACGGGAGGCGAGGGCGGATGCCGCTGCAGTCCGGCGGGCCGTCAACTCGTTGCCGTCGAACATGCCAAGTGGCTGACCGGTCTTACCGCAGCTGAGCAGATAGTGGCTGCTCAAACCGGGTAGATTGCGCGTGTTGTTGCCGGGAAATACATTGACTTGCTTGACGCCCAAAAACTCACCTTCGATCCATGCGGGCATTAGCAAAAGCGTCGCCTGGGGTTCATGGGGGATGTCCAGGAAGTGGTGGTGCCGCACGGGCGAACACACATCGTCACGGGTGAAAACCTCATTCAGCGCTTCGATCAGGCTGGGCCACGGCAGGGCATCTCTGAGTTGCTCGGCGTTCAGTTGCATGTCGGCGATTTCCGTTGTTAAGTGTGCGGGTATCCGGAGGTGTGCGGACGTTCGTCTTCCTGCAACCTCATGGTATGCGTCCCGCATCTTGCGTCATTGACCCTGCCGCCGGAGTTCTATACCCAGGCTATGAACCGATCCGGGAATAGCTCATCGATCCCCTACACCACGGGCTCCAGCCAGGCGCGCCGTAACGTGATTGCCTGCCAGAGCGGTGAGCATCGTCACGACTACGCTCAGGTGTTGTTCGGCTGGCGCGGGCGAATGGATTGTGAGTTCGAACATGCCGCAGGGCGGCTGGCGCTAGGCAAAGCCGCATTGGTTCCATCCTCAGCATCACATCTGTATGAGGGCTTGAGTGAAGACAGCGAGCTGCTGGTGCTCGACGTGGAATGGGGCGATCCGTTCATCCAGGCGCTGGAGCAGGCATGCGGCCTCTCGTTCGCCGAGTCGTTATTCGGCAGAGCTGAGTTCGTCTGCCTGGATGCCGAAACCTTACCGCTGATCGAATTCGCTACTACCCAGCTCACGCGAGCGGAGGGGCAGGGTCGCCCGCTGGTGACCTGCCAACTGGTCGCCATGCTCATGACTCAGCTATCGCAGCTCTGCACGTCCGGGATAGGCCAGGTGCCGGTGAAGGCTCGTCTCAATCTTCCTGAGCTCAACCGAATGATCAACGAGCGCCTGCATTTCCCTCCCACCAACAGTGAGCTGGCGGCCCAGGTGAATCTCAGTGAAAGCCATTTCAACTACCTGTTTCAACGCCAGTACAAGACCACACCTCAACAACACGTCATGAACCTGCGTATGCGTCGTGCACAGTTTCTGCTGCTAAACAGTGCCTTGCCCCTTGCTGCGATCGCTGCTGAAGTCGGCTTCGCTGACGCCTCAAGTTTCTCACGAGCTTACAAGTGTCGCTTCAACGAAACGCCGGGCTCATTGCGTAGCTCGCAGCAAACGACGCATCGCATTAAATGATTGCAGTCAGACGATAGAGCTACGTGGGGCCGATAAACCTGCACAGCTACTATCGCTCTCGCCACGATGCAGATGAGCTTACAAGAAGCATTGCGGCAGATAGCTGATTCAGCAGCACAGCTTGCCGTAACTGCCAAAAAACTCAACGCAGTGACTGGCGACGCTGCGCTAGGTCTGCGGCGATAAAATGACGAAATCGAGATGGCTGCGACGGCTTTAACCGAGAGAGTGCAGCTGGGGCGAGGTGGCCCTTGATGCCGTTTCGGCATCATAAGCAACAGCTCAGTCCAACGCAGCCGTAACCGATAGACGCAACCAGGTCGATGCGACTGTCAGCGCAGTCGGTGCGATGGTACTCAGCGGCCAATCCGCATCGAGTGATGCTGAAGGCCGTGCTACTGGGCAAGTGAGATTGGCAAAGTTCTAGATGTGAGCCGAGCGATTGCCGAGAAGACGAGTTTGCTGGCGCTAAACGCAACCATCGAGGCTGCTCGCGCTGGCCGCAGGCGAGGCGGGTAGGGGCAGGACTTGCAGCACGTACGTGCCCTTACGCAACGTACACATCTGTAAACTCGTGATCGAGCAAACGGTGAGCTCCATAAAAGCCGGAACGAATCAGGCGGTATGTCGATTGACGCATGAGCTCCGGTGCGCACAGCACCTTGCAAGATGAGAAACTGTGGCGGATCGGAGCTGTGGTCAGTCCTGTCTGTCACACTGCAGCTACCACACCCTATTAGATACGGACGCCCGCCTGCGTTAGAAAAAGCTAGTGCAACATCCGGGTTAGATTCGGTACCGACCCTGCAGACATCACTTGTCCCTCTCAGCTCAATGTCTTCACTCGAGCAGAAACCCTTGCTCAATAGCGTCAGCAATCAGGTGATCAGCCAGATCTCCTAACTCTGCTGATGCGTCTCTGATCACAGTCATAAGTTTACGTACCTGAGCGGCTCGAATTCCGTACTCTCGCCATGTTTTACCTTGTGTGTAGTAGCTATGAAGAAGGGGCTGCAAGCGGTCCATCGCCTTTGCGAACTTCGCATTAGGCGTCTCGCGAGCCTCAAACTCGTCCCACAACAGCCGGAACTTTTTGGCTTGATCGGAGGGAAGCAGACCATAGATTCGTTCTGCCGCCTGCTGTTCACGCTCTTGTTGATCGGTCAGCGCCGCTTCGTCATAAGCAAACGTGTCGCCTGCGTTGATCTCAACTAGGTCATGAATCAAAAGCATCATTATGACTTGATGCAAATCTGCGGTGTTTGGCAGATGCTCAACAAGCACCGCAGCCATTAGCGCCATCTCCCAGCTATGCTCCGCGTCATTTTCAACCCGGGCCCCACTAATGAGGTAGGTTTTGCGCCAGATATTTTTCATGGCGTCAATCTCACGGAGAAAAGCTAGTTGTTGGGTGAGGCGAGGGCTAACCGTTCGAATTCGAGAAAGGGATGGCGGTTGCAGGAGCTGAGTGCAACACGGTTATTGAATTGAAGCCGGAGCATC
>ERZ1673962.401-NODE-401-length-30966-cov-3.575135_pt1 | contig 30966 bp, 24 predicted proteins | sample MGYA00580188_ERZ1673962 | MGnify/ENA primary metagenome ERZ1673962 (study PRJEB41334, sample SAMN05608104) | rock metagenome | biome: terrestrial subsurface; feature: shale formation; material: shale | place: USA: Pennsylvania ... | reverse complement strand
CCGGTTCCATCATGACACCTTAACTTCGTGTCCGATAAACCGGCAGCAGCCCAATGATCAATTTTTTTCTCTTACCGATTTTGCAGAGCAGCTTGAGGATTATTTTGAAACGTTCCCGGATGAACGTAGGGTTTATTACGAACGTAGGTCCGGTCAATACAACCGTCAGAATATCCAAAATACCCGTATTGTTCCGCACCGTAACTTAGTGAAGCTAGTGGCTTCAATTTTTTTGGAAAGTCCACACCAAGCTGCGCGGCGTTATAGTTCACTTCGCGAGAGTGTTGGTAGAGATATTTTTGCGAAAGGGCACAAGCTTGAGCCCTACTACGTATCGGCGTATTCCGCTTATAAGTTAGACGTCGGGTTTCGAGTCGGCCGAATTGATGCAAAGCTTAAAGCCGCCCGTTTTCATATTCTCTTGGCGATGCGTTATCTAGCTAACCCGGCACCAATGCCGCGTAAGAATGCCAAGGATATGGAGGCTTACTGTAAAAAAATTATGGACATTCTTTGGAGCAATCCCAAGGCAGATGAGTTATGTGCTGCTGCGGCGAAGCTGGTAGAAGAAGTGGCAGACAGTAACTATACTAGAAACGAAGACGGTGGATTTGACCGTGATGATATTCGCACTCAGGGATTTACAGAGAAGGTTATAGCTCGTTGTAAGGAAGTAACGAGTAAGTGACGCCAGATATTCTAGCAAGCTGAGATCGCCACCGTAATAGCAGCAAGGTTGCGGAGTGATGGAATCTAAACGCCGCTGTCGATGGCGAGATGGGCGCGGCGGGCGGCGACGCGGGCGAAGAGCAGGGTGACGGCTTTGCGCCGTGCGGCGGGCAACCGGTCTTCCGGGCTGTCGCGTAAAATCTCCGCGCCGAATTGATCGGCGACGATGAGGCCCGTTTCTTCCGGCAGCACGTCGCGGGGAAATTCCATCGGCACGGCGAAAAAGAAACGGTCGCAGAAATCGAGATAATCTTCCCATTTCTGATCGGCCCGGAAATCGGTAAGGCTCGATTTGATTTCAACGGCGATGATCTCGCCTTTGGCGTTGATGCCCGCCACATCGATCCGCCGCCCGGTCTTCAGCGAAAATTCGGTCAGCGGGGCAAAACCCATATGAATGAGAAGACGGCAAACCCCGCGCTGCACGGCAGCGGCGGTGGGGGACTGGCGCCCGTCGACGATGGCGAAGTCGAGATCTTCCTGTGTGATCTTGCCGCTCATGCCGTCTCGATCCCGGCTTGATGAAGGCAATGTTCCAAAAGCCCGCGCAGGCGCTGAGCGGTGCGGATATGGGTGGAGGCCTCGATGGCATAGGAGGTGAGCGCATCGACGGCTGCGCCAAGATAATAGCGCCGCCGGTCGAGCGCGCCGCCGCCTGCCTTATAGCCGCGGAAAATCGCATCGCGCCAGTCGGGCCGGATTTCGAAATGCCGCCATTCCGCCTCGCCCCAGCCAAGCCCGCATTCGGCCCAGTCGAGAAGACCGAAACCGGCTTCAGGGTCGTAGACCACGTTTTCAAGATGCAGATCGCCGTGGAGAAAAAGCGGCGCGGCGGTTTCTTCTTCAAGGCCCTTACCGATCAGATCCGCCATGGCCAGAAGCTCGGGCGCGGAAAGGCGCGGGCGCGCCAGCTGCAAAAACCGCTGTAAGGGATCGCCGGGCGCAGGCTCGGGCGCAGGCAGCGCGTGAAGGCAGGCAAGGGCGGCGCCCAGTTCCTCGCCCATTTCATCGGCGCTGCGCCGGGCAAGGGCCTGCGGGTGGGAAAGCGCCAGGCCGGAAAGGCGGTCCATGCGCAGAAAATGGCCGAGCGGGCCATGCGGGCCGCCGGCCCCGCTAAGGGCCCCGTGGGCGTGTAGACGCGGCGCGCGGAGGGACGGGGGCAGGGCGGCCTCTTGCAGATGCGTGAGCGCCAAAACCTCACGCCGGTATGCGCCTTCGGCGGCGCCGAGCGCCCGGCCTTGGCCGACGGTTTTCAGCACGCTGCCATCGCCAAGATCGAAAACCGGCCCGCGCAGCCCCGCGCCGATCACCGGCCAGGGCGGGGCGGGGAGCTTATGGCCGTCTTCCGCCAGTCTTTCGTGCAGGAGGCGGCTGAGCGCATCGGCTTGGTCGGGGCTGAGGATCATGGCTCATCTTAAGGAGCGGGCGGGTTCAGGAGCAAGCGGGCAAAAAAAGAGCGGCCCGGGGGCCGCTCTTTCGCATCGAGGGAGGTAAGAGGTGCTGCTTACTCGGCAGCGGATACGTTCGAGAGCGCATCGGTGTTCGTGCTGAAGTTGATCGTCTTCAGGTACTTGATACCTTCTTCGGCAATGTCGTCGCCGACCATCCGGTCGCCTTCATTACGCAGCTCGTCCATGTCCACATAGGTGGCATAGAAGGCTTTCGTGCGGTCGGTGATGATGCCGGCCTTCAGCAGCGTCTTGATCAGCACGCGGAAGATATTCGTGCCTTCTTTCATCTGCTCGCGGCGGTCGTCATCCGTCACCGCTTCGATCATTTCCGCCTGCACGGTTTCCCAGTCGAGGCCGAACTGCGGATAAAGCACTTTCTTCTGCTCGGGGTTCACGAGGTTGAAGAGCAGCGTCTGGAAGCAATGGGCGGCCCAATCCTCGATGATCTCCTGTTCTTCCTTGGAGAGTTTCGGGATCGTGCGGTCGGCCCAGATCTTGCCGAATTTGTGGTGGAAGGCTTCGTCCGTCATGACGAGCTGCGTCAGCTTGACGAGCAGCGGGTCGTTGGAGCGGGTGTAGAGCGAGGCGAAGGCGCCCATGGCAAGGCCTTCGACCAGCATCTGCATGCCGACGATCTTTTTATAGACTTCCGGCGCGTTGACGATATCCGTCAGCAGATCGCCCAGCGTCTGGCCGACAGGCAGCGGCTTGCCCCAGCGGGCCTGCACATAGCGCGAGAAGGCGGTGACGTGACGGGCTTCTTCGCGCGTCTGGTTGGCGGCATATTCCTGTGCGCCCGGATCGCGCAGAATGTGGCAGAGGCTCGCAGAAAGGTTCAGCGCGCCTTGCTCGCCATGCAGAATGGCGGAAAGCATCCAGCGGGCGCTTTCGTTGGCGAAGCGGATTTTCTCTTTTTCGGAGAGCTTCTGGAAACAGGGCAGGCGGAGCTCGACGATGAACTCTTCCGGCATGATCATCTCGTTCTCCATGTCGAAGGACTCGGAGAAGTCGATATATTTCTCATCCAGCGGATCCCAGAAATGGTCATGGGTCGCGGAAATGATCTTGTCGAACGCCGTCGAACGCGCACCGTAGCGCTCGACATCCATCATGGCCGGAAAATCATCCGGCGCGACGGCATCATAAGCTTCGTCTTTGGTGATCTGACGAATGTCGGTCATTTAGTCCTCCAGAAGCGGCACAATGGCAAAGCGCCCGGTTGTCCCGGCGTCCTCACCCGATTGAACGCAATGGCTTACCCGGCCTTTACTCAGGCCTTCAAAGGTTACGCCGTCGTTCCCTACCAGATTGTCAAGATAGGGAGGGAGGGGGTGGCTTTCAAGCTAAAAATGACGGGTGTGTCATCTTTCTATTAAGCATAGTTATCGTAAGCTTATCAAAGCTGAGTGAAGAGGCAGAAGGTGCCGCCGGCGGCTTTCACGGGGCAAATTGGTTAAAATTGAAGCAATCGGAGGGCGGGGGAGATGGCCCGGGCGGCGGCGGCGGCGAAAGGGACGGTAAACGGCCTGCGGCGCAGCGTCCCTTTTTGTGTGTGCGGCGTTACATTTCCCAAAAAACTGTGCTATCGAACGTCAGGTTGGGCGAAAACTGCAAGCCAATTCAGGCGCCATAATGTTAGTCTGCCCAGCCGGGGACGTAAAAAGAAGAACCGGAGAACCGGCAAGCGGGAACAAACATGGGAGGGGGTCCGACTGTTGCGTATGCGACTGGCGTAGCACCTAATTGGATCAGGAAAGAGGCCTGTCTATCAGGACAATCTGACCCGGTCATACCCCCCAAAGTTTGATGACCAACCCCGTGCTTGATGTGTGGACGGATGATCCCTCCTTGCATGAAGCTGCGGGTCGCGGGAGCGTTGATAAGTAAATAAGGGGGCCGCACAAGTGCGCGGCTTAGGAAACGGGATAGGTCCATGGTCAAGTTATTGGAAGCCTTAGTCTTCAAGACGCGCGCGCTTATTCTCGCGTGTCTTGCCGTATTCACGGTGATTTGCGGCTACTCAGCCGTGCAGCTGAGTTTGGATGCAGGCTTCGACAAGCAGTTGCCCAACGGGCACGAGTACATTCAAACGTTCCAGGAATATCGTGAGAAGCTTTTCGGCTCGAACCGCATCATCGTGGTTCTGGAAGCCAAGGAAGGTTCGGTCTGGAACAAGGAATTCTTCCAGACATATAAAAATCTCACGGACGATATTTTCTTCCTGCCCGGCGTCGCCCGTCACACCGTGACGAGCCTTTGGACCCCGAACACCCGTTACCTTGAAATTACCGAAGAGGGGATCCGGGCCGATGACGTGATCGGCGGCAATGTGACCGCCGAGACGATGACCGAGGACGACCTTGGCAACATCGAGAACAACGTCATTCGCGGCGGCTTTGTCGGGCGTCTTGTGGCGGAGGATTTCTCCGCGGCGATGATCACCGCCGAGCTTCTGGAATATAACCCGCAGACCCAGAAGAAACTCGACTATTTCGATCTGGCTGCGAAGCTGGAGAAGGAAATCCGCTCCAAGTACGAAGTCGAAGGCGGGGACTACAATGTCCGCATCATCGGCTTTGCCAAACTGATCGGCGACATTGCCGACGGGGCGCAGACGGTGGTGATCTTCTTCATTGCCGCCTTCATTTTGACGGTGCTGTCGGTTTACCTCTATTCGCGCTCTGCGATCTTGACCTTCCTGCCGCTCTTCTGCTCGCTGACCTCGCTGGTCTGGCAGTTCGGTATTCTGCACTTCCTCGGCTACGGGCTCGACCCGCTGGCCATTCTCGTGCCCTTCCTCGTCTTTGCCATCGGGGTGAGCCACGGGGTGCAGCAGATCAACTTGATCACGGCTGAAATCAGCCGCGGGGCGAATGCCGAAGAAGCGGCCCGTTCCAGCTTCTCCGGTCTCCTGATCCCCGGCACCATGGCGCTGGTCACGGACCTTGTGGGTTTCGGCACGCTCTACATGATCGAAATCCAGATGATCCAGGAACTGGCCATCACCGCCTCGATCGGTGTGGCGCTGAAGATCATCACGAACCTTCTCATGCTGCCCATTCTGGCAAGCTACTTCACCTTCGATGAAGGCTTTGCCGACCGTGTGGCCCGTGCCCGCGAGTTCCGCATGAAAATCATGAACGTGCTGGGCAATATCGCGAACCCGAAAACGGCGGTGGTGACGTTCCTCATCTCCGTTACGCTCTTCGTGGTGGCGGTGATCGAAAGCCAGAACCGGCATGTGGGCGCGCTGCACCCCGGCTCGCCGGAACTGAAGGACGATGCGCGCTATAACGTCGATTCCAACGTCATTGCCGGCAAGTTCGCGCTTGGCCTCAACCTCCTCACCGTGGTTGTGGAAACGCCGTCGGAGGCCTGTATCAAATATCCTTACATGGAATATTTGAACCGCTTCTCCTGGCACATGCAGAACGTGGACGGCGTGTCGCTGGTGCTTTCGCTGCCTTACGCGGCCAAGAACTCCTCCTCGGGCTGGAACGAGGGCAACCTGAAATGGCGGGCGCTGCCGCGCAACCAGTTCGCGCTGGTGCAGGCCGTGGGCCCCGTGCCGCCCTCCACGGGTCTTCTCAACCAGGACTGCTCGGTGCTCTCGCAGCTGATCTTCCTGGAAGACTCGAAAGCGACGACTATCGAAACGGCGGTCGAGGCAGTGGAGCAATACCGCGCCGAAAACCCGCTTGAAGGCGTCACCATCCGTCTGGCCTCCGGTAACATGGGCGTGCAGGCGGCGGTGAACGATGCCATCGAGGAAGCCGAGCTTCCGATGATCCTCTGGGTCTATGTGGCGATCGTGGCGCTGGTGATCCTGACCTACCGCGACTGGCGCGCGACGGTGGCCTGTACGGTGCCGCTGACCTTCGCCACGTTCTTCGGGTACTGGTTCATGGAGATCCTGCAGATCGGTCTGACGGTGGCGACGCTGCCGGTGATCGTGCTGGCGGTCGGCCTCGGCGTGGACTACGCGTTCTATATCTACAACCGCGTGCAGTTCCACCTGGCCGAAGGGTTCAATGTGACGGATGCCTACAAGCAGACGCTGCATGAAACCGGCATGGCCGTGGTCTTCACCGCCATCACCATGGCGATCGGTGTGTCGACCTGGACCTTCTCGCCGCTGAAATTCCAGGCGGATATGGGTCTGCTGCTGACCTTCATGTTCATGACCAACATGATCATGGCGATCACGACACTGCCCTCCATCGCGGTGATCCTGGACATGATCTTCCCGCGCAAGAAGCCGGTGAAAGCGCCGTCGGGCGCGCTCGCCCACTAAGCGGGAAACGGACCGGGTGTTTGATCCGGATCAAAACAAATGCTGAGATGACGCCGCCGAGGGACATTTGCCTTCGGCGGCGTTATCATTTCTGGGCCGGGACGAGAACGCGGCCAGCACAGCACAGGTCAGCACAAACAGCGCTGCCGGCTGGGCGGTGCGGCAAGGGCCCCGCAAAAGGAGGAACGCATATGTTGGACCGTATCTTGAATTTTATTGCCCGGGGACCGGCAGCGCCTGCCCCGCAATTGGAAAGCGCGGCAACGCGGCGCGAGTTGGCGGCGGCGGCCTTGATGGTCGAGGCGGCCCGGCTCGACAAAAGCTTCGATGCCGCCGAGCGCGCGGCGATCATCCGCGTGGTGAAGGAGCGCTTCAGCCTGTCGCCGGAAGATGCGACCGAGCTTGTGGCGGTGGCCGAGCAGGCCGAGCGGCGCAATTACGACCCCTGGGTCTTTGTCGAAACGGTAAAGCGGTCTTTCTCCGAGGAAGAAAAGAAGGACCTTCTGAAAGCGCTCTGGCAAGTGGCCTATGCCGATGGCGGCCTGCATAAGTTCGAGAGCTATCTCGTCAATCATGTCTCCAAGCAATTGGGCTTGAGCAAGGAAGATTGCGAAACCGCCCGCAAAGCGGCTGAAGAGGCGGCTTGAGCGGCCGTTGCCCGCAGGGCCGGTGAAAATCCGCCGGTTTGGACGCAAGAAGGAGAGGCAGTGCCTCTCCTTTTGTTTTTTAGAATTATTATAATATAGCTTGACGGATGGGTAGGCGCCCCTTACATTGGAATTATTCTAAACAGAATTCCAAGGGGAATGAGCCATGTCCGACACACCGCGTTTGACGACCGCCGGCGGGGCGCCGGTCGCCGATAATCAAAACTCCATGACGGCCGGTCCGCGCGGCCCGCTTTTAATGCAGGACGTGCATCTCATCGAAAAGCTCGCCCATTTCAACCGCGAGCGGATCCCCGAGCGTGTGGTCCATGCCAAAGGTTCGGGCGCCTTCGGCACCTTCACGGTGACGAACGACATTTCCAAATACACGAAGGCGAAAATTTTCGGCGATGTGGGCAAGAAGACGGAAATGCTGGCGCGCTTTTCCACCGTGGCCGGAGAAGCGGGCGCGGCGGATGCCGAACGCGACGTGCGCGGCTTCGCGCTTAAATTCTATACCGAGGAAGGCAACTGGGATCTGGTCGGCAACAACACGCCGGTCTTCTTCATCCGCGATCCGCTGAAATTCCCGGACTTCATTCATTCGCAAAAGCGCGACCCGAAAAGCCATTTGCGCTCCGGCACGATGCAGTGGGATTTCTGGTCTCATTCGCCCGAAAGCCTGCACCAGGTGACGATCCTCTTTTCCGAGCGCGGCCAACCGAAAACGCTGCGCCATATGAACGGCTATGGCAGCCACACCTATTCCTTCATCAATGAAGAGAATGAACGCTTTTGGGTGAAATTCCACTTCAAGACCATGCAAGGCATTGAGACCAATAGCGGCGATGAAGTGGCAAAGCTCATCGGCGAGGACCGGGAGAGCCATCAGCGCGATCTCTTCACCTCGATCGAAGAGGGCAATTACCCCAAATGGCGGCTGATGGTGCAGATCATGCCCGAGGCCGATGCGGAAAAGACCTGGTACAATCCCTTCGATCTCACCAAGGTCTGGCCGCATGGTGATTATCCGCTTATCGAAGTCGGCATCATGGAGCTCAACCGCAATCCGGAAAACTATTTCGCCGATATCGAGCAGGCCGCTTTCGAGCCCAATAACACGGTGCCCGGTATCGGCTTCTCGCCGGACAAGATGCTGCAGTCGCGTCTCTTTGCCTATCAGGATGCGCACCGCTACCGGCTGGGCGTGAACTATACGCAGATCCCGGCCAACAAGCCGCGCTGTCCGGTGCATTCCTATCAGCGCGACGGGGCGATGCGGGTGGACGGCAATGGCGGGGCGGCGCCCGTCTATGAGCCCAACAGTTTCGGCGGGCCGGTGGACGCCGCGCGTTTCAAAGAGCCGCCGCTAAAAATTTCCGGCGACGCGGATCATTATGATCACCGCGAAGGCAATGACGATTACCGCCAGGCGGGCGATCTCTTCCGCCTGATGAACGAGGCGCAGAAGACGCATCTCCTCGATGCCATTGCCGGCGCCATGGACGGCGTGCCGGAAGACATTCAGCGCCGCCAGATCGGCCATTTCCTGAAAGCCGACAAGGCTTACGGGGAAGGGGTGGCAAGCCGCCTCGGGCTCTCGGTTGCAGACGCCGCCGAATAGCTTTGAGTGATCAAAGAGCAGGCGCCGGTTCCAAGCCATAAGGCGCCTCTTGAAGCCCGTGACCCTCCAGCTCCCTGGGTCACGGGCTTTTTTTGCTCAGAACCGGTGCTGCAGGCGCAGGACCGCCGCCGTTTCCTGGCGTCCTGCAATGTGATCGGCATCGCTCCGGTGGAACGTAAGCCCGGTCAGCCGCGTGCTCGGGTCGATATCGAACCCGTAGGTCATCTCATAGCGGGTTTCCTGGCCGGAGGGGCGCAGCGAGACATCCTGATGACGGGTCAGAATATCGCCGTTCCAATCCCGCCAGACGGGCAGATTGAGCGATGTCTGTCCGCCTGTGATACGCAGCGGCTGCGAGACCGCAAGGCCAAGCGCATCGCCTTTTGAGAAGAGATGCTCACCAATGAGCCCGCCCGACATTTGCTGTGTCTTGACGTTTCCCACCGAGGTGATGAGGGCGGAGGCGGAGCCGCCGACGACCGTCCAGCCATGATGGTAGCTGCCGAGGAGGGTCCAATGCTCGTCGATCGCGGCCTCCGCGCGGATGCCGGCAAAGGCGGTGCGGGAGTCTTCACCAAGACCAAGTCCGCCGCGCGCATCGGTGCCAAGCACCGTTCCGTCCTCGCTCATCGCCCCGCCATCGATCCCGATGGCAATCCTATCGGTGGGGCGCAAGGAAAGCGTGGTGAGGGCGCCGAACCCGTCAAAGGCCCGGTCCTCATTGCCTTCTCCTTCGAAGGATAGAACGCCGATGCTGGCTTTGTCCCCGAGCGGCATTTCAAGACCCGCCGAATAACCGTCCTCGGCAAAGCCCGCATAAGGCACCGAGAACATTTCAGGCCTATAGGCAAAGGCCGTTTGCGCGGCTTCAGGCGCGAGCCGGTTCAGAAACTCGCCGCTGCTTTGATGAAACCCGGCGCTGAACGTGCCGCCCCAGAGCGGGCTGTCGAGAAACGCGGCATCGATTTCAACGCCCGTGCCGAGCTGCGTTGAGCGGAAATCGAGATCGGCGTCCCGCACGGCGATGGAAACGCCGCCGCCGCCCGGCAGTGCCGTTTGCGTGAGATCCGTTCGTGTGCCGAGCGATTGCAGCGTGTCGAGCGCGGTGGTGACGGGTTCTTGAACGGCGACCCTGTCACCGAGATTGTAGAGAAAGGCAGCCCCGCCCTCATCGAAAGCGGCGATCCGCAGCCCGTCCAGCGCCTTTGTAAAAGCATCGCCGAAGGCGCGCGAGGCGCTGAGCACTGTCTGCATGATGCCGGGGCCTGTGCCGCCATCATGCACATTGCCGCTGGTGAGCACCTGGACGCGCCCAATGGGGCTTGTCGCCGCATCGAGATCGAGAATGCCTTGGCCATGCGCATTGGCGCTATAGCCGGCAAAGGATCTGTCTGCCGTGGTGAGAAGGCGGCTCACCGCTTCTTCCGGGGAAAGGCCGAGCCCCTCAACCACCAAAACGACCGCGCCGCTGACAAGCGGGGTCGCCATGGAGGTGCCGGAGAGATTGCCATAGGTGCTGGTGGGCACGGTGGAATAGATATTCGTGCCGGGCGCGGCCAGACAAAACGCCTGGGCCTGCCCGCAGCCGACGCTCACGACCTGATCGCTGCTATTTACATTCGTCACCGCCAGCCATTGGCCCATCAGACGGCTGTCGACAAGCGGCATGCCCGAGGAGACATCGATGCCGCCAAGGGCGGGGTTGTTGGAAGCGGCAAAGACGATGACGCTTCCGGCATCCTGCGCGCCGTCCATGGCGTTCAAAAAGTTCTGCCAGTCCGAGGCCGTGCCGCCGACAACGCTGGCAAGCGCGCTGGCCGTGCTTTTGCCGCCTGCGATTTCCGCCTGCACATCGGAGATGCGCGCATTATAACCCCAGCTATTGCTGATGACCGTGGCGCCCAGAATGCCGGCGCGGGTGAACTGCGCGGCGGACTGATCGAGCGTGCCGAACTGATAAAGCGCGAGGTTCGCGTCGAACGCCGCCCCGTGCATGCCGACATTGTCTTTCCGGGCAGCGGCAATACCGGTCACATGGGTGCCGTGCGTTTCGATGGGCATGGCGCCGGGCAGGGGATTGCCCGCGGCATTGAACTGCACCTGAATTTTGCCGGCAAATTCGGGATGATTGAGCTGATACCCATCATCGAGAATGGCGATGGTGTGGCCCGCACCTGTGTACCCCCGCGCATAAGCATGCGCGAGATTGACCCGGTCATAGCCGCCATGGGCGAGATATTCGGAGGTGCGGAAAGCGTTGACGGCGGCCGGTGTCGCCGGGTCGGTGATAACAGAGCTGCCGCCGGAGCTGCCGCCCCCGCCGCCATCATCGCCGCCTCCTCCCCCGCTCGCGCCGAGCGCCACGGCGCCGCCGACAACGGCAACCCCGCCGGCAATGGCCGCGACCGTGCCCGCGCCGATGCCGCCGGCGCTGGCGCCTGCTGAACCGGCTGCTCCCGTGCTTGGTGAGGCTTCTGCGCGTTGCTGCCCTGCGGCGTCTTCCGGTTCTTCTCCGGCGCTGTCTCTTTCGATGCTGAAGGGCGCGGCAATGCGCCAATCGGGCGTGAATTGAGTTTCTGAGAACGGACCGCCTGCTTGCAGGTTCTGGACCGGCAATACGCAGAGCGCGATTGCCGAGACGATCAAGACGGCGCGCTGCGGGGCCCGCCTCCATGGACTGAGGTGCGGCATGTCATCTCCCTCACACATACTCCTCGATGCATAAGGAAAACGGCTGACATTATTGTTTGTTCACGGAGGAGTGGAGAGGTTTCGAAAATGCAAAACTTTCACACCCCTCTGTGCGCTGGGATAGGTTTAACGCAGAGGGAAGCCGACGGCTGCTTCCAGCTCTTCCAGCGCCTGCGCCGCGTTCAGCACTTTGATCGTGTGCATGCCGAGCGCTTTGGCGGGCTTCAGGTTGATGCCGAGATCGTCAAGATAGACCGCATCGGCAGGGGCGATACCAAGCTCCGAACAGGCCATTTCATAGATGCGCGGATCGGGCTTGCGGATGCCGATTTTCGAGCTTTCGATGACATGATCGAACAAGTTCATCACTTCCTGCACGGCGGCGGCTTTATCCGCCGAGCGGGCCATGCCGGCGCCTTCTCCGGCGGAGACATTGTTGGTGATGCAGCCGACTTTGAATTTCGCTTTGCAGCGTTTGAGCGCTTCGACCATTTCCGGGCGAATGTCGCCGGCAAGCAGCTCGATGATCTGGCGGCCGCGAATATCCGCACCGAGCCGTTTGGCTTCGGCGGCGAATTTTTCGTCGAACTCGTCGAGGGAAATTTCGCTGCGCTCGAAGAGCGCCCAGGCATTGGTGTCGGGATCGGTCGCATTGATCCGGCGGATAAAATCTTTTTCAAGCCCGAGCTCCGCCTCGAAACGGTTGAAAGCCTCGAAGGGGCTGGAGGTCAGAACGCCGCCGAAATCCCAGATCACCGCTTGCACCATGTCGTTTATCCTATGTCTGAAGGTCAATATCTGTTGGCGCGGACCCTAGCCGAAGCGCGGCAAAAGAAAAAGGGCGCCGGAGGGCGCCCTTTTTATGGTCCAGGCCGTGGCTTCGTGATGCGCGGGCCTTAAGGCTGGCGGCGCACGATACAGTCCTGCCCGGCGGCTTTCAGCTTGCCGCAAAGGGCATTTGCCCCGGCTTTGCTGTCAAAGGCGCCGGTGCGCACGCGGTAATAGATGCCCCGCTCGCCAAGATCGGCTTCCTGCAGGTTCAGTGTCTCGCCGCCCAGCAGCTCAGGATATTTGCCCTGCAGTTTTGCCCAGGCACCGCGGGCGCCCGCCTCGTCTTTGACGGAGAGAAGCTGGATCAGATATTGGCCGGACTGCGCGATCTTGCTGTCAGGGGCAGCCGGAGCCGCTTCTTCAGCCGTGGCGGTTTCAGGTGCGGGCGCTGTTTCGGCCTCGGCAGCCGGTTCTTCCGGCGCGCTGGGCAGTTCCGGCCCCTGTTCGGCGAGATCGAGCGCTTCGGGCGTGATCGGGGTGATTTCGACCGGAGCCGGTTCGCCGGCAAGGTCGCCAGCAGGCTCTGCGCTCCCGGCTGTTTCTGCCGCCGCGCCCGTTTCTTCCTCGACAGGGGCGGTGCCGCGGCCTTCATCCATGACGACCTGGCCGCTTGTCTCGCCGGGCTCTTCTGCGGTGGCGGCATCTTCCGCGCTGCTTTCGGGGGCTGCGGTTTCAGCGGTGGTTTCGCCGCCGGAGGGCGTAAGGCTCTCGCGGTTGGCGAAAAGCGACATGGCGATCCCGGCAATGACCAGCACGGCGCCTGCGACCAACGCGCCGAAGATGAAACGGCGGGTCACTTCGCGTTTGGCTGGCTCGTCATCCGGTTCCATCACGACATCCGGCTCGGGGCGCACGGGGGCCTCCTTGCCGCCTTCCGCCAAAAGGACGGAGGAGGGGGAAGCGTGAGCGGGCTCTTCCCCCGCTCCTGCGCCGCTCAATTCTTCCGGTGAACTGGCTCTGGCCTGCGGATCGATGGAGGAGGGCAGCGCCTCCCCCTTTTTGGCCAGGAGTTCACTCGTCAGCGACGCAGGCTTTTTCGTCATTAGGCCGCCCCCCTAAGCGACTGATTCTCCAATAAAGGAGAACTTGTATCACCGCGCAGCCGTTTTTCAAGGAAGTGCAGGAGTTCACCAATCTCGCCCGTCGATTTCGACTTTTCCGAGAGTTCCATCACCGTACGTCCGTCGATCATGCTGGAGGCAAAATCGACGCGCTGATGCACGACGGAAGGCGCAACCGCGCCGTGATGGGAAAGGGCGATGGCCGCTTCCGTGGTGATGCGGGCGCGCGGCGAGGCGCCGTTGAGCACGAAGGCGAGCGGCTTCGACAATTTCTCGCAGAGCTGCACCGTTGCCCCGGCGGCGCGCAGATCGTGCGGGCTCGGGCGGGTGGGAATGACCACGAGGTCGGAAAGGGAAATCACATGCTGAATGGTGGAGGTGATGGCGGGGGGCGTGTCGATGACGACGAGCTTCACGCCGCCTTCTTTCAGCCGGGCAAGGTCCGCTTCCAGACCCGCCTCGCTTGCCCGCGCGAAAAACGGCTCTTCGGCCTGACGCACGTTCCACCATTGAGAAAGAGAGCCCTGAGGGTCGGTATCCATCAACGCAACGGGGCCGAGACCCTGTCGCTGCGCTTCGACCGCCACATGCCCGGCAAGTGTTGTCTTGCCCGAGCCGCCCTTCTGGGACGCGAACGCGATCACATGCATGACGCCATATCCTTGCATCGATAGGGGGAGATCTCTGATTAGCCCCAAAGCGCCGGTCTGCAAAACGCCCCCACCGTTTTGCGCTCAAGCTTCAATGAGCTGAGAAAGGCGGCGAATCACCAGCCGCGGTCAGATTAACTTTTGGCCAGACCCTTCACAACATCTAGCTAACCATTTTCGTGATCACGCGAGATACCGTGTTTCGGCAGCATCACTATCTTTATATCTAGGCGTAAAAACTGCTGACTTTGTCAGCGTGTTGCCCATTCGCGCGTCACTTTGAGCATCGCGCCCGTCAGCCGGGAGAGGTCTTCCTTGCCGGTGACGAGCGGCGGGGTGATGTAGATGATGTTGCGGAAGGGACGGATCCAGACACCCTCTTCCACGAAACGCTGTTTGAACCAGTTCACATCGTCGAGCTTGTCGACTTCGATGACGCCGAGGGCGCCCAGGACGCGCACGTCCCTCACGCGGGAAATCTCCCGCGCCGGGGCAAGCTCTTCTTCCATCTGGGCGGCGATGGCGCGGGCCTGCTCAAGGCGCGGCTCTTCCTCGAAAAGCTCGAGCGAGGCGAGGGCGGCGGCGCAGGCCAGCGGATTGCCCGTATATGTCGGCCCGTGCATCAGCGCCTTGTCGGGGTCCTCCCCTAAAAACGCCTCGAAAACATGCTTGCGCGCCGTGGTGGAGGCAAGGGCGAGCGTGCCGCCCGTCAGCGCTTTGGAGAGCGTCATGATATCGGGCACGATGCCGGCCTGCTCGCAGGCGAAAAGCGTGCCCGTGCGCCCGAAGCCGGTGAAAATTTCATCGACGATAAGAAGAATGTCATGGGCATCGCAAAGCGCGCGCAGCTTGGCAAGGACGGCTGGCTCGTGAAACACCATGCCGCCCGCGCCCTGCACCAAGGGCTCCGTGACGATCGCCGCCGTTTCATGTGCGTGTTCGGCAATGAAGGCCTCGAGCGCGGCTTCCTTTTCCCTATCGGCCGGCAGGTCGGCCAGCAATTGCTGCGGGATCGCGCCTTTGAAAAGCGTGTGCATGCCTTCTTCCGGATCGCAGACCGACATGGTGCCGATCGTGTCGCCGTGATAGCCGCCGCGGAAACTGATGAAGCGGGTTTTCCCGTGCTTGCCCTGATTAAGCCAATACTGCACGGCCATCTTCATGGCGATTTCGACGGAGACGGAGCCGGATTCGGAGAAGAACGTATGCGCGAGATCGCCCGGTGTGACATCCGCCAGGCGTTTGGCGAGACGCATGGCCGGTTCATGGGCAAAGCCGCCCAGCATGATATGCGGCATGGCATCGAGCTGTCGGGAGACCGCCTCGCGGATGCGCGGATGGTTATAGCCATGCGCCGCCGTCCACCAGGAGGAAATGCCGTCGATAAGCTCGCGCCCGTCGGCCAGCGTGATGCGCACGCCTTCGGTTTTGACCGCCGGCAGCGTCATCGGCGTCGTCTGCATCTGGCTATAAGGCAGCCAGAGATGCGCCGCCCCTTCCAAAAGCCAATCGGGAGGGGACGGGAAAAGCGGATTGAGAGGCGGTATGCGCGCAGCCATGAGCCCGCTTAGACTTCGGAGGGGCAGCGATGGGCGGGCATGGGCTTCAGGCCCAGCTTCTCGAACATCGCATCGTCTTTTTCCTTTGCCGGGTTCTTCGTCGTCAAAAGCTGCTCGCCGATGAAGATCGAGTTCGCCCCGGCAAGGAAGCAAAGCGCCTGGGTTTCCTCGGACATGTTTTCACGGCCCGCGGAAAGGCGCACGACGGATTTCGGCATCATGATGCGGGCAGCGGCAATGGTGCGCACGAAATCGATGGGATCGATCTGTTTGCTCTCGCCGAGCGGCGTGCCTTTTACCTGCATCAGCATGTTGATCGGCACGCTTTGGGGATGCGGCGTCAGGTTGGCGAGCGTCTGCAGCATACCGGCATGATCGGACTGGCTTTCGCCCATGCCCAGAATGCCGCCGGAGCACACATTCATACCCGCTTCCTGTACGCGCTGAATGGTGTCGAGACGGTCCTGATAGGTCCGTGTCGTGACGATCTCTTTATAATATTCTTCGGACGTGTCGATATTGTGGTTGTAATAATCGAGCCCGGCTTCTTTCAGACGGATCGTCTGTTCGGGCGAGAGCATGCCGAGCGTCATGCAGGTTTCCATGCCCATTTCGCGCACGCCCTTGATCATGGCGACGATGGCTTCCATGTCGCGGTCTTTCGGGTTGCGCCAGGCAGCGCCCATGCAATAACGCGAGGCGCCCGCTTCCTTGGCGCGGCGCGCGCCTTCCAGCACTTTTTGCACTTCCATGAGTTTCGAAGCGCTCAGCCCCGTGTCGAACTTGGCGCTCTGGTTGCAATAGCCGCAATCTTCCGGGCAGCCGCCCGTCTTGATGGAAAGCAGCGTGCTCTTTTGCACTTCGTTCGGGTCGAACCATTTGCGGTGCACGGTCTGCGCCTGGAAAATCAGATCGTTGAAGGGCAGGGCGAGCAGCGCTTCGACCTCCTCGCGCGTCCAGTCATGACGCAGACCGTCATCCGCCTCTGCCGTTTTCCCGGCAAGATCGTTTGCGGGCTGGGCGGATGGCTCTTTGTGAGCGGGCATGGTCATGGTCATGAGCGGACTCCCTCAAGATCGCGGCCTTTTTTGACTTCTTGTCCGGCGGCCGCTTGGCGGGCTGAATTACGGGGCCGAGCATAGGCGGCTTGCCGGGGAATGCAAGGCGGATCAAGGGATTATGGCCGGGCCAATAGCAAGGCACTCGGTCAGGTTTCAAGTCCTTGGGCCCGCGCTTTGCGATTGACACCGGCCCCCCGCCCGGCCCAGTTTCCCGCATCCGGCCCGACCCTGGCTCACGCCTGTGTTTCAGGGGCACCGGAGCGAATGTCCCCAGGAAAAATGGGAGAATGAGATGGCTTCCCCGGCGACGTCCCGTTCCCTCGACCGCTTTGCGCAAGGGAAACTTGAGGATCTGGAAGCGCGCAGCCTGCGCCGCCGCCTGATCGAGACGGACCGTTATGGCCCGGCAAAGGCGCGCCGCGCCGGGCGCGAGCTCATCTCCTTTTGCTGCAACGACTATCTCAATCTCTCGCACCGCGAAGAAGTGAAGGAAGCGGCCCGCGCGGCGCTGGAGCGCTATGGGGCAGGCTCGGGGGCCTCCCGGCTCGTCACCGGCAATCATCCGCTTTTCCGCACGCTCGAAAAACGTCTCGCCCGGCTGAAAGAGACAGATGACTGCGTGATTTTCGGCTCGGGGTATCTGGCCAATCTCGGTATCGTGCCGGCTTTGGCGCGCGAGGGCGATCTTGTTCTGGCGGATGAGCTTTCCCATGCCTGCCTGCTTTCCGGCACGAAGCTTTCCGGCGCCGAAACGCGCATCTTCCGGCACAATGATCTGGACCATTTGAAAACCCTGCTGGAAGAAGAACGGGCAAAGCACCGCCATTGCCTGATCCTGACCGACGGGGTGTTTTCCATGGACGGGGATTTGGCGCCCGTCGAAGAAATGGGGGAGCTGGCACGTGCCCATGATGCCTGGCTGATGACCGATGATGCCCATGGCATCGGCGTGCTCGCGGGCGGCAAGGGCTCGAGCTTCATCGGCGGCAGAAAAGCCGATGTGCCGCTGCAAATGGGCACGCTTTCCAAAGCCATCGGCTCTTACGGCGGGTATCTGTGCGCCAGTCAGCCGGTGGTGGACTTCATCCGCACCCGCGCCCGCACGCTGATTTATTCGACGGGCCTGCCGCCTGCTTCCGTTGCCGCCTCCATTGCCGCGCTCGATCTGATCGAGGCCGATCCGGCGTTCGCCGCGCTGCCCGTGAAAAAAGCCAAAGCCTTTACCCGCGCGCTCAATTTGCCGGAAGCGGAAAGCCCCATCGTGCCGATCCTGATGGGCGATCCGGATAAAACGCTCGCCGCTTCCGCGCTTCTGGAAGAAGAAGGCTTTCTCGTCACCGCCATCCGCCCGCCCACCGTGCCGGAGGGAACGGCGCGGCTGCGCTTTACTTTCACCGCCGAGCATGAAGATAAAGACATCGAGCGGCTCACCGCCATTATCCGCGACAAGATCCTCATCGATAGGGCAGCAGAATGAGTGTGTTTTTCGTCACCTCCTCGGGAACGGAAATCGGCAAGACCTTCGTTTCCTCTCACATCGTGCGCCAACTCAAAGCGCGCGGCGACAAGGTGTTGGCATTAAAGCCCGTTCTCAGCGGCATTACGCCGGAGACGGTTGCAGGCAGCGATACGGCCTTGCTGCTCGAGGCGATGGGGCGCGAGGTGACGGACGAAAATTTCGAGGCGATCACGCCCTGGCATTTCAAGGAAGCCATGTCGCCCGATATGGCGGCGGCGCGCGAGGGGCGCTCCGTGCCTTTCCGCTCGCTCGTTTCTTTTTGCGGGGAAGCGGCGCGGGCCAACCACGATCATCTTCTCATCGAAGGGGTGGGCGGGCTCATGGTGCCGCTCGATGAGACTCACTTGGTGCTCGATTGGATGAAAGCGCTGATGCGCGAGACGGCGCTGACGCCCATTCTCGTCGTGGGTTCTTATCTTGGAACGGTGAGCCATACGCTCACGGCGCTGAAAGTGATGAAGGAAGAGGGCCTTGCGCCCGGCGCCATCATTGTCAGCCAATCGGAAGAAGCGCCGGTGCCTTTGGAAGAAACCTGCGCGGTGATCGGCCGCTTTGCCGGGGGCGTGCCTATCGTGCCGTTACCCCGCCTTGCCCGAGGCGAAGAGGCGCCCGATCTTCTTTTCTGGCATTGAGCGCCGGTTTCCCCGGCCCGGCTTCAGCCTTTCGGGCCGAACAGGAACCAGGCGAGCACACCGATCACCGGGAAGATGATGATGGCGACGATCCAGAGCACTTTCGCGCCCGTATCGGCGCCGCTTTGGACGGTTTTCACGATCGCATAAACATCCGCGATCAACAGTAAAAGCCCGAAAAGGCCGCTGACTTCCATCATCGCATTCTCCCGTGATGCTAAGGCTTGGCTGCCAGCATAGGCGGCGCCGGTTCTCAAACCAACGACAAAGGATAGAATTTGTTTCGCGTAAAGGCGCGCGCCTAGAGCAGGGACGAGGTGAGCGCGCCTTCATGGATGAGCAGCCATTCCTTGGTTGGCAGCCCGCCGCCAAAGCCGGTCAGCGCGCCGTTCGAGCCGATGACGCGGTGGCAGGGAATGATGACGGGAATGGGGTTCTGCCCATTGGCAAGACCCACGGCGCGCACCGCTTTGGGATTACCGATCTTCTCGGCAATGTCCTTATAGCTCCAGGTGACGCCGTAAGGAATGGTCAGGAGCGCCCGCCAGACCGATTGCTGAAAAGGCGTGCCGCGCGGGGCAAGCGTGAGGCCGGAAAACTCTTTGCGCGTGCCCGCGAAAAATTCCTGTAAGGCTTTCTCCGCCGCCTCGATATGGGCGCGCGCCTTGAGCGCGGCGGGCGAGGCCGGGTCTGCCGCTTCCACTTTGACCGTGTCTTCATTGGGAAAGAAGACATGGGTGAGCCCGTCTTCTTCGGCAAGAAGGCGCAGAATACCGATCGGCGTTTCAAGCGAGGACGTGGCGCTGGTTTGCAGGGTCTTGTTCTTTCTCATCCGCCTTTGGCTCCTTGTGTCTCAGTGTGCAGGCTGGCCCAGAGATGAATGGCGGCATGGCCGCGGTAAGGAGACCAGGCCCGGGACATCTCTTCAAGTTCCTTGGCGCTCGGCACCGCGCCGGAAAAATCGCCCGCCGCATAGCGAAGGCCAAGATCGGACGAAGGAAACGCATCGCGCAGATGCAAGGCCCGCAGTCCCACATAATGCGCCGTCCAGGGACCGATGCCGGGCAGCGCCTCCAATGTTTTGAGCGGTGCGGGGTCGCTTTCAAGCGCACTGAAGCCGCCATCTGCGGCAAAACCGGCAAGGCGGGCGAGCGTCGCCGCCCGTTTGCCCGGCATGCCGAGCCCTTCGATCGTCTCGCCGGCGAGGCGTTCGGGCGCAGGGAAAAGCGTGTGCGGCCAGAGCCCATCTTCATTGGGGGGCGCTGCGCGTTCGCCGTACCGCTCCACCAGCCGTGCCGTCAGTGTCGTTGCGCCTTTGACCGAGACTTGCTGGCCGAGAATGGCGCGCATCGCCAGAAGATAAGGATCGAACGCGCCGGGCACACGCAGGCCCGGCCGCGCCTTGACGAGGAGGCCGAGGGCACTGTGCTGCTTCAATCTCTCGTTGACCTTGCGCATCGGCGCATCGAGATCGAATTGGCGCCTCAGGCGCGCGGCGATGACATCTCTCTCCACTTCCCTGGCGGAAAAGACGCGCACGCCGAGCGCTTTTGTCGCCGGTACGGGTTTCACCTCGATCATGGCAGAGGAGCGGGGAAGGCGCACGGCCTGGCGCAGCGCTTGCCCCTCGATTACCTCAACGCCGGGAATGAGGCGGAAGAAAAAATAACTCAGCATGTCGCGCCAGGAAAAAAGCGGCGGCACGGGCAATGCGAAACTGTCTTTTAAGGCAAGGGTGGACATGGCCGGAGTTTACAGCCAATCGCCGGCCTGTCCCCTCCGTTTCCGGTCACGAATACGGGACCGCTTTTGCGCCCGCCAGGACGTTTCGCCTTTCACGGGCGCGGCCGCGCTGCTAGCGTGAGCGCACAGGAAATACGCATCCAAAATAATCACTGGCATTCGGGGAGGAATGAATGAGTGAACGGGCCGACACGCCGCCGGGCGTTGCCGCCAATATTGCGCATCTGGGCAAGGGCTACCGGATCTACGCGCTGGTCATTCTGACAATCGTGTATGTACTCAATTATGTGGACCGGCAGATTCTCGCCATTCTGCTGCCGGGCATCAAAGCCGAACTGGACTTGAGCGATACCCAGCTCGGCTTTTTGTTCATGACCTTCGGGATTTTCTACGCCACGCTCGGCATTCCGATTGCGATGCTGGCCGACCGGACGAACCGGCGCAATGTCGTCACCGCCGCGCTGACGATCTTCTCGCTGATGACGGCAGCTTGCGCCTTCGTTGCGAACTACATTCAGCTCGTCATCTTGCGCGTGCTGGTGGGGGTTGGGGAAGCGGGCTCCAGCCCGCCCTCCCATTCCATGATCGCGGATATGTTTCCTCCCAAAGCGCGCGCGACGGCGCTTGCCTTCTTCTCGCTCGGGGTGAATATCGGCTTGCTGATCGGCCTTTTCGCAGGCGGCTGGCTGGCGGAGAATTACGGCTGGCGCATGACGTTCATCATTGTCGGTCTGCCGGGTATTTTGATGGCGCTTGTCGTTCTTTTCACCGTCAAGGAGCCGGAGCGCGGCGCCTCGGATGGGGTGGCGCCTGGCACGGAAGAGACACCTGCCATCGGTGAAGTGGTGCGCTTCTTGTGGTCGCAAAAGGCCTTCCGGCATATTGCGCTCGGCTCGGCGCTGATCGCCTTTGTCGGCTATGCGGGGGTGGCCTGGGTGCCGACTTTTCTTGCCCGCTCTTTCGGCATGAGCCTGGGGGAGATCGGCATGATGCTCGGCCTTGTCATCGGCTTTGCGGGCGGCGCGGGCACGTTCGGCGCGGGCTTTTTTGCGGACAAGCTCGGCCATAAGGATGTGCGCTGGAACATGTGGCTCGTGGCGCTTGCCGGGGTCGCCGCCTTTCCTTTCGGCGTTGCGCTTTATCTCACCGACAGCAAGACGGCGGCGATCCTGCTTTTCATCGCCCCGGCGGCGGCGGGCGCGATTTTCACCGGGCCTGCCATCGCCATGACGCAGGGCCTTGCGAAGCTGCGGATGCGGGCCACGGCCTCGGCCATCCTGTTTTTCATCCTCAATCTGATCGGGCTCGGCGCGGGCCCGCAGGTGGTGGGCATGCTCTCCGATGCCTTCACCGCCTCGGCGGGGGAGGAATCCGTGCGCTATGCGCTGCTGGCGATCACGCCGCTCGGCCTTTGGGGGGCGCTGCACTTTTATTTGGCGGCGAAGACGCTGGAAGAAGATCTCGCCCGCGCTAAAACCTGAGCCTGGTTTGGCTGGAAACGGGAAAGCAGAGACGGGGAACTGGGTTAAACGCCCAGTTCCTCATCGCTTTTAAGGCGTAGCAGACGGGCGACGCGCAGGCGTACGAGAAGCGACTGGGCAAGGAAGAGCAAGAGCGCGCCGGTATAAAGACCCGTCAGCGCGCGGAAGAAAACCAGAATGCTGGAAAAGAGCCAGTCGGACGTGTTGTTCGTGATGGGCCCTGTTTCCATGCGGAAGATTTCGGCCACATCGAGAAAAGCGCCCCGGAAAAATTGTCCGAGCACGAAGACGCCGCTGCTTGCAGGGTCCGCTTTTGCAAGGGCAAGGCCGCTCGTAATTTCCTCGAAAGGAAAACTGCCGGGACGGAAGGCGCTGTAATTCAGCACCACGATGAAGAGCAGGGCGGAGGGAATGAGATGGCCTGCGGTGAACAGCAGCCAGAACCGCGCCCAGAGCGCGCGCCAGGCTGCTTGCTTTACGCGGCGGATTTTCCTTTTGCGCTTGGCGATGGTGCTGTCTTTTTTGGGCGGTGCGCCGAGATGGAGACGCGCGCGTTTCAATTCCTGATTGACGAAGTTTTCCGGATTGCGCATCTGGGAAAAGAAGCGGAATTGATGAAGCGCAACGATCATCGCCGAGGCAAAGCCGAGGCCGATCAAGGCCGGCACGCGCCAATCCGCTGCCCAGGCAAGATCGAGCTCGAGCGCGCCAAAAGCGCTGGCGACCGTAAATGCGAGACTATCCATCAGCTTCCCCCTTGGCCCCAAGTTTAGAAACTGAACGGGTGGGTGCAAGACGAATAAGCCGGAAACGCAGGGGAAATCGCCTTCCGGCGTCTATGCTTGCTGGCGCGGCGGGGGAAGCGTAGGATTTTTAAAAAAGAAACGGGGAGGAGAGTTTATGGGCACCTACGATCTGGTGATACGCGGCGGCACCGTGGCGGACGGCACGGGCGGCGATCTTTTCGAGGCCGATATTGCGGTGTCGGGCGGCAAAATCGCCGAAATCGGCAAAGTCGCGGGCAAGGGCGCCGAGGAGATCGACGCCAGTGGGCTGCTGGTTACGCCGGGCTTTGTCGACATTCACACCCATTATGACGGCCAGGCGACCTGGAGCGCGGATCTTTCGCCCTCTTCCAATCACGGGGTGACGACCGCGGTAATGGGCAATTGCGGCGTTGGTTTTGCACCCTGCCGGCGCGAGGACCATGACCGGCTCATCCGCCTCATGGAAGGGGTGGAGGATATTCCTGCGCCTGTTCTTGCCGAAGGGCTAAAATGGAACTGGGAAAGCTTTCCCGATTATTTGGATGCGCTGGAAGCGTTGCCCCATAATATCGACTTTGCCGCGCAGCTGCCCCATGGCGCTTTGCGGGTTTATGTGATGGGCGAGCGCGGCGCGAACCGGGAGCCGGCAACGCCCGATGATATTGCCGCCATGGCCGCCATCGCAAAAGACGCGGTCAGCGCCGGGGCGATCGGCTTTTCCACCTCCCGCACGCTCAATCACCGCACCTCGGACGGCTCGCCCACCCCGACGCTCACCGCCGAAGAAGACGAGCTTGTGGGCATTGCCATGGGGCTGAAGGCGGCAGGGCGCGGCGTCCTGCAGGTCGTCTCGGATTTTGCCGACCCGGCGCGCGAGTTTTCCATGCTGCGCAAGATGGTCGAGCAATCGGGCCGGCCTTTGTCTCTCTCCCTCGCGCAGAACGAAAAGGCGCCGGAAGGTTGGCGCTTTCTTCTCTCGCAGATCGAGGCGGCGGCGAATGACGGCTTGCCGATGAAAGCGCAAGTCTGCGGGCGGCCCGTCGGGGTGCTTTTAGGGCTGGAGTTGACGCTCAATCCTTTCTCCGCGCATCCGGGCTTCAAGGAAATCGCCTCGTTGCCGCTCGCTGCAAAAGTCGAAAAGATGCGCGATCCGGCCTTCAAGGAAAAGCTGCTGAAAGAAGAGCCTGCGACCGACAACCCTTTCATGCGCTCGGTGCTCACCCATCTTCATAAAATGTATGCGCTCGACCGCGTGCCCGATTATGAACCGGATCCTGAAACCAGCATCGGCGCGCGGGCAAAAGCGCGCGGGGTCGAGCCGCTGGCGCTGGCTTATGATCTCCTGCTCGAAGATGACGGCAGGGCGATGCTCTATTTCCCGTTTCTCAATTACGCGCAGAACTCGCTCGAGCCCTCATATCAGATGATGCTGCACAAGGACACGGTGCTGGGGCTGGGCGATGGCGGCGCGCATGTGGGCATGATCTGCGATGGCAGTTTCTCCACCCATATGCTCACCCATTGGACGCGCGACCGGAAAAGAGGCGAGCGCCTGCCGCTCTCTTTCGTGGTCAAAGCCCATACTCAGGACACGGCGCGGGCCGTCGGCCTGCTCGACCGGGGGATTTTGAAGCCGGGTTATAAAGCCGATCTGAATGTGATCGATTATCAGGGCCTTTCCCTGTTCCGCCCGGAAGTGGCGTTCGATCTGCCGGCAGGCGGGCGCCGCCTCGTGCAGCGCGCCAAGGGCTATAAGGCGACGATCGTCTCGGGCGAAATCATCGCGCGCGACGATGAAGGGACGGGCGCGGTGCCGGGTAAATTGCTGCGCGGCGCGCAGCCTGCCCCGGCCTGAAAAGGGCGAGGGGAAAAAGAGGAGGAGACGGGATGGAAGAACCGGTCATGAGCGCAGAGGATGTGCGCCCGCTTGAAACCCATGCAGGCTGGCAAAGCGGCGATGTGGCCGACACATCCCGTTGGACGGAAGTGCTGAGCCCGGCGGAGCTCGATGAGATCGATGCGGCGCTTACCCATGCCAAAAGCGTTTCTTCCAACATGCTGGAGATCGGGCGGGAGGATTTTCCGCTTCCTCATCTTTCCACCCGCCTGGCGCGCATCGAAAAAGAACTGATCGACGGGCGCGGCTTCGTGCTGCTCCGCGGGTTGCCGCGTCTTGATTATTCGAATGACGATATGTGCCTTGCCTATTGGGGTATCGGCCTTCACCTCGGCAATCCCTGGCCGCAAAACAAACACGGCCATATGCTGGGGGACGTGACGGATCAGGGCAAAGCGCTGGATGACAATACCGCGCGCGGCAATGAGCTGGGCGGTATCGCGCTGCCTTATCATTCCGACGGTTCGGACCTGGTGGGGCTCATGTGTTTGCAGCGCCCGGCCGAAGGCGGGCTTTCGGCGGTCTGCAACATTCTGGCGATCCATAACGAACTCGCTGAAACCCGGCCCGGTCTTCTGGCCGAGCTTTATAAGCCTCAGCCATACGATTACCGCGGCGAGGAAGCGGCAGGCGGCAAACCCTGGTACGAGGTGCCGGTTTTCACCCGCTGGGAGGAGCGGCTCTTTGCCCGTTACATCCGACCCTATATTCTTGCCTCCCAGCGCCATGAAAGCGCGCCGCGCATCACCCCGCTTGCCGAAGAAGCGATGCAATTGCTCGATGACATGACACAAGACCCGCGCTTTGCCGTCTTCATGGATTTCGAGCCGGGGGACATGCAATTCGTGAACAATTATCACGTCCTTCATGCACGCACCGCCTACCGGGACGACCGGGAAAGCGGTCAGGTGCGGCATTTGAAGCGGCTTTGGCTGGAAACGAGGGCGCTTGAAAGCCGCCCGCCGCATTTCAAAAGCAATGTGGGCGGCCATTGGGGCAAGAAGAAAGTGATCAGCCGGCTCGATGCGGCGGAATAAAGATCAGTTGGGGCAGCCTTCGCTGACGAACCCGGCCAAGGCGTCTTCAAGGCTGATCGTTATCGGTTCGGATTGACCGAGCTCGGGGTTGGGCGCGGGCAGGTCGTCCGGAATACCATTTCCCAGATCGATCACTTCGGCGGGCAGCGGGGGAACCTCGGGCAAGCGATCACGACGGGCCGGTGCCAGGAGCTGAGGCGCTTGTGCCGCGCTTCTGTTTTGTGCCCCGCCGCTCTGTCATTGAGTGCGTAGCCTACGGAAATCAGGAAAGAGCGCTCATCCGTGTCCCCCAGCAGCGGCAGGGTAATCACTTCCAAGGAAACTTTGCTGCCTGCCGAAGAGGTTTCTTCCACTTCTGCAAAGGTGCCGAACGGATGACGGCTTGCCAGCCAATGCGTCAGGCCGACGGAAGGGCGCAGCCTTTCCTCAAAGCCGAGAAGCATGTTCTGGCCCGTCACTTCCTTTCCCAGCCGGTTTACATGCGCGGTGCCGACAACGCGCAAGAGAATGTCGTCCGGCTCGCCAATATCGAGCAGGAGAGCATGTGACAGCGAACCGCGCAGCGCCATGGGATTGAAGTCGCGTTTCAGCGGCGCATATCCACGGCGCGGCAGGCTGGCCCAATAATCAAGCAGCGCTTTGACGGCGGGCGATCTGTAGCTGAAACGAGAGGTCACGGGGTTTCTCATGGGTTCGGCGGGCGTGGCCGCCTGAAAAGCCGAATTGTGCGGTGCACGGATTAAAGACTCGTAACGGTCCTCTGCGTCAACCGAAAATTTAATTCAAGATTTTGTGACGTGGGCGGATTTTCCCGAAAACCGGCGGAAATGACCATTCTGCATCGCTAATGAAAAGTAAGGTTAAAGCGGGTTAGCCATGAATGCTGTGCGGCACCGGGAGGTGGCGGGCGTGTTTCAGCTGGAGTCCTTGGCGGCGATCTTAACGCAAGAAAATGAAGGCGTTTCAAATGGCCAGCAGGCTGGTGTTATCCATCAGTGGCGCACCCGGCGCGGCGGTCCGTTCGGGGGGGAAGGTGACATAGGCGCGTGTCCCTTTCTGCGGCGTGCTTTCGATGCGGAAGGCAGCGCCATGCAGCTCTGCAAAACTTTTGCAGAGCGAAAGCCCAAGCCCGACGCCTTCGTTCTGCCGGCATAAGGACGTTTCCGCTTGTTCGAAAGGCTGGAGGATACGTTTCATATCCTTCGCGCCGATCCCGATCCCTTCATCCCATACGGCAAGGCAAAGCCGGCCGCAGGTAAGCGGCTCGATGTCGAGGCCGATCCGGCGGCCCTCCGGGGTGAATTTGATCGCGTTCGTCAGCAGGTTGAGCAGAATTTGTTTACAGAGCCGGTGGTCGGCATAAAGGGCAGGCAATGTGCCCTCCGCCTGCAGCGTAATCTTCAGTTCCTTTTGATCGGCGCGCTCGCGCACCATGCGAATGGAATCTTCTGCCATGCTGCGCACATCGATGAGCTCTTCTTTGAGTTTGATCTGCCCCGCTTCTACACGGCTGGAATCGAGCACATCGTTGACCAGTTCGAGAAGATGGTGGCCGCTGCGCAGAATGTCCCCGGCATATTCCCGGTACTTGTTCATGTCCCCATGAAAAATGTCATGGGCGATAATTTCCGAGAATCCGATAATCGCATTGAGCGGCGTTCTAAGTTCATGGCTCATATTGGCGAGGAAGCGTGTCTTCGTGCGGCTGGCCGCCAGCGCCTTGTTGCGGGCCTCCACCAGCTCCTGATTTATTTGAGCTTCCTCGGTAATATCCTGCACGGTGCCCACCCATTTTACAGGCAGGCCGCGCGCATCGTTTTCAAGCCGTCCCTCAAGGCGAATATAACGGACGCTTTCCGGCGAACTTTCCTCATCGCCCGGCGCCAAACGGCACTGAACGGACAAGGGCGCAAGATGAAGCCGGGCCTCGGTAAAGGCGCTTTGCACAAGCGGGCGGTCGGCCGGATGCACGCATTCCAGAAAATCGTTTGGCTGCAATGTCTGCTTTGCCTGCTGCCGGTTCAGTATCCGGTAGGCTTCCTCCGACCAGGTCACTTGCCCGCTGCCAAGGGCCCATTCCCAATCGCCGATCCGGGCGATGAACTGTGCCCGTTTCAGCTTCGCCTGGCTTTGCCGCAGCTTGGCCAGTGTTTCGAGCTGCGCGGTCAGATCGTTGCAGCCGAAGAGAACGGCTTTCTTGCCTTGATAGGTGAGCCGCACGGTCGAGACGAGCGATTTGGCGGGGGCTCCGCTTCGCCGCCGCACTTCCACTTCTATACCCTGAAAGGCCGATTGACTCCAAAGCGGCTCGGCGGCAAGGGAGTGCGGCGCAAGGCCGGTAAAGAACGCCGAGGCCTGCGCCCCTTTGATGGCCTCCATCGCTTCGCCCGTTATCTCTTCGAAGGCGCCATTGGCAAGCAATATGCGCCCCGTCGCTTCTTCCGCGATAACGATGCCGAAGGGCATACGGTCGATAATCTCTTCAAGCTCCCGTTCTCGGGCGAGCAAGGCGAGTTCGGTCTGCCGCAGGCGAGAAAGATCGCGCACGATCGCGGTCATGAGAAGGCCGGTTTCGCTCTCAGTCTTGGCGATGGAAATATCGGCGGGAAAGAGCGTGCCGTCCCGCCGCTGACCGAAAACCTCCGGCCGCCGGCCCATCGGTTTGGCCTGAGCCGCGCCGCGGGAAAATGCCACGACACGCTGGCGGTGCGCGCCGCGCATTTGCTGCGGCAGCAACAATTCGAGCGGTTTGCCTAAAATATCCGCCGCCGCATAGCCGAATATCCGCTCGGCCTGCGCGTTGAAGAGCACAATGTGACCGGCTTCATCCACGCATAAGATCGCATCGCCCGCCGCCTGCACGATATCGGAAAAAAGTCGGCCGGCGGTTTCCGCGCCATCCGCCTTTGCCCGGCATAGAAGGACGGGCAGGAGCGGGGAGAGCAGTGTTTTTGCTGTTGCTGCCAAGGCCCGATCCAAGCCAGGATCCGAGGCCGGATGCCCGCTGCCGGACAGCGTAAGATGAAGGCTGCCGCCCGGCTGCTGCAAAACAATCCGCGCCTCGTTGCTCTGCCCCCGGCACTTTGTCTGTGCGCTCCGCTTGGCCCGGTAGGCGGCATGAAGGCTCTTTTCTCCCGCCCGCTCGAGCCGGCCTTCGGCATGCTGCGCGCCGCTTAGCAGGACCAGCGACCGCAAGCATAGAGCCAGCGCCGCGCCGCTCGACGGCGCTGCCAAAATGCCCGCCGTCAACCGCTGGGTAAGCCGGGGAAGGGTGGGAACTTGTGCCATGAACAGCCCTGCCGGTGTCCGTCAACTGGGCGCGGCTCAGGCCGCGTCGCTGCGTACTTTGGAGAGAAAAGTTTGAATATGTGTTTGCAAATCTCCCCCGCATGCGGAAAGGCGCGCGGACATTTTGTCGATGGCGCTGGCGGTTGCCTGGGTCTCTCCGGCAGCGCTCGCCACCTTGCCGATATTCTCCGAAACGTTCTGCGAACCGCTGGCGGTCTGCTGCACGTTCGAGGCAATCTCGTTCGAGGCCTGGTTTTGCTCATGCACGGCTTTGTCGATTTCGCTGGCCACTTCATCGACACGCATGATCGTCTCGCGGATCTGCGCGATGGAGGCGATCGAGCTCGTCATCGCCCCTTGAATGCCGCCGACCTGCGCTTCGATTTCCTGGGTGGCGCGGGCCGTTTGTCCGGCAAGCTTTTTCACTTCGCTGGCAACCACGGCAAAGCCTTTGCCTGCATCTCCGGCGCGGGCCGCCTCGATCGTCGCATTGAGCGCGAGAAGGTTGGTCTGCTCGGCAATGTCGTTGATCATCGCGACCACCTCATCGATCCGGTTGGCCGCTGCCGAAAGGGCCTGAATATCCGCATCGGTCTGAGAGATTTCGCGCGCCGCCTGGCCGGACACTTCCTTGGCAAGGGCGGCCTGGCGGCCCACTTCGGCAATGCTTTCATGGGCTTCCTCGCTGGCGGCAGCAATGGCCTGCACGTTCATCGAGGATTGTTCGGCGGCGCTGGCAACGGTTGCCGCCGCATCACGCGTTACATGCGCTTGATTGGTAAGCGCGATGCTTTGCTCAGTCATTTCCTGCGTGCTGGCATGCATTTGCTCAAGCGCCGCGCCGATATCGGTTTGGAAATCGGAAATGGCTTTTTCCAGCGCATGCTGGCGCTCCATGCGGTCATGGACCATGGCGTCCTGATAGGTCGAGATCGCCAGTTCCATATCCAGCATGACGGCGGTCATAACGGCACTGATGTCATCGGCCGTGCCGGAAGGAGAATACCATCGCCGCGCCGCAAGCTTGCCGATCAGGCGAGACAGGATGTAGCGGTAGCCGCCGATATACCAGCGCGGTTCCAGGCCGATCCGGTTATGGGTGATGCCGATTGTCCGCACACTGTCCATATAATCCGAGGTGAAACGTCCGGTGAAAAGCCGCTCCCAATGTGTCCCTTGCGCGCTTTTGAGCCGCTCGGCTTGGGCGCCGATAAAATTTTTCAACTCTTCCTGCCGCATCAGATGGGCATAGAAGCCGTCGAGAATTTCCGGCAATTCCTTTTCGATGTGCGGCCATAGGCCTTCAAGGCGCACACACATCTTTTCGTCGATTTGCATGAAACTGAGACGTTCGTTTTGTTGGAACGCATGTTCAACTGTAGCTGTCATAGCTCATCCCCCGCGATAAATGAGACGGCATCATTGTCCGCCTTGAGGTCTAGAGGATTTCCTCTATATCTCTGCCTGCCCATCTAATCGGGTGAATTTAAATAAAGTCGTAAAGAAAACTCGGAACGACAAAGTATTTTGAAACATAGAAATAATATCTGCTTTTATAACTTATGTATAAAACGCTTTGAGTGTTTGTTGTTGTCGTTTTTGCAAGTAGGTTTTTGTTGGGTCGGGCGACATATCGATCAGTAACCGCGTATCGGGGGTTAGCGTGGAAGAAGCGGGGGGCTGCGGCCCACAGCAAGGGGCAACTGCAGGGCGCGTATCCTGCGGCACATGTCATTTAAAAGGGCTGGGGTTTTGCCGGCTTTTCCAATCGGTCATGCCGGATGCGCCTGCGCCTTTTTTCCGCGGGCGCGAACAGTTTCCCCGCCGCCGCACGATTTACCGGGAAGGGGAACCGATCAAAAACATCTATGTCATCCGGGAAGGATGGGCCTTCCGCTACATGCTTTCGCAAGATGGGCGTCGGCAGATACTTTCTTTCCTCATGCCCGGTGACCTGCTCCCCCATGAGTCCGCGTTTATAAGTTAGCTCTGTTCAGGTTTTGG
>ERZ1673962.400-NODE-400-length-31031-cov-12.178977_pt1 | contig 31031 bp, 21 predicted proteins | sample MGYA00580188_ERZ1673962 | MGnify/ENA primary metagenome ERZ1673962 (study PRJEB41334, sample SAMN05608104) | rock metagenome | biome: terrestrial subsurface; feature: shale formation; material: shale | place: USA: Pennsylvania ... | reverse complement strand
AGGTGACACGCCGCTTCAACGAAGCGCAGCTGGCCTTTATCGCTCGGGTGAGCGACGCGCAGCAGCCCTGGATGCAGGTGAACGAGCACGCCGGCCTTGAAGCGGCACAAACGCTGGCCGAGTCCTTGATCAAAGGTGATATCAACCCATTGGAAGGCCACGCCGTGGTCCTGGACTGACCCGCTAACACTGCCGTTTGTGGCGTGCCAGCCGAACGTATTGAGCGTGCGGCTGGCGTCTATTGCGCAAGTCGCTAGCCTGACTATCAGACTGACGCTGAGGAGCGATGATGACTGGCGACGAGATCACCGACTGCTACGAAGGCTACATCGCCTGCTTGAACAGCCAGAACTGGCCGGAGCTGGGTCACTTCGTCCATGACGAGGTGCATTACAACGGCAAGTTCGTGGGGCTGGACGGCTATCGCCGGATGCTTGAAGAGGACTTCCGAGCGATTCCCGATTTGCAGTTCAACATCGGCCTGTTAATTGCCGATCCGCCCCACGTGGCGGCGCAGCTGCTGTTCGACTGCACGCCCATAGCGGACTTGTTCGGCTTTGCAGTAAATGGAAAACGGGTGGCCTTCACCGAAAACGTGTTCTACGCGTTCAGCGAGGGAAAGATCCGGAACGTCTGGTCCGTGATCGATAAGGCCGCTGTTGGCGACCAGCTCTGATCGAGTGGGCCGTCATGCGCTGCGATTGACAGACTGGTGCGGTGCTGGCGAATCCCGGCGCACCTGATCGTCAAACGCACCGGGAGCCGGATTCAAAGCCGGTTGTCGTGCAGCCCGGCGTAGAGGCGGGTCATTTCGTTGAGCTGACGGAACATTGATTCCGCATTCACCGCCACGATGGTGGGCACGAACTGCTTGGAGGTGAAAGCCTTGCTCGCGAACTTCCAGCGGGCGTCGGTCTTGCGCAGGGCTTCGGCGATTTCTGCGTTGGGTGCATCGGCTGTCTGCAGCTCAGCCATGATGACGCCGAACTCTTCAACCGAAGCTGCAAACTCCTTTTCAAGATCCGGATCCTGCACGCCCCAGGCACGGGCCATGTAGAACATGGCGGTGCGCTGGGTCAGCACACGGTTCCAGCCACTGCGGTTGATCGAATGCGACGCGGCATCGCCATTGTGTTGCTCGAACAGATCGGTGACTTGCTGGGTCTGGCGAACCAGCTCTTCGGCCTTCGCCAGTACGAGCGGAGCCTGGGCTTTGTCCGGCGTACTGGCCGCCAGAGCGCGGTAATCAGCCCAGGTGCGTTCCACATCGTTCAAAGCAACGCGAATGGCGTCACTCGGCGCAGCCGCCTTGAGCTGGGCATGGTGATCTTCGAACAAGGCCAGGCTTGCGGCACGTTGTTTGGTGGCTTCGTCCACTTTCACGCCGGCGCCGATCATGAGGTAATCCTTGGCGACGATCTGTCCCAGGCTGCGCTGCAGACCGGCCATGTTCATGATTTCCAAAGGCGCCATATCCGCCCAGCACGCCGCACTCAGCAGGCTGCAACCCAGTAGCAGCGCGCGCAGAGATTTCTTGATCAACACGGTAAATCCTTTCTGGTTTTGAAGATGAGCGCAGGCCGCTTGCGCGGTCAGCGCCTGAGCCCCGCCGCAAACAATCGCGTTGATGCGCCGCTCAGCCCGGCATTGGATTCGCCCAACCTTTCTCGAACCTTGCAGAGGCCGGAAGCTACAGCGCTGCGTGCTGGAAGTGTGAAGCGATGCACCATAAAACGCAGGACTGAAAGCAAGCGTCAAAGAAGCTCGTCCGTGTTGCACCCTAAAATGCCCATCCGCTCACTTTGCCGGCGGCTCGTAACGTTATTGAATTGACCCGAGGGCTTCTTCGATGAAAGCGCTGCGCAGGCTTTTACAGCTCATCATCTTGAGTGCGGGAGGGATTACGCTTGCCGCGCTCATCTCAAACCCAACCGCCCAATTCTCAGACATCGTCGCATTCTCAGGCTTTGTGGCCTTACTCCTCGCGTTGACACTGGCATTGAAAGGACACACCGAAAAACGGTTAGATCCAAGTCACAAGCTCAGCTTGAGACCCATTGGGGTAGTTTTGACCCTGCTAGGTGCATTTGGCGTGTTTTATGGGACAGGCTTTCTTGCTGACGGGCAATCACTGCCGGACGGAAGCGGCCGATGCGGGTCAATCTGCGGCCTCATTCTTCTTGTTTCGCAGTTGTTTGGTGAGTCAGTAGCACGACTTGCGGCCTTCGGCCTCTGGGCAGGGGTGGGCCTGTTTTTTTGTTTTATCGGCCTTCAGATGGCAAAAACAAAACCCGCCTGAGGATACGCAAGAGTTCACGATCCCCGCCTGCGCGACGTGCTTCTCGGCTGCAGCTGATCCAGCGCGCTGGAGTTCTGCCTCGCCCAGTCGTAGATCATTTCGATAGGTTGGACCATCAGCTTGCCGAGCGGTGAGAGCGCATAGCTCACCGCTGGCGGGACGGAGTCGAGCGTGTGGCGTTCGATCAAGCCGCTGGCCTCCAGCTCTCGCAGCGTTTGCACCAGCATCTTTTTGGAGATTCCCGGCAAGCTGCGATGCAGCGCACCGCTACGCGCCACGCCGTCGTGGCGGGCATGCAGGGTGTGCAGAATCATGCTGGTCCACTTGGTCGAGAAGATCTCGAGCACGCGTCTTGGGGCGCAATCTTCGCGCCATTGTTCTTCGTCAGAGCCGGGTTGCATGGGGGCTGGTTACCATTTGGTGCCGACTTGGATCGGCATTTTCGAGTGAGTAAGGTGCAGGCCTGTTTCGCTTTGTGGGGTTTTGAACATGACAAATCAAGCACTGGTGGTCGGCTCGAGTGGGATCGTTGGCAGCGCGGTGTCTCGCCTGTTGGCCAAGGAAGGCTGGGCAGTCGCCGGCCTCGCCCGTCGCCCGAGTCAGGAATCGGGCGTCACCCCGATCAGCGCGGATCTGCTTGACCCGGCGGCCCTGTCTTCGGCGCTGGCCGACGTTTCGCCCACTCATCTCTTTCTGACCACGTGGGCGCGCCAAGCCAGCGAGGCGGAGAATATCCGCGTCAATGCACTGATGATTCGCAATGTGCTGGAAGCCGTTCGAGCTTCAGGCTCGGTTCGCCATGTGGCGCTGGTTACCGGCCTTAAACATTACCTCGGCCCATTCGAAGCCTACGGCAAGGGCACGCTGCCACAAACGCCGTTTCGTGAGGAACAAGGGCGGCTCGACGTCGAGAATTTCTACTACGCCCAGGAAGACGAGGTATTTGCGGCGGCCGAACGCGATGGCTTCAGTTGGAGCGTTCACCGCCCCCACACCGTCACCGGAATCGCAGTCGGCAACGCGATGAACATGGCAACGACGCTGGCCGTGTACGCCTCGATCTGCCGTCAGACCGGTCGGCCCTTCCGCTTTCCGGGCTCGGAAGTCCAGTGGAACAGCCTGACCGACATGACCGATGCGGGCCAGCTGGCCCGGCACCTGCAATGGGCTTCGACTACACCGGCCGCCGCCAACCAGGCCTTCAACATCGTCAACGGTGACGTGTTCCGCTGGAAGTGGATGTGGGTGCGAATTGCCGAGTGGTTCGGCATCGAGGCGGCCCCCTTCGATGGCCAGCCCGCTCCGCTGGAACAACAGATGGCAAACGATGCCGAGGTCTGGGCAAAGATGGCCAAGCAGTTCGGTTTGGCTGAAGCGGATATCGACAAGCTCACCTCGCCATGGCACACCGATGCAGACCTGGGTCGGCCTATCGAGGTGGTGACAGACATGTCGAAGAGCCGAAAGCACGGGTTTCTGGACTATCAGGCAAGTGATGACGCGTTTTTCGACGTGTTCACCAAGCTGCGCGCCAGCAAACTCATCCCCTGATCGGAGCCGGGTATTCCGGGCCCACCGACGATTGGGCTGTCCCGTATACTCGCGCGTTTTCCGCGCGAGTCTTTTCCAGTGAGCAACAAACGTTACGCCTGCATCGGCTTGAGCAATCCGAAGTCGCCGTCCAACGTGGGTGCGGTTATGCGTGCGGCCGGCTGTTACGGCGCCGCTTCGGTGTTCTACACCGGGACCCGCTATGACCGCGCCAGGGATTTCGTCACCGATACCAAGAAAGTCCATCAGGACATTCCGCTGATAAACATCGATGACCTGCGCAAGATCCTGCCACTCGGCTGCGTGCCGGTCGCGGTGGAGTTAGTCGAAGGTGCTCGCGCCCTCCCCGAGTACACCCATCCGGATCGCGCGCTGTATATCTTCGGCGCCGAAGATGGCTCGCTGAGCAAAGAGATCCGCGACTGGTGCGAAGACGTCGTTTACATCCCCACCAACGGCTGCATGAACCTCGCGGCGACGGTCAACGTGGTGCTATACGACCGCCTGGCCAAGGGCAACAACACCCGCTCAGGCCCTGGTTTCGGACGTCAAGCTCAACAAACCACTTAATCGAATGCTAGGGGCACGGTTGGGCGAGCCATAGACGCAGTGACCTGCGGGTGAATCGGCAGGCCTCACGGATAAGCCGCGCTAAGTCACGCCGGCTTCATCATCACCAGAATGAAACCGGCGACGATACCGGCCACGGCGATTGCCCAGCCGATCCGATGCGCACGGTTCTTTTCTGCTTGCCGAACAGGGTCTACTGGCTTTTTCTTTCTCACGATCTACCTGCTTTTGAAAAAAAACGACTGCTGACTAGCACGTTGCGCTACCGAGCTTGAGGCGCGTCTTTTTAGGCTGGGCCGATCGAATTGTCCAGTACGCTGCTTGGCGAAGGGTCCTCTGCAACCAATGGAACAGGTGCCGCCGGCTATCCGAGCGGGCTCTCTCCAGCATTCGGCTCGTCTTTGGGCTCTACCGTTTCCTCCGGATCGTTTTCGCCCGAATCAGGCGCGTCGCCATATTCGTCATAGTCCGGTGGGGTCAGGCCATCCTTGAGTGGATCGTTAGGGTCGGTCATGTCAGTGCTCCTGATCTGTTACGTGAAAGATGAACAGCTCAGTTGTTCGAACGCTCCTCTCAACTAAATGTTCGCAGGCGACCGATCAGGATCCGAAAATACTCGCCATCGTTTAGGTCAGGCGTTGCGTTCGTGCGGCACCGGCTAGGGCGCACCGAAGAGTGCGACCCAGTAGATGCCCGCATCGCTCTGCGGATCCACCGCATAGGCCGCGCCCAGCTCACTGAATTGCGGATTCATCAGATTGGCGCAGTGTCCTGGGTTCGCCAGCCAGCCTTCGACGATCTGGCGTGGTCGATCCAGCGCGGCTGCGATGTTCTGGGCGACCGGTGCGCCGGGATAACCGGCCAGCTCCGCCCTGTCGCCCGGCGTACGCCCATCCCGATCCAGGTGGCTGAAGAAGTTGCCGTTGGCCATAGCTCGGCTGTGGGCCTCGGAGAGGCCGGCAAGCGTTGTGTTCCAGTTAAGCGGAGCGGCTGCAGCGAAGGGTTTGCCAGCACACTGCCGCGCGCTGGCACGCACGCGATTGATTTCGTCGAGTAGCGCCTGCCCTTCTGCCTGCGCGTCTTTCAAATGCCCGCCGAGCATCGGCCGCGCCAGCACGATGCGCCAGTCGCGCCCCTCGCGACTGACGCCGATGTCGGCGTATTGCGGATCGAGCACCACGCGACAGAAGCTTTCGCGCAGCGCCTGCATCGCGGCTTGTGCATCACGCGGCCCGGACAGGCTGACGGCCTGAACATTGGCCATCGGATAACCGTTGCGGGCCAATGAGCCCTGCAGATCACCGGCGCCAGTGGCAGGCAACACCAGGCGCGGGTCGGACGAAAGGGCCGTCAGCTCCTCACTCGCCCGGTCTTCGCAACGCTGTACTTCACTGCGGTAGGCGTTGATCGTCTCGATCAATTGCGCCTCCTCCGCTGCGCTGGCCGCAATCGCCATAGCGCTGCCGGTGAGCGTTACCAGAAGCAGTGAGAGGGAAAGCAGGCGCATGAAGATCTCCAGATAGCACGGATGCGGACGCTGAAGATGCACCGGGCACGCCCCGGAAGTCGAGCCCATGCGGCGAACCAACCCCTTGAACCAGGGACATGCTTGCCGTTCCGCCCCTGCCGCAATCTATAATCGTTCTTATTTGCACCGGAACTCTGCATGACCTCCTGCGCAGCTCGCCAGATACTGGCGATCGAAGACGACCCGATCCTCGGCCCTCACCTGAAAACCTCTCTGGAACATCGTGGCTTTCACGTCACCCTCGCCGATGACGGCCCGACCGGTCTGGCATTGGCCAGCCAAGCGACGTATGACCTGATCCTGCTGGATGTGATGCTGCCTGAACTCAGCGGCATGGAGTTGCTGACCCGGTTGCGCGAGCAACGCCGCACACCTGTGCTGATGATGTCCGCGTTGGGCAACGAAGCGCACCGCATCCAGGGCTTCGACAGCGGCGCCGACGACTACCTGCCCAAGCCCTTCAGCATCGAGGAGTTGCAGGTGCGCATCGCGGCGATCCTGCGGCGGGTGGCCTATGAGCGCAGCGTACCGGCAGCGCCGAATCAGGATGCGGTGCGCTTCGATGACCAACGCAGCGACCTGCAGTACGAAGGGCGATGGGTCGGCCTGACGGCCACTGAATATCGATTGATGAAGGTCCTGCACGACGCCGCTGGCGAGGTGCTGAGCAAGCCGTTTCTCTACCAGCAGGCGCTGCGACGCGGCTATTCACAGCATGATCGCAGCCTGGACATGCATATCAGCAATATCCGCCGCAAGCTGGCGCGCGAACAGGTGGCAACCCTGCGCCTGGAGTCCGTGTGGGGCAAAGGCTACGTGCTGGAACTGCAGGCGAGCTGATGCCCAATCGTCATTCGTTGTTCTGGCGCCTGGTGGTGCTGGTTGCTGGGTTCTGTCTGTCGATGATCTGGGCCAGCGGCTACGTGAGCCGTTATATCGACAGGACCAGTTCATTTCTGTCTGAACAGGCGCGCGATACCCTCACCGGCTATGCGAGCGAAGCTCAAGCCGCTCTGCAAGCGGGCCCAGAGGCGATGGCGCAATGGCTGACAGTGATGAAGGAGCGTGAGCCGACTTGGCTGGTGGTGGTGGACGAACAGCTGCAACCTCTCGGCGGCCAGTCCTTGAGCGACGAGGAACGGCAGAGGCTCACGTTTGTGCGGCATTACGACTGGCCTATGAGCAGACGCTATGACGGCCTGCCCCTGGTATCCGTACCGCTGGAGAGCACCGGTGCCAAGCTGATCATCCAGCTGCCGGAACGATTCCGCCCCTGGCGTAACCATGCGTTGCTGACTGCGGGCGGTGTGTATCTGCCACTGGTGTTGCTGTCACTGCTGTTTTGTTGGCTGCTTTATCGGATGCTGGTTTCACCGTTGGACCGCCTGCGCCGGCAGGCCAACGCATTACGCGGCAACCGCCTAGACTCGTTGCTTCCGCCCTCCATTGCGCGGCGCAACGATGAGCTGGGAGAACTGGGCCGTTCACTGGAGTACCTCACGCAGCGGCTGCGCGATTCGGTCGCCCAGCAGCAACAGCTGTTACGCGATCTGTCCCACGAGCTGCGCACACCACTAAGCCGGCTGCGTGTCGCCTGCGAGAGCGAGCTGAGCGCCGGAGACATGCGCAACCGCACCGAGCGTGAAATCAACAGCATGCAGCAACTGGTCGATAACACCCTGGAGTTCGCCTGGCTGGACAGCGAGCAGCCCCGCTTCGAGTGCGAGCCTGTGGACGTAGCGGCGCTCTGGGACCTGCTATGCGAGAACGCTTGTTTCGAGGCCGGCTGGCCGCGTGAACGCATTCAGGCGCAGATACCGGAAGGCTGCCAGGTGCTTGGCAACCTCAACGCATTGGCGCAAGCCATGGAAAACATTCTGCGCAATGCCATTCGCTATTCCCCCGCGCACGGCGTGGTTTGCCTCACGGCCGCTCGAGACGGGGACAGCTGGCTTCTGCGCATTCAAGACCAGGGCCCAGGCGTGCCAGAGGCGAAACTGGCCGTCATCTTCAGGCCCTTCGCGCGACTCAGCGCCGCTCGCCCCGGAGGTGACGGCTTCGGGCTGGGCCTTGCCATCGCCCGCAGTATGGTGGTGATGCAAGGCGGTGCGATCTGGGCCGAGAACAGCCAACCCGGCCTGCGCCTGACCATCAGGTTGAAAACTGTATAGATTGTAAATGCGCTTTACTCTCAAATGAGAATACTTAGCATTGCGGTCGGCTTGCGGCTCGCACCGCGGCTCACATGCATGCGCCATGTCGTTCATGGCCGCAGATGACGTAAGTTTTCTCAGGGAGATGGCAGTACATGGTGACTTTCAATCGGCATCGGCTGGCTTGCGCGATCGCATTAGCAACCTGGACGAGCTTGCCAGCCAACGCTGCAGAACCAGTCGAATTATCGAACGTCGTCGTGACCGCTTCAGGTTTCGAGCAACAGATCAAGCAGGCCCCCGCCTCCATCTCCGTCGTCACGCGGGAAGAACTGGAAAACAAATCCTATCGCGACGTCACCGATGCCCTGCGGGACATCCCGGGTGTCGTTGTCACCGGCGGCGCCAGCTCCAGCGATATCAGCATTCGCGGCATGGCGTCCAAGTACACCCTGATTCTTATCGACGGCAAACGCATGGAGTCACGCGCGACGCGCCCCAACAGCGATGGCCCTGGCATCGAGCAAGGCTGGACGCCGCCCCTGGAAGCCATCGAGCGCATCGAGGTGGTGCGTGGGCCGATGTCCTCCCTGTATGGCTCCGACGCCATGGGCGGCGTGATCAACATCATCACGCGCAAGGTAGCCGACACCTGGCGCGGCGGCGTGCGGACCGAAAAGACCTTCCAGGACCGCTCCGATTCCGGTGATTACCACACCCTCAACGGCTATCTCTCCGGGCCCATGGTCGACGGCCTGCTAGGACTCCAGGTCTATGGACAGACGTCTCGCCGAGACGAAGATGACATCCCTCGCGGGTTCAACGAGCAGAAAACCGACAGCGCAACGGCCAAATTGTCGTTCACGCCGAACGAGGCCAACGACATCGTTCTGGAACTGGGCAAGACCGAGCAGGAACGCAACGCCAGCGTAGGCCGGTCCGGTACGGGTAACAGCGATTCGCTATCGGATTACGACCGTACTCATTACTCGATCAGCCATACCGGGCGCTGGGATTCGGGCCAGTCGGAAAGCTACGTGCAGCAGGAGCGCATCGAGAACCCGGGTCGCGAGATGGAGCTGGAAAACAGCGTCTTCAATACGCAAACCTCGCTCTTTCTGGGTGATCACATCGCCACGCTCGGCGGCCAGTACAAATACGAGGATCTCTCGGACAAGGGCAACCAGTTGGCTGGCGCCGAAGACGTGACCCAACTGACACGCTGGTCTTGGGCGCTTTTCGCCGAAGACGAGTGGAGCCTTACTGACAGCTTCGCACTCACCACCGGCCTGCGTATGGATCGCGATGAAAACTACGGGACTCATTGGTCGCCGCGCGTTTATGGCGTATGGCAAGCGGCCGAGCAATGGACAGTAAAAGGCGGCGTATCCAGCGGCTATCGCTCGCCGGATATTCGCGCCGCGGTGGATAACTGGGGGCAGATCACCGGTGGTGGTCGGGGCGACCCGGCCGTGATTGTGGGCAACTCGGCGCTCAAGCCAGAGGAAAGCCTGAGCCAGGAAATCGGCGTGCTGTGGGACAGCCTGAACGGTTTGTCGGCCGGCGTGACACTGTTCAACACCGACTTCGAAGACAAGATCACCGAGCTTCGCCGTTGCTCGGACACCACCGGCAATGCGTCGGGCCAATGTGTGGTCAATGGCGAGGCGTACCGCTTCATCAGTGACCGGGTGAATGTCGACGAGGCTCGCATGCGCGGTGTCGAAGCTACCTTTGACTGGGACATCACCGAGTCCCTCTCACTGGGCGCCAACTACACCTACACCGAATCGGAACAGCGCAGCGGCGACTTCCGGGGCGAACCGCTCAACCAGATGCCCAAGCACATGTTCAACACCCTGCTGGACTGGCAGGCCAGCGACCGCCTCGGCACCTGGGCGCGACTCAATTACCGCAGCGAAACCTCCGAGTACCTGTCGCGCACCAGCATGGCGGAAAGCACCCCTTCTTACACGCTGGTTGACCTGGGTGGTACCTATGACGTGAACCGCAACGTCAAGCTGCTTGCTGGCGTCTACAACGTTTTCAACGAGCAGATTGAATACGACAGCTACGAAACCGTGCTCGACGGGCGTCGATACACGGTCGGGATGAACGTTTCGTTCTGAGGCGTGATGGATGAAAGAGCCGCCCTGCCCGCGCAAGGCGGCTCGCTTCGCTCCAGTCTTGCACTAACCATCGCCAATTTGGGCCGAGCGTATGGGTGATACCCGTCTCGGTTCATCACAGCATCTGTGCCAGGCCGACTCTTGTGACGGTTGGGTATTTTTTCGTACGACCTTGCTCGGAATTCCGTCGTGACCCGTTCTGCCATTCAATCGCGAAGCGCCTGGCCTGCCATCGCGGCCCGCACCGCGCTGGCCCTTCTCGGCGGTTACGCCTTCACCTACGCCTTTACTGCCGCGCTGGCGCGACTATTGCCGCTCGACCCGGTGGACGCCGTCACCGCTGCTTCGCTGCTGTCGTTCGTGGTGTATCTGCTGTTCATGCTCTGGGCGTTCGCGTCAGCCTCGCTGCGGCGGGTGCTGGTGGCGGTAGGGATCGCGATCCCCTTGGCCATCGTAGGCTTCTGGCCGCAGCTGATGGAGGTGCTGGGATGAAAGGCAGCCTGACGCAATCGATGTCCTGGCTTCACACCTGGTGCGGGCTTCTACTCGGCTGGATGCTCTTCGCCATCTTTCTCACCGGCACCCTGGCGGTGTTTGACAAGGAGATCAACTGGTGGATGCAGCCTGAGCTGAGCGATCAGGCGCTGTCACCTGCCGCTGCGGCAAATGTGGCGCAGCGCTGGCTGGCAGAGCGTCACCCCGACGAAACGAACTGGAATATCAGCCTGCCGACCGCGCGTGCGCCTGACCTGGCCGTCTCGGTCGGTGAACGGCGCCGGGGTGGCGGCGGTGTGACCCACCTTGACCCGTTGAGCGGGGCGACTGTCGAGCCGCGGGAAACCATCGGCGGCAACTTCTTCTTCCATTTCCATTACACCCTGCATCTCCCACGCACACTGGGCGTATGGGTGGTGGGGTTCGCGGCCATGGCGATGCTGGTGGCGCTGATCAGCGGCATCATCATCCACAAGAAGATCTTCAAGGAGTTCTTCACCTTCCGTCCCGCCAAAGGCCAGCGATCCTGGCTCGACGCGCATAACGCCAGCGCCGTGCTGCTGTTGCCGTTTCACCTGATGATCACCTACACGGGGCTGGCGATCTTCTTTCTGCTCTATATGCCAGCGGCGGTGAACGCCCTGTACGACGGTGATCGCCAAGCCTATTTCCGCGATGCGCAATCGGGCCGAGCAGCCGAGCAGGCGCCGCGAGGCGAAGGCCGTGGCAGCAAGGCCGTCTCGGCACCGGCGGCACCGCTGCTCCCGCTGAGCGAGATTGTCGGCCGGGCCGAGGCCCACTACGGTCAAGGCATGATCGGCAGCCTGGCGGTGAGCAATCCCGGCCGAGCCAATGCCCAGGTCACGGCGCGCCCCGTGCTGGGCAACCGCATCGAACTGAGCAAGGGCGAAGGCATGGTCTTCGACGGCGTCAGCGGCAAACTGATCCAGGCGCCGGAGCCGTCACGCACCAGCCAACTGACCCAACGGGTGATGGCGGGCCTGCACTTCGCGCAGTTCGGCGGTTATCCGATGCGCTGGTTGTACTTCATCTGCGGCCTGATCAGCTGCGCCATGATCGGCACAGGCCTCGTGCTCTACGCGGTCAAACAGCGCAAGCAGGCCAAGGCCAACGCGCAATTCTTGCGCGTGGTAGAGAGCCTCAACGTAGCGGTAGTGGCCGGGCTTTTGCTGGCCTGTATCACGCTCTTGTGGGCCAACCGTCTGCTACCGGCAGAACTGGCCGCACGTCAGAACTGGGAGCTGCGGCTGTTCTTCGGCGTCTGGGCGCTCAGTTGGCTGCACGCCTGGCTGCGCAAGCCGTTGTCAGCTTGGCGCGAACAGCTCTTGGCCGCTGCACTCCTGGCTTTAGCCCTGCCGGCGCTGGACCTGTGGAGCGCCCAGGACACGCTGGACGTCATGCGACTGTCCCTGCTGGCAAGCGTGGCTTCGATGGGCCTGCTGCTGGGCTGGACCGTTTGGAAAATCCCGACGGTCATTGCCGCCCGCAATGCCCGTTCGGCTCGCCTTGATCGTCCGGCTGCCGGAGCCTCCTCATGAACGGTTCCGCGCTGTTCGCCAGCCTCCTGCTCACCTACGCCGGCATGCTGGGTTTCTGCCTGGGTAAGGAGCGTCATTGGAAGCAGTTGGTCAATCCGCACGTGCCAACCGGGCTTCGTCGCCTATGTGCCCCGTTCGGCGGGCTCCTGCTCGGGCTCGCGATATATGCGTCCTGCCAGGTCTGGCCCGGCGGCATGGCGGTGGTTGGCTGGTTCGGCCTTATCTCACTGGCTGGCTTTGCCTTGCTGTTATTACTTCCCTACGCGCCGCGTTTGGCCTTGAGCCTGCCGCTGTTGGGAGGACTGGTTTGGGCAGCCGCTGCCCTCACCTGACCATCGGACAAAATCGCCGCTCAACCAAGCACCGACAATAAAACCGACGTTGCTGTATCGTGAGCCCATTGCTGCGACAGCATTCTTCCTGCAAGCGGGGCGGCGTTTACGCCCTTCCGCTTACATGGCTCGCCGAATCTTGACGCCTCTGCCACACCGCCATGCGGTGTGGCGTGTTCACGAGGCCGTACGGCGATTTGGCAGAAACCGGCAATCGGTTTCCCGTTGTTCCGAAAGCTTGCCGCCGTGGTTCCTCTCGACAGGATCCGGCGCCTCTACGCCTGCTCCCCTATATCCGCTAGTCGGACAGGCGCACATGACCTCAGTTTTCCGTCACATTCTCGGACGCCACAAGCGCTCGCCCCTCTGGAACGACCGTGCGCCCGTGCGCGACGAGCTGTTCGGTATCGAACGGCTGGAACACCACGCCCGTAGCTTGGCCGCGGCCCAGCCCGTCACCGACAGCCCACCCGCCGTCATGCCACTGCACGCGCGGCTGAACGACAACGCGGCGGTCTTGCTGGCAGCTTACCGCGCCAGCGCCGCGGAGCTGGAAAGTGGGCGCAGCGTGGTGCCCGCCGCAGAATGGTTGCTGGACAACTATCACCTGGTCGAAGCGCAGATCCGCGAGATTCGTGACGACTTGCCACCGGGCTTCTACCGCCAGTTACCGAAGCTGGCCGAAGGCCCCTTCACCGGTTATCCCCGTGTATTCGGCATCGCCTGGGCGTTCGTCGCCCATACCGACAGCCATTTCGACCCCGAGACGCTGCGCCGCTTCATCAGCGCCTACCAGCAGGTCCAGCCGCTGAGCATCGGTGAGTTGTGGGCGGTGGCGATCACCCTGCGCATCGTGCTGATCGAAAATTTGCGTCGACTGAGCGACCAGATCACCGATGGCCGTGCTACCCGTGCTGCGGCCGATGACATGGCCAACCGGTTGCTGTCGGCCGTCTCTGCGAAAAAAGCGCTGGAGGACGAAATTGCCTCGCGTGGTAGCGCGCCGATGTCCGAGGTGTTCGCGGCGGAGCTGGCCAAACGGCTACGCGACCAGGACCCGAACACCACACCTGCTCTGGGCTGGCTGGAAGAGCTACTGGGTCAGCAGGACAGCTCCATCGATCAGGTGGTGCAGCATTCGCAGCAACGCCAGGGCGCGTCCAACGTCAGTGTGCGCAACGTGATGACCAGCATGCGGCTGATCTCGGATATCGATTGGACCGAACTGTTCGAGAGCGTCAGCCTGGTCGACGAGCGCCTGCGCGCCGGCAGCGCTTTCGCCGTCATGGACTTCCCTACGCGCAACCTGTACCGCAGCGCTATCGAACAACTGGCGCGTGGCTCCAGCGCGACCGAACTGGACGTCGCCAGCGCCGCACTCAGCGCCGCAGCGGCTGCCCCCACGCACGATCTCGCGCAGGACGAGCGCGTGGGCGATCCGGGCTATCACCTGATCGGCGAGGGCCGCCTGGCCCTAGAACGCAGCATCGGTTTCAGCCCGCCGCTGGGATTGCGCCTGAGCCGATTCCATATTCAGCTCGGGATCGTCGGCTATGTCGGCTCGATTCTGCTGGTGACCGCGCTGCTGCTGTCGGTCGGCCTGCAAGCGCTGACCAGCGTCGGCGTTGGTGCCGGATGGCTCGCACTGCTGGCCGTGGTCGCATTCCTGCCGATTACCGATGTGGCCACCACGCTGGTCAACCGCGTGGTGACCTGGCGTTTCGGTGCCATGACCCTGCCCGGGCTGGACCTGACCACCGGCGTGCCGCAATCGCTACGCACCCTGGTCGCCGTACCCACGTTGTTGACCAACGAAGCGGACCTGCTGGAGCAGATCGAACGCATCGAAGTGCATCACCTGGCGGGCGCTGGTGGTGACCTCACCTTTGCGCTGCTGACCGATGGGCTGGATGCCGAGTCGGAAACCATGCCTGGCGATGCGCATCTGCTCGCCGTCGCCGTTGGCGCCATTGCCGCCCTGAACGAACGCTATGGCCCGGCACCTGGCGGCAGCCGCTTTCTGATCTTGCACCGCCGACGCCAGTTCAATCCCAGCGAGGGACGCTGGATGGGCTGGGAGCGCAAGCGCGGCAAGCTGCATGAGCTGAACCAGCTGCTGCGGGGCTCCACCGACACCAGCTACATGCCGTTGGCCGGTTGCACACAGCAGGTGCCCACCGATGTGCGCTATGTGATCACGCTGGACGCCGACACCCGGCTCCCGCGCGATGCCGCCATGCGCCTGATCGGCAAGATGGCGCACCCGCTCAATCGCCCGCGCTTCAGCGTGTCCGAACAACGAGTGGTCAACGGGTACGCGATCCTTCAACCACGGGTCACGCCATCGCTGCCGGTGGGTCGTGAAGGCTCGTTCTATCAGCGCGTTTTCTCCAGCCCTGGTGGAATGGACCCTTACGCCGCGGCTGTCTCCGATGTCTATCAGGACCTGTTCGGTGAAGGCTCGTACACCGGTAAGGGCATCTATGACATTGATGCGTTCGAGGCGGCACTCGCCGGTCGGGTACCGGAAAACACCATGCTCAGCCACGACCTGTTCGAGGGCGTCTTTGCTCGTGCAGGGCTGGCAACGGATGTGGAGGTGGTCGAGGAGTTTCCGTCGCGCTATGACGTCTCCGGTAAGCGCCAGCACCGCTGGACCCGTGGCGACTGGCAGCTATTGCCGTGGATATTCGGCGCCCGCAGCGGCACTCAGGCGCTGCCGGATATTGGCCGCTTCAAGATGCTCGACAACCTGCGCCGTTCCTTGGTCGCACCGCTCACCCTGCTCGCATTGACGCTGTGCTGGCTGCTGCCTCTCCCGGCAGCGCTGGTTGGCACCTTGCTCATCCTCGCGACGATGGCCATTCCCGCCGTACTGCCGATCTGCTTTGCACTGCTGCCCGCCCGCAGCGGCATTTGCATGCAAAGCCACCTGCGAAGGCTGCGCGACGACCTGCGCCTGGCTGCCTCGCAAACCGGGTTGAACCTGGTCTTTTTGCCGGACCAGGCCTGGCGCATGGTCGATGCCATCGTGCGGACGCTGTCTCGCCTATCGAGCCGACGCAATCTGCTGGAATGGACCACTGCCGCCCAATCGGCCATCAGCCCGCGCCTGAAGCTCAGCGGTTTCTATCGCGGCATGGCCGGCGGCACGGCCTTGGGCGTTGGCGCTGCGCTCTTCGCGCTGCTGATCGCTCCCGGCTCCTGGCCCGTGGTGCTGCCCTTCGCCCTGCTCTGGCTGGGCGCACCTGCGATCGCCCTGTGGGCCAGCCGCTCACCGCGCATCGCGCCCCGGCAGACGCTCGCCGAACCGGACGCCGAAGAGCTGCGCCTGATCGCCCGACGCACCTGGCGCTTCTTTGAAACCTTCGTCACGCCGGCCGACAACATGCTGCCGCCGGACAATTTCCAGGAAGATCCCAAGCCGGTCGTCGCCCGCCGGACCTCGCCCACCAACATGGGCCTTTACCTGCTCTCGGCCATCACCGCGCGTGATTTCGGTTGGGCCGGCACCCTGCAGACCCTCGACCGTCTGGAAGCAACGCTGGACAGCATGAGCCGTCTGCAGCGCCACCGCGGCCACTTCTTCAACTGGTACGCCACCGAAGACATGCGGGCGCTAGAGCCGCCTTATGTGTCGGCCGTGGACAGCGGCAACCTTGCCGGCCACCTGATCGCGCTCGCCAATGCCTGCGAGGAATGGCTCGACGCACCCACCGCACCGAATGCACGCGCGGGCCTGCAGGACACCCTGGTATTGATTCGCCAGGCTATGACCGCGCTGCCGTCCGCCAGTGGCGAGCGTGGCCGTCCACTTTCCGAGCTGCTCGACGAGATCAGCGCGCAGCTCGACGAGGAGCAGGCGCTCGATACGCTGTCCGCGACGCTCCAGCAACGGGCCGAAAAGGCCGCTCGCCTGGGCCTGGAACTCTGCCAGCCGGGTGAAGACGACGAGTCGTCCGACCTGCGATTCTGGATCGACGCATTGGGCCAGACCCTGGCCGAGCACGCTCGCGACCGCCAGCTAAAAGACGAAACGCTGAGCGATACGCAGGCGCGCCTGCGCGAGCTTTCTCGCAGCATCCGGCAGATGGCGCTGGAGATGGACTTCGCCTTTCTGCTCGACCCCGAACGCAAGCTGTTGTCGATCGGCTACGGTCTGGCTGAAAACAGCCTCGACCCCAGTTGCTACGACTTGCTGGCATCGGAAGCGCGTCTGGCCAGCCTGTTCGCCATCGCCAAGGGTGACGTGACCACCCGTCACTGGTTCCGCCTGGGCCGCACCGCGACGCCGCTGGGCAACGGCTCAGCGCTGATTTCCTGGTCGGGCTCGATGTTCGAATACCTGATGCCCTCGCTGGTCATGCGTGCGCCGGCAGGCAGTCTGCTGGAGCAGACCAACAGCCTTGTGGTGCAGCGCCAGCAGGATTACGGCAACGACCGCAACGTCCCATGGGGCGTATCGGAGTCGGCGTATCACGCCCGCGACATGGAATTCACCTATCAGTATTCCAACTTCGGCGTGCCGGGCTTGGGCCTCAAGCGCGGGCTGGCGGAGAACCTCGTCATCGCGCCCTACGCCACCGGCCTTGCCACCATGGTCGACGCTCCGGGCGCACAAGCGAACTTCCGCCGCATGGCAGCGATGGGCGCGGTCGGCCGCTACGGTTTCTACGAGGCACTGGACTTCACCCCGGCGCGACTGCCGGACGGCCAATCGTTCGTCATCGTGCGCAACTACATGGCTCACCATCAGGGCATGACCATCGTCGCCATCGCCAACACCCTGCTGGACGGGCCGATGCGCGCCCGCTTCCATCGCGAGCCGATGATCCAGGCCTGTGAACTGCTCCTGCAGGAGCGCATGCCGCGTGACGTAGCCATCGCCCATCCGCGCGCCGAAGAAGTGAAGATCCGGGCTGTCGAGGGCAGCGGCGATCCGCAAGCCCTGCGCCGGCTCAACGCGGCCGCCGCCGGAGCCGCCCCTGTCACCCATCTGCTCAGCAACGGCCGTTACGCCGTGATGATCACCGCCGCCGGCGCAGGTTACAGCCGCTGGCGCGATATCGCGGTAACCCGCTGGCGTGAAGATGCCAGCCGTGACGATTACGGCTCATTCATCTTCCTCCGTGATACGGCAGACGGCCGCGTCTGGCCGGCGGGCGGGCAGCCCTTCGGCAGCGACGCTCTGAGCCATGAGGTGATATTTGGCGAGGATCGTGCCGAGTTCATTCGTCACGACAAGGACCTGTCCACCATCCTCGATGTGCTGGTGTCCGGTGAGGATGACGGCGAAGTACGCCGCGTCTCGCTCGCCAACAGCGGCCCTGACGCTCGTGAGATCGAGCTGACCTCCTACAGCGAAGTGGTGCTTACGACGCCATCCACCGACAACGCGCACCCGGCCTTCGCCAAGCTCTTCGTGGTCACCGAATACCTGCCAGAGTTCGGCGCGCTGCTGGCCACCCGACGCCTGCGCAGCGAGGGCGAGCGCCCGATCTGGGCCGCACATTTTGCCGTGGCCGAAGGTGAAGTCGTGGCCGATCCGCAGTATGAAACCGACCGGGCCCGTTTCATCGGCCAGCGGCCAAGCGTTGCCGCTGCCGCGGTGGTTGCCGAAGGGCTGCCACTGTCGAATACGGTGGGCACCGTGCTTGATCCGATCTTTGCGCTCAAATACCGCGTCAAGGTGGCCCCGGGCAAGGTCGCCCGCGTGGCGTTCTGGACCCTGGTTGCCGGCTCGCGGGACGAGCTGCTCAACCTGATCGAGAAACACCACGACCGCAGCGCCTACGACCGCGCCAAGACTCTGGCCTGGACACAAGCGCAGGTTCAGCTGCGTCACCTGGACATCAAGCCGGCCGAAGCTGCCGATTTCCAGCGCCTGGCGGCGCCCATCCTCTATGCCGACCCGCAGTTCCGTGCGCCGTCGGCGGCAATCATTGAAGGCGCCGGTGCCCAGTCCGGCCTCTGGCCGCACGCGATCTCCGGTGACCTGCCCATCGTGCTGCTGCGCATCGACGACGTTCAGGACATCGCCCAGGTACGTCAGCTACTGCGCGCCCACGAATACTGGCGCATGAAGCGCCTGGCGGTGGACCTGGTGATTCTTAACGAGCACGCCAGTTCCTACCTGCAGGACCTGCAGATCGCCATCGAAACCGCCGTGCGCAGCAGCCAGTCGCGCCCGCGGTTTGGCGCCGAACTCGCTCAAGGCACGGTGTACATGCTGCGCGCCGACCTGCTGAGCACCGAGGCGCGTGCGCTGCTGCGCAGCGTCGCCCGCCTCTCGCTGATCGCTCGCCGCGGACCAATTGCCAATCAGCTGGCCAACCAACTGGTTGCGTCGCAGGCTCAGGCTTCGCCGCCTCGCCTTGCCGATCGCCGAACGACTGGGATGGGTACGTCAGTTGCTGCACGCCCATCGGCCGCCGAAATTTCCCAGCACCTCGAATGCTTCAACGGGCTGGGCGGTTTCGATAAGGATGGCCGCGAGTACGTGACGCTGCTGGAAGCGGACGCCAACACACCCGCGCCCTGGATCAACGTGATCGCCAATCCGCAGTTCGGCTTCCAGGTTTCCGCGCAGGGCAGCGGCTACACCTGGGCCGAGAACAGCCGGGAAAACCAGCTCACGCCCTGGTCCAACGACCCGGTTACCGACCCCTGTGGCGAAGCCTTCTATGTGCGCGACGAGGACAGCGGTGCACTGTTCAGCCCGACCGCACAGCCGATTCGTGATGGCGGGCTGTACGTCGCACGGCATGGACATGGCTACAGCCGCTTCGAACACCAGGCTGACGGCATCGCCATGGACCTGCTGGAATACGTGCCGTTGGCCGATCCCATCAAGATTTCCCGCCTGACGCTGCGCAACCTGTCGGCCGTGCCGCGCCGGTTGTCGGTCACTCGCTACAGCGAGTGGGTGCTCGGTACGGCGCGCGGCGCCAACGCGCCTTACATTATTACCGAACGCGATGAACGCCTCGGCATGCTTCTGGCGCGCAACCCCTGGAGCAGTGCGTTCCCTGGGCGCGTAGCCTTTGCCGACCTTGGCGGTAGGCAAACCGGCTGGACGGCCAATCGCCGCGAATTCCTCGGCCGCAACAGCGGACCCGCTACGCCAGCGGCGCTTCTTGCGGGTGCGCCGCTGTCGGGTATCACGGGCGCCGGCATGGACCCTTGCTCGGCCTTGCAGACAAGCGTCGAACTGGCTCCCGGCGAAAGCATCGAGATCGTCGCCTTTATCGGTCAATGCCCATCGGCGGAGGCTGCGCGGGCACTGGTCGAACGCTATCGCCAGGCGGATCTGGATGCCGTGCTGCTGGAGGTCACCGAGCATTGGCGTACCGCCCTAGCCGCGGTACAGGTGAAAACCCCGGACCGCACGATGGACATCATGCTCAACGGCTGGCTGCTGTATCAGACCTTGGCCTGCCGCATCTGGGCACGCTCGGCGTTCTATCAGGCCAGCGGTGCCTATGGCTTCCGTGACCAGTTGCAGGACGGCATGGCGCTGACCTTCTCGCGACCCGAGGCCACCCGCAGCCACATTCTGCGCGCGGCCAGCCGGCAGTTTGCCGAGGGGGACGTGCAGCACTGGTGGCTGCCGCACTCCGGTCAGGGCGTGCGCACGCGCATTTCCGATGACCGTGTCTGGCTATCGTTCGCCACGGCGACCTATATCCAGGTCGCGGGCGATCTGGCGATTCTCGACGAGCCAGTCACCTTCCTCGAAGGGCCGCTGCTCAAGCCTGGCGAGCACGATGCCTTCTTCCAACCGATGATGGCTGGCGATGCCGCACCGCTGTTCGAGCATTGCGCGCGTGGTCTGGATCAATGCCTGGAACTGCACGGCGAACTCGGCCTGCCGCTGATTGGCGGCGGCGACTGGAACGACGGCATGAACCGCGTCGGCGAACACGGCAAGGGCGAGAGCGTCTGGCTTGGCTGGTTGCTGCTGCGCACTATCGAACTGTTCGCGCCGCTAGCGGACGGGCGCGGCACGGTGGCGGACGCGCAACGCGCAACGCGCTGGCGTGAACACGCCGTGGCGCTCACCGACTCGCTGGAAGAAAAGGCGTGGGATGGCGAGTGGTATCGCCGTGCGACCTTTGATGACGGCACCTGGCTCGGTTCCAAAGACAGTGACGAGTGCCGCATCGACTCCATCGCCCAGTCCTGGGCCGTGCTGTCCGGCGCGGCAGACCCCGCCCGTGCGAAGCAGGCCATGGCTTCGGTGCGCAAGCACCTGATCCGTGAGGACGACGGGCTGGCGCTGCTGTTCACGCCACCGTTCGACAAGACCGACAAGGAGCCGGGTTACATCAAGGGCTATCCAGCGGGCCTGCGCGAAAACGGCGGGCAATACAGCCACGCGGCAATGTGGGCCATGCTCGCGTTCGCCAAACTCGGTGACGGCGATGCGGCGTGCAGGATGTTCAAGCTACTCAACCCGATCAACCACGCGCTGACACCGGAAGAAAGCCGACGCTACAAGGTCGAACCCTACGTGGTCGCGGCGGACGTCTACGGCGTTGCTCCGCACAACGGCCGCGGCGGCTGGACCTGGTACACCGGTGCAGCCGGCTGGATGCACCGCGCCGGCGTCGAGGGCATCCTCGGTATCCGTCGTGAAGGCGAATGGTTGATCGTCGACCCGTGCATCAGCAGTCAGTGGCCCGGCTTCGAAGCCACTATCACCCTGGGTGAAACCCGCTACGCCATTCGGGTGGAAAACCCAGCCCAAGCCAATAACGGCATCAAGACGGCCCTATTGGATGAGCAGGCACTCGATTGTGCCGACGGGTATGTACGGCTTGCGCTGGATGGGGAGCGGCATCAGGTGGTGTTAACGCTATAGAACGCAAGAATGTACCGGACTCAATGCTTCCCCTGATCCTCACCCGATACATGTAGAAATCATCGGGCGGGGGCCGACCGAGCCGCAAGGTATTGGTGCCGAGCACGGAGTAACGCTTGGAGGGACGTGTCAGAGGAGCGTAACGGCCAGATAGTTTCGCTTCATCGGCAACGTGCAGCTCGATCGTCTGCAAGCTATCTGGTACTTCCCAACTCTGCTGCTCACCGGGGCAGCAAGCAGCAAGGTCTACGTCAGTCCTGCCTGGCCGACGTTGGAGCCGCCAGATAGGACTTGTCGTTTACCAGTTATAGCTGACCTTGGCCGTGATCTCGCGGCCTGGGTTGTAGTAATCCGCAGTGCCCGAGCCGACTACGTGCTGCTCATCCAGCAGGTTGCTTACGTTGACGGCTAGATCGGTGTCTTTGAGGATCTGGTAGTTGAAAGCGGCATCAAACAGCGTGGTGGCATCGCTTTTATCGCTGTTGGCGGGATTGAAGTAGTACGCGCCGGTATAGCGCGCACCCAAACCGACGCTCATTGTCGTGCCTGGCAAGTTGTAGTAGCTCCACAGTGATGCCGAGTGCTTGGGCGCTGCTTCGAACTCATTGCCCTCGAGTGAAGCGCCGCTACGCAATGTCCCGCGGAGCACCTCCGATTCCATGTAGGAGTAGCCGCCGATCAAGCTCAGGTTGTCAGTCAGTTCAGCCTTGGCCTCCAGATCGAGACCGCGCACACGCGACTCACCGATGGTTTCCCGTTCGATAGTGCCATTGGGCTGTACGACGGCGACGGTGATGTCCTCCTGGGTCAGATCGTAAATGGCTGCAGAGAACAGCGCATTCATGCTTGTGGGCGAGTACTTCACACCGATCTCGTACTGCTTGCCGCGCTCTGGAGTGACGCCAATGGTTGGCGGTGCGACGGATTCCACCATGCTGACATAGGTGGAAATTTCGTCGTTGACAATGTAGGTCAATGCCCCGCGAACAGAGTTCTCCGAGAAGCTATCCGAGGCTTTGACGTTGGTGATATCGGTGCTGGAAAGATCCAGTGAGTCGTTGCGGATACCACCCGTAACGATAAAGCGCTCGAAGAATGACAGGTTCTGCTGCACGAAAACCGACTTGGTGGTGTAGTCCTGTTTGTTACGGCTGTAGGGGACCAGACCGACCGGGGCACCGCCGTATACGGGATTTGCGATGTCGATGGGAGAAACGCCTTGATAGACAGAACTATCCTCGGACGAAGCATCGCGATACTCCACCCCTACCATCGTGCTGCTATCTATGTTTTCAAAACGGGCATCGTACTGAAGCATCAGGTTCCCATTTAGCTGATCGGCTTCAGTGTCGGTACCAAAAGCATCACGATTGAGTGACGTTCCAGTCCCCGTGCCGTTCAGGTAAACGTAGCCAAAATCATCAGTTAGCTCGCTGTAACGCAGATTGCTGCGCAGGACGAAACCATTGTCGAAATCGTGGGTGAAGTTGCCGCTTAGACTGGTGCGTTCGACATCATGAAAGTTGTAGTCAGGCTCGCCATAGAATTTACTGCGGTCGTATTCCTTATCTTTCGGATAACCGCCGCTGTTGGGCGTGCTGGTTGTCTTGAGATAGTCGAGAATCACAGTTGCTGAGGTGAATGCCGTCGGTGCCCAAGTAAGGCCGCCCATCAAGAACTTGTTGTCGTCCTCTGAGTGATCGTACTCACGATCGCTGTTCTGGACCTTGCCCGTGAAGCGGTAGGCCAGCGTCTGATCTTCGTTCAACGAGTCACCGACATCGATGCCGGTTTCAACATGATCATAGGAACCGTAGGTCACGTATCCCTGGCCGAACTTGTCGAACCGCGGCTGCTTGGTGACGAAGTTAACCGAGCCGCCCGGATCAGCTGGCCCGAACAGCGTGGAGTTGGCGCCACGCAGAATCTCGATGCGCTCATAGGCGAAGGGTTCTTCGCGGACGCCGCGCATGGAGCCGAGGGTCAGCCCATCACGGTAAGTCGTGGCCTGGAAGCCGCGGATCTTGAAGTAATCGTTGCGGTCATCTGTACCGTAAAAGTCGGTGATGACGCCCGGGGTGTATTGCAACACCTCTTCAGTGGTGCTGGCACTGCGCTGCTCGATTTCCTTTTGGGTGACCACCGAAACCGAAGCAGGCGTGTTGAGAATGCTGGTAGGAACCTTACCGCCGACCCACAGCTCCTGAGCAACGACCGTACTGGAGTCGTCACCCGCAGATGCATTGGCGTTAACGATGATGGGCGCCAGGCGAAACGGCTCCTCAGTATCCGTGCGGTCCGACTCTTGCGCGCTAACGCTCAATGGAGCGGCTACCGCACAGCACAGAAACGCGGTGGTGGTACGTCGCCAAGGTGTCTGCGCCTTGTAAAGCCCGGCCTTACTACCAGTCATGCTTGAGGTCCTCTGTATTTAGTGGGTGGCAGCCGCGTCTTCTGATTTCTGTTACATCAGGTCACATTGAGTCGCAGGCAACGGATAATAATCAATCGCGAATGAGATAAGTAATCATTTATTTAGCTAAACGAAAAACTTTCTCGCCCACATCACTAAAACTGGTGGATTTACTTGGTTAGGTAGCCGCGTCTCGCCGTAGCGCGAATCGCCGAGTCAGAAGCGTTCATCATCGCAATCGATAGCCGGGACTCCATCACTCGCCCAGCGGCCCGTCCCAAATGGCCCGTAAGTCTTTACAATGCGCGGCTTCCATCTGCACCCGGTCCGCGCTCATGTCCTTGCCCCAACATCATCTCGAACTGCTCTCCCCTGCCCGGGACACGACCATTGCTCGCGAAGCCATCCTGCATGGCGCCGATGCGGTGTACATCGGCGGGCCGAGTTTCGGGGCGCGGCACAACGCCGAGAACAGCGTGGCGGACATTGCCGAGCTGGTGAAATTTGCGCATCTGTTCCACGCACGGGTATTCGTCACGATCAACACCATCCTCCATGACGACGAGTTGGAAGCGGCGCGGGCGCTGATCTGGCAGCTGTACGAGATCGGTGTCGATGCGCTGATCGTGCAGGACATGGGCGTGATGGAAATGGACATCCCGCCGATCGAACTGCACGCCAGCACCCAGACCGACATCCGCACCCTGGAACGCGCCACTTTTCTCGGCAAGGCCGGGTTCTCACAGCTGGTGCTGGCCCGCGAGCTGAATCTGCAGGAAATCCGAGCGATCAGCGATGCCACCGATGCGACGATCGAGTTCTTCATTCACGGCGCCCTGTGCGTGGCGTTTTCCGGGCAGTGCAACATTTCTCATGCGCAAAACGGGCGCAGCGCCAACCGTGGCGACTGCTCGCAGGCGTGCCGCCTGCCCTACACGCTCAAGGACGACCAGGGCCGCGTGGTCGCTTTCGACAAGCATCTGCTGTCGATGAAGGACAACAACCAGAGCGCCAACCTGCGCGCGCTAGTCGATGCCGGCGTGCGCTCGTTCAAGATCGAGGGGCGCTACAAGGATGTGAGCTACGTGAAGAACATCACCGCTTACTACCGTCAGCGACTCGACGAGATTCTCGAAGACCGCCCTGATCTAGCCCGCGCCTCCAGCGGCCGCACCGATCATTTCTTCGTGCCGGACCCGGACAAGACCTTCCATCGCGGCAGCACCGACTACTTCGTCACTGACCGCAAGATCGACATTGGCGCCTTCGACTCACCGACCTTCACAGGCCTGGCCGTCGGCGAAGTACTAAAGGTCGGCAAGCACGACCTCACCGTGCAGACCCGTGAGCCACTGTCCAACGGCGACGGCCTCAATGTGCTGATCAAGCGTGAGGTGGTGGGCTTCCGCGCCAGCGTGGTCGAGCCGCTGAAGCAATTCGAGGAAGACGGTCAGTCGCTCTGGCAATACCGCGTGGAGCCTAACGAGATGCCCGACGCGATCCGCCAGCTACGCCCGAACCATCCGCTCAACCGCAACCTGGACCACAACTGGCAGAACGCGCTGCTGAAGACTTCTGCCGAACGCCGCATCGGTGTGCGCTGGTTGGCCAAGCTGCGTGCCGCCGAGCTGGAGTTGCATGTCACCAGCGAAGAAGGCGCCTATGCCAGCGTCTCGCTGGCCGGCCCATTCGGCGAAGCGAAGAAGCCGGAACAAGTGCCTGGCCAGATCGCCGACCTACTGAGCCAGCTGGGCACCACGATCTACCACGCCGAAGAAGTGGACGTGGATGCGCCGCAGGCCTTCTTCATCCCCAACTCGCAACTCAAGGCCCTGCGCCGCGAAGCCATCGAGGCACTGACCGAAGCCCGCGAAGCGATTCGGCCATTAGGCAGCCGCAAGGCGGTCAGCGTACCGCCGCCGGTCTACCCGGAAGCGCACCTGTCGTTCCTCTATAACGTCTACAACGAGAAAGCCCGCGCCTTCTATCACCGTTACGGCGTGCAACTGATCGATGCGGCCTACGAGGCCCATGAAGAAACCGGCGAAGTGCCGGTGATGATCACCAAGCACTGCCTGCGTTTCTCCTTCAACCTCTGCCCGAAACAGGCCAAGGGCGTGATCGGCGTGCGCACCAAGGTTGCGCCGATGCAGCTGATTCACGGCGATGAAGTCCTGACGCTGAAGTTCGACTGCAAGCCCTGCGAGATGCACGTGATCGGCAAGATCAAGGGCAACATCCTCAACCTGCCGCAGCCGGGCAACGCCAGCAGCGTGGTCGGCCACATCACCCCGGCCGACTTGATGAAGACCATCCGTAGCAAGCCGCACGCCTGAGGCGTCCAGCAGCCTCTTATTGGGTGATGGTGAATAGAGCGGTCGAATAAATTCGACCCTACGGCTTTTCATTAGCGACCGCATTGGAAACAGCCGAATACGGCCACCTTACAATGTCATGTAGGGCCGAACTTGTTCGGCCGCGGTTGCGGTGTCGCGTACCAACGCGATGCGTGCCGCAAATTCCTTGTGAGCCCATGCTCCCGTCCGGTAGCTTCTCGGTACCCGCATCTGACGGGCCAGAACAATAACCGCGGCCACCCAGGCATGCCCTTGCAAGGAAACACCATGAGATCTCTGATTGCGGCTGGCATCTTGCTGGCCAGCGGCGCGGCCTTCGCCGCGCCCTCCTCCTCAGTGCTCGATGAAGCCCAACAGCGCGGTACGCTGAAGGTCTGCACGACTGGCGACTACAAGCCCTACACCTTTCTGCGCGACGACAAGCGCTACGAGGGCATCGACATCGCCCTCGCCGAGTCACTGGCGAAGTCCTTGGGCGTCAAGATCGAGTGGGTACCGACCACCTGGAAGACGTTGATGCCAGACTTCCTCGCTCAATGCGACATGGCCGTGGGCGGCGTCTCCATTTCACTCGAGCGGCAAAAGAAGGCCTTCTTCAGCAATCCGATCACCGTGGACGGCAAGATCCCCTTCGTCCGCTGTGATGAAGTCGAGAAGTACCAAACCATCAAGCAGCTCAACCAGCCCTCGGTGCGCCTGATCGAGCCGCCAGGCGGCACCAACGAAGCCTTCGTGCGTCGCGAACTGCCCAAGGCGCAGCTGGAGCTATTCCACGACAACACCGTGATCTTCAAATCCGTCGCCGACAACAAGGCCGACGTGATGATCACAGACTCGTCGGAGGCGCAGTATCAACAGCGCAACTACCCGACTCTGTGTGCGGTTAACCCCGACAAACCCCTGCAGTACAGCGAAAAGGCCTTCCTGCTGCCGCGCGGTGATGTGGCATTCAAGGCCTACGTCGATCAGTGGCTGCACCTGACCAAGGCCACTGGAGAATACCAACGCATCGCTGACGCCTGGTTGGCCAAACCGAGCGAGTAAGCGCGCCGGGGCGGACCCGAGCGATCGGGTCCGCTGTGCATTACACCGCTCGGCTTGCACCATCCCCGGTGCGCGAGCGCTGATCACTGAAGCACGATTGACCTCGAAAACTTACTGGCACCGATACACTCTTAATGGCACCGCGCCTTGCCGTTCCGTACGGCGCTGCCCGAATCCCTCATGACGAAGACAAGGATCGACGATGCTCATCAGGCCAGCCGTTTGGTTGTTCACCCTGCTTACGGTCGTAGCACTTGCAGGCTGTACCACTCCGCGACCGAAGACCCCCTCATCGCAAGAAGCGCCCACCGAGACGGGCGCAATGATCGGTTCAGGCAAGGCCTCGTATTACGGCAACCAGCACCACAACAAACTGACCGCCAGCGGCGAGCGCTTCGACCAAAACGCGCTGACAGCGGCTCATCGCACGCTGCCGTTCGGCACTCGGGTACGGGTCACCAACACCCGTAACGGCCAAAGCGTCGTGGTGCATGTTAACGACCGCGGGCCGTTCGTCCGAGGGCGGATTATCGATCTGTCGAAAGCGGCGTTTGAGCGCATCGCCAGCACTCGCGCCGGTGTGATCCGGGTGCGCTTGGAGCGGGTCGACTGACGCACACGCACCGAACGACGTTGGTCATCAAGTATGGAAGTGGCGTGCCGATAGAGAGGTACGTCCACTCAGCTTCCGGTGCTTTCATGTTCAACAGCCACCTCAAAAAACAAGTCGAAGACCAGGCTTTAGAACTGTCGCTGCTCCGGCAGCTTCGCGATCAAATGAACGCAACGATGCTGTCGATCACCCTCGACACCGAGTTTCGAATGGCGGCCGTCAACCAGAAATTCGCGCAGACGCTCGGCTACAAGGTCGAGCAACTGCAAGGCCGCGCCATGGCGGATATCGTCCCGGCCTATGTAAAAAGCCTGCCCTGCTTTCATAATTTCCGAGCGGCTGTGTCCAAGCTCGAACCCGTCAGCGACGACTATCGTTTTCTACGCACCGACGGCAGCCTTGCCTGGCTGCACATCGATTGGTATCCGATCCTGAACGCCCAAGGCAAGTTGCTGCACATGAGCGGGTACGCCCGTGAAGTGACGAAAGAGCTGCAACTGGCAAAGGAGAACGAAGCGTTCATCAACGCGCTGCTGCGTTCTACCGCGGTCATTCAGTTCAATCTGGACGGCACCATAGTCTCGGCCAACGAACAGTTCCTGCAAGGCATGGGCTATTCGCTCAAGCAGATCGTGGGCAAGCACCACAGCATGTTCTGCACTCCGGAAGAAGCGTCATCCCAGCAGTACAAGACCTTCTGGCAAACGCTAAATCGCGGCGAATTCGTTGCAAACCGCTTCAAGCGCATCGACAGCATGGGCCGGGACGTCTGGCTCGAAGCGACTTACAACCCCGTCTATGACACCGAAGGCAAGCTGTGCAAAGTGGTCAAATTCGCCAGTGTGGTCAGCGATCAGGTCGCACGTGAGGAAGAGGTCCGGGAGGCGGCGAGCATCGCCTATGACGTGTCGCGCAAGACCGACACCAGCGCCGAGCGCGGCGCCGTGGTGGTCAAGGATACGGTTGCGACCATGAAACGCATCGCCGAGGAGGTCGAATCGGCCACCCAGGGTATCGAGGCGCTGGGCCAGCAATCGCACCTGATCAGCTCCATCGTCCAGACGATTGGCGGCATCGCTGCACAAACCAACCTGCTCGCACTCAACGCCGCCATCGAAGCCGCACGCGCCGGTGAACAGGGTCGCGGGTTTGCCGTAGTCGCCGACGAAGTTCGCCAACTGGCCGGCCGCACCAGCGCGGCTACTGAAGAGATCGTCAGTGTGGTGCAGAAGAACCAGGCGCTGGTCGACGAAGCCGTACGGGAAATGGCCAACAGCCGCGAGCAAGCAGCCCAAGGGCTGTCGCTGGCCAACCAGGCGGGCGAGGTCATCGTCGAGATCCAGGACGGTGCCAAACAGGTCGTGAGTGCGGTGGGTCGCTTCGCCAACGAACTGCATTGATCGGACGGCTGGCTACGGTACGCCAGCCCCCATCATTGACGGCTGATACCGGAATCGACATCGCCAGGGATTGGCGTCAACGGAGCACCCAGCTCCTCGGCCAAGCCTAACCCGCAGCAACGAGGGATCACTGACCCGCTGCCCCCTGCCCCAGCGCGTCAGAGCGCAGCGCTGCCCACAGGCCTGGCGAAGCGATAGGTCGCAAAGCAGCACAGCACGACGCCGCTCAGGGCCAACAGACCGCCAACGATGCCAACATCGCTGAGGCCGAGATGAGCGGTGACCAAGCTGCCCAGGAGTGCGCCGCCGCCAATGCCGACGTTATAGATGCCTGAGAACAAGGCCATGGCGACATCCGTCGCATCGGAGGCGAGGTTCAGTACTTTCGCCTGTAGCGCCAGGCCAAAGCACATGCCGGCGATCCCCCATACCACCACCAGAGCAGCCAGCAGCGAGCTGTCGCGCGATGCGGGCAACAGCAGCAACAGGCACATAGCCATGATCGAAATCGCTGCGATCAGGAAGCCTTTCGGATACCGGTTGCTGTAACGGCTGAAGAGCACCGTCCCGAGAATGCCGGCCCCACCGAACAGCAGAAGCAGCGCCGTGGTCATGTTGCCACTCAGGTGCGCGATGGTTTGCACGAAGGGTTCGATATAGGTGTAGGCGGTGAACTGCGCGGTAATCACCAGCGCGGTCAGTACATAGGCCGCCACCAGCGCGGGACGCTTGAACAGCATCGGCAAACTGCGCAGAGAACCGGAATTCTGGCTCGGAAGCAGCGGCAAGGTGCGCGCCAGGCAGAGCACGACCAATGCAGCGACCACCGCGATCGACAGGAAGGTGGTACGCCAGTCCAGCAGCTCGCCGACAACCCGCCCCAGCGGAATGCCCAGCACCATGGCCAGCGCGCTACCAGTTGCAAGCAAGCCGAGCGCCTGCGCCTGCTTGCCGGCAGGGGCGACGCGCACGGCCAGCGACGCAGTAATCGACCAGAACACTGCATGGGACAGGGCGATGCCGATGCGGCTGATCATCAGCATGCTGAAACTCGATGCCACGCTGGAGACCAGATGGTTGCCGATGAATACCACGAACACGAAGATAAGCAGGGTACGCCGCTCGACATTGCGGGTCAGCAGCATCATCGGCAGCGACATCAGCGCGACCACCCAAGCGTAGATGGTCAACATCAGCCCGACCTGAGACGGCGGCATATCGAACGACCGACCGATGTCGCTCAACAAGGCGACCGGGACGAATTCCGTCGTGTTGAAAATAAAAGCGGCCAGGGCCAGCGCGATAACGCTGAGCCAACTCCCGCCGTGGGAGCTTTGCGATTCGTTCATGTGGGCGACGTCTGAAAACTGCTGTTCACTCGGCAACCGCAACGCGCCAGGACGGCACAGTGCAGTGTGACGAAGAAGGTGTAAGGGATGGCCGTTCCATCACCTGCCACAACGCAGATCGCCCGCGGCGCAGGTAATGCACGCAGGATGGCAGCGTAAGCGTTGGAGGTGCGAAGAGGGACAGCTGGAGCGGCGCGGATTCTACGCCTGCAGTCGGTCGCTGTCAGGCCGGAAAAGTATCTGGCGACCGGTGGCAGACCTGCCCCGAACCTGTAGCGAACAGCGCGAACCCTTACGACATCACGCTTTTGTAGGAGCCAGCTTGCTGGCGATCCGCGCCTGCGCGGTGCCGAAAAGATCGCCAGCAAGCTGGCTC
>ERZ1673962.399-NODE-399-length-31119-cov-3.939480_pt1 | contig 31119 bp, 33 predicted proteins | sample MGYA00580188_ERZ1673962 | MGnify/ENA primary metagenome ERZ1673962 (study PRJEB41334, sample SAMN05608104) | rock metagenome | biome: terrestrial subsurface; feature: shale formation; material: shale | place: USA: Pennsylvania ... | reverse complement strand
TAGCGGGACTGCACCTTGACGAAGTCCAAGACGCCGGTCGGCACACGACGGACGCGGCGAAGGAGCACTTTACGAAGCGGTTCAGAAACCTGACCCAGGACAAAGAATGGCCGGTCTGTCTTTTCCTCTCCGCGACGCTTGAAGCGCGGGAGCTCATCAATCACGACACCACCCTCGCGCGGCGTCTCAAGCCGATCGAGATCCGGCCGATTTCACTCCAGACCGATGGGGAAAAGTTGCGTGAATCGGTAGGAAGCCTGCTTCAGCAGTCCGGCGTTGTCGATCAGACGGGACTGATCGAAAACGAAGAGTTTATGCAGATCTTGATGCATGCCGCTGCCTACAGGTTCGGCCTCGCAATCGAGATCACCATCGAGGCGATCGGCGAGGCGATTTTTGATGGTGATCGGACCCTGGATCTGGATCATTTCGCCGGAGCATACTTCACCCGGACGAACAACGATGATGACCTGAACCCGTTCATGACTCCGCATTGGCGAGGCATCGATACGACGAAGGTGATGGACCGGGTGAACTCCGAGAAAGCGGAGGCCCAGAAAAAGGGCCGTCGTAAGAAGTAACTCTGAGATCCCCTTCCGAGGCTAGTGGCCGCCCCTGTGGGCGGCCTTTTTCATGTCTTCGAGCCGGCGTCGGAAAACCCGAAGTTGGGTTTTATGCGCCACAAGTCGGTTTTTGAGCGCCCAAGGTTGGAATTTGAAACGCCATGATAACGCATAACTAATTGATTATATTGGGTTTTAATTTGACCCAAGTCGGTGTTTGCGCGCCAAACGACATAAAGCCAGAAAAAGCGGAAGCATGCGCAAAAACAATGAGAAGCATGCGGAAACCGATTTTTTTAAGGGCTTTGGGGCGGCATTTGAGCACTGAGATTTAAGATAAGCTTTTGTTTTAATGTTGTATTATAGATGACTTGCCATCACGGTTGGCTATCTTAACCGCGTCAAAACTCTTGGTGCATCTGTACGCAGGTTGATTGGCCCGTAATCCTTTCCGTCTGGTGTGAAACGTTTGACGCCAACGGCCTTCAGCGCTGCAAGCACACTGTTAAGACGCTGGCCCGTTTCCAAAGCGATGCTCTGAGTCGTCAAGAAACGTGCGTGGAATGAGGCGATATTCTCGGGAGAGAGATAGAAGCGCATCTGCCCTGTCCGTGGATGCGCGCTCAGTTGCGCTGGAGTTTGACCATCCTCGACGAAAGCCAGACTCGACGAAAGCCAGAAAAGTCCCGCCTCCCCGCAGGCCGATGCTGCGTCCAAAGGCTGCTGCTGGAACCATTTTCTCGGTGGAACGCCGGACCTCTGGCTTCGGGGCAAGTTGGTCCACTTCTCCGCGGCGAACTACGAAAGCTTGGTAGTCCTATTCGGCACACGCGACGAGTTCATCGGCATCCTTCGAAGTTTTGAGAAACCCTGTTGGCTTTGACTACTGTCCATTTACGACATCCTCCTCAACTCCGGCGAGATCGACCCAGAGCTGACCTTAGCCGGGATGGTCAACGCTGCGATGCGGCTTCCCTGAAGCGGTTGTCCGTGACCTCGTGCAGCATGCACTGGAAGTGCCAAGGTCCGCGTGTGGGACAAAGCAAAGATCTGGACAATCAATCATAGCTTTTTACTCTCGCGACATGATTGGCTCGGAGGCTCGTGAACTCGAGTACGTGACAGAAGCGGGACGTCTCGCCATTCGCCCGGATCACCTCTCCGCTCGCAGCGCCAACCCTACCGTGGGAGATCGCATGTTCGACGATAACCTTCGCCGGCGCACGTTCAGTTGACAGGGCCTCCAGAACGGCTGTTCTCCCCACGATCTGCCGGGTGGATGTGCTCTCCCAGGTTACCGCTGGATCGAAGGATTCTGGGTCGCATATGCCGGTTTCCAGGGCGATTGCGATATCTTCAACGAAGCCATTCTTTGGAGAGTTCCCGCAATCCGGGCTGCGGATAATTCGGGGCATTTGTGACCTCATTTCTCAGGTCGCGCCCTGCAACGCTGCCTCGATGCCCGCGATGTCAATCTTCTGCATCTCCATCATCGCGGCCTGTGCGCGGGCCGAAGCGGCCCGGTCCGGGTGCGACAGCGCCTCCATCAGGACTCTCGGAGTGATCTGCCAACGATAGCCCCAGCGATCCTTGCACCAGCCGCACATGATGGGCTCTCCGCCGTTGCCCACGATGGCATCCCAGAGCCGGTCCGTCTCGGCCTGGTCCTCGGTATAGACCTGCAGCGAATAGGCATCGTTGGGCTGCACATGCGGACCGGCATTGAGCAGCGCATAAGGCAGGCCGAGAAGGGTCATCTCGACCACCTGAACGGTCCCGGCTGGCGTGCTCGGCGTCCCTTCGGGCGCGCGGATCACATTGTCCACATGGCTGTCCGGGAAGGTGGCGGCGTAGAACTCCGCCGCCGCTTCGGCCTCGGTATCGAACCAGAGGAACACGGCAGCCTTTCGTTTCGTCATCGTCTTTCTCCTTTCAAAGGGCGGTCGGGACAGTGCATCGGAGTGTCACGCAGCTATCTGCGAGACCCGTTTTACACCCTGTCAGAACTCCAGCCCATCAATTCGCCAGCCCTTGCATCGATCACGGTTCAGGCGGTGTCCTCGAATATCGGGGTAAAGCCGCCCCACATCATGCGCTTGCCATCGAAGGGCATGTCCATGTCCTGCCAGCGCGGGTCGGTCTGCATGCTGGCGCCGCATTTGTCATGCGTTTCCTTGTCCGGCCAGATCATCCACGAAAAGCAGACCGATTCACCGTCCTTCAGGGCCACCGCGCGATTGAAATCAGTGTGTTTGCCTTCGGGGATCTGATCGCCCCAGGTTTCCATGATCTGCAAGGCTCCGTACTCCCTGAAAAGCGGCCAGGCCTTGCGGGCGCTTTCGATATAAGCCTCCTTGTTTCCGTTCGGGACGGGGGTGAGGAATCCGGCAATATAGGTCATGTCGTCTCTCCTTGTATGGCTTGAAACTCCGCCATCCATGCGTCGAAACCGGGCGGCGGATTACCCGTGAAACCCGCCATCTGCGCGGCCAGTGCTCTCTGAAAGGCGGGCCGTTCGGTGCCTCGCGCGACATAGTCGGCGAGATTGGGGAAGGTTTCGATCAACCCTTCGCCTTCGATGATCCGAAGAACGCTAACCATCATCAGGTCACCCGCGCTGAAGCGACCCGTGAACCACTCCGCCGCCCCGAGCCGATCCGACGCCTCCTGCAACCGTTCTTCGATCCGCGTGTCGATCCCCGGCAAACGCGGTGCCGACCAGGGTTCGGTGGCCTCGAAGATCGTCGCCATGGAGCGATCCATGATTGGCGGCTCCAACGTGTTCAACGCGGCGAAAAGCCATTCGAGCGCCCGCGCCCTACCGGCGGGGTCCTCGGGCATGAGGCCGGGAAACCGCCCGGCGATATGCCAGACAATGGCGCCGCTTTCGAACAGCGTCAGATCGCCCTCTTCGTAGGTTGGCACCTGCCCGAACGGTTGCAGGGCACGGTGTGCTGCCTCCTTCTGCTGCCCCTGCGGAAGACAGCGAACGGCATAATCCTGACCGACCTCTTCCAGCGCCCAGCGAACACGCAGGTCACGCACGTGCCCCCTGGCGAAATCCGGCACCCAGTCGAAGGCGGTGATCGTGATCGGGGCGTCCGCCTTAACCGGCATGGGACATCTCGGCCGGCCCTTTTTCGACCGCCTCGGCGCTCATCCACATGGGCTCCCAGATGTGACCGTCGGGATCGGCAAAGCTGCGCCCGTACATGAACCCGTGATCCTGCGCCGGGCAGGGATCGCCCGCACCGCCCGCAGCCATGGCGGCGGCGGTAATGGCATCCACTGCCTCACGATCCGTACGGCTGATGCAAAGCAACACCTGCGCTTCGGACGCGGGGTCCACCCGGCGCCGGTCGGTGAAGCTCGACCAGAACTCATGGGTCAGCAACATCACCCGGATCTCGTCGGATAAAGCCATGCTCGCAGCGAGGTGATTGGTAAACCTGGTGTCCTTGGTGAAACCGATCGCCTCGTAGAACGCCATGGAACGTTCAAGGTCTGCCACCGGCAGGTTTATGAAGATCATCTGTGACATCGCGTTTCCTCCTGAGTCGCGTCGTCGATATGGACAGGCTATGAGAATGAGATTACAAAAAGCAACCATGACGTTACAAAATGAAACCAAATCGGCGAAAAGCCCCCATGGCCGCTGGTACGGCGATGCCTGCGGCACGGCTTTCGGCCTTGAGCTTCTGGGAGAACGCTGGTCGCTTCTGATCGTGCGCGAATTGATGTTCGGGCCGCGGCGCTTCAGCGACATTCGCGCAAACCTGCCGGGGATCAGTGCCAAGGTGCTGACCGAACGGCTTGCCGGGCTCGAGGCAAACGACGTGGTCCTGCGCTCAACCGCGCCCGAGCCTGCACCTGCACAGCTCTATGGCCTGACCGAGTGGGGCTATGCCGCGGAACCGGTCATTCAGGAACTGGGCCGGTGGGCCGCCGCCTCACCGTTGCACGATCCGACACTTCCCCTGTCACCGGCTTCCTTCATGCTGTCGCTGCGAACGATGCTCGATGCCGAGGCGGCGCGGGACATGGAGGCGGAGGTGCTCTTCACCATCGGGACCGCGCAATTCACCGCCCGGCTCGCCAACGGTGCGATGCCCGTATTGCGTGGCGATGCGAGAGAACCCGACTTGCGGTTCGAAGCACCCGCTGCTCCCCCCCTTGCGGCGGTCTTCTATGGTGGAGCGGCCCCCGAAACGGTGGGCGTGCAGATCACGGGTGCCCCGGATATGGTTCGCACGTTCATCTCGCTCTTCAACCTACCACCCAAGTACGATTAGGCATAAACGCCAAATGGTTAAAAGCCGCGCGTCGATATCAAGAGGCATAAAGCGCTTGGGGTTTGCCTTGAAATTTCCTGCTGAGTCCTGCGCCAGTTTGTGTGCTCCCGTTAGCTCATCTCGGTTCATTTCATATGCCGCGCATGCCACTCACATCTTGAAGATTGTGGCCCAACCAAACTCGGCGGCAAAAATAGCTGGCGTCTTACCGGCGAAGATCTGGAGTGTAGGGTTTGCACCAGCGGCAAGAAGAACTTCAAAGCATCGATCAGCTCCGACCTTGGCTGCTGAATGCAATGCGGTCCGACCAAGCGCGTCTTGCGCATCAATATCTACATTGCGATCAACGATGGCCTTTACATGCCTACATCGGTTCGATTTGTGTTGTGCAGACAGGTAGGATTGTAGAGGAGGCCGAGCCGCGAGATCTGTTTTCAGCGCCGTCGCACCCCTACACGCGGGCCTTGCTTGACCCGGTGCCCGGCGCGCATTGATGTCACCGTACAAGCGCTGACGCCGAATGTGGCGACCTAGTTTTTCACATTCAGCGGCATCAGGGTCTTGGCCAGTGCCAACGCCTGATCGGCAAGAGCGCTGCGCTTTGATCGGGGGCGGGCGGCGAGGAGGGGCAGGTCGATCGCCTTGGTTTCCACCTCTACGATGACCAACTGCCCCTCCGCCAGCTCGCGTAAGATCGCAGCGTGGGGCAAAAGGGCTAGGCCCGCCCCCTCTATGGCGAGACGGATCATCATGAACAGGCTGTCGGTGTGCAGAAAACGCCGATGCCGCGCGGTGCCAAAGGCGGGCGCGTGAGTGTGGTCGTGGATCGGCGATTGCCATCCATAGCTGATGATGGGACAGGTGCCGAGTTCGGTGTCTGACAGCCGGGTGGTCGACAGACCCGGTTTTGCCACCCAAACCATTTTATACGCGCCGATACGTTCGAGCCGAAGGCGCGGGTCTTGTGGGTCTTCGGACAGGAACGCAAGGTCGAGCTGATCTGTCGCGAGGTGTTGCAGCAGCGTGGCCGACTGATTGACCTCAATTTCGAGGCGCAGGCTCGGTTGGGCATGCTCAAGACGCGTCGCCAGCGTCATCAACCACGTCGCGGCCACGGGCCCGTTTGCCCCGATCCTCAGCCGCGTCTCAACAGGCAGCGCCCCTTTGTGAAAGGAGAGGTCCTCGGTCAGACGCAAAACCTTGCGGGCATAATCCAAGAGTTCGTGCCCCTGCTCGGTGAGCGTCAGGCTTCGGTCTCTGTGAAGCAGCGTCACGCCCAGTTCTTCCTCCAGTCCCTGAATGCGTGCAGACACGGTCGGTTGCGAAATATTGAGCCTCTCGGCGGCCCGCCGAAAGCTGGACAGGCGGGACACCCAAAAGAAGGTCTCAAGGCTGTGGGTTTGCATGTGCGTTTCCGGTGATTAAGATTTTCTATCACAATGATCAAGTAAATCAGGTGGACGAGCAAGGCTATCCGATTGCGTAATAGAAAAAATCAACTGGAATCTGATATGACCTATACTCTCGACCCCATGCCCACTCCCGTCTCCGGACCGCTCTTGTCACGGCTCGCACGCTTTGAGACTGTCCTCTTTGGACACTTCTTGGATCGGGGGGTGCTTGATCCCGGCGTGGTACCTGCGCTCCCCGTGGGCACCGTCACAGGGACGGCTGTCACCCTGAGCCTGCCGGGGCTGGATTCTACTTTGTTGCACCACGCCACCGGGCTTTTGCGTCCCGGCGATATTCTGGTGATCGACCGCCGGGGGGACCGCTCGGCGGCCTGCCTCGGCGGCGGTGTGGCACGGGCGATCCTGAATGCGGGGGCCTCCGCTGTGATCATCGACGGTTGTCACACGGATACCGACGAACTTGCCGCCATGGGTTTACCCGTCTTTAGTCGCGGGGCCTCGGTTCTGACCACGCGGCTCCAAGGGCAAGGGGGCGCCCTTAATCGCCCCGTGTCTGTCGGCGGTGTTCCGATTCTTGCAGGCGATGCGATCCTCGCCGATGCTTTGGGGGTCGTGGCGATCCACGCTACGGAATTGGAACACAGTTTGACACGGGCAGACGCCCTTTTGGCGCTGACCAAAACTACGATTTCTGGCGTTGAGGCGGGACAGCGGATTGGTGATCTCTCCGGGGCCAGCGCCATCGTGGACAGCCACATGCTCTCGGAGGACTAAGTGATGGCGTCGATCCCACAGCTTGTCGATGCGGCCTTTGCGGCCTGTCCCGAGGGCGCATTGGGCCTGATCTATGATTATGCGGCGACGCCGTTTTCCTCTGATCCGGCCAAGTTTGCGCTGCCGGATGTGATCGAGGCCCGCGGTGGGGCCGAGCGGTTGGTCGCGGATTGGTGCGGGCAGGCGCTTTATCGTACGGATCCGGTCCAAAACGTGGCCGCTGGCATCACTCGCCCTTTTTCGTGGAGCTACCACCCACAGGAGCCTTCTGTTATTGCACGGGATTTAGAGCGGGCAGAGGTGGGGGAGGTGTCCGAGCGTCTGCTCGGCTGGGCCCTAGCACGCGGGATCACCGTGCCGCTGCATCTGCCGGCACAGGGGTTTGCCACAATTACGGTGTTTTTACCGGATGGCGCGCGTGCGCAAACGATCCTCGCCGATTTTGCCCTTGCGGCACATCGGTTGCAGGATCAACTCACCCCCGTTTTGCCTCAGTTGCGCAACCCGCTGAGCCCGCGCGAGGCAGAGTGCCTGTCGCTGACGGCGAATGGGTTGTCAGCCAAACAAATCGCCTATGCATTGGATCGCTCCGAGAGCATGGTGGTCAAGCATCTTCAGGCGGCGGGGGTGAAATTGGGAGCGCGCAACCGCAGTCATGCGGTCGCCATCGCCACACGTCAGCGCTGGATCTCTTGATAGGCCCGCGCCGCCGAGTCCCGTATCAACCCGACATCCGAGGTTGCGCTGACTAGCGCATAGCCGCGCGCGAACAGAGCTGACGGGGCCTCATTTGGCAACGCCGCCCCGCCCAAAAGTTTCCCCGTCGCGAGGATGCTTTGTTCGGCCTTCAGCAACGCTTCTGACAGTTCTGGAGAGCCAAGATCTCCAAAGGCGCCATAATCGGTGGTCAGATCAAGCGGTCCGAGAAACAGCATGTCGATACCGGGTGTTGCGGCAATGACGTCGATGGCCTCAAGCCCTGCGCGGCTTTCAATCATGACCGCGACCAAAAGGCTCTCATTCGCCTGCTTTGCATGGTACGTATCCGTGCCATAACGCGCCGCTCGTGAGACCGTGAACTGCGCGCCACGCCGTCCGATAGGCGCATAGCGGGCCGCCTGCGCGATGGCACGCGCCTCGTCACCCGAGCGGACATCCGGCACCATGATTCCGTCAAACCCCGCATCGAGCAGCGGTTTGATCGCGGCTGGCGAGCCGTCCTGCGCGCGGGCCATGACAAAAGCATCCGAGGTGCTGCGGATCGCACGCAAGCTGTGCAGCAAACTGCCAAGGTCCGTGGCCGCATGTTCGCGGTCGACGATCATCAGGGGAAAGCCCGCCAGTCCGATGATTTCGGCCACATCGGGCTGGTTGAGGAACAGAAAGGCCGCGGGCAGCTTTTCACCGGACAAAAGGGTTTGGCGCAGGGGTTTCATGTGCAGGCTCCATTTTGACTCCGTTCTAAAGCCGACGTGTAGGGTTGGCAGGGTGTAAGATGTTGCAGCTTACGTGGGGGCTTGAGCTGCGGCAAAGTGCAGAGACATAGACGATCAAGGACGCCCAGTTATGCTTGCTGCCCCCGACATCCAACATTCCTCTACCCAAGACGGCCTTTACCCCTTTCGGGATCACATGACCTGGTATCGGGTGGTTGGAAACCTGCGCAGCGGACTTGCGCCGCTCGTGGTGGCGCATGGCGGTCCGGGATGTACGCATGACTATGTGGATGCCTACAAAGCGATCGCGCAAACCGGGCGCGCTGTGGTGTTTTATGACCAGCTTGGCAATGGGCGCTCGACGCATTTGCCGGATGCCTCCCCCGATTTCTGGACTGTTGAGCTGTTTCTGGCGGAGTTGGATGGCCTTTTGTGTCATTTGGGCATTCAGGACGACTATTGCCTGCTCGGGCAAAGTTGGGGCGGAATGCTTGCGGCAGAGCATGCTGTTTTGCGCCCGAAAGGGCTTAAGGCGCTCATCATTGCCAATTCGCCCAGCTCGTTTCGCACATGGGTCGAGGAAGCCCTGCGCCTGCGTCACGATCTGCCAGACGGCCTGCATGAAACGCTGTTGGCCTACGAGGGAAAAGGCGAATTTGACCATCCCGCCTATCTTGCGGCAACGGACGTGTTTTATCGCAACCACGTCTGTCGTATGGACCCTTGGCCTGCGGAAGTGGTGGCGACGTTTGATGCGATTGCGGCTGATCCGACGGTTTATCACACGATGAACGGGCCGACGGAATTCCATGTTATCGGCACGCTGAAAGACTGGACCATCGAGGATCGCTTGCACCTGATCAAGGCCCGGACTCTGGTCCTGACAGGGCGTTTTGACGAAGCGACCCCACGCGCAACCGAGGCCTATGCCAACAACATCCCCGGCGCGCAGTGGCTGATCCTTGGCAAGTCGAGCCACATGCCGCATGTCGAAGAGCACGATCTGTGCATGTCTGTTGTCGCTGATTTCCTGAACCGGAGCACCAAATGACTGTTTTTGCCGCCCTCCAACTGTGTTCGACCGCCGATGTGGCACAGAACAACGCCTCCATCGAGGCGCTTGTGCGCGATGCGGCCCGTCAGGGCGCGCAGGTCGTCAGTCTTCCAGAGGCCGCCAATATTCTTTTGAAAGATCAGATGGCCTATCCGCGCCTCTGCCTGCCCGAGGCCGAAGATACGACGCTGGCGTTGTGCGTGTCGCTCGCTGCGGAGTTGGGCATCTGGCTGCACACAGGCTCCTTGCTGGTGCGTACTGAAGATGGCACTCGGGTGTGGAACCGCGCGCATGTGATTTCGCCCGAGGGTCGGATCATCGCCTGTTATGATAAGTTGCACACCTTTGATGTGGCTCTCGGCGGGGCAGGGGATTTTATTGAAAGTCGCGCCGTGTCCCCCGGCGAAAAAGGCGCGGTGATCTGCGATGCGGCGGGGCATACGCTTGGCTTGTCAATTTGCTACGATTTGCGATTTGCCTATCTTTTCCGAGCATTGGCGACGGCGGGGGCCAATGTCCTGATGATTCCAGCCTCCTTTTCGCCGATCACAGGCCCGTTGCATTGGGAGGTGTTGCTTAAGGCGCGTGCGATTGAAACAGGTGCCTATGTGGTGGCCGCTGCGCAATGCGGGATGCGCGACGGCGTCGCGACCTTCGGGCAGTCGCGCATCATTTCCCCGATGGGCGAGGTTTTGGCCTCTGCCGGGGATGTCCCCTGTGTGATTTTGGCGGATATTGTCGCGGAGACTGTTGCCAGTACACGCCGCCGCTTGCCAGTTCTGTCGCAAACCCGTGAGATTGGGAAGGTCACTTATGCCAGTTGAGGGGCCATTTAACGCGTCGAATACGGCGCAAAATATCACATGTCAAAAATTGGCGCCAATTTTAGCGCCGATTATGGTGCCTTTTTTGACCAAAGGCTATGGTGCGTCTAAACCGAAGGATTCGCGATGATGTCCAACCCATGTGCGCGCGGAAAAACCAGCCTTAACCCTTCACCCGATCCTCTGGAAGGCCTGCCTGCTGTCACTCTGTCAGGCACCGATTGGCGCTATGCCTTGCGGCCCGCCGAGGCTCCGGGGGCCCCGCTGCTGATCGCGGCCCATGGCAGTGACAGGGATGTTCATGGCCTGCTCACAGGTCTGGACCTTGGCGGTGCCGTGTCCCTTCTTGCGCCGCTGTTTCCGGCGCAGATTGACGATCACGATGCAAGTGATGATTATAAATTCCTGATCGGCGGCGGCACTGACTACCTGCACCTCATGGACCGTATTCTGGCCGAAGCTTTAGGGCGTCTGGGCCATAAGCCGCGCTGTATTTGGCTCTTTGGCTTTTCCGGCGGGGCGCAGTTTGCCCAACGTTACGCCCTGTTTCGCGCCGCCGAACTGGACGGGTTGCTCCTTGCGGCTCCGGGCGGCGTGACGTTGCTGCGCGAGGATGTCGCGTGGTGGCCTGGTCTTGACGGTGCTGAGGCGGCCACGGGTGCAGAGCTTGACAGGGAGGCTCTTATCACTCTGCGCACGGCGCTTTTCGTCGGCGGCGAGGATCGCGCAAAAGGGGTCGTCAATCGCGGTCCCGGCACACGCTTTGGATCGGCACAAGCAGGCCTCGCTGGAGCGACGCGCATCGATAAGGTCCATGCGCTGCGCGATAGCCTCACGGCTCTGGGTGCGCCTGTGACCCTAACTCTCATTCCAGGTGTGGGGCATACGCTTGCCCCCTGCGCCGAAGCGGCTTCGCATGTTTTGCGAAACTGGCTTGATCAACAACAAGCAAGCACCGTTCATACCCTCAACAGGAGTTCCAAATGAAACATCTCTGGATTGCCAGCGCCTGCGCGTTGCTGATGACCCAAACGGCACAGGCGCAAGCCGTGCCCGAAGGCTACCCCGCCGACTACAGCGATCTGATCGCACAAGCACAGACGGAGGGCTCGCTGCTTATCTACACCAACCTGTCGAGCTCCAACCTCGGTCCGGTCATCGAAGCCTTTAACGCGGCCTATCCCGATATTGAGGTCGAAATGATCGAGATGGGCCCGTCCGAGACCTTTTCGCGCTATGATGCTGAAACTGGCACTGGGGTACAGAGCGCCGATCTGATCATCGCGAATTCGATCCCCGATTGGGTGCGCGCGGTCGATGCGGGAACGCTGGATGACTATGCGTCGCCCGAACAGGCCAACCTGCCGCAATGGTCCTATCCAGAGGCAGGTCTCTATACGTTTTCGACCGATCCGATGGTCACGATCTACAATAAGCTGACGGTGTCAGAAGACCTTCAAGTGTCCTCAATGAAAGAGTATTTTGCCAATATCGTTGCCCATCCTGAGGTGTTTGAGGGCAAGGTTGGGACCTATGATGGGCGCTACGCCTTTGGCGGTTCGATTGGCTATGCTTTCACCAAATTCCATGGCGATGCGGCGTGGGACTGGTTTGCCTCCGCAGGTCCGATGACCCGTCCCGGCGGCGGGGCAGGTGGCATGATCGAACGCACGCTCACAGGCGAGCTGGCCTCTTCGTTCTTTGTCTCCGCACCGGTCGTGCTGAGCCGTATGGACCCCGCGCTGGAGCAGGTTTTGGGCTGGACATTCCCCTCTGACGGCACGCCGGTTTTCCTGCGCGGTATGGGCATCACCAAGGATGCGCCTCATCAGGCCGCCGCCCGCGTGTTCCTTGATTATGTCCTCTCCGAACCCGGCCAATATGCGGTCGCGGACGGCAATCTGACGGCCTACCGTCCGGGGGTCACGCCCGAGGGTGAGAATGCCTATTCGCTGGATGAGGTTATCGCGGCCGTTGGGTCCGAGGACAAGCTGATCCTGATCGACTACGATGCCGAGATGGTCGAGAATTTCGAGGCCTTCAATGCCCGTTGGGGCGCTGCATTCAAGATGTAAGCCGGACAGGACCGGTTTGCTCAACGGGTGCGGACCGGTCCCCACCGAAAAGGATATTACATGACATATGCGACCCTCTCGGACCGAGCATCTCGCGGTGGCGGCATTCAGCGGTCCTTTGACCGGGCGCGTCTGGCGCAATGGTTGATTTTTATCGTGACCGCTGCGCTGATGCTGGCACCGGCTCTGCCGATCTTGCTTCAGGTCTTTGTTGATCGCCCGCTTTACGCAGATGGCTGGCAATTCACCCTGTCCAATATTGGCGACATTGTGCAGTCCGAACGGATTGGGCGCATCGCGCTCACAACTGGCATTTTTGCCCTGTTCAGTGTGATCATCGCCGAAGTGCTGGGGATCGGCGCGGCGCTACTCATTGGACGGACTGATTTGCCGGGCCGCCAGATTATGGGCGATGTCCTGATGTGGCCACTCTATTTGTCCCACCTGATTTTTGCGCTCGGCTGGGTGGTCATGTACGGCCCATCAGGGTTTGTCACGCAGACCATCGCGCAGCAGACAGACGGCGCGCCGTGGAACCTCTATTCCATTGCTGGCATGTCGCTTGTTGCGGGGATTTCGCAGGCGCCATTGGCCTATCTCTATTGTCTCTATGGTGCTGTTCGCTCTGTCGATTCCACGTTGGAAAGTGCCGCTCGCACGGTCGGTGCGGGGCCTTTGCAAGTGCTGCGTCGGGTCACTTTGCCGCTCATGGTGCCCTCGATCATCACCTCGTCGGCGCTCAATCTGGTGATTGCCGTCGAGACCCTGTCCATTCCGCTGTTTCTGGCGCGGCCGGCGCGGATCGACACGCTGTCGACGTTTCTTTACGCCGAAGGGATTGCCGCCTCGAACCCGAACTACGGGCTCGTTGCTGCCTCGTCGCTTCTTTTGATGTTGCTTGTGGGCTCCGCGCTTGTGGTGCAGCGCATCTTGTTGCGTCAGGGGCACCGCTATGAAACCGTCAAAGGCAAAGGATCACGTCCGATGGTCCTGAGCCTTGGTACGCTGCGTTGGCCTCTGGCACTCTTGACGGGTCTCATTCTTCTCGTCGCGGTGGTTGTGCCGATCGCGGGTATCCTGTTGCGGGCCTTTACCTCGTTCCTCTCGCCTCTGGTGCCGTTCACCAAGGTTCTGACCCTCGCCAATTTCGAGCACCTGTTTGGCAATCCTGCCAACCTGCGCGCGATTGGCAACACGGTCCAAATCTCGCTGCTGTCAGCGGCGCTTGGAACCGTGCTTGCCGTCGCTGTGGCGTTGGTCATCCAACGCTCGTCGTTCAAGTTCGCCGGTACACTTGAGGCGCTGGCCTATTCGCCGCGTGTCATCCCCGGGATGATCACGGGGTTGGGGATCTTTTATGCGGCGATCATTTTGCCGCCGATGGGATGGCTGCGCGGCAATATCGGGATCATGGTCGTGGCCTATGTCATGGCGACCCTGCCGCTGGCGCTGGGGGTGATCCAACCTGCGATTGTCCAGATCGGGCGTGACCTCGACAAGGCCGCGCGCACCGTGGGGGCTGACTGGGTCAGTTCCATGCGTCTGATCATGGTACCCCTGCTCAAACCCGCGCTGCTGGGCAGTTTCATCCTGCTCTTTGTGTTCCACCTCAAATCCTACATCATCGCCATTTTCCTGATCGCCCCCGGTCTCGAAATCATGGGCGTGACGATGCTGTCCTTGTGGACCAACGGCGATGTCGGTGAACTGGCAGCCTTTGCAACCCTTCAGATCGTGATGATCGCTGTCCTGCTGATCCTCTCACGTCTCCTTTTCAAGGTTAAGATCTATGACTGAACTCGTGCTCAAAGACGTCTCGCGCCGATACGGCACAGCCCTCGCCATCGACGGCATCAACCTGAGTGTCACAGACGGTGAATTCCTGACCCTTTTGGGCCCCTCCGGCTGCGGCAAATCTACGACACTTTCGACGATCGCGGGGCTGGACCAACCCACAGGTGGGCGCATTTCCTTTGGCGAGCAGGTGTTGGTGGATGCTGCATCCGGCACCTTCCTGCCGCCTGAGGCGCGCGGGTTTGGTGTGGTGTTCCAAAGCTATGCTCTGTGGCCGCATCTGTCCGTCGAAGACAACGTTGGTATGGCGCTGAAACTGCGCAAAGTGCCCGCGGCCGAGCGGCGCGCCCGCATCGCTCAGGCGCTGGAACTGGTCGAACTGGGACCACTTGCCAAACGCTATCCCGGTGAATTGTCCGGTGGGCAACAACAGCGTGTGGCACTGGCGCGTGCGATTGTGTTTCGCCCGCCGTTGTTGTTGCTGGACGAGCCGCTGTCCAACCTCGATGCGCAGTTGCGCCAACAGGCCCGCATCTGGCTCAAGGATATCCAACAGGAACTGGGGCTTACCACGATCTACGTGACCCATGATCAAGACGAGGCGCTGGCCATGTCTGACCGCATCGTGGTGATGCGTGGTGGCAAGATTGTGCAACTTGGTACGCCGCAGGAAATCTACCGTGACCCGATCCATCCCTTTGCCGCAAGCTTTATCGGCAATGCCAATCTGTTGGCTGTGACAGGTAGCGCCACGTTGCATGTCGGCCCCTGCGGCGTTACTTTGGGCGACGGTCAGGTCGTTCGGGCGCGCACGCCGCTTGCGGATTTGTCTGCGGGCGCGCAGCTTTTGGCGATCCGACCGCATCTGATCCGTTGCGTCCCAACCGATGATGCGTCAGAAATCAAGGTTGAGTTCGGTCCCGAAAGCTACCTTGGGGATCACTTTGAGCAGGAGGCCCATGTGGCAGGCTCCACGATCCGGTTGAGCATCGACACACCACAGCCGCGCGGTGCAGGCCGGATTTGGGTGCGGGCGCAAGATGCCGTTGTGTTTGGGGTAGACGGATGAGGGCGCTGATATGACCGCGGAGGCCCCTTCTTTGATCGACCATATGCCGGATGACGTGACCGAGCGTCTGCGCAGCGACATCGTTCTGGGCGCGCTGCGTCCGGGCGAGTGGCTGCGCCAGATCGACTTGCAGGACCGCTACAACTGCACACGTAGCGCTGCGCGTACCGCTTTGGCAACGCTCGCAAATGCGCACATCGTGGAGCACACGCCAAATCGTGGGTTCCGCGTGGTGCTGCCCTCGATCGAGGCGCGCGTGGAAATCACCGACGTGCGTTTGATGTTGGAATTGCCCGCCGCGGCAGAGATCGTGGCCAATGCCAGTGATGCAGACATCGCTGACATCCGGGCGGCGGCTCTGGCTTTTGATGCCGGTGTGGATGTCTTGCCATTTCAGCAGATGCGCGGCCTCAACCATGCGTTCCATCGCGCGTTGGTCGCTCCCCTGCAGAACTCAACACTTGCGAGCTTGATCCATGAGTTGCGCGAACGCGACCTGCCGGGCGACTGGTCGAATTGGGCCACGACGGCCAAAGTTCGTCAGTCCAGCCTTGACCACCTGCACATGGTCGATGCGATAGAGGCGGGCGATGCACGCGCTTTGCAGGATATCATCGAGGTGCATTTGACACGATGGCAAACGCTCGACGCGGACCAAGATTGAAGGTCGGGCAAGGCGAAGTGCGCGGGCATAGGGCAACGTGCGCTTTTTAAAGGCCCAGTTGAAACGGAACCGGAGCCCATCGCATGAGCTATTCGCATATTTTCGGCACCACGCGCTGGCATTTTGAGGACCTGCGCACGCTGCTGGCGCGAGCAGCGCCGCACCGTTCGGGTGATGTTTTGGCGGGGCTTGCTGCGCGCAGTGCCGAGGAACGGATTGCTGCACAATATTGTCTGGCGGATGTGCCGCTTAAGGCCTTTCTCGCAGATGCTCTTATGCCCGAAGTGGCCGATGAGGTGAGTGATCTGATTGCGGCCCAACATGCTCCTGATGCCTTTGCGCCGGTCGCCTCCCTGACTGTGGGGGCGTTTCGCGAATGGCTTTTGGGCGCAGATGGCCCTGCCATTGCGGCGGTCGCTTGGGGCCTGACGCCAGACATGGTCGCTGCCGTCAGCAAACTCATGCGCAACGCCGATTTGATCAGTGTGGCGCGCAAAATCAATGTGGTGCGTGCGTTTCGCACCACGGTGGGTCTGCCGGGGACGATCGCGGCGCGCAATCAGCCCAACCATCCGACTGACGATCCGTTGGGTATTGCGATCAGTGCTGTGGATGGGCTGATCTATGGCTCGGGCGATGCTGTGATCGGCGTTAATCCAGCCACCGATAGCGTCAGCGACTATATTCGCACCACGCGGTTGCTTGACGAGCTGCGGCTCACCTATGACCTGCCGGTTCAATCCTGCGTGCTTGGCCATGTGACGACTGCGATTGAGGCGATCAACCTTGGTGCGCCGGTCGATCTGGTGTTTCAATCCATCGCAGGATCGCAATCGGCCAATGCAGGCTTTGGCGTCTCGCTGTCGATCCTGCGCGAGGCTCAGGACGCCGCCCGTGCGCTCGGACGCGGCACGGTGGGCCAAGACGCGATGTATTTTGAGACGGGGCAGGGCGCGGCCCTGTCGTCGAACGGTCACCACGGCGTCGACCAGCAAACCATGGAAGTACGTGCCTATGCGGTTGCCCGCGCCTTTGACTGTTTGCTGGTGAACACCGTCGTGGGCTTTATCGGACCGGAGTATCTCTACGACGGCAAGCAGATCATCCGTGCGGGGCTTGAGGATCATTTCTGCGGCAAGCTTCTGGGCGTGCCGATGGGCTGTGATGTCTGTTACACCAACCATGCCGAGGCCGACCAAAATGACATGGATCTTTTGCTGCACAGTCTGGCGAATGCAGGGGTGAACTTTGTCATTACCGTTCCGGGGGCCGACGATGTCATGCTGAATTACCAAAGCCTCGCGCACCATGATCTTGCGCAGTTGCGCGAAACGCTGGGCCTTACCCCCGCGCCGGAATTTGCCGCATGGCTGGCGCAACACGACATCCTTGATCGTGCGGGACGTGTCACTGGCGCGCAAACGTGGTTGCAGGGCGCAGGGGCCAAGTTATTGGAGTTTGGCGCATGAGTGATGACAGGCCCGTTTTGCGCCGCGTCCTTACGGCGGATGTGATGACAAATCTCAAGCGGTTTACGGATGCGCGTATTGGTCTGGGCCAAGCGGGTTCAGGACTGCCAACGCAGGCCGTTTTACGGTTTTCCCTCGACCATGCGCGGGCGCGCGATGCGATTTCCTCGGCCTTTGAGGTCTCGGCACTTTCGCGGGCGCTCAAAGACGGCGCTTGGCCTTTGGTGGTCGAGAGCGCTGTCACATCGCGCGAAGAATATCTGACGCGTCCGGACCTTGGCCGTCTCCTCTCGGGCACATCCCAGACGCGGCTTTTGCAGAGCGCGCTGCGTTGCGATCTGTGCCTTGTTGTTGCCGACGGATTGTCGGCACTGGCGGTCAACCGCAACGCTGTGCCGCTCATCGAGGCGCTGCGACCATGCCTGCCTGCGGGGCTGACTGTTGGCACGGTTTTGCTGCGCAACGGGCGGGTGGCTGCGGGTGATCGTATTGCGTTGGCGCTCAAGGCGCAGGCCGTTCTAACGCTCATCGGAGAACGCCCGGGCCTGTCGGCGGCCGACTCGCTTGGGGCCTATGTGACATGGCACCCGCGCGCCGATACGCGCGATGCCGAGCGCTATTGCGTGTCCAACATACGTACCGGCGGCATGGATATTTCCGCTGCCGCCACCCTGATCGCCACTTTGTTGGAGCGCAGCCGTTTGGCAGGGCGCAGCGGGGTCGCTTTGGTATGAGGCGGCTACGGCTGCGCGCTTTGCACGTAGCGCCCCGAGAGGCGATGTGCCTCATTCCGAATGCGGTGGCGTTTCGGGCGAAAGAGAACGGCGGTTTGACCATGGACCGACAAGAACATCTGAACCTGTCTTGCTGATTTAACCCGGCCGAAAATCTCCTCTCGTCGAGGGTGTGTGTCGACGAGACGCCTCGCCGCGGTTGTTCAATCCCTTGTGTGATCCGTGATCAACGCGAGGACAAAGCTCGCGCGTAGCGACGCCATAGCTGCGCAATTTGTCCGTTGCGATAACCCGAGGTGTGCCCCAACGCTTCATGAGTTTTCGCAAGAAACGTTTGGCGGCTTTAGCGTTTCGGCGCGACTGCATAAGGATTTCGAGCGTGTCTCCATTGCCATCGACTGCACGCCAGAGCCTGCTTTTTCCCACGGATCGTGATCACAACTTCGTCCAGGTGCCATTTGTCGGAGGACTGGGGGCGTTCACGTCGGATCTTGGCCGCAATCTGTGTGCCAAATTTCGCCACCCAATCTCGGATCGTCTCATGACGGACCGTGATGCAGCGTTCAGCCAGAAAATCCTCAACGTCGCACAGGCTGAGGGCGAAACGGTGGCAAGCCCAGATGGCATAAGGGCTGCTGGTAGCGCCTTGGCAGTCCCGCTTCGGCCATGCTGGGGTGTTGGAGCGATCTTGTCCGTACGCGCTGTAACGGAAGCTCCAGCGACGGACGAGCGGCGGCTTCGTCCCGTACGGAGTGAATTCGCGCCTGCAGCGAAAGTCCGGAATGACGGACCGCATTGCCGCATCATATATAATGGACGATCAGCAGGTTTGGGCCGGGAACGAGGTGAAATGCAGGAAATTATGCACTTACCGTAATGCGGGGTCGGAAGACACCACATGTATTTGAGGCGAACCGGTGCCGCAACGGCGCCCTAATGCGTTTCGGCTTGAACTTGAATCGCGGGGGATTCCCATGAGGTGTCAGATGTGATTCATCTGTTTTGGGCGGATGGATCATGTCAGCACCTTTGCCATTGGCACTCAGAGGTCGGTTCCAGAGATTGATTGAAGAAGGGGGAAGCGGGCGAGCGGCAGCGTTGCGTCTGAAGCTTTCACCAGCAACAGGTGCGCGATGGGCGCGCCAGGTGAGAACCAGAGGCCATGCTGCCCCAGCCCTCCAAGGTCCTCCGCGCGGGTCAACATTTTGCGCATTTACTCTTTGCTGGCCGAAGAGGCGAGATAGGCGTTGAATTGGCTTTCGAACCGCGCGTCATAGCATTTTCCCTCCTCAGAAAATGCTATGATTTTTCCATTGTCAGAAAGCAGATGGTAGAAAAGGGCCTGAGATCCATACCAACCGACGAACGTGTTGTCCGGCCTGAGTTTCCGGAACGATCCTGCCGGAATGCCCGCCACCATGCGGATAATATCGAGCGTTTCAGGCATCGCGCGACATATGTCCGGGTCCAGAATCCGGACAATGTGGTTGGACGCATCCCGTTCGACGGCACAGGCATGTAGAGATATCTCCCAGTCCACACCATTTTCAACCACGACCACTGGATGGCACAGGAATGCCATCAGTTCGGCAACATGCCGGATACAAGTCTGTTTGTTTGTCTCCGAAGGTACGGAGCCCTTCATTTCTGCCTCTGTGAAAACGGTCTCCGGGCTCTCATCTCTCCAGAGATCAGTCGGCCAAACGACCAGAATGTCCCGGTTCGACAGCTCTGATATACCCTGTTCCAGCCTTGACGCATATGCAATTGACACCTCGGCGCCGAACGCCTCAATAGCGTGCCTGATGGACACTTCATGCAAACCTGTTTCTGCCCCGTAACCGCCAACTTCCACCCCAGAATGAGGACCAACGAGGACAACGAGTTCCGTCTGACCGGCGTCAGACAGCTCTTTCAGGCAGATCTCCAAAAGTGTCCGCCCACCAACTTTTCGCAATTCACTCAGGTGCGGACCGTCGGGCAGATCAAAACCGACAGGAACTACGGCCAATGCCATTCACTCCCCTCCAATGTCTAAATCAGGCTTGACAGGCGGCACCAATTCAACACGAGCACACGAGGTGCCCATTCATCATTTATTGCGCCTGTCCTTTATTGACCCTGTCCTTGCGTCGCGTCACCTGCGACGAAGAAAGATTCGTCAGAGCCCAGACTGGCAGGGTCACTCCGCCTCGACATCAGGGGCATGTCCCGTTCCCAGATCGACGAATTTTACGGCTTTCATCGCTCCGCCTGCGTGTTTGTACAAAAACCGCGCCTCTTCATCGCTGAGAAACAGGAGGCCCGAGGGAGTGTTTCGGATCATTTTCAAATGCCCTGCGTCTGGCCCACTGGTTTTGTCCCGCGCTCCGAGCGCTTCCATAATCAAGCCGTTTACGTAAATCAGCCCCGGCTGATTGAGACAAAGCGCGATAAAGCGCCACTCAGTCTGATCGGAGCCGCGCGCCAGTCGATCTTCGCTCAAAGACGCTGCGCGGACCAATGCTTTGGAAGAACCGAAAATCTTCTGACAATGCGGCGTGTCCACCAACAGCAACGAATGCGGCGACACACAAACACTTCCTTTGCCATACGGATTGATCTCTATCGGAACGTCCCGCCCGCCATTGGCGCAAACCGTCACATGAAGGAAGCCTTCCAGGACGGCTGCGCCCCGATCATAGGTGAGGACACGATCCCCTTCGCTCAGATCTTCGATCAAGATGGCCCCAGTCGGGGTCATCACCATCGCACCTTCAGAGATCAACCCCGGCAGGACAGGTGTCACTAAGCGTTGGCCAAGCTCTTGGATTCTAAGCAAATCGGTCATCTTGGCCCCTCCCTTTTCCCGCTCTGTTCTGAATGTTGCGAAACCGGGGATGCGGGGTTTTAACGCCCCATCCGCCAGAACTCTCCGCGGTTGTCAGGACCTGTGCCAAGCCAGCCCCGCGTTGTTTCTGCAATCTTGTTGACGATACGCAAACGTTCCCCGGAGCCCAAGGTGCCCCCGTTCACTGCGGTGAGCGCACGCCCATCCGATGCAACGATCTGTTCGGGCACCAGAACAGTGTTTGTACGGGCGTCTCTGACTTCGATTTTGAAGCGCACACTTTCCACGCCAGTGCCGTCCGGGGCGACGTGGAACGCCTTAGGTGTCAAAGCGTGAAACCTGATCAGTTCCACATCGAATACAACGGGAACCGGTCCTCTAAGCCCCTTGCTCCCCTGAGCAAGCCCTTCTTTGAGAATTGCAGCAACCTGCACACGCTTGTCGCCTTCACCATCGCCGTACCAAACGATGTCTTCTTGCGGGATCACCACATTGATCCGATTGACCTCAAGCGTCTCCGGCACGTCAACATGAATGGCTTTCACGGTCCATGCTCTGGACGTTTCTGAAGAAACCGGCGTGTAATCCACTAAGAATTCTGACCCGCAGCCAGACAGGCCGATCAGAGCTAGAGAGGCGACAATAGTACGGGCAGCACTCAGCATATGTGTATATCCTTTACTCATTAATTTTTAGACTTTGCGATCAGAGCACTTCGTTGCCCGCGTCCTCTCAACCCGGTACGCCGGATCATCGAAAACGGCGGGATGTGTTGTAACCTTCGTGCTGCGCACAGCGACGCCTCATCAAATTACGTCGAAAAACGGAGGTTGTAATTTCTCTACCGCACTGCACAAAGCGCAATTTACGAAGCGCTTTTGCGCCACTTCCTTCGCAAACCGGCTGCAGTCTGGCGCCACTAAGAGGTTCGGGCATCGACGATCTCCGCATCCGGGATGGCTATAGAAAAACCGACGGATTTCCATGTGACCACGATCTCTTCGACATCGTGACAACGTGACACTTCAGCAGAAATATCGAATCCATCGCCAGTGATGTCAGTTGCTTTCAACCTGCATCCGGGCACGTGCACCGGGAGGTGAAGCGATACCGAAGGCGGCACTTCAAAGGGCACGTCGAACCACACCCGGCGGATCAGGTTGATGGCCCGCATTTCTCCTTCGATCGCAGGCAGGCTTGGGTGCAAACGGATACGAAGAGGCTCCCGCCCATGGAGGACGCACACCTCTTTACCACAGAAGGCCACATGCTGTTCGGAGTGCTCTTGCACGCCCGCCTTGGACTCGTCGAAACACTCGCGGGCCAGCCATATCTTGCGTATCATTTTGGGGATGTGTTCTTGTGACGGGCGCTTTCGCAGCGTCCAGTTTGTGTTTGTATGTCCCATTTTTGCTCCTGATTGTTAAAACGTCACACGATGAACCTTGTTTCGAAGCGGATGTCCTTGCCCGAGGACTTGAACGAAGAACCGGAACGCAGAGGGAGGGTCCCAAGCTCCGGGTTAGGTGAGGGCCTGCATCTACGGACACGGCTCACACCACACGACATATAAATACAGACCGGGACCAAGCAGTGCTGCCAGTAACCGCGTCATATTGGGGGAATATGGCGGAAAGCCTGCCGATCCCGGCCTGTACCCCCTCTCTCGCAAGGGCATGAAGAGAGGGGGGAAACCAAAAAACCATTTACACACAAGGGTTAAGGCCGAACATATCCGTCCTTTTAAGCCACCAGAAGTTTGCCGTTGCACTTAATGCGCTCGGCCAATTTGCGCGCCCGACGCCCAGGCACCAAAAGACGTACAGCTGCGGTGCCTGCCTCAGGATCAGCGCGCAGGCCCGGAAATATTGTTAAAATCTCCTCACGCGCCTCCGGGCTCACCGCTTTCAAGGCTTCGGTCCCCGTGAACAGGCTCTCGGTGGCAGCCCCATTCGAAAAGACGATCTGATGTTGGTCAAAAAGGAAGTGCCAATAGGTCACTTCCGTCATGTTTGCTGCCACCTCGATGCCATCGAGGGCCACAAGATGTTTTGCAGCCACGAGGACTTCTTTGGTGCCGAACATTCGTTCGGCCACCTGCGAGCGGACCAGAACACGGTGCTGCGGTGAGACGATGATCCTGTTCCGGCAGAGCGTACCCCAAAGCCCCTGCGCGGATGCTGATCGGACGCAGGTTCGGGCTGGTGCCAAGTTCCGTTGCCGAGAGCGTCCGAGATCCGATCCAGCGGACCGGTTGATACCCGTGGTCCAGCGTCAGGATCATGTCGCCGACCTGGATATCCTCGATCATAACCTCCCCGTATAGAGTTTTGAACCGCGTGCCGGAGGTGAAGCAGACCACGACAGCTTGGTCGTCATTTGCCGATACGGTGCCCGCACCATAGTCAACACCGTCCCATGTTCCCACTGTGATGCTGGTGATATTTCCGGGATAGAAATCAGCTGGCCATTGAGCGTTGATGCTCTCATTGATCCGAAGGACCGCATCCCCATTTCCCAACTGCCAGACCGTAAGGGTCATCGTCCAGGTCTGTTCCGTTCCGTTAAAGTCGAGATAGGTAATAACTGTATTTTCATAGAGGGCGACTTCATTCAGTTGACGCTGAACCCCGTCAGGAGTGATGATACCATCCCCCCCATGCACGGTGCCGTCGTCCACGTCGGCATCCCTGATCACATCATTTCCGTCAGCGTCCACCATCTGAAGGTCGCCGTAATTGTAGTAATCGAAATCCACGCCAGCAGTGAATTCTACTCCGTTTAAACTTCCATCGAGATCAGCCGCGCCGTTTTGAGGTATGAGGCCTTGCCCATACCACGCCCACATATCAAGAGTTGCCATTCCATATCTCCTGAATTGCCCTTAAGAAAAAGACTTAAGGTGTTGTAAGATACTGCCTCGTGTCGCCTCTAACCCTTCTCAAGCCACCCTTTAGCGCCCGTGGAGTGCGCTATGGCTTCTGCATTTCCTAAAGTGCTGTGACGTGCCTTCCCCCCATGCGAGACGCCCCGGTCAAAATTGACTTCCGCAGCCGTGCTTGGCTTTCACACCCGAGTTCGCCGTGCACGCCGCCGCCTGCCAAACACGCGACACTTGAGCCAGGTCCAAATAACTGCGAAATTCCAAGCATCAGGGAAAATTTCCTTGGGAATCGATCAACGTGTTTCGAACAGAGGAGCACAAGCCTAGGGGGGGCGGAATTTCTCTAGTGACCAACAGTGAGTGACGCCTGAGAGCGAATGCCTTTGCGATTCAACGCTGTTTTCGGTCGTTTTTTTGCATCGGCAGGCGGTATAAAGCGTCGATTTAGGGGGGATTTCGCACTCTAATTCCCCCTTGCGAGCGCAAGAATCTAAACACAGGCAAGAACGACTGACGCGAGAGACGCCTCTTTTCGGGAAAACTTCACCAAACGACGACATTTGGAGGACAAGTTGGTAACGCTACTGACGCTCGCACTCTTCATAAACCTTTTGCTTGTCTTATCGCGCTTGATACTCCGGGTTGGTCCGGCCGGTTGGACCATGGCCGTTCCTCCGGCGGTTTTGGCCGGCGCACTGGGCCTTGGAATACGGCTTTTTGCCGAGCATTTTTTTCCGGACTGGTCCTTGTTGCAATCCGCAGTGGGGTACTTCATGCTGTTGCCCGGGCTGATGCTTGTCCCGCTGCTGGCCGGTATTCCGCTCGGGAACCGCCCCTCGGCCGCCACACGCAGTATAAAACGCAACGTTATGATGATGTTGCTCATCGGCATTGCCGTTTTCGGGCTGCAAGTCATGATCGGCGGTTACCTTGCCGAGGTTTTGCGCCTCTTTTACAAAGACCTGCCTGCCTATGGCAGCCTTGGTCTTGAAATGACGGCCGGCTTCTTTGGCGGTCATGCAACCTCAGGTGTGCTTGGCAGGGTTCTGCACGATATGGGGCATAGCGAATGGACGCTCGCACAGGCCTTGGCGATTACCTATGCCACTTACGGCCTCGTGATGAGCATCGTAACAGGCCTCATCCTTATAAAAATTTTTCGACGTTCAGGCCGGGTGAGCCAGACCCGAACTCACCCCATCGAAATGGAACAAGACAGAATATCCATGCCGCTTCGGCTCAAAACACAAGGGGTGCGCCTGCTCGCCACCGGGTTTCTGATCGTCCTCGCCTCTCTTCTTGGATTGGGCTTCCAGATCACATGTATGCGGCTCGGCATTGCCGGGCTTAGTGTGGTGCCGCCATGGATTTATGCTTTGCTCTGTGCATGGCTGCTTTGGAAGGGCCTGCGCAACACGGCTGTCGGGCGTCATGTCGACCGTGACAGTTCCCACAAGGTAACCGCATATTGCTCAGATATTGCAGTGATCGCGGCGATCACCGCCTTGCCGTACGAACAGGTGGGGCCGATGCTCAAGCCGGTTCTGATCATCGCCACCGCAGGCCTCATCGGAACGATGTTTCTTGTTCTGGCGGTGTCTGCAAAAGTGTTTCATGCGTCCTCTTGGCTGGAGCGGGCGTTGTTGATGTACGGAACCGGCACGGGCGTCTATGTCAGCGGGCTTGTGCTCTTGCGTATGGTCGATCCAGAGCAAGAAAGTGATGCCCATCCTGACGCCGCACTTGCCTATCCGATGATTGCCATGCTGTCGCTTTTCGCTCTGCCTGCCCTGGCGGGTTTGGGGGAAGTGAAGGGAGCTGTCGCCATGGGGACGACCGGCGGTTTCATTTGCCTGTCGAGTCTTCTCATCATGGCCCTCGCAGCGCGTCTGAAAATCTCAAAGGTATCGCCGCCGCATTCCAGCGTTTGAGAGGCCTCATTGTGTCAAAATGCCTCCGGCAAACCCCGCATAGACAAACCCCGCATGCTATGTCTGCGGTCACACCAATGGATGTGTCTTGGAGGATGGCCTACCTCATATTTCCGCAACAGTAAGGAGAGAATGGGGGTGGCGTGCCCGCCATAGGGGCCGTCACAGCCGCTTTGAATATAACCTTTTCCGCATAGAAATGGCTCTCGCAACGCGGGTGCAATTATTCCCTTGTGGCAAGAAAACCATGCGCTATCTTCGCGGAAAACCATCAAAATATGTCGCTCCAAAACCGAACCAGTAGCGTTTGAAGTATTTTCATATTGAAAACTGATGCTCTGGAGCGAACTGTTGGACATTCCTGTAGTCTTTATCTTGTGTGTTCAGACGTCGCTTGCACGACATCAGGGCGGGTCGGCCGCTGGTGAACGGAAAATCAGAATACGAAACAAAAGATGAATAAAGGGGGGGCAAATGGAGGAAAAGCAGAAGGTGCAGGACCAGAATGCACATCTGACGGAAAATATTCGCTATCTCGTGAGCCTGATGCCTTCCATTGCAACGGCATCCCGAGACATCGGTATCAACCGTCAGCAGTTGAATAAATATTTGAACGGAAGCAGCCAACCGTCTTTGCGGACAATGCGCCGAGTGGCCGAGGCCTTTGATGTTGCGATCGAAGATCTTACGCTGCCGCCTCAGGACTTCGCGCGCAAAATGCACAAATTCCGTGAACTTGAACAAGTCAGCATACAACAGTCTCTGACCTCTGAGCTGACCGATCAGGCGATCTCCAGCAGCCAGGCGTTACGGCCCTATTGCGGTCTTTACTTTCGCTACTACGCGCTCCCCTCTACCGGCAATCAGGTGCTGCGTTCCTATGCCATGATCTACCAGAAAGACGGGCTTACCTTTGCACGCTTCATCGAACGGTTCTCGAATGCCGGTGAGCCGTGGAAAATAGCTCATATCCGTCGCAGCCAGCATCTCCTCTCCTTCAATGGGGACCGGATTCAGTGTATCGAACTACCAACTGTACGAAATCAAAAAGCCTCGCCGAATTTTACGATCTTCTACCCCACTTACATGAAAGGGGTGCAATATCTCAGCGGGTTTCTTCTTGGCAGCTTTGCATTTGGGCGCCGCCCGATCTTTTCGGCAAGCGTGGCGTTGGAGTGCCTGCCTGTGGACCGTATCAGACGGAGCGATCTTCTGAACTGTGGTTTGTTATCTTTTGACGCTCTTCTGCTTCACTCCGAAATCGCCCATCGCTTGTGCGGGAATGATATGTCCTCTCCTGTCGTTCATATAATGGAATAAGATCATTACTATGCCTAAAGACAATCACACGTTCGTGCAAAATTTGCAGCATGTCGTCGGGTATTTCCCAAGCGTCGTTCAGGCCGCGGGCAAACTTGGCATCAATCGCCAACAGTTGACGAAATATCTGAGCGGGACAAGCACCCCTTCACTTGCCACCCTTCGAACCATCGCCTCGTATTTCGGGGTCGAACCGGACGATATGTTCCTGCCACCGCGCGATTTTAAAAAGCGGTGGAGCCCTCCGGCAAAAGTTGAAGGTTTGCCGCCTCAGCTTGAAGGGACTGTTCAGGATATTTTGTACCATATGCACCGGACCCATGGGGACATGGACGAGATTTGTGGTTTCTATCACGCCTACATCAACTTGCTCACACATCCGAACAAGATCGGGCGGGCCTATACAGTCATTCAACGACATGGCGATTTTACTGCCGTCAAAACGATCATGTTCGCCAGTCCGTATGGCGCAGAAAACAAACCCCGCAGACCGATCAAAATCAATGGGATCGCGCTTTATCTTGGTGAGAGAATATACATACTGGATGCTCAAAACGTAGGACAGCCCAATGCGCGCATTCAATCCATTGCACTCTATCCCAGCTCTTTTCCGCAGGCCGATTACCTGACCGGTTTGCTCATGACGACGAACAACGCCCGAAACCGTCCGATATATTCAACACCCATTGTTTTTCAGCGTCTCAACGCGGATCGTATCCGAAAAGATGACATGCGCGCTTGCGGTGTTTTTTTTCGCGACAGCGGGAACGTCGCACCGGACATATTGGAACTTCTCAATTCTGTTCAGCGCTAGAGCTTTGATCCCACGTTTTGAGGGTGCGGTCCTTTCTTTGGAGGAAAAGGACGCGCCGTGGTGCCCGGACCCGCCACTGGCCGATTTACGCCGCCGGTTGCCGTGGGGACCGATTCAGGTGAATTGGAGGTAGGGCGGGAAGTCGCGGGGGGGAGGGATGATGGCGGTGATTTTGAGCTGTGCAATGGTGCGGTCGCGCGCCTTTTCGAGATGCATCGCGAGCATGCTTGCAGCGGCGGTAATGGAGCCCGAAAGGGAGAGTTCAATCACTTGTCCGAGTTCCAGACTCGATTGCGTGTCCGGCGGCAGACCCAGGGCAAAGAGCGCCGACTGGCAGGCCTCCAATTCGATGCGGTTGCTTGAAGCAAATGCGGAAAGATCCGCGTTTGACGTCGTTAGAATAACCATTTCAAAAAAGCGCTGGTCAAGAGAAAACCACTGAGCCGGCGTCAGCGTCGACTGTGTCGAGAATGTGCGGATTTCTTCTGCAAGGGATCGAAGTTTTTCGGTCGGAAGCGTCGCTGATTTGAGTGCGGCCACTTCAAGGATGCTTCGTAGTTCAAATTTGTCCTTTATTTTCTTTGATGTAAGAGGCTCTACGACCCAGCGGGAGGTGCGGTTTTTTTGGACTAAGCCACGCTCCTGAAGGCGTCCAAGAACGTCGCGGATGATTGTGCGGGAGACGTTATACTCCTCCGCCATCTGCGCTTCGAAAATACGGTAACGTCCAAACACAGGACACCGTGTCACATGATAAGCGACGTCATCGTAAATCCGGAGCCAGCTGGGCTTTCCAACGCTTTCGGACAGGGTGCTGTGATCCAGTTCGATCTGGCGCAGGTCCACGCGTTTTGGCGTGAGGTCTCTGCCAGCCACCAGAAAACCACGCCCGGAGAACCTTTGGATTGCCCCTTCGGCTTCGATGATTTCAAGCGCTCTTTTGACTGTGGCACGCGACATGTCTAGTCGCTCGGCCAGAGCGCTCTCTTGCAAAACCAGACCAGAGCAGAGGTGGTCGAGCGCGATGTTGTGGCGAATGAATTCAGCGGCAACCTCGAAAAGAGGTGCCCGCTTGTCGTTGTCTTCAGTGGTGGGCGCGGGGTCTTCTGAAATGGCCATTTCTGCCTCGTCTGGTTTCTTTCCTTGACAATAAGAGGTGGGAGGAAGTGATGAAAGCAAATTATTTTTGTGTGCAAAGATCAAAAATAATTGGGTGCCATGAATTTAGGCAAATGCGACTTAAGTCTTTAAAAGTACAATAATAATGCGTTTTACCGCATTTATGGAAGTTCATTAAAACGATTTTTAGAATACAAAAATCGTTTATTTACTTTACGGGACGCAAGAATCGATGTTTGTATCAACAAAATCAAAAACATCGAAACAGGGGAAAATCAGTGCTGACGCTAAGCCGAGTAAGCCGCAGATACGGCGAAACTGTCGCCTTGAGCGGCGTGGATTTTGTCGTCCCGGAAAACACATATATGTCGCTCCTTGGCGCGTCCGGTTCGGGAAAGACGACTCTCTTGCGCCTGATTGCGGGGTTCGAGGAACCCGATCAGGGAGAGATTTCCATTGATGGCGACCGGATCGACGGCCAGCCCTCTCATCTGCGCGACATTGGGTTTGTGTTCCAGAACTTCGCTCTTTTTCCGCATCTGACCGTGGCCGAAAACGTGGCGTTCGGGTTGCGTTATCGCGCCCATGCGCCGTTGACCAAAGAGGCCGAAATCAAAGACCGGACCGAAGACATGATGGCGCTTGTCGGGCTGTCGGGCTTTGGTCACCGGGCGGTCAGTGCGATTTCTGGCGGGCAGCGTCAGCGCGTTGCGCTCGCCCGAACGCTGGTGTGTGAACCGCGGATTGTTCTGCTTGACGAACCGCTTGGGGCGCTTGACGCCAACTTGCGAGCACGGATGTGCGACGAGTTGAAAGCAATCCGGGAACGTCTCGGCGTAAGCTTCCTGCATGTGACCGGCTCCGAAACAGAAGCTCTCACCATGGGCGACAAGGTGGCCGTCCTTGCAGACGGACGCATTATGCAGTCCGACGCCCCAGATATGCTTTTCAATCAACCTGGGAATGCCGAGGCAGCGCGGCATCTCAATGCATGGAACATCTTTGAGGCCGGGCTGTGTCGCGGTGATTTCTCTTCGGGCACAATCGCTGTGCGATTTGACCAGATGGATGTGAGCGCGGAAGGCGCCGCGCCGCAAGGGCGTCCCGCTTTGGGCGCGAAATATCTCACTGGAGAATTCAACGGGCCGACCGCGCTGTCCTTTTTTCGCGCGGATGACGGCACGCTTTTGCAGGTCATTGATCACCTGAGCCAACCCCGCTTGCCCGATCTGGTCGAAGGTCAGCGCTACGATATCCACTTTGCCCCGCAAGCCTTGCGTCAATTTCACGGAGCCGCCTGATGTCAGCCCTGTCCACCGACACTCACTTCGCCACCCCCCATTCCCCCGCCGAATTGCGCGAGAAAAAGGATCGCCGCCGCGCGATTGGTCTTTTGACTCCGGGCCTGTTGTGGATGTTTTTCTTCATGGTCCTGCCGATGGCCATGGTGATCTATGTGTCCTTCTGGACCCAGACGACATTCTCGGTGAATTCGACCCTGACCACTGCAAGCTGGAAGCACTTCCTGAGTTCTGCGACCTATCTCAGTGCGATCTGGACCACACTGCGCATCTGGCTCATCGTCTTGATAGCGACCGTTGTGGTCGGCTATCCGGTGGCGCTTTTCATCGGGCTTTTCGTGCGCAACAAGACGCTGCAAACGGCTCTCCTCGTGGCCTGTGTGATCCCGTTCTGGACCTCTTTCCTGATCCGGGTGATCGCGTGGCGTCCGATGTTGGGAACCGAAGGGGCGATCAACGTGATCCTGATGAAACTCGGGATCATCTCTGAACCTCTGACTTTTCTTTTGTTTTCCGAGTTTTCCGTGCTTGTCGGCATGACCCAGATTTACTGCGTGTTCATGGTTGGACCGATCACCTTCATGCTGGGGCGGATCGACATCTCCGTGATCGAAGCCGCGCGCGATCTCGGCGCCTCCTTCGGCACCATTTTTCGCCGGATCATTCTTCCGCTGTCGCTGCCGGGGGTCATTGTCGGTGCAATCTTTGTCTCCGTCATGGTGCTCGGTGAGTTCGCGACCGCCGCATCGCTTTCGGGCCG